>OLWA01000969.1_pt1 | contig 32324 bp, 20 predicted proteins | sample 1673251 | NCBI WGS metagenome assembly OLWA01 (sample SAMEA3178937, study PRJEB25190) | human gut metagenome | biome: human gut; feature: human-associated habitat; material: faeces | place: Austria | collected 2013 | reverse complement strand
GGGTTCAAGGTAATAATAGCAGGTGCAGGAATGGCAGCTCATTTGCCGGGAATGTGTGCAGCTATATTCCCTATGCCAGTCATAGGAATTCCTATGCATACAACTTCTCTTGGTGGTAGAGATTCGTTATATTCAATAGTACAGATGCCAACAGGTATCCCAGTTGCAACAGTTGCTATTAATGGTGGTGCCAATGCAGGTATACTTGCAGCTAAAATTCTTGCAACATCAGATGCAGAGCTTCTTGAAAGACTTAAGAATTATACTAAAGAATTAAAGGAAAGCGTACAGGCTAAGGACGCAAGACTTCAGGAAGTTGGTTATAAGAATTATTAATAACATATTGTTATTTTAGAGATTAATATGTTACAGGAGTTAACAAGTAATATACTATAAATATCTATAATTAACATAGAAGTATTACAATAATATAAATTTATATAACTTATTATAATAATAAAATCTGTAAGGGATAGTTGCAATATATCATAATACCCTCACAGATACACAAGAACGGAGGACAATAATGGATTACAAGAACGCTGGTGTTGATATTGAAGCAGGTTACAAGTCAGTTGAGTTAATGAAGGATGCGGTTAAGTCTACATTCAGACCAGAAGTATTAGGAGGAATTGGTGGTTTCTCAGGTGCATTTTCACTTGAAAAGATTAAGCAGATGGAAGACCCTGTACTCCTTTCAGGAACAGACGGATGTGGAACTAAGGTTAAGTTAGCATTTATTATGGATAAGCATGATACTATCGGTATCGATGCAGTTGCTATGTGCGTTAATGATGTTGTATGTGCAGGTGGAGAGCCTCTTTTCTTCCTTGACTACATCGCATGTGGAAAGAACTATCCAGAAAAGATAGCTACAATCGTTGGTGGTGTTGCAGAAGGCTGCCGTCAGTCAGAATGTGCGCTTATCGGTGGTGAAACAGCAGAACATCCGGGTCTTATGCCAGTTGATGAGTATGATGTTGCAGGATTTGCTGTAGGTGTTGTAGACAGAAAAGACCTTATAACAGGTGAAAATATAAAGCCGGGCGATACACTTATCGGTATAGCATCAAGCGGTGTTCATTCTAATGGTTTCTCACTTGTAAGAAGTGTATTTACAATCACAGAAGAGTCGCTTAATACATATTATGAGTCACTTGGAAAGACACTCGGAGAGGCTTTACTTGCTCCAACTAAGATATATGTTAAGACTATGAAGTCTATAAAGAACGCAGGTGTACGCGTTAAGGGATGCAGCCATATCACAGGTGGCGGTTTCTATGAAAATATTCCAAGAATGCTCCCAGATGGTGTAAGAGCTGTTGTTAAGAAGGACAGCTACGAAGTACCACCTATCTTTAAGATGTTACAGACAGATGGTGAGATTGAAGAGCATATGATGTATAACACATTTAATATGGGTATCGGTCTTGTACTTGCAGTAGCTCCAGAGGATGTTGATACAACTATGGAGGCAATCAAGGCAGCAGGTGAAACACCTTATGTAATCGGTAGTGTTGAAGCAGGTGAGAAGGGAGTTACTTTATGCTAAGAGTAGCGGTTATGGTATCCGGAGGCGGTACTAACCTTCAGGCTATTATTGATGGTGTAAAGAATGGCACGATTACTAATACAGAAATAGTCGCTGTTATAAGTAACAATGCCGGTGCGTATGCACTTACAAGAGCTAAAGATAATGGAATAGCTGCTTACTGTGTATCACCTAAGGATTATGCGACAAGGGATGAGTTCAACAAGGCACTTTTAGATAAGGTCAATTCGCTCAATGTAGACCTTGTAGTGCTTGCGGGATTTCTTGTTAAAATTCCAGAGGAAATGGTTCATCAGTACAGCCATAGAATTATTAATATTCATCCATCACTTATACCTTCTTTCTGCGGAGTTGGCTTCTATGGACTTCATGTCCATGAGGCAGCTCTGGCAAAGGGTGTAAAGGTGACAGGTGCAACTGTCCACTATGTGGATGAAGGTATGGATACAGGAGAGATTATATTCCAGAAGGCTGTTGATGTTCTTGATGGTGATACACCGGAGGTTCTTCAGAGAAGAGTTATGGAACAGGCAGAATGGAAGTTACTCCCTGCAGCTATCAATAAGATTGCGAACGAGCATGCGAAGTAATACATTTATTTAATAAATATATCAGGATGTAAGGGCAAGAAGCGTTATTGTACAAACAATTACTTGAATTCTGTCATTACATCATATTAAAAGCTTGTCAGTATTAGCATTGATAATACTGGCAATTAAGTATAACGAGTACGAAAACTGGAGGAATAACATAATGAAGGTTTTAGTTGTAGGAAGCGGTGGACGTGAACATGCAATATGCTGGAAGATAAGCCAGAGTCCTAAGGTTGATAAGATATACTGTGCGCCGGGTAACGCTGGTATAGCAGAGGTTGCAGAATGTGTAGATATAAAGGCAATGGAGTTTGATAAGCTCGTTGCATTTGCAAAGGATAATGCTATTGACTTAACAGTTGTTGGTATGGATGACCCACTTGTAGGCGGTATAGTAGATGTGTTTGAGGCAGAAGGCTTAAGAGTATTCGGTCCTAGGAAGAATGCAGCTATACTTGAAGGTTCAAAGGCATTTTCTAAGGATCTTATGAAAAAGTATAATATTCCAACAGCGGCATATGAAACATTTACATCGGCAGAAGATGCAAAGAAGTACCTTGAAACAGCAAAGTATCCTATTGTGCTTAAGGCAGACGGACTTGCACTTGGAAAGGGTGTTCTTATCTGTGCTGATAAGGAAACAGCACTTGCTGGCGTAGATGAGCTTATGCTTGATAAGAAGTTTGGTGCAGCAGGTAATACTATCGTTATCGAGGAATTTATGACAGGTCGTGAAGTATCTGTACTTTCCTTCGTAGATGGTAATACTATAAAGATTATGTCATCTGCACAGGACCACAAGAGAGCAAAGGATGGCGATAAGGGACTTAATACAGGTGGTATGGGTAACTTCTCACCTTCACCATTCTATACTAAAGAGGTTGATGAGTTCTGTAAGAAACATATATATCAGGCAACTGTAGATGCCATGAAGGCAGAAGGAAGACCTTTCAAGGGTGTTATATTCTTTGGACTTATGCTTACACCAGATGGCCCAAAGGTGCTTGAATACAATGCAAGATTTGGTGACCCTGAGGCACAGGTTGTACTTCCAAGAATGGAAAACGACATTATAGATGTATTTGAAGCGTGTATAGATGGAACACTTGATAAGGTGGACTTAAAGTTTGCTGATAATGCGTGTGTATGCGTTGTTCTTGCATCTGACGGATATCCTCTTGAGTACAAGAAGGGCTTTGAGATATCAGGTATGGAAAACTTCAAGAATAATGATGGATATTTCTTATTCCATGCCGGAACTAAGTTTAACGAAGAAGGCAAGGTCGTAACAAACGGCGGACGTGTTCTTGGAGTTACAGCACTTGGCTCTGACTTAAAAGAAGCGCGTGCCAATGCATACAAAGCTACAGAATGGATAAACTTTGCTAATAAGTATATGCGTCACGATATAGGCAGGTCTATAGATGAAGCATAAATAATGGAGGACAATAACGATATGAAGATTACATCGGTAAAAGGTACAAACGATTATCTTCCTAATGAAGTGGAGATAAGAGATTATCTTCAGAATGAAATATTAAAAGTATATGTGGCTAATGGTTTTGAACATATAACAACTCCTGTTATAGAGGATATTGAAAATCTTGACAAGAGTGATGGTGGAGAAAATCTTAATCTTATATTTAAGATTATGAAAAGAGGAGATAAGCTTGATAAGGCACTTGCAAGCGGCGTTACATCACAGAATGAAAATGTGCTTGCAGATATGGGCTTAAGATATGACCTTACACTTCCACTGAGCAGATATTTTGCTAATAATAAGGATAAGCTTACACTTCCTATGAAATGTATACAGATGGATAGGGTGTACAGGGCAGAACGTCCACAGAAGGGCAGACTCCGTGAGTTCGTACAGTGTGATATAGATATTATCGGTTCTGACTCAAGAGATTCAGAAGTAGAGCTTATACTTATAACAACTAAGGCTCTTAAGGCTATTGGTATGAAGAACTTCAAGGTCAAGGTCAACGACAGAAGATTACTCCGTGCATTCCTTATGGATTGTGGATTTGAAGAGAGCCAGCTTGACAGTGTGTGCATAACATTTGATAAGATGGACAAGGTAGGACTTGAAGGCGTAAGAAAAGAGCTTGAAGATAAGGAATTCGACAAGGCTGCTGTTGATAAGTTTACACATTTCTTATCAGGTGTTGATAACCCACAGGAGATTACACTTGAGTCAGTAAAGGATATTCTTGTTGACAAGGCTCCTGCTGAAAGTCTTGAGTATATTATGAATTCAGTTAATTCACTTTGTAATGGTGAGTTTGATGTTGTATTTGACCTTTCTTTAGTAAGAGGACAGGGTTACTACACAGGAACAGTATTTGAAGTTGAGAGTATTGACTTTAAGGGTGCTATAGCCGGCGGCGGAAGATATGACAATCTTATAGGCAAGTTCTTAGGACAGCAGGTAAGCGCAGTAGGCTTCTCTATAGGCTTCGAGCGTATATTCTCTATCCTTATGGAACATGGCATAGACCTTCCAAACAAGGGCAACAAGATAGCTGTTATGTATGATGAGGGCGACCTTTCCAATGCATATAGAATAGCTGAAAAGTATAGGGCAGAAGGTAAGATATGCTCATTATATGTAAAGCCAAAGAAGATGGGTAAGTTCTTATCAAAGCTTCAGGAAAGAGGCTATGCAGGCTTTATTAATGTAAGTAATGGTGATGAGATATCAGACTTTGAATAATTACGAATAGTTAAAGCAAAGTATAAGCGTATGTATTATTACACTAAAGTTATTAATACATACGCTTTTTTATTAATGGGCGGCAGCTTTATCAAGAGCACTCTGTATAGCGCCAAGCAGCAGGCTGGAGGTATATTTATTAGATGAGTCATAGGTTACATTGACAGTTGAGCCGTTTTCCATAACAGCCTTCTTAATGTCGCCAAATGAACTGTTAAGCATCGGGTACATCGTCTGGACTGACTCTGACAGGTTGACGAGCTCAATATTGTTGATATTATCGGAGTCGACAGTCACCTGAATGTCAACGGGCGTTCCGTTAAGCATAAGTGAGGATGTATACACGCCGGGAGAATATGTAGCAGTACTGGCTTTATTCTGCCTGCTGGTTGTACTTGCAGGGCTGTTGTCTGGTTCTTTCACAGAGAGTATATATATAGTTGCTATTATGATAAATGCAGCAATTATGCATATAGTTATTATCAGTTTCTTAAGTGGTATGACTAATATTCTGGTAGGTCCACTCATCAGATTAATCCTCCTGTGCCGGATACTATTTGTAAGAATATATGATGTACGATGGAAGGTTAGAACGGTATTGCATATAAATATAAAGATATAATTACCTGAAAATGTAATATTGGTAACATATTTAGCAAAAATGTAAAAGATTGAATAATCTAATCGTAAATAAGGAGATTACACTATGTCGTTACAGTATATACTAGGAGGTTCGGGGGCTGGAAAGTCCACATATCTGTACAATTCCATAATAAAAGAAGCCATAGAAAATCCGTCACTGGATTATATTATTGTTGTTCCTGAACAGTATACTATGGCGACACAGAAGAGAGTTGTTGAGCTTCACCCAAGAAAAGGAATACTGAATATAGATGTTGTGAGCTTTGAAAGACTTGCATACAAGGTATTTGAAGAGGTCGGGGCAACAGATTATCCAGTTCTTGATGATACAGGAAAAAATCTTATAGTAAGAAGAGTATTAGAGCAGAATAAAAAGTCGCTAAGGTTTTTTGGAAGTAATATATCCAATACAGGCTTTGTATCAGAGATGAAGTCAGTTATATCAGAAATGCTCCAGTATGATATAGGTGTGGATAAGCTTATGGATATTAATGAGAGTGTGGATAACAATAGTTTGTTAGGAATGAAGCTTGATGATATATCACTTATATACAGTGGGTTTAAGGAATTTATAAAAGACCACTATATAACATCAGAAGAGATATTAGACCTTATGTGCAGAAAAGTGACAGAGTCTGCTAAGATAAGAGGAAGTATTATAGCATTTGACGGCTTTACAGGCTTTACACCGGTGCAGTACAGGCTTATGTCAATACTTCTTGATATGTGCAGCGAGGTCAAAGTGGCGCTTACAATAGATGCAAATGAGCATGCCAATGTCAATGAGGGAATAGAGAACCTTTTCTATATGACTAAGGATACAGTTGCACACCTTAATAAAATATGTGATGAGCAGCATATTAATGCAGAAAGCATAGTAATAGAAAATGCTGATAAGAAAGTGCAGACAAGATTTGAGTCATCAAAGGAGCTTGCATTTCTTGAAAAAAATATATTCCGTACAGGTACAAGATACTACAGCGGCAGGGTTGATGACATAGTGATGTATGTAGGTATCACTCCAAAGGATGAGATACAGTATGTCACGGGAGAAATATTAAAGCTTACAAGACTTTCAGGTTACAGATACAATGAGATAGCAGTTGTTACAGGTGATATATCGGCATATGGAAAGCTTGCTGCCAACATATTTGCACAGAATGATATACCATACTTCCTTGACCAGAAGCTCCACGTTACAGACAACTGTCTTGTTGAAATGATAACAGCAGCTCTTGATGTTGTTGAGAAGAATTATACTTATGATGCCATATTCAGATACTTAAGGACAGGACTTACAGGCATATCAGATGATGAGATAGATATTCTTGATAATTACTGCCTTGCAGTCGGTATAAGGGGCAGAAAACAGTGGAATACAGAGTGGACAAGAAAGTTCCGAGGCAGTGCCATGGCTACTGACCTTACAATGTTAAATGACTTGAGAGTGAGAGTTATAGAGCCTTTATCAGAGCTTGATGATAAGCTTAAGAGTGCAGACGGTGATGTTAAGGCTATGACAACAGCAGTGTATGAGCTGTTAGTCAGACTACAGTGCGAGGAGCAGATGCTTGAGCTTGCAAGCAATAATAAGGATGAATACAGACAGATATACGCAAAGATAATAGAGCTTTTTGATAAGCTGGTACAGCTATTAGGCAGTGAAAAGGTAACTGTAAAAGAATATAACCGTATTATGTCATCTGGTTTTGATGAGATAAAAATAGGACTTATTCCACCTACAAAGGACTGTATAGTTATAGGTGATATTGAGAGAACACGACTTGATAACATAAGAGCTATGTTCTTTGTTGGGGTAAATGACGGGTATGTTCCTAAAAAAAGCGACAGCAGAAGCGTATTGTCAGAAACAGACAGGGAAAAGCTTAAGACAATGGATGTTTCTTTGTCAATGTCAGTGAGGGAGAAAGCATTTGTACAGAGATTTTATCTGTATCTTATTATGACAAAGACATCGCAGAAGCTATATATAACTTATGCACATAACAGCATGGATATGAAAGCAATATTGCCATCTTATATTATAAGAATGATTAAGAAAATGTTTCCGGGGATGGATGTGCTTTCATATGACGATGCTGCAAAAGAGCGCTCATATATACGAATTCCAAAGGCTGAGCTTGAGTGGAGTGACGAGAACCTTGCAAAGATACTTGCAGACGGTGTTGCGCTTGACCTGTATGGAAAAGAGCTTACAGGAAGTGTCACATCATTTGAGCAGTATGCAGCATGCCAGTATGCGTACTTCTGCCGCTATGGATTGAAACTGGATGAGCGTGAAGAGTATAAGTTTGCAGTAAATGACTTTGGTACGATACTTCATGCGGTTATAGAGGATGTATCAAAGAACATAAAGCAGAATAAGAAATCGTTCGTGCTTTTATCTGACGAAGAAAGAAGAAGTATGGTGTCAGAGAGTATACATGCCATTGCGGACAGCTATGGAAACACGATATTAAAGAGCACGAGCCGTAACGAATTCCTTATAAAGCGTATGGAGGACCTGGCGGATAAGACACTGTGGGCGATAGGAAAACAGCTTGCAGACGGACTGTTTATACCTGACACATTTGAGAAAGGCTTCTTAACTAAGATAGAGGACTTACCTCACGATGTCACATTTTTTATGCAGGGAAAGATAGACCGAATAGATATATGTGAAGATGATGAAAATGTATATGTAAAGGTTGTCGATTATAAGACGGGACACTCGGACTTTGACCTATTAAAGACATATTATGGACTTAAGATACAGTTATTTACCTATATGAGAGAGGCTATAAGCTTTGAAAAAAAGAGACATAAGGGTAAGAATATAGTTCCGGCAGGACTGCTTTACTATAATATTGATAATCCGATAGTTGAAACAAGGCAGGACGATGATGATAAGATTGAGGAGCTTATAAGAAAAGAGCTGCGTATGAAAGGGGTAGTTAATTCTAACAAAAATATTATAAGCAAGCTTGATTTAACAGAGGGAACTTCTCTTAATATTCCGGTTACAGTGAGCAAGTCGGGAAGTATAGATGCATCTAAGAGCAAAGTGCTTACAACAGAGGAGCTTATGGCGCTTGGTGAGTACGTTGACAGGGAAAATGTCGTCAAAGCAACCAAAATACTGGACGGAAGTATCAATATCAACCCATATGAGCGAGGTCAGGACAGCAGTTGTAATTACTGTCCATATAACAGTGTATGTGGTTTTAGTGAGGATATGCCGGGAGTTAAGTTCAGAAGGCTTAACAGCTTAAGCGTAGAGGACATATGGTGCAGGATTAAAGAGGAAATTGAGTCATAAAAAGGAGTGTTATATATGGCAAAGTCATGGACATCGCAGCAGCTTGATGCTATGAACACAAAAGACAGGGATATTCTTGTATCGGCTGCTGCCGGTTCTGGTAAAACAGCAGTGCTTGTAGAAAGAATAGTAAATAAGATAACTAAGGAAAACGGAACAGATATAGACAGACTTGTTGTTGTTACATTTACAAAGGCAGCGGCAGCAGAGATGAAGGCAAGAGTAAGAAACAGGCTGGATGATATGCTCGATGAGGATGAGAAAAACAGCAACCTTATCAAGCAGATAGCACTTATAAATAATGCACAGATAACAACTATAGACAGCTTTTGTCTGTGGATATTAAAAAATCATTTCTCAGAGATTAATCTTGACCCGGGTTTCCGCGTTGCTGACAAGGGCGAGATAACACTTCTTGAAAATGATGTCATGCAGGATATGCTTGAGGATTATTATAAGGAAAGTGATGAGCAGTTCTTAGCACTCATAGATGCATATGGAACTGGCAGAAGTGATGCCAATATCGAAGAGATAATAAAGAAGATATATGTGCTTGCAAGAAGTAATCCATGGCCTGATGAATGGTATGAGCAGGTTATTGACACATACACAGGTATGGATAACAGCAATAATAAGGTACTTGTCAATCTGTATGAAAGTATACAGTGTTCTGCGCGTGACTATAAGAGAAAATATGAGTATATGGTTGAGCTTTGTGGCAGGGTTGACGGACCGATATCCTATCTTGATGCAATCAATTCGGATTATATGAATATATGCAGGATTATAGATGCGGCAGACTTTGATGAGCTCTCAGAAAGAGTTATTAAGACAGAATTCACACGTTTAAGTACCAAAAGGATGCCGGATGCAAGGGATGACTTAAAAGAATATGTCAAAGTCCAGCGTGACAAGTATAAAAAATACATAGCAGGACTGCTTAAGACAGTATTTACGGCAGATATTGACAGTCTTATGGAGGATGTACATTCCAATGCACCAGCCATAAGTATGATGGTAAAGCTGTCAAAGGACTTTGCTGACAGGATGGAGGAAGAAAAACGTGACAGGGGAATAGTTGAGTTCAGTGATATTGAGCATTATGCGCTTGATATTCTTGTCACAAAGCAGGACGGCAGTAAAGAATATACAAATGTTGCAGATGAACTTGCAGAATATTTCAATGAAATACTCATTGATGAGTATCAGGACTCCAACCAGTTACAGGAGGAGATACTTACGGCGGTATCAAGGCACAGATTAAGTGATGTTCCCGATAATATGTATATGGTTGGCGATGTAAAGCAGAGTATATATAAGTTCAGACTTGCGTGTCCTGAGCTTTTTATGAATAAGTATTACAGTTATTCAGGCTATGATGAACAGAAGGAAAAAGGGGTAATAAGTGACTGTAAGATAGAACTTCAGAAGAACTTCAGAAGCAGGAAAAATGTACTTGATACGACAAATGATGTGTTCTACAGGGTTATGAACAGGAACTACTGCGGCATAGAGTATGACAGTAATCAGCAGTTAAACTGCGGCTTTGAATATCCAGAGTGTACGGACAAAAGAAACTTTGGGTGGGAGGACGAGAAAAGCACAGAAACAGTTCTTATAGATACATCAGAAGATGATGAAAACAGCAGTATAGAAGCAGAAGCTATGTATATGGCAGAAAGAATAAAAAAATTCATGTCAAAGGATGAGCCTTATTATGTTTTCGATACAGACTTATCCGACTACAGGAGAATACAGTACAAGGACATAGTAATTCTTACAAGAACACTTTCCGGCTGGGCGGATACAATAGTAAATATACTTCTAGACAGGGATATTCCAGCTATGGCAGATACGGCACAGCAGTACTTCAAGTTAAGGGAGATAAAGGTTCTTATAAGCCTTCTTACATGTATAGATAATCCTCTGCAGGACATTCCTATGGCGGCAGTGCTGTTATCATACTTTGGCGGTTTCACAGAGGATGAGCTGGCTGACTTGAGAGTGTATGGAAAGAAGAGTGCAGGTGCTGACAGATTATTTGTAAAGCAGATGCAGAGCCTTATAAAGAATACTACAATAAAAGATACTGATAAAAAAGAAAATGCAGAAAAGCTTTCAGCACTTTCTGATAAATGTGAAGCTTTTCTTGATAAGCTTAAGGTATGGCGTGAAAAGTCAAGACTTATGACAATATATGACCTTCTGTGGGATATTGTATACAATACAGGATATTATGATTATGTTGGAACTATGCCGGCAGGTAAGAAAAGACAGTCGAATATAGATGTACTGCTTGATAAGGCATCATCATTTGAGGGAACAAGCTATAGCGGACTGTTTAACTTCTTAAGATATATAGAAAGATTACAGAAGTACGATATAGAACTTACGGACTCATCAGGAACGGGCGGCAATGGCGACTCAGTCAGAATTATGAGTATCCATAAGAGTAAGGGACTTGAATTTCCGGTAGTTATTATGGCAGGACTTAATAAGCAGATTAATAAAACAGATGCAAGAAATAAGCTTGTTATAGACAGGGAGCTTGGAATAGGAACAGATTATGTCAACCTCACAAGACAGACCAAGACACCTACACTTATTAAAGGGGCAATAGCAAGAAAGATATTAAGGGACTCAATATCAGAGGAAGAGCGTGTGCTATATGTTGCAATGACAAGAGCAAGGGAAAAGCTTATTATGGTAGGCGGTGTAGCCAGCATAGATAAGAAAATGTCTGCATGGCAGATGATATCAGATGAGCTTTGTGTCAATGGTGTATATTCGTATGCAGATTGTGAAAATATAGACAGATATTCTGATATGATTATGCCGGTGGCACTTATGAAGCAGGAGGATAATAAAGGTACATTTGAATTCAGCCTTATAAGTTCAGCGGATATTATCAAAGAAGATGAAGCCATAAATAAAGAGGCACAGTCTGAAAATGTATCAGCAGATGAAGATACAGGCATTAACAAAGGTAAAGAAAGTATGAATGAAAGCCTGAATGATACAGATGTTTACAATGATGATAAAGCACAGACGTATGACCGACAAAAGACAGAGGGACTTCCACCATATATCAAAGACCCCGATGCTGACAGAAAGGTTAAGGTTACAGTAACAGAATTAAAGCAGATGCAGGCGGATACTGACTATGACAGTGATGCGTTTATGCAGGATGATATAAAGGCTGCTTATGATGAGGCAGAGCATGATGAAGACAAGAGCAGGGCTGCTGGCACTGAAAATGTGGAAGAAGGTGCAGACAGCTTTATTCCGACTATTCCTAAGTTCATATCAGGAAGTGAAGAAACTCTGAGGGCGAATGAGAGAGGAACGGCGTACCACAGAGTTATGGAGTGTCTTGATTATAATAATGTTGAAAGCTTTGAGGATGTACAGGCGGATATCCACAGAATGTTGGAAACTGAGCGTATGAGTGAGGTGCAGATAAATAATATCAATGTAAAGGATATATACACATTTGTAAGTTCACCTATAGGAAAAAGAGTGAGAGCTGCTGCCATAAGCGGCAATATGAGGCGTGAGCAGCCGTTTGTGTTTGAGTATGACAGACAGCTTGTACAGGGTGTAATAGACCTTTTTATAATAGAAGATGGAAAGATAGTTATAGTCGACTATAAGACAGACCGTGTAAGAAAGGGAGAAGCAGGAGAGAAGGAACTTATAAAAAGATACAGCGTGCAGCTTGATTATTATGCTAAAGCCCTGTCACAGCTTACAGGTCTTGAGGTTAAGGAAAAGCTTATATATTCATTTACACTGGGGAGAGAGATAAATGTTGGTTCTTAAATATATGTCTGAACGGTTGAATTTATGAGCTTTATACTATATACTAAATTAGTTATACTAGGTTTATAACTAGAAGAACGGAGATTAGTGTGAAAAATAGATTTTAAACTTACGCAGAAATGAGGATTATTATGTCAGATATTACAAGTGAAATAAAGAAAAGAAGAACATTTGCAATCATATCGCATCCGGATGCTGGTAAGACAACTCTTACAGAAAAGTTCCTGTTATACGGAGGAGCTATCAACTTAGCCGGTTCTGTAAAGGGTAAGAAAACAGCAAAGCATGCGGTTTCAGACTGGATGGAGATAGAAAAGGAGAGAGGTATCTCGGTTACTTCCTCAGTACTCCAGTTTAACTATGACGGATACTGTATCAATATCCTTGATACACCGGGACATGAGGACTTCTCAGAGGATACTTACAGAACACTTATGGCAGCAGATTCAGCCGTCATGGTAATAGATGCCTCAAAGGGTGTTGAGAAGCAGACAATCAAGCTTTTTAAGGTATGTGTTATGCGACATATCCCTATATTTACATTTATTAATAAGATGGATAGAGAGGCTAACGACCCTTTTGAGCTTCTTGATGAGATAGAAAATGTCCTTGGAATAGCAACATGTCCTATCAACTGGCCTATAGGCTGTGGTAAGGAATTCAAGGGTGTATATGACAGAAAGCAGAGGGAAGTGTCACTTTTTAAGGCTGCGATGAACGGACAGAAGGAAGTTGCAACTAAGAATATTGCACTTGATGACCCTGAACTTAAGGCAGAGATAGGCGATGCTTATCTTTCTAAGTTAGATGAGGATGTTGAACTTCTTGATGGTGCAAGTGCAGAGTTCGACCTTGCAAAGGTACAGGCAGGTGATCTTACACCGGTATTCTTCGGTTCAGCTCTTACTAACTTTGGTGTGGAAACATTTTTACAGCATTTCCTTGATATGACTACATCGCCACTGCCACGTAATTCCTCAGCTGGTCCTATCGATCCATTTAAAGAAGATTTCTCAGCATTTGTATTTAAGATACAGGCTAATATGAATAAGGCACACAGGGACAGAATTGCATTTATGCGTATATGTTCAGGAAAGTTCACTGCCGGTATGGAGGCTAACCACGTACAGGGTGGAAAGAAGATAAGACTTTCACAGCCACAGCAGATGATGGCGCAGGAAAGACATATCGTTGAAGAGGCGTATGCAGGCGATATTATCGGTGTATTTGACCCGGGAATATTCTCAATCGGTGATACTATATGCTCATCTAACAAGAAGTTTATGTTTGACGGTATTCCTACATTTGCCCCAGAGCATTTTGCAAGAGTAAGACAGATGGATACTATGAAGCGTAAGCAGTTCATAAAGGGTATCAGCCAGATAGCACAGGAAGGTGCTATCCAGATATTCCAGGAGTACAACACAGGTATGGAAGAAATAATCGTAGGTGTTGTTGGTGTTCTTCAGTTTGAAGTACTGGAATACCGCCTTAAGAACGAGTATAATGTAGATATAAAGCTTGAGCCGCTTCCATATGAACATATCAGATGGATAGAAAATCCACAGGAGATAGATGTAAACAGAATAGTTGGTACATCAGATATGAAGAAGATTAAGGACCTTAAGGGTAATCCACTTCTTGTATTTGCTAACAGCTGGTCTGTCAATATGGTACTTGAACGTAATGAGGGTCTTAAGCTGTCAGAGTTTGGAAAGAATTAATGAGTAACTAAGACAACAGGAAGCTGCATCAGACGTGAATAATATCACATAAGGAACTGGGTGATTAGATGAAAGAAAACTACAGAGGTATTGTAAAAAAGATAACGGCTGTTGTACTTATGGTAATAGTGTTTATATGTACGCAGTACGGTTATACAGGGGTTTTGCAGGTTAGAGCCGGGGACAGTGTCATAGCGACAGGTTATGTCAATTATGATGTCACGGACTTAAGAATAAGAACCAAGCCGGTTAACGGCAGCATCGTAACTAAGGTCAACGGAGGCTTTAAGTTTGATATATACGAGGAAGTAAGCACAAGTTCAACCTATACGTGGTACAGTATCGGGTTCTATCTTGATGGGGAATACACAAGAGGATATATAACTTCACAGTACACAACTAAGGATAAGAAGTCTGACTATAAGCCGGATAATAACTTTGAGGATTATCTTAATGTACAGAATTTTCCAACGTCCTACAGGGAGAGCTTAAGACAGCTTCACGAACAGTATCCTCTGTGGGTGTTTGTGGCAGACCATAACGGCAGGGACTGGGATACTATGGTAAATGCGCAGAATGTTATAGGACGAAGCCTTATATACAGTTCAGCGGATGCTTCATGGAAGTCGACAGCTGCAGGCTGCTATAACTGGGAAACAGGAGAGTACACAATATTAGATAGTGGCGGATGGGTCCAGGCATCAGAAGGACTTATAAAGTATGCGCTTGACCCACGTAACTTCCTTAATGATACATATATATTTATGTTTGAAAGCCTTTCGTATGACTCTTCTGTACATAATACAGAGGGTGTGCGTAATATCATAAGTGGAACATTTATGGAAAACTCAAGCCACGACTTAGATGGCTATGATTATGCATCACTTCTTATGTATGCAGGTGAGGTGTCAAAGGTCAGTCCTTATCATCTTGCAACAAGAATTATACAGGAACAGGGTGCTAATGGCGCAGGTAATGAGATATCTGGAAATGTAAGCGGCTATAAGGGCTACTATAACTATTACAGCCAGAATGCGTATGCAAGCGGCGGACTTTCAGCGGTGCAGAATGGCCTTAAGTATGCTATGCAGACAGATGACACTAATATGCGACCATGGAATACAAGATACAGAGCGGTTGTAGGCGGTGCCATCAACCTTGGAAAGTGGTATATCAACAGAGGCCAGGATACTATATACTATGAGAAGTTTGATATAAAGAACTTTTCACACCAGTATATGACCAATGTACTTGCACCACGTTCAGAGGCGACAAGGGCAAAGAAGGCATACAGCACAAGTACACTTAACAACACTACATTTAAGTTTACAATACCGGTATATGACAATATGCCATCGTCAAGATGTGTTATACCGGATGGCAATAAGAGCTCTAATAACTGGTTAAGAGGTCTGTCAGTTGACGGATATTCACTTACACCAACATTTGCGGCGGATACTACAGACTACAGTCTTATAGTTGACAATGATGTTACAAGCATAGATGTATCAGCTTCGGCAGCAGATACTAATGCAAGTGTAAGCGGAAGAGGCAGCCATGAGTTATCAGTTGGTGATAATACCATCAACATAGTAGTCACAGCGGAGGACGGCACAACAAGGACTTATACTATCAGTGTTGTAAGAAAGAAAGCTGAAAATCCTGAGCCGGTAAAGCCGGATAATGGAAATAATAACAATAATAACGGCTCTGGCGAGAGTGACGGCTTTAGCAGTAACCTTAATGTCGATAATGATAAGGGCATAGTTACAGGAGTCGGAGTTGGAAGCAGTGTTGAGAGTATACTTAACGGAATTACTTACACTAATGGCTGCTACGGAAAGCTTCTTAACAGCTCTGGCAGTGAGTGTGCTGCAGATGATACAGTGGCAACAGGCAATAAGCTTGTTATATATAAGAATGATGGAAGTATATATGCCCAGTATGATGTTGTTATATATGGCGATGTAAATGGCGATGGAAGAATAACAAGTATGGATATGTTATATATAAAAAGACATATTCTTTACATTAAGACATTGTCAGGTGCTTATCTTTTAGCAGCAGATACTAACAAGGACAGCGATGTTACAAGTATGGATATGTTATACATAAAAAGACATATTCTGGATATAAAGTATATACAGCAGTAAATGGAGAATATAATGAAAGCAATCAGAAAAGTTACATTATGTGTTCTATCATTTGTCGTTATGTTTATGATGATGACAGCTACATTTGATAAAAAAGATGTATCAGCGGCAGAAACAGCAAGAATATCTGTAAGTTCAGGAAGCTGTGAGGTCGGTGATACAGTTACAATCACAATAACAGTAAGCGGTTCTAATATTATGCTGTGCGATTTTTATGTTAATTATGATGCATCTATAATTACTGCACAGTCAGGATATGACGCAGGTGGCAATGGAACGATAAGAATTGTATCAACGGAAAGTACTACATTTAATGTTACATTTAAGGCTGTAAAGCCGGGTACTTCAACAATATCAGTTGCAAGGTCAACAGCACAGATAGGCTCAGATACTGAGGATAGTATGAATGTGGCAGCCTCATCAGGAAGTGTAAGCGTATCAGCACCGGCAAGTTATTCATCTGACGACACTTTAAGTTCGTTAGAGATAAGTCCGGGAGTGCTTTCGCCAGCATTTTCACCAAGTGTTACCACATATACTACATCGGTGGGAAGTGACTGTGACAAGCTTACAGTAAGTGCCATAGCCAATGACTCAAAGGCAACAGTTAAAGTGTCAGGAACACGTATGGACCCGGGACTTAATACAACAACCATTACAGTTACGGCAGAGGACGGAAGCAAGAGAACATATACAATAAAGACAACAAAGGGCGATGATGTTAAAACACCGGATGATACGACAAAGGCGACTGACAGCAGCCAGCCTGATAACAGCCAGTCCGGTACAGATGAGCCGGATGCAAGTGCTATTCAGGAGCCAAATGTTGATGTAGGCGGCAGGGAATATAAGATAATATCATCCTTTGATGAATATCCTCTTCCAGACGGATATGTACAGGCAGATTCAGACTACAATGGTGTTAAGATTGCAGTAGGAATGGGAACTAATACAGACCTGTTATTAGTATATCTTGAAAGTGTGGATGGCACAGGAGAGAGCGGCTTTTATGTGTATGACTCCGTTAACCAGTCATTTTCAAAGTACATAGAAGTATCACAGCCGGAATTATCATACTGCATACTTCCTATAGATGCAGCTTCTATGGAGCTTCCGGATGGATATGAGCTTGGAAAGATAGATATAGACGGCAGGGAAGTGGAAGTGCTTCTTGATAAGACTGGCAACTATGCACTCTTTTATGGTGTGAGCTCAACAGGCGGAACAGGATGGTTCAGATATAATACCAATGATGGAACTATACAGGGTTACGCAGGTTATAATACAGCGGATGAGCCGGTATTTAATATAATAGACAGGAAGAATAACAGCAGTACAGGTTCTTTTAGCTTATTTAAAGGCATAAATCTTATATTTATGATTATTATTGCTGCTCTTGCTATAGTTATCATAATCCTTGCAGTTATGGTCGAAATGCTCTCACGCAAGCTTAAAGTAAGCAAGAAAGCATTTGTAAAGGCTATGGATGATTATGATGATTCTGACGAATATGATGAGCTGATTAATATTAAGGATGGTTCATCAAGGACTTTACATGCAGGTGATGTAAAGGACAGCTACAATGGCGAAGATGACAGTACTGACTATGCTGATTATGAAGATAATTCTTACAGCGCGGATGAAAATGATTTATCTGATAAGAATTATGATGCTGATGCAGAGGATATTCTGAATAACTCTGGTATATCAGATACAGAAGATACATCATCAGAAAATGTGTCAGAAGAAATTGAACTTGAAGAGATTGAGTTAGAAGACAAAAACCGATAAAAGTAAATATATTATATGCTATATAAGTATCCTCTGGTGGATTAGAGTTTATTTTATAAAGTTATCTGCCAGAGGATATTTTTTGGTTGACATATATATCATAGTGATACAAATATTAGTTAATATAGGAATATGGTACTATATATTGTATTTCACGAACGAAAAGAGTGAAAAAGAAAAGCGTGGAAATATTATGTCTGGAATTGGCGGATGGATACTTTAAAGGTTGGGGAATAAATTAATTGAGCGGTTAAACGAATGTGTAAGCTATATGTAAGGACTATGATATATAATGATAACAAGTTAATTAAGTGACTAAAGTCTGAATGGTCTGGGGGTGGCTTATTATGAGGAAAAAGGCGGTATTAAGTGTTATATTTTTTATGATGGCTATGTTGGCGGCGTGTACCAAATACCAGATAAATGAGGAACAGTCTGATAATAATAATCCTTTTCCTGATTATGTATATAATCAGGAAAAGGAGCAGGGGGTATATGGGAAGTCAGATATGGCAATAGCAGAAAATGGCTATTATTATATAATTGACAATGTTTTGTATTTTTATAATATAAATAGCGATGTCAATATGCCGTTATGCTCTAAGGTAAACTGTAATCATGATGGTGAAACATGTGATGCTTATGTTAGTGGAATTAATGCAGAAAATGGCACATTTGAATGTAATTGCATGGATGAAAAAGTTATGTATTATAATAATCATTTATATTGTATTGAGATTACTAAAGACAGGGATTATTATTTATGCCAGTATGATGCTACATTTGGAAATAAAGAACGTATTACAAAGCTTGCATCAGTAAAAGATGAGCAGATAATGGTAACCAGTGTACAGGCAAGTATGATATCAGATGGTTATTTTTATTACTATACATCATTTTTGGATGCTGACTATGCAAAAAATGGTTATATTGCACCATTTTATATATGTAGAATAAGGCTTGAAAGCAATTCATCAAGAGAGGTTCTTGGAGAATTTCAGTTTCCGGGAGATTATGCTATGAAAGCTGGAGAGAACAATGGTTTTGGCGTTTATCTGTCAGATAATAATATTTATTTTTATGCTGGCGGAACAGGGAGAATGTATTTTTATGATAATAATGTACAATACCGTGTTTCAAAGTATGATTTAAGTACAGGTCAATATACAGAATTATGGACATATACAGGTGATGACAGAGTAGATGTATTTGGAGAAAATACAGGAAAAGTAGATGGTATGTCAGATGGCAGTTATGTCAGGATGGATAGTAATGGTAATTTCTACATTATGACATCATCAACAGGTAATAATAATGATACCTTAATTAAGGTTAATTTTGATAAAAATACAAGTGAAGTTATTTACACTACAGATATGGAGAAGTTGTATTCATTACAAAGTGATGGTGAGTATTTATATTTTTTTGAGTCTACACAAAGCAGAGAAACAAAGTCATATTTCACAGCAATAGATATGAATGGTACATTAAAAGCACAATATGAAATGGAATATGATGAGGAATTTTTGGAAAAAGCAAAAAAATATTATGAGCAGTATCCAGAGGATACTTCTGTTGTTGTGGATGCATCAGGAATCTGTGTATATGGGATTGACGAAAGATATATTCTTATGGGCAGCAATAGTGATTCAGATGTATATAAGAATTTAAAATCTCTTAATAGCAAACCGTATAAAAAGGTGATAACAACAGGCGTAGGAGTAATAAATAAAATGGATTATCTGAATAGTGGCACTGCATCAATAAAACAGATATATCAGAATTTATCATAGTTACAGAGCAGGGTTAAATATAAAATGTTTAATCCTGCTTTTTAAAAATAATTACGGGGAGAAGGGATGTTATGGCAGAGCTTAAAAGAATTGTTGGAAAAACATATATAGGTCTGTTAGTATGTTTATTAGTGTTTAATATGCTGATACTTGTCAGCGATAAAACAGATGACCTGCAGGTAACATATGCATATATAGAAATGCTTAATACGGCTGAAGGTGTTAAGTCAGATAGCAAACTGAGTACGGAAGCGGCAACGATAGCGTGGCAGGAATATTTTCAGAAATATGAAATCAATGGCAGTGACAGTTCTGACAAGACAGCAGCTGCTAAACAGGCAAGAGAGAAGTTAATGCAGCAGGCAAAGTATATAGATAATTACAAGGGGATAATTGAGGATAAAAGACAGACAGCAATATTATATGCAACAGCGGGAACTTATAAAAAGAACAGCTTTGAATATAACAACTTATTAAAAACGCAATATGATTTATCACAGATAATAGATGCAGATGTACAATTAAGTAATGGATTGTGGTTAGAAAAATTATATAAGAATAATTATATTCATTTATTAACATTAATTACGTGTGTATATACAGTATATATGTTTTTTTCGGAAAGAAAAAACGGATTATATCATATTGTACATACAGGTCAGAGTGGAAGGGGAGTTCTGTTTGTTAAGAGAAGTATAATATTGTTAATACAGGCGGTAGTAACGAATGTTGCACTGTATACAGAGTCAGCGGTTATGCTGCTTAACAGATATGATGGTGTAAAAGACCTGAATGTTGCAGCCGTAAGTGATGAATATTTTATACTTACTTCGGGTAAGCTTTCAAGAATACAGTTTTTAGGATTAATAATATTATTATCGATATTGGCAAATGTTGTATTATCGCTTGTTTTATGGGCAATTTTATTGTGCTTTGGCAATGTAAATATTGGTCTGTTTTTTTATTGCTGTATTTGTGTGGCTGATGTGGTGATATATAAGGTTATTTCAGCAAAATCTATATTGCAGATATTTAAGTATCTGAATGTATATTATTTATTTTTTCCGAATAAAGCAGCAGAATACTTTAACTGGGGATGTTTTAACATTGCAGTATCTTTGTTAACAACTACGATAATTGTATCGGTATTTATAGGAATACTGGCTTTGTTTGCAAGTGCATATATCAGCATAAGAAAATATTTCACTGGTAAGATGAATATAGTAGAAAACGCTATAGAGTTAATTCTGACATATATTATGAGATTAATGGTAAAGACGAATAATTTCGGTAAAGAAGTTTATAAGATATTAATTTCACAGGGAATAATATGGATACTGCTGCTTCTTGCATATATTGCAGCTAATGTAGAGCCAAGCTATGGGGTTATATATGATGCCAAAAAGAGTTATATGTTAGGATATTATGAGAAAGCGGAAGGGTTAAGTTATGGTACGGAATTAATAGATATTTATAATGAATATAATGATGAATATGAAGATTTTCTTGATAACTTTGATTATTCTGCTGAAGGCGCGAAAACACTTCTTGCTAATAGACAGGACTTATTTAATACTGTAAAAGAGAATTTTAATTATATTAAACAGATGAATGAGAAGGGAATATCAGCCGTTGTAATTAATCCATATGAGTATACAGAAACAATAGGAAACAGAGAGTGGAATAATCAGGAACTTATTGCAATGATAAATGTTATTGCAGCTATTGTTATTTCATGCGGGTTTATAGCATATGAAAAGAAATCAATGGTAAAGAGTCTGGCTCTTACGGGAATGAACAGAAGAAAATGGCTGGTAAAGAAGTTGTTTATCCAGAGTATGCTTAGTCTGCTATTTGCCTGTATTACATATGGGATGTATTATAAGAAGCTTTGTGGTGTATATACATATACCAATATAACAGCACCATTGAAAAGTATAATGCTGTTTCAGAATTACATAATAAACCCACCGATAATAGTATATATTTTTATTGATTTTATGATTAAATATATGTTCCTTTTGGGAATACAAATGATAATGTCAGTTGTATCTATATATGTTAAATATTCATATTGTTTTATTGTAGGGCTGGTAATTATTTTACCACAATTATTGTATATGCTTGGGTTTAAGTTTATGTATAAAATATCAATAGTAAAGTATATGGCATTTTTCAGATGTTGGATAGAAAGCGGAAGGACGATGACTGTTTACTGGTTTTTGACTGGAATAATTATTTTGATTGGAATAGGCGCAACTATATATATTATGAATGTATTCCAGCATAAGGCTGTTATAAATAAAAATGATAAGGAAAGGAGTTAATTAAAATATGGAATTAGAGCTTATAAATTTAAAAAAAACTTATGGAACAGTACAAGCGTTAAAAGGAATAAATTATAAATTTACATCAGGAATATATGGAATATTAGGTTCAAATGGTGCAGGAAAGAGTACTATGATTAATCTTATTACCGATAATATTTCAAGAGATAAGATTAATGGTGGAAGTATTTTATATAGTCAGGATAAAGAAAAAAAAGACATATTGAAGCTTGGAAAAAATTTTAGGAAAATTGTTGGATATATGCCACAACAGCAGGGATTTTATGAAGATTTTTCGCCTATGGCATTTCTTAAATATATGGCAGAAATTAAAGAAGTGAAAAAAATTAAAGTATCAGATAAAAATGGAAATACAATTACTAAAAGTGTTAATCAGCAGATAGAAGAGCTTCTCGATGTAGTTAACCTTAGTAATGTTGCATATAAGAAAATAGGTGGTTTTTCGGGAGGTATGAAACAGAGAGTTCTTTTGGCACAAGCTTTATTAGGAGAACCTAGAATTCTTATACTTGATGAACCCACTGCTGGACTTGACCCTAAAGAAAGAATTTCAATAAGAAATTATATTGCAGAATTATCAAAGAATAAGATAATTCTTTTTGCAACACATGTAGTAAGTGATATAGAGTGTATAGCCGATAAGGTTATTTTATTAAAAGATGGACAAATTATAGCAACAGGCACTCCTGTAGAATTGATTGAGAATATGTCAGGAAAAGTAGGAGAAATTACTTGTTCTCTTGAGCAGATTAGTGATAAACAGAAAAAATATAAGATAGGTAATATAAGACAAAGAAAAAATGGTTTAGCATTGAGGGTAGTAGGAGATGAGTTACCTGATGAAGCAGTAAAAGTTGAAGATAATATTAATCTGGAAGATGTATATTTATATTATTTTGAATAAATATTAATTATATCTAAGAAAACAGGAAAAATGAATAAAATTAAAGATTTTATTGTTGAAAATTCTAGTGGAGAAATGTTTGAGAATGAGGGTTAAGTCTGTCACCTGAATTCCAATAAAACATCAATTAAGTTGTCTTTCTTACTGTCATAGTGTATACTATTAACAATATGAAACGTATGTTTGGCATACTGAAATGGTATGTAATAGTATGAGTATAAGCGTATGGTAGTGATATGAAGAAAAGTGTAAGCAGCAATAAGCAGGTTAAAAAGGGCGCGGATACAGGCATAAGTATAGACGGATATATAGATTATAATGCATTTAATGAGGCAAGGGAGCGCATAATAGGAAAGGCACATAATGACAAGGGAATAGGCACATTGTCGGAAAAGACACTGCATGCTGTTCTTAAGAATTATTACGAGCCGGATGAAGATAAGCACGAGGTGGCTATAGATGGCTACTATGCTGATATATTTAATGACAGCGGAATAATAGAGATACAGACAAGACAGCTTAATAAGCTGCGTGATAAGCTTACGGTATTTCTTGAAGAATATCATGTCACAGTCGTATATCCATGTGCATATAATAAGTGGTTGAGCTGGATAGATCCGGAGAGCGGGGAAGTAGGTGCAAAAAGAAAGTCGCCAAGGCACTATACGGAATATGATGCATTTTTTGAGCTGTACAAGATAAAGAGCTTTCTTGACCATCCTAATCTGTCGGTACATCTGGTGCTTATGGATATAGAAGAATATAAGCTGTTAAACGGCTGGAATTATACGAAAAAAAGAGGTGCAACCAGATACGACAGGGTGCCTCTTGGAGTGAGACGTATAGTAGAGCTTGACAGACCAGAGGATTATATGCAGTTCGTGCCGATAGAGTTAGAGGATGAGTTCATTGTAAAAGACTTTGCAAAGGCGGCAGGAGTACGCGAAGATACAGCAAGGCTGGGACTTAATATACTCAATCATCTTGGCGTTGTTAAGCGTGTCGGAAAGAAAGGTAACGCATATGTATACAGCTGTTGATGATGTGTTCAGAATATCTGTAAGAAACCTTGTTGAGTTTATGTGTACCTCAGGTGATATAGATAACAGGGATGTGTCAGTTCCCGATGTTAAGGTTATGCAGGAGGGGGCAAGAATACACAGAAAGATACAACATTCCATGGGTTCATCATATCACGCGGAGGTGCTTTTAAGGCATGCAGTTCCACTTACCTCGGTTAATGGTTATGATTATACACTTAAGATAGAAGGCAGGGCAGACGGTATAATCGCTGATATCAGTGAGGATGAGGATGGCAATAAGACACCTCATGGTGATGTTACCATAGATGAGATAAAGACTATGCAGTCAGATGTCACAAAGCTTAAAGAGCCGGTGTATGTGCATAAGGCGCAGGCTTTAGTATATGGTTATATATATCTTATTAAGCATAATCTTGACAGCATTAATATACAGATGACCTACTGTAATACTGAGACTGAAAAAATAGTAAGATTTACGGAAAACTACGATAAAGACCGGATTAGTGCGTGGTTTTTAAAGCTTGTAAATGACTTTAAAAGATGGATGGATTATGTATTTGACGAAAGACAGTTAAGAAATGACTCAATACATAAGTTAAGCTTTCCGTTTGAGTACAGGGAAGGGCAGAAAAAGCTTGTGGCGAGTGTATACAAGTCGATAGAGCAGGAAAGAACGCTGTATATACAGGCACCTACAGGAGTTGGAAAGACTATTTCCACGGTGTATCCTTCGGTACAGGCGTGTGGAAGAGGACTGGCGGACAAGATATTTTATCTTACCTCCAAGACAATAACAAGGACAGTCGCAGAGGAGGCTTACAGTATATTAAGGGATAAGGGACTGCATTTTACGACAGTCACCCTTACTGCCAAGGATAAGATATGCCATATGGATGAAAGAAACTGCAATCCTGAGTTCTGTGAATATGCTAAGGGTCATTTTGACAGGATAAATGATGCTGTGTATGACATCATAACGCATGAGAATGTAATAGACAGGGAAAAGATACTTGAGTATTCTGTCAAGCATAAGGTATGCCCTTTTGAAATGTCACTTGATGTGTCATACTGGTGCGATGGCATAATATGCGATTATAATTATCTGTTTGACCCGGATGCATCGCTTAAAAGATACTTTGCAGATGGTACAAAGGGCAATTATATATTTCTTGTCGATGAAGCACATAATCTTGTTGACAGGGCAAGGCAGATGTACAGTGCAGTTCTTGTAAAAGAGGACTTTTTAAAGTGTAAAAATGCTGTGAAGGATATGGATAAAAGGCTTGCCTCATCACTTGAAAAGTGTAATAAGTATCTGTTGTCACTAAAGCGGCAGTGCGATAAAGAATATATAATAGTTGATGACTGCGGGACATTTCCGGATACACTGTCAAAGTGCTTTTCGTATATGCAGAAGTTCCTTGACAAATATAAGAATAATCCAGTAAGTGACGAGATAATAGAGTTTTTCTTTTCGGTAAGACATTTTCTTAATATGTATGACTGTGCGGATGATAAGTATGTGACATATGCAGAGTTAGCGGATGATGGTAATCTGCTTTTGCATCTTTACTGTGTCGACCCATCAGGCAATATATCACTAAGACTAAGTCAGGGAAAGGCTGCTGTTATGTTTTCGGCTACATTTCTGCCGGTTAATTACTTTAAGGAAATGATATCGGGAAACACAGAAGATTATGCTGTATATGCACACTCACCTTTTGATACTTCTAATAAAAGAGTGATTGTAGGCAGGGATGTAAGCAGCAGGTATACAAGAAGAAATGTAAATGAATATACGAAGGTGGCAGATTATATACGAAAGCTTGTGACATCACGGGATGGCAGATATATGGTGTTCTTTCCGTCATACAGCTATATGCAGGCTGTCTATGATGTGTATACAGAAAAGTACCAGAGTAATATTATAGAGCTGGCTGACAATGATATGGCATCTGACATGGTTTTGGATATATTTTCTTTATCCGGCGGCAGTGTATACAATATAATAAAGCAGCCACCTAATATGAAGGAGGCTGACAAGGAGAAGTTTCTGTCGCTTTTTATGGAAAAGGACAGTACTAATATAGTCGGTTTCTGCGTGCTTGGAGGTATATTTTCAGAAGGCATAGACTTAAGAGGAGAGGCTCTTATTGGCGCTGCTATTGTTGGAACAGGAATACCCATGATATGCAGGCAGAGAAATATATTAAGGGATTACTTTGATTCACGGGGCAGAAACGGATATCAGTATGCCTATGTGTATCCCGGAATGAATAAGGTGCTGCAGGCGGCAGGAAGAGTTATAAGAACTGACAGCGACAAGGGGATTATTCTTCTTTTAGATGACAGGTTCTTAACGAAGGAGTATGAGCAGCAGTACCCAAGGGAATGGGATGTTATATATCCGTGTGACATAGCAGGAGTGGACGGCTGCATAAAAGAATTCTGGGATAAAGAAGGATAACAATAGTCGTATAATAGCTGTTATTGATAATTAAAAAGCAGATTTTAAGTGTCAGAAGCACAGAACACATTGCTAAATTGTCAGATATATGATATTATTTTAATATAAATATAAACGTGAATTGCTAATTATGAGATTATTTATGTTTGGAGAAAACAATATGGAAGAGAGCATTATAAAGGAATTAATTAATTCTAATGCTGGAGTTGAAGAGTGGAAAAAGGCAGGATTTAATGATTTACAGGCATTAGAGATTACTATTGGCATTAAGAGCGGTATAGACGTATCAAAGTATGCGTCAGAAGAATTTAATGAAAGACAGATGAAGGTTATAAGAAATGCTCTGGAGGAAGGCATAGATGTCACACCTTTTGCAGATGCAAAGTGCCATAATTCCTGCTAAAAATGCTATCGTTATATGCAGATGGAGCAGATAAAGGAGGGCATAAAGGAAGACATAGACCTTTCGCTTATATGCAATCCAAAGTATGATTACGCTGTTATGAGAGAGATAAGGATGGCACTTAAGTACAAGTTCGACTTAAGCAGATATGCAGGTCTTGGCTATCCGGGAGAGGTGTTAAGACAGATAAGGCTGTCTAAGAAGGATGATATAGATATCTCATTTTTTGTTAAAGACAACTATAATGCGAGCCAGTTGAACGAAATCAGATTAGGTATTATAAAGTGTGTTGATATATCAAAGTATATGCTGCACGAATATACAGCGGAGCAGATGAAGCAGTTAAGGCTTGGACTTGAAGCCGGTATAGATATAACAAAGTATAATATGATAGGTTTTTCATCGGGGCAGATGGAACAGATAAGACTTGGACTTGAAGAAGGCATAGATGTCACACCTTACGCAGACCCATTTATAGATGCGGTAAGGATGAAGGAAGCAAGGCTTAATGCAGAACATAAGGGAACACCTGAGACACAGCAGCTCAATGAACTGCAGAGTCAGGAGATACTTCTTGGACTACAGAGCGGCGTTGATGTCAGTGTGTATGCAGACCCAAGGTATACGTTCAGACAGATGGAACAGATAAGAATCAGGCTTGAAAAGGGTATAGACCCATCGGAACTACTGATATACAAGGATAATTAGTTATTCATTATGAGTAGGAAACAGGTAACTATAAATGATTGGAGGATTCAGAAGTGAGTAATGTATATGAAAAACAGACGGAATTGAATACCAAGAATGTAGTTGTCAGTGTTGCTGAAAATCATATGAGAGCTAGCATTGTCCTTGATGAGATAGGACAGGATGGAGCATACACATATGAGGAGGTAATAGATAAGCTGTCAGCAGCAGGAGTGCGGACTGGTATAGATGAAGCGAAGATAAGGGATGTTATCGTTAAGAAGATATACGGACAGGAAGTAGTTGTAGCACAAGGAAAAGAGGCAGTCAATGGTACTGATGGACACTACATTTTCTACTTCGATGAGAACTATGAGAGAGATAACAAGCCAACCTTAAGGGAAGATGGCTCAGTTGATTACTTTAATGTAAAGCTTTTTGAGAAGGTAAGTCAGGATGACAAGCTTGCAGAATATGTAGAACCGACAAAGGGTGAGTTCGGATATGATGTATGTGGAAAGCTGCTTGTGCCAAAGCCGGGAAGACCAAGCCCAAGATTAAGAGGACGTGGTTTTACAGTATCAGATGATGGAAAGACTTATTATGCACAGCTTGATGGTAAGGTAGAGTACCGTAACTACGACCTTAATGTAAGTAATGTATACAGTGTTTCCGGCGACCTTGATATTGGAACAGGAAGTATTGACTTTAATGGTGATGTAACTATCAGCGGCGGTGTACATAGCGGTGTTACAGTCCATGCCATGGGCAATATATTTATAGGCGGTTATGTTGAGGATGCCATACTTAAGGCAGGCAAGGATATAATCATCAAGGATGGCGTTAATGCAAGAGAGAACGGACTTATTGAAGCAGAAGGCAATGTATCAGCAAGATTTTTTGAAAATGCAAAGATTATAAGCCACGGAGATATTAAGTGTGACTATATGCTTAATACTAATGCTATGGCATATGGCAATATATATCTTGAAGGAAAGCTTGGTTCTGTTATCGGTGGAGATATAACAGGAATAAGAGGCGTTACGGTCAAGGGCTGCGGCAGTGATGCATTTGCAAAGACGGTTATAAGAGTAGGTGCCACAAAGAGCTTAAACTCAGAGTATGCCCAGATTATTATGAAGATTAAGGACATTGACTCAGAAATAGAGCGTTATGACCAGGCTATGTATAAGTTTGACATATTAAAGAAGGCTGGTTCAGATAAGTTTGATGAGACCCTTTACAGAAAGGTATTCCAGACAAAGATTGTAAAGAAGGCTGAGAAGGCAAAGTATGAAGAACGAAGCAGATATCTGTACTCTCTTATAAAAGAGTCAGAGAAGGCGGTTGTCAAGGTTGATAAGAATATATATCCCGGCAGCAGAGTGTTTATGGGTGATAAGACATATGTGCCAAGTGCTGCATTTACACACGTTGTACTTGTTAAGACAACATCAGGAATAAATATCAGGAACTATGAATAGAGATAGTGCGCCAGCAGAATGACACAATAAAGATAAGTTTAAGAGGTAATATATGATTAAAGAGGTAGCATCAATAGACCTTCCGGTACACGAGCGCATGGTTGTAAGAAAGAACAGGCTTACACCACAGGATTATACAGGCGGCAGTGTACCGAGAATATCTATAGTTACAGGAACTCATGGTGACGAGCTTGACGGGCAGTATATATGCTATGAGATTATAAGAAGAATTAATAAGACTCCTAACAAGCTTAAAGGAATAATTGATATATATCCAGATATTAATCCCCTTGGAATAGATATAGGTTCAAGGGGAATTCCAATGTTTGAGCTTGATATGAACAGGGTATTCCCGGGAGATAATAACGGTGCTGTGGCAGAGAGTGTTGCTGCCGGCATAGTAAGCGACATTATAGGCAGTGATTTCTGTCTTGATATACATTCAAGCAACATTTTCGTAAGAGAGATGCCACAGGTAAGGCTGAATGATGATGATGTTGATAAGCTTCTTCCATATGCAAAGATGCTTAATGCTGATTTTGTATGGATATTTTCATCTATAACAGTGTTAGATGCGACACTTGCATATAGTCTTAATCACCTGGGAGTTCCAACACTTGTCGCAGAGATGGGCGTTGGAAACAGAATTAATAAAGAATACAGTCTTCAGCTTCTTGATGGAATATTTAATCTTATGATACAGCTTGGAATATGGGAGGATGAACCGGTAAAGGTAAGAGAGCCGATTATATCTACAGAGGGCGAGGTCAACTTCCTTACTGCAAAGGAAAGCGGTATATTTGTTCCGGCTATTAATTCCTGCGGTATTATACATATGGGAGATAATATAGGAGATATAATAGAGCCGATAGAAGGAAGAATTCTACAGCATATAGAGTCGCCTATGGATGGAATTGTATTCACACTCAGGGAAAATCCAGTTGTATACAAGGGAGCACTCCTTGCCAGAGTGCATGGAGGCAGAAAGCAATGAGAAAAGAAGTATTATACAGTTTAAAAGGCATATACAGGGAAAACTTCGAGATAGAAGGCTACAGATTTGGAAATGGTGAGAAGTCGGCGTGTATAGTCGGTGCTATGCGTGGCAATGAAATGCAACAGCTATATATATGCTCACAGCTTATAAAGGTGCTTAAAGAACTTGAGGCACACGGCGCTATATCACACAATCACGAAATTCTTGTAATACCGTCAGCTAACAGGTTTTCAATGAATGTGGAAAAGAGGTTCTGGCCGATAGATAATCTTGATATTAACAGAATGTTTCCGGGAGATATGGCAGGAGATACAACCAAGCAGATAGCGGCAGCTATATTTGAAAGCTGCAGGGGTTACAATTATGGTATACAGTTTGCAAGCTTTTATATGCCGGGTGACTTTATTCCTCATGTGCGTATGATGGAAACGGGCTATCAGAGTGCCAGTCTTGCTAATCTTTTCGGATTACAGTATGTAGTTATAAGAAAGCCAAAGCCTATGGACACAGCTACACTTAACTATAACTGGCAGATGAATGGAACGAATGCATTTTCAATATACACTAACAGCACAGATATGGTCGATGACAAGTCGGCAAGACAGGCTGTGTCTTCAGTGTTAAGATTTCTTACAAGAATGGGTATCGTAAAGTACAATAATCACAGTGGTTATATAGCCAGCGTTATCAATGAATACGACTTATCAGCAGTCAAGACTTATGATGCAGGTTTCTATAAAAGGTTAAAGGAGCCGGGTGATCCGGTAGTCCACAACGAGGTTATCGGACAGGTCATAGACCCGTGTGAAGGTTTTGTAAAGAGCGAGATAATATCTCCGACAGATGGAATAGTGTTCTTTGCACATACTGCGCCTATGGTTATGAGTAATGAGGTTGTATACAAGATTATCAGACGTATGCACGAGTAAATCAATCTTGTTTATTTACCACTAATGTGGTACAATAATAAACATTCTTTCAATAATTGCGATTATGGTATTCTGTTATGTGATATTTCAGACTATTCTGACATCACTTAGCGGTAGCAGTAATTGCATTAAGAAAGAATAAATGTATCTGTACGGTTACAGTTGATTAAGAAAGGAATTAATTAAGATGAGTGGCGTAAGAAGAGTTTTTGTTGAAAAGAAGAAGCCTTTCGCAGTTAATGCCAAGGAACTTCACGATGAAATCACAGGATATCTAGGAATAAAGGATATCACAGATGTAAGGGTGCTTATAAGATATGACATCGAAAATCTTTCAGATGATACATACAAGAAGGCACTTACTACAGTTTTCTCAGAACCACCTGTAGATGATGTTTATGAAAATGAATTTACAGCATCTGAGGATGACTATGTATTCTCTGTTGAATATCTTCCCGGACAGTTTGACCAGAGAGCTGATTCAGCAGAACAGTGTGTTAAGTTTCTCAACGAGAATGAAACTCCAGTAATTAAGACAGCAACTACTTATATTATCTCAGGTAAGCTTACTGATGATGATAAGGATAAGATTAAGAACCATTGTATTAATCCGGTTGACTCAAGAGTGGCTGATGAGAATATCCCAGAGACTCTTGTTACTAAGTTCGATACGCCAGCGGATGTTATTATATTTGACGGGTTCAAGGATATGGAGGAGGATAAGCTTAAGGCTTTATACGACTCACTTGGACTTGCCATGACATTTAAGGATTTTAAGTTCATTCAGGATTACTTTAAGAATGAAGAAAAGAGAAATCCATCGATGACAGAAATCAGAGTACTTGATACATACTGGTCTGACCACTGCCGTCACACAACATTTGCAACAGAATTAAAAGATGTTACTTTTAAGGATGGTTATTACAGAGCTCCTATGGAGGAAACTTACAATAA
>OLWA01000965.1_pt1 | contig 32380 bp, 39 predicted proteins | sample 1673251 | NCBI WGS metagenome assembly OLWA01 (sample SAMEA3178937, study PRJEB25190) | human gut metagenome | biome: human gut; feature: human-associated habitat; material: faeces | place: Austria | collected 2013 | reverse complement strand
AGAACTAAAAAACCCAAAATGAAAGAAGTAGGAATTAAGTAATTTTATGAAATAAAATAGAAAGATTAACTTTCTATTTTTTGTGTAAAATCAGGTATAAAGCATTTACCTTTGGAATCTTGTTCTTGAACGAAACAATTTCTAATACCTAAATCATAAGCATAATTAATTATGTCTTCATATATTTTTTCATCAAGGGTATTATTTAGTTCATTATATTTTAATTTTTTAATTGGGGTATATTGATTCATTAAACTTATATAAATATTATCTTTATATGTATTATATAAATAATTTAATATTTCTTTTGTATCATTTTCCATATTAGGTAACATTAAATGTCTTACTATCATACCTTTTTTTAATAAGTTATTTTTAAATTTACATTTAGAAACTTGTCTTGTCATTTCTTCTAAAGCATTCATACATATTTCTTTATAATTAAAAGCCTTAGAATATTTAACAGCAATTTCATTATTAAAATATTTAAAATCAGGTAAATAAATATCAATATATCCTTCAAGTAATTTTAACGTTTCAACAGTTTCATAACCACTTGTATTATATATAATTGGAATATTTAATCCTTTTTCCTTAGCAAGATCTAATCCTTTTATAATAAGGGGTACATAAATTGTAGGGGTAACTAAATTAATATTATCAGCACCTTTATTTTGTAAAGTTATACATATATTACTAAATTCTTCAATTGTTATTTCTTTACCTATATTATTTGTAGATATTTCATAATTTTGACAAAAAATACATCTTAAATTACAATTACTAAAAAATATCGCACCACTTGTACCAAGGCATGGTTCTTCATAATAAAACAAATCTGCTTTAGCTATTTTTAACTTATCATTTGCTTTACAAAATCCTACTTCTTTATTTCTATTAACATGGCAAAGTCTTGGACATAAAATACAATCATTCATAAAAAATCACCTGTAATTTATTATAACTTATTTATTTATTTTTTTAAATAGTATATACTTATTATGGTGGATCTTATGAAGAAAATATTATTCTTACTTTTATTATTATTTATATTTCCTTTAAGTGTATTTTCTTATGATTTTAATATAAATAGTAATAATGTTATTTTGATTAACTTAAATGAAGATAAAATTCTTTACGAAAAAAATAGTGATTCTAAAACATATATCGCATCACTTACTAAAATAATGACTGCGGTTGTTACATTAGAAAATATAAATGATTTAAGTACAAAAGTTCTTCTTACTACTGAAGATTTTAAAGATATATATAAATATGATTTACAAACATCAGGTTTAAGAGTAAATAATTCTTATTCTTATGAAGAGCTTTTATACGCACTTTTAATTTCATCTGGTGCTGATGCAGCATCATGTTTAGCAAGAAATATCGGAGGAAGTGTAAGTAATTTTGTTAAAATGATGAATGATAAAGCAAAAGAATTAAATCTTAATAATACAAAGTTTGCTAATCCAATTGGATATGATGATGTTAATAATTATTCAACAGTTAAAGAAATATCAATTCTTTTTAAATATGCACTTAATAATGAAACATTTAAAAAAATAATAACTACTTTTTCTTATAAAACACATGATAATATTACTTTAAAACATACCCTTAATTATTATGCTAATAAATATAATTTAACTTTAGATAATATAAGCGGAGGAAAAACAGGAAATGAAACTTTATCAGGATATTGTCTTGCATCAATTTCTCTTGGAGATATAAATTATATGCTTGTTACAACAAATTCTAAAATTTCAAGTGGTCAATTAAAAGATGCTTTAAATTTATATAAATATTATAGAGATAATTATAATTATCAAACCATAATAAAAAGTAAAGAAATAATTTATTATTTAAAAACTAAATATTTTAAGGAAGATAAAATACCTATCTATGCTAAAAAAAAGTACTCTTATTATTTAGAGAATAATTATAATAAAGATGATATTAAAATAGAGTATAACTTTTTAGATAATGTGTCATATAAAAATAAAATAAATTCAAAGATAGGAAATATAAAGATATATTATAAAGATACTTTACTTGAAGAAGATAATATATATTTAGATAGAAAAATAAATTTTAATTTAATAAGTTTTATAAAACAAAATAATTATGTTAAATATAGTTTAATTACTATTTTTGTAGGAATATTAATTTATTTATTAAAACTATATTTAAATAAAAGAAAAAATATTGTTAATATTAATGAATAGATAATATCTTTTTATATCATTATAGATATGAAAGGATATTTTTATGGCTAAATATAAAGTTGAATTAACAGGGGTAAATACAAGTGAATTAAAAGTACTTACTAGTGAAGAAACAAAAAAGTTGTTTTTAAAAATGAAAGATGGGGATAAGTTTGCTAGGGAAGAGTTAATAAAAGGAAATTTAAAACTTGTTTTAAGTATTTTAAAAAGATTTAATTCTAAGGGTGAAAATATGGATGATTTATTTCAAATTGGATGTGTTGGTCTTGTTAAAGCAATAGATAATTTTGATATAGATTTAGGAGTACAATTATCAACATATGCTGTTCCTATGATACTTGGAGAAGTTAAAAGATATTTAAGAGATAATAATCCTGTTAGAATTAGTAGAAGTATAAAAGATACTGCTTATAAAGTCTTAAAAGAAAAAGAAAGATTAACTATGGAAAATGGTGTAGAACCTACAAATAGTGAACTTGCTAAAATACTTGGAATTGAAGAATATGATATTGTTGTAGCGTTAGAATCTCTTATTTCTCCGGTTAGTTTATTTGAGCCTATATATAATGATGGAGGAGATACAATATATTTATTCGATCAAGTAGAAGATAAAAAATCAAATTGTGATGTTGATATGAAAGTAGCTTTAGAAAAAGCTATTAATAAGCTTAGTAAAAAAGAACAGTTTATTTTAGAAAATAGGTTTTTTGTAGGTAAAACGCAAATGGAGATTGCAAGTGAAATTGGAATAAGTCAAGCTCAAATATCAAGACTAGAAAAAGGTGCTTTAAAAAGAATTAGAAAACAATTGTAAAGAATTGTTTTTTTTACAATAAAATTAAATAGGTGGTATTATGAGATTATCAGAGATGCAACATAAAGATATAATAGATTTAAATGGTAATAAAATAGGAAATATTATAGATGTTAAAATAGATGAAAAAGGTAATTTATTATCTTTAATCGTAGAACAACAAAAAACTTTATTTAGATTTTCTTCGAAAGATATTGAAACAGAAATAACATGGGATAAGATAGAAACAATAGGGGTAGATGTTATTTTAGTTAAAATGTAAATAAACAGTTATTTTATTTACAAATATAATATATTTTGTTATAATTTATGTATAAACTAGGGTTTGGTATGGAGGATATGTATGAAAAAAATATTATATTTATTAATTGGATTATTTTTATTTATTCCATTTAATATTAATGCATTAGCAGAAGCACAAGCAACATTAACTTGTGAAGGGAAAGTTAAACAAAATAGTAATGTAGATTGTACTGTAAAACTTACGGTAACTACTGGTACGATAAAATCATTCGAAGCATCTTTAACTGGGGATGGAACTTATTTTTCTTCTACTTCAAATGCTTTTCAAGAAAATAGTTCTATATCTGATGTTTTTGAAAAAAAAGTACAAGTTTTAGCATTAGAAAAAGCAGGAAATGGTAAAATAACACTTAAAGATATAAAAGCAATGGATGATGAAAATAATGAAGTAACTATAAGTGAAGTTAGTACAACTGTTAAAGTGCTTGATAATAATAGCTTTCTTACTAATATAAAGTTAGATGATAAAAATATTGATACTTATGGTGTTACTTTTGCCCCTAATACAACTAATTATACAATTAATATTACGAAGAAAAGTAGTATTAATATTTCTGTTGAAAAATCTAGTACTGTATCTGTAACAGGAATAGGAACTAAAAATTTAACATGTGGTGTTAATAATATTGATATAACTGCTACTAGTGAAGATAAAACAAAAACAACAACATATAAACTCGTTATTAACAGGACTTGTGATAGTGATACAACATTAAAAAATATTGTTATTTCAAGTGGAAAATTAAATCCAAGTTATGTTGCTTCTACTAGAAGTTATAATGTTGATGTAACTAAAGATATTGATAAAATAACAATTAATGCCGTAAAAAATAATGAAACACAAAAAGTAACGGGAGTAGTTAAAGATTATGCTTTAAAATTTGGTGAAAATAAATTTACTATAACTGTTGTAGCAGAAAATGGAAATAGTAAAGATTATGTAATAACTGTTAATAGACAAGATACAAGAAGTACAAATAATAATTTAAAAAGTCTTGAAATAGAAGAAGGTAAATTAAATAAAGAATTTAAAAGTGATGTTTTAGAATATCAAATGAAAGTATTATATGATGTTACTAAATTAAATATAAAATATGAAACAGAAGAAGAACATGCTAAAGTAGAAGTACTTGGAGATGTTAATAAATTAAAAGAAAATGAAAATATTATTACTTTAAAAGTAACTAGTGAAAAAGGTGATGTAAAAGAGTATAAATTAGTTGTAACAAGATTAAAAGAGGGAGAAACTCTTGGAAATAATCCTGATATTAGTGAATTAAAGATTAAAGGGTATGATATTAATTTTAGTAAAGATAAACAAGTTTATAGTTTAAAAATAGAAAAAGAAAAAACACTTAATATTGAAGTTATTTTAGAAGATCCAACTTCTTCATATAAAATAACAGGAAATAATGATTTAAAAGATGGAAGTATTATAAAAATTAATACAACAAGTAAAGATGGTTCAACTAGAGAATATCAAATAGTTATTGAAAAAGAAAATAAAATATTTTTATATATAATAGGTACAATTCTTATTTTATCTATCGTAGGATTAATTGTTTATGTTGTAATTAGTAAAATAAAAGAAAATAAAGATAATCCTAAACAACCAAAAGAAAAAGATGTAAAAGTAAAAACAAATGTTATAAAAAATAAAAATCAAGAAGAAGTGGATTTAGATAAAATAGAACAACAATTAAAAGAAATTGAAGATAAAAAAAGTAAATTACTTGATGTAACTAAACCTATTAGTATAATTCCAGATAATGTTAATGATTTAACTAATCAAGAAGAACTTAAAGAAATAAAAGAAAAGCAAGATAATTTACTTGAAGAAGTAAATGCTATAAAAGAACAAATAAAAGAAGAAGGAGTTAAGACTTGTAATATATGTGGTCATAAAATACTTAGTTCTTTAGAAGTTTGTCCATATTGTAAACATAAATTTTAAAAAAAGATAAAAAATAGTTGCAATATTATAAATTATATAGTATATTAATGATGTTCCATTTCTTGGTTTCTAAAAAACCTTGATAACTAAGAAATTGGTGAAATTTTATAAGGAGGTAATAATATGGCTTTAAGTAATGAAAAGAAACAAGAAATTATTAAGAAATATGCAAGAGATGCTAAAGATACAGGTTCAACTGAAGTTCAAGTAGCTATTCTTACTGAAGAAATTAATAATTTAACAGAACATTTAAAAGAACATAAACACGATTATCATTCAAAACGTGGATTATTAAAAAAAGTTGGTAAAAGAAAAAATTTACTTAACTATTTAAAAAATAATGATGTTAATAAATATCGTGGAACTATTGAAAAATTAGGATTAAGAAAATAATGTAGGCACTATTTTTTAGTGTCTTTATTTTTAGTAAAAATGGAGGAAATATGAAAAGAACATTTGAAAAAGAATTTTATGGAAAAAAAATAGTAGTAGAAATTGGAGAATTAGCAAAACAAGCAAATAGTGCATGTTTAGTTAAATATGGTGATACTGTTGTTTTAACAGCGGTAGTTAATGGTAAAGAACCAACAACGGGAGATTTTTTTCCACTTATGGTTTTATATCAAGAAAAATTATATTCAGTAGGTAAAATACCTGGAGGATTTATAAAAAGAGAAGGTCGTCCAACTGAGGCAGCAACCCTTGCAGCAAGATTAATTGATAGACCAATTAGACCTTTATTTAAAGAAGGATTTAAAAACGAAGTACAAATAATAAATACAGTATTATCTGTTGATACTGCTTATTCACCAGAACTTACTGCACTTTTTGGATCAAGTCTTGCTTTAACAATTAGTGATTTACCTTTTGAAGGACCAGTTGCAGGGGTAGTAGTAGGAAGAATTAATGGTAAATTTGTTATAAACCCAACACCAGAAGAACAAGAACAAAGTGATATTTATTTAACAGTTGCAGGAACAAAAGATGCAATTAACATGGTTGAATCTAGTGCTAAACAAGTTAGTGAAGAAGATATGCTTGAAGCATTAATGTTCGGACATGAAGCAGTTAAAGAATTAATTTTATTTGAAGAAGAAATTGAAAAAGAAGTAGGTAAAGAAAAGAAAGATTATCCACTTATTAAAATTGATCCTGAAATTAACAGTAGAGTAAGAGATATAATTACAGTAAGAATGGTTAATGCTATTAAAATAGAAGAAAAACTTGCTAGACAAGAAAAAATAGATGAATTAAAAGAAGAAACTAGAAATACATTTAAAGAATTATATAATAATTTAAGTGAAAAAGAATTAGATGAGGTAATTAAGCAAGTTAATGAAGTATTAGAACATATAGAATATGAAGAAATAAGAAGATTAATTACTGATGATAAAATAAGACCAGATGGAAGAAAAACAACAGAAATTAGACCACTTAATTCACAAGTAGATATTTTACCAAGAACACATGGATCAGCTTTATTTACTCGTGGACAAACACAAGTATTAAGTGTTACAACTTTAGGTTCTATTAATGAATATCAAATACTTGATGGTTTAAGCGATGAAGAAGGTAAAAGATTTATGCATCATTATAACTTCCCTCAATTTGCAGTAGGAGAAACAGGAAGATATGGAACACCAGGAAGAAGAGAAATAGGGCATGGTGCTTTAGGAGAAAAAGCCTTAGCACAAGTTATTCCAAGTGAAGAAGAATTTCCATATACTATTCGTGTTGTAAGTGAAGTATTAGAAAGTAATGGTTCAAGTTCACAAGCTAGTATTTGTGCTGGATGTATGAGTTTAATGGCAGCAGGAGTACCAATTAAAGATATGGTTGCAGGTATAGCTATGGGACTTATAACTAATGAAAATGGAAATTATACAATTTTAACAGATATTCAAGGTGCTGAAGATCATTATGGTGATATGGACTTTAAAGTTGCAGGAACTAAAAATGGTATTTGTGCTTTACAAATGGATATAAAAATTAAAGGAATAACAAAAGAAATTTTAAAAGAAGCATTAGAACAAGCTAAAGTAGCTAGACTTGAAGTATTAGAAAATATGCAAACTGCTATTACAGAGCCAAGAAAAGAATTATCTAAATATGCACCAAAGATTAAACAAATGAAAATTCGTGAAGATCAAATTAAAGCTGTTATTGGTCGTGGTGGAGAAGTAATAACAAAAATTATACAAGATGCAAGTAATGTTGTTAGTGTTAATGATAAAAATGCAGTTAAAATTGATATTGATGATGAAGGAAGAATTCTTTTATATCACCAAGATATTGAAGTTTTAAATAAAGCAATGAAAATGATTGAAGATATAACTCGTGAAGTAGAGGAAGGAAAAATATATACTGCTAAAGTAGTTAAAATAATCGAAGCAGGATGTTTTGTTGAAGTTTGGAGTGGTTGTGAAGGATTTGTTCATATTTCTAAACTAGCTAAAGATCGTGTAAATAAAGTTGAAGATGTTGTTAAAGAAGGCGATGAAATAGTAGTTAAATATATTGGTACAGATAATAAAGGAAGATTAAACTTTTCAAGAAAAGATGCTATGTAGTATCTTTTTTTATTTGTAATAAAAGTGACAAAAATTACCAACAATAATTTTTACATTTATGATGTAATTTTAGTTAAAAAGTATTAAACTCATTGACATATTTAGGAAGTATTTATATAATGAATCTATAAAATAAAAATAGAAAGGAAGTAAAAAAACATATGAAAAAACAAAATATAATCATGGGGATAGGTTTTGTATTTTTAATTTTAATGGTTGTCGGAGTAAGTTATGCAGCATATAAGTTTAGTGCAGCAGGAACAAAAGAAAATGTAATATCAACAGGAACAATAAGTATGAGTTATAGTCAAAATAGTTTTATAGACTTAAAAAATACATATCCAAAAACAGATACTTATGCAATAGCAACAAAAGAAGATAAATCAAGTATGGAATTTAGTGTAAGTATGGAAACAAGTGGAACAAAACAAATAAATTATGCTTTAGCAATAACAAATATTGAAGAAGGAACAACATTAAAAAGTGATAAAGTAAAAATATATTTAGAAAAAGAAGGAAAAGTAGTAAATAATTTTGAAACAAATAAAGGACAAACAATAGAAAGTTTTAAAAATAAATATGTTGAAGGATTAATAGATAGTTATGCAATATATCAAGATATCTTAACAACAAGTAATAAAACACATCATTATACTTTAACAGCATGGATAGATGAAAGTTATATATTACCAATAAAAAATGAAACAACTACAACAAAAGAAACAAATAAAGAAACATATAAATTTAAAGTAAAAGTAGTGGGAGTAGATACACCAATTACAATAAAAGAAAAATCTAATGCAACAAAAGGAACAGATACTTTAATAGCATTAACAAATAATCAAAATGAAAGTGGATTATACACCATAACACATGAAGCTGATAATACACTTCAAATAGGAAATGATAAAGATATAACAGAATATAGATATCGTGGAGCAAACCCAAAAAACTATGTAACATTTAATAATGAAGTATGGAGAATAATTGGAGTATTCCCAACTGATGATGGAACAGGTAATATTGAAAATAGAATAAAATTAGTAAGTAATGAGTCAAAATATTCTTGGTATTGGGATAATGCAACAACAGCTTATAATTATAGTAAACAAGATAATTTAATGTTATTGCAAGATAATAATAAATCAAAAGTTGAATATTTAGAAAAAGATAAAAACTATAATGTAATAATGGTAGCTCCAAGTGTTACAGGATATAATAATTGGGCTAGACCTGCTTCATCAAATACATATTTAAACACTACTTATTATAGTTCATTAAATGATGATAAAAATTTGATATCAAATGTTAAATATTATTTAGGAGGATATAATTCAACTTCGACAACTTCAGTAGATATGTACCAATATGAAAGAAAAATAAACGGAAGCACATATTATAATGGAACAAATCCAAATAGTTGGACTGGTAAAATAGGATTTATGTATGTCAGTGATTATGGTTATGCAACAGAAAATTGTGAAAACAAAATGTTATATAGCACAAAATCATCATCAGATGATTTAAGAGCGTGTAATGATATAAATTGGTTGAAAAATGTAATATCTAAATCTAGAGAAGGTATTATATGGACTTTGGATCAAGGCTCTCATACGGGTAGTCATGTTTACTCTATCGGTACTAATGGAGGTATTGGTTTATTAGCCGTAGGGACTGAGTATATTGAATCTTATCCTGTCTTATACCTAAAATCAGATATTCAAATAACTGGTGGATCTGGAACTTCGAGTTCACCATATACACTTGGATTATAGACTTCTTCCCTGCAGGATGAAATCCTGCGGGAAGTTGTAAAATTTTGTTAATAACGACCTCGTTAACTTAACTGTATCTGAGATCTCGTTAAAAACTATAAAGTATTAAATTTATGGTTTATAAATCATAAGTTTTTTTATTTTTGTATAAAAATAGTTAAAATAGGTAAAATAAACTTGAAAGGAAAAGTTTATGAAAGAAAAAATGTATAATGAAATAGTAAAAAAGTATCTTCCTAAAGAAAATAAGTTACTTAATGTTATAAAAGCATTTGTGTTTGGTGGTCTAATCGGGGCTTTAGGTAATTTATTAATTGAATTTTATTCTAGTATTTTAAATATAACTAAGAGTGAATCTGGTGTTTATATGATATCTACTTTAATATTTTTTGCATGTTTATTTACGGCACTTGGTTTTTTTGATAAGTTTGTTAATTTTGCTAAAATGGGTGCAATTATTCCTATAACAGGGTTTGCTCATTCAATGCAAAGTGCTACTCTTGATTATAAGAATGAAGGTTTAATATATGGTTTTGGTAGTAATATGTTTAAACTTGCAGGAAGTGTTATTTTATATGGTGTAGTTAGTGCTTATTTATTTGGATTAATTAGGTATTTACTAGGAGGAATAATATGACTTTTAATTATAGTAATGTATATTTAAATGAAACTTCTACTATTTCAGGGCATTTAGAAAAAGAAGGTAATTATGGTAATTATTTTGATAAAAGTTATAAAGATTATTATATGAATGAAAAGTCTTTTGAAAAAGCAGAAGTAAAGCTTTTTAGTGAAAGTATAGATATACTTTTAAAAAAGTTAAATAAAGAAAGTAAAGATATTAATCTTTTAATTGGAGGAGATTTATCAAATCAAATATCTGTATCTTCTTATGGAAGTTTAAAATATAATATTCCTTTTTTAGGAGTTTATACAGCATGTGCTACTAGTGTAGAACAAATAATAATAGCATCTACTTTTATAGACAGTAAAAAAATAAATAATTGTATATGCACAACATCATCTCATAATTTAGTTAGTGAAAAACAATTTAGAAATCCTGTTGAGTATGGAGCTCCAAAGCCCAAAACATCAACTTTTACATCAACTGGGGGAGCTAGTTGTTATTTATCAAATGTTAAAACAGGCGTGAAAATTAGTAGTTCTACAATTGGAAAAATAATTAATTTAAATCAAACTGATGTAAATAATCAAGGAAGTATTATGGCACCCGCTGCTGCTGATACAATTTATAATCATTTAAAAAATACAAATACTAAAATAGATGATTATGACCTTGTTTTAACTGGAGATTTAGGGGTGTTTGGTAAGAAAATATTAAAAGATTACATAAAAAAAGAATATAATATTATTCTTGGAAATAATTATAATGACTGTGGTAGTATGTTATATGATTTTACTAAACAAAAAGAAATAACAGCCGGAGGATCAGGACCAGTTTGTAGTTGTTTAGTAAACTATTCTTATGTATTTGATAAATTAAAGAAAAAAGAATTTAAAAAAGTATTACTTGTAGCAACAGGAGAACTTTTTTCACCAACTTTTGTTTATCAAAAAAATCCTATTGTAGCTATAGCTAATGCAGTATGTTTGGAGGCGTTATGACATATTTATATTCATTTTTATTTTGTGGTTTTGTTTGTGCTGTTGCTCAAATTATTTTAGATAATACAAAATTAACTGCAGGACATATAACAAGTATTTTTGTTGTAGTAGGGGCTTTTCTAGATGTATTTAATATTTATGATAAAATAATATTAAAAGTAGGGGGAGGAAGTTTAGTGTCTATTACAAGTTTTGGACATTTGCTAATTCATGGTGCTATGCATGAATCTACAATTAATGGTTTTATAGGACTTAAAATGGGACTTTTAAGTTTAACTGCTGCAGGTATAACAAGTGCTATTATATATAGTTTTATCTTTGCTCTTATTTTTAAACCAAAAAATTAAGGACTTATTAGTCCTTTTTTCTTGTTAATGGTAAATTATCTTCTTTTTTAAAATAGAAGTTATATAAAGTCATAGTCATATTATCATATAAATTAACTGCTTCAAGATATGATCCATTTTGTACTAAAGTTAAACATGGTAAAATATAATCATTTAACATTGAATAAGCAATTTCTTCTTTAAAACTATCATTAAATAGTTTTGTTGCTATTTGAGGTCCAACAATATCATAACCTTTTATCATGTCATACATATTTTCTGTTTCTGGTGTTTTTTCATCTCTTACAATATCAAAAGCATCATAAAGTTTTTTACATTTTTCATTATCGATATTTAATATTTTACAAGTTGCTGTTATTAAATATCTACCATATCTATGTCCTTTATATGTATAATTATCACAAGCAACTTCCCCTGGTTTTACATAATATCTTTTGTAATTACACCAAACTTTATCTCCACCCCATTTAGTATCTCTATAATTTAAAAAGTCACAATCTCCACATCTATTTGCCATATATGCCTCCTTAAAAAGTGTTTATATTATATCATAAAACAAAAAATAATGCAAATTCTTTCAAAGTATGCTATAATTTATTTGTTATATAAAAGGATGTTGTAATATGAATTATAAATTTAAAATAAATGACTTTGAAGGACCACTTGATTTATTATTACATTTAATAAAAGAATCAAAAATGGATATATTTAATATTGAAATAGTTAGTCTTACTAATCAATATTTAGATTTTATTTCTCATATGGAAGAATTAAACTTAAGTATCGCATCAAGTTATTTAGTTATGGCAAGTGAACTTATGTATATGAAATCTAATTATCTTCTTCCAAGACCAGAAAAAGAAGATGAAGATGAAATTGATGCTAAAGAAGAATTAATAAATAGATTAATTGAATATAAAAAATATAAAGAAACAACCCCAATTTTAAAACAACTTGAAGAAGAAAGAAAAGATTTATTTACTAAATCCACTTCTTCTTTAAAAGAATTTAAAAGTGATGAAATTAAATTAGGAGAAGATGTTACTTTAGATGATTTACTTAAAGCTTTTAGTAGATTTTTAGAAAGAAAAAATTATGAAAAACCAATTTCTACTAAAGTAACAACCAAAGAAATAAGTGTTGAAGAAAGAACATATCAAGTTAGAAATATATTAAAATTAAGAAAAAAAGTAGAGTTTTTTGATCTTTTTGAAAATTATAGCAAACCTTATGTTGTAGTTACTTTTTTATCTATACTTGAGATGGCAAAAAATAATGAATTAAAAATTATTCAAGAAAATAATTTTGATAAAATATATTGTGAAGCAGGTGTTAACTTATGAATTTAAAAGCAGTACTTGAAGGTCTTTTATTCCTTGTGGGGGATGAAGGAATAGATATGAAAGATATTTGTGATATTTTAGAAACAGATGAAGAAAATGTTAAATGTTTAATCAATGAACTTCAAAAAGAATATACAAGTCCTGATAAAGGAATTATTATAAAAAAATTTGGGGATAATTATAAATTAACAACTAAAAAAGAACATAAATATTTTTATGAAAAATATGTAGAAAAAGATAGTGTAAAAACACTTTCTCAAAGTGCTTTGGAAACTCTTGCTATAATAGCTTATAATGAACCAATAACAAGAGCACAAGTTGATGAACTTAGAGGTATTAATTCAAGTCAAATGATAAGAAATTTAATAGCTAAAGATTTTGTTAAAGAATTAGGTAAAAGTACTTTACCAGGTAGACCTAATTTATATGGTATAACTAATCAGTTTTTAGATTACTTTGGTCTTTCTTCTAAAGAAGATTTACCTAAATTAGAAGATATAACAACAAATGAAGATGATGTTGATTTATACGAATCAAGATATAAAGAAGTTGAAGTTGAAGAACTATAAAAGTTCTTTTCTTTTGTCTTGTTGTATGTTATAATTAATCATGTAAATGCCTGTGTGATGAAATCGGTAGACATGTTAGACTCAAAATCTAATGGGAAACCATGTGGGTTCGAGTCCCACCACAGGTACCAAATAAAAACAACTACATTTATGTAGTTTTATTTTTTAATAAAGTTAAATATTTATAATAACTGTTTTAAGGTTCATTGCTATCATTTTATTCCTTCTTATTATTTTGATAGTAGTAATAAAAAAATGACACTTAGTCTTAATTTAAAAGACTAAATGTCTCCACCTGAATGGTAAACATTCAAACTTGCAAACTTGAATGTTTCCTTTTTTATTATATTTGGGATTTCCTTGATAAATGCATTATAACATAATCTTTTAAATTATACAAATATTATAATAAAAATTTATTATATACACAAAAGTTAACTATTTTGTTATAATAGATATAAATTGAAGTTTTATTATATGTGATTTTAACTGGGGGATTGTATAAATAATATTGATTTAGAAGATGATAATTATTCTAATTATAATCTTAGATTTTGTGATTTAAATTTAGCAATTCAAGAAGAGTTAGATAATTTTAAGAAGTTGAAAGGGTAAGTATATGGAAACAGAAATAAGATTTTATTATTCAAGTGATAGTAAAGATAAAATTATTAAATATTTAAGAAAATATAAAGAACTACATTACAAAGGGAGATTTTATGAAAAAACGGATCAATATAATCATCCCATGAAAAAATATGATTATTATAGTTTAGATATCGATGGAAGATTTAGAATAAGAAGGACAGTTAAAGGTAATTATGCCAAATGTATGATTACTTGGAAAAGAAGATTAAAAGATAATAAAGATTCTTTAATTCATAAAGAGGAGGAAGTAGAAATCACTATTAAGAATGAAGAGTATGATAATTTAATATTTCTTGTAGAAAATGTATTTCATTTAAATATTGTTGAAAGTTATGAGAGATATAGAAATGTTTTTACAAATGAAGATATAGAAATAGTTGTCGATGAGTATCCATTTGGTATTGCGGTTGAAATTGAAAATAAAAGTAAAATAAAAAATGCTGAGGAAGTTATAAAAGATTGGGTTTCAAAATTAAATTTTGATTTAAATAAAGCATATAGATTATCATGGGACGATAAATATAATGAATTATGTAAGTCCCAAAATATTCCTATATCTAATGTTGTTAGGTTTAATGCTAATATGCCTAAAATATTAGATGATTTTGACAGATAAAATGATAAAAATAACTACATTTATGTAGTTTTATTTTTTAATAAAATGAATAAAAGAATATTTGGTCTAAATATTCTTTCTATTATTTTGTCATCAATAATTTCCTTGATAAATACATTACAACATAATCTTTTAAATTATACAAATATTTAATTTTCAAAACATATAATTTAATAAATTAATTGACTACATAATAAAAAAATTATATAATTATCTTAGATAATATAAGGGAGGACTTATATATGAATATTAGTGAACAAATATTTAATGAGTTAAATACAATAATTGAAAAACTTAAAGATCCTAACATCAGTGCTTTAGAAAAAGAAGAACTTATTAAAAGAAAAGAAGATTTAACAAAAAGATTTAGTAATCATTGTAAATCAGGAGAAGTAACACCAATTAAAGTTTTATCTAGTTTAACAAGTGAAGAAGAAGCATTAGAAATTAATTATTTAATAGAAAATAAACAACTTGCTTTAGAAAGTGTTATAAATTTAAAAAATAATAAAGAAAGTTTTGATAAAATAGTTTCTGCTTTAGATGGTGCTAAAGAAAAACTTGATGGAAGGGGTAAATAATGAATATAAATAAATTTGATGTACTTGCTCTTTCTAATAATAAGAAAATTGTAGTATTAGATAAGATAAATTTTATGGATAATGATTTTTTGTTTGCTAATGAAGTTTTATATGATGAAACAATGGCTACAAATAAATATAAAATATTACTTGTAGATTATAAAAATAAAGTTTTAAAGAAAGTAACAAATGCTGAAGCATTAAGTATACTTTTACCAAAATTTGTAGAAAGAATTAATTAATCAAACCTAATGGCTTGATTTTTTAAATAGAGGTATATATGAAAATAGATGATATTTATGAAGTTTTAATAAATGAACATGATATAAATGGAAATGGAATTACTAGAATTAATAATTTTGTTGTATTTGTAAAAAATGGTTTAAAAGATGAACTTATAAAAATAAAAATAATAAAAGTAAATAAAAGATATGCTGAAGCTAAAATTGTTGAAATAATAAAGAAAAGTCCTTTAAGAAAAGAAACTAATTGTCCTTATTATTTAAAATGTGGAGGATGTAATTTACTTCATATAGATGAAAAAGAAGAAAATTTATTAAAAGAAAACTATATAAAAAATTTATTTAATTCTTATAAAGTAAATGAAATAGAAGCTTCTTTGTTTAATAATTATCGTAATAAAGTTACTTTTCATATATTTAATTCTAAGTTAGGATTTTATAATTCTAATAGTAATGATTTAGTAGAAATTGATAATTGTTTATTATTAGATAAAGATATAAATAATTTAATACCTAAAATAAAAACACTTGATTTAACAAATATAAAAGAAATAATGATAAGAAAGGCTATTTTTAATAATGAAATACTTATATCTTTTAAAGGTAGTACAAATGAAGAAAAACTAAAAGAATTTGGAAAAGAAAATAATATAACTTCTTTATCTTTAAATGATGATGTTATATATGGAAAAAGTTATATTACGGAAATAATTAATGATTTAAAATATACAATTAATAAAGATTCTTTTTTTCAAGTTAATACAACTTGTATGATTAAGCTTTATGATAAAGTAAAAGAATATGCCAAAAATGGTAATAATTTACTTGATTTATATTGTGGTACAGGTACAATTGGAATGTATTTAAAAGATAGTTATAAATATATTTTAGGAGTAGAAGAAAATAGTTTTGCAATTAATTCTTTTAATATAAATAAGAAAATAAATAATATAAAAAATATTGATTTTAAATGTATGGATGCTTCAAATATTAAAATAGGAGATTTTGATACAGTAGTTGTAGATCCTCCAAGAAGTGGACTTTCTAAAAAAGTAATAAATAACTTGCTTAATAAAAAATGTAAAAGAATTGTTTATGTATCATGTAATCCAAAAACACTTTATAAAGATATAAAACTTCTTGAGGAAAGTTATAAAGTTATATCATTAACACCATTTAATATGTTTCCAAAAACTAAACATATAGAAACGGTTTGTTTATTAGAAAAAGAATAATAAGATTATTTTTATAATGTATTTAAAAAAAATATTGAAAAGAATTGAAGATGGAAAGAATATATAATAAAATTCCAAACATAATAAAAGAAAAAGGAGAAACACCAGTAATTTTTCTTGAAAAAGTAATTGAAGCGGAATAATAAAATAATTGTATTTTATAAGTATTATAATTCATATAGATAAAACAGAAGAAAGTTATAAAGAGATTTTTTTAACACCATTTAATATACTTCCAAAACCAAAACATATAGAAACAGTTTTTATTACTTAAATTAAATAATAATTTTAATAAATGTTAAATTTATTTGACAAACTAATAACTTTTAATTATAATACATGGTACTTAGGGGGAATATATGAGTTATAATAATGATGTTATGATGTGTTTAGTAAATGCTATAAGAAGTTTAGAGCCTTTAGAAGTTAATCTTGAAACATTAAATGAAAACATTAGTGTTTTTGAAAGAATAGCAGAGGCACTTGAAGAACAAAATGAACTTAAAAAAATTGAATTAGGTATTGAATCTAAAACTAATATTCAAAGAAGAAGATAATTATTTATCTTTTTTCTTTTGTTGTATGCATATTTAATTTATGTTAAAATATAAATATATGGAGATGGTTTTATGTATGAAAATAAAAAAATATTTATCTTAGGATTTGCTAAAAGTGGTTATGAAGTAGCTAAGGTATTAGCAAATAAAAATAATTATATATTAATAAATGATGGAGGAAGTTTAAAAGAAACTGATAAAGAAAAGTATGAAGAGTTAAAAAATCTTGGTGTTAACTTTGTATTTAATAGTCATCCTGATGATTTATTTGATGAAAGTTATGATTTATTAATAAAAAATCCTGGTATTTCTATAGATCACAAATATGTATTAAAAGCAAATAAACTTAATATTCCTGTAGTTAATGAAGTAGAGGTTGCTTATAATCTTTTAAAAGATAAAAATGTAAAAATTATTGCTATAACAGGGACAAATGGAAAAACAACAACAACAACACTTATTTATGAAATGTTAAAAAAAGATAAGTTTTCTGTTCATCTAGCAGGTAATATAGGTTTTCCTTTATGTAGTATTTTAGATAAAGTAAAAGAAAATGATATAATTGTAACAGAAATTTCTTGTCAACAATTAGAAAATATGCATGAATTTAATCCTAATGTTGCTGTTATGACTAATATAAGTGAGGCACATCTTGAATTTATGAAGACATTCGAACATTATAAATATGTTAAAAGTAAGCTTTTAAAAAATCAAACAAATAAAGATGTAGCTATTTTAAATTATAGTGATGAAATATTAAAAGAATTTAGTAAAAATGTTAAATCTAAGGTTAAATGGTATTCAAGTAAAGAAAAGTTAAATGGTAGTTATATTTTAAATGACAATATTTATTATTATGATGAATTAATTATTTCTTTAAAAGATATAAAATTAAGAGGAATACATAATTATGAAAATATTATGGCTTCAATTATGGCAGTTAAAGAGTTTAATTGTAGTAACGATTCAATTAAAGAAGTACTAGAAAACTTTTATGGAGTTGAACATAGATTAGAATTTGTAAAAGAAGTAAATAATGTTAAATATTATAATGATACTGAAGCTACCAATATAAAATGTACTCAAATAGCGTTATCTTCTTTTAATGAACCTACAATTCTTATCCTTGGAGGGTATGAAAGAGGTCAAGATTTTAATCTTTTATTACCATTTACAAATAATGTTAAAACAATAATAGCAATTGGAGAAACAAAAGATAGAGTAGAAGATTTTGCTATAAAAAATAATATAACTTGTTACAAGTTTGAAACTTTAAAAGAAAGTTTTACTAAAATAAAAGAAATAATAAAACCAGGAGATGTTGTTCTTCTTAGTCCTGCCAGTGCAAGTTGGGATCAATATAATAGATGTGAAGAACGTGGCGATGAATTTAAAAAATATGTAAATACTCTATAATATGACATAATTTTAAATATATTTATGATACTTTATAAAAGAAAGGAAAAGTATTATGAAAATATATTTAGATTATGTTTTTTTTATTAATTTTATATTTGATTTTATTCTTTTATTTACAACAAAAATTCTTTTAAAAAGAAATGTAAAAATAAAAAGAATAATACTTGGAAGTTTTATAGGGACTTTTAGTATATTTATTCTTTTTATAAGTATGCCTTCTTTTATCTTTTTTTTATCAAAAATGTTCTTTGGTTTAATAATGGTTATAATAACATTTAAATTTAAAGATATAAAATATACTTTAAATAACTTTTTTTATCTTATGATTTTAAGTATAATCCTCGGAGGTTTTTTATATTTTCTAAATATTGAAGCAGGTTATGAACATGTAGGATTAATATTTTATAAAACAGGAAAAACTTTAGATATATTTATTCTTCTTTTACTTTCTATTTTATTTTTTATTATTTTTACTAAAAAAATTAAAAAATATAAAAATAAAATATCTTGTTATAAAACAGTTAAAATATTTCTTAATAATAAAACTTATTTATTAAATGGTTATATTGATACAGGTAATAATCTAGTTGATCCTTATTTTAATAAACCAATTTTAATTATTAATAAAAATATAGATATATTTTCTAAAAGATTCATATTTGTACCATATAATTCATTAAATAATAAAGGAATATTAAAGTGTTTTATAATAGATAAAGTTTTTATCGAAGATATTGGTTATTTAAAAAATGTATTAATAGCAAAGTCTAATGATAAATTGTCTTTATCAGGAGTAGATATAATATTAAATAATAAAATTATGGAGGAACTATGAAAAAAATACTTTTATTTATTAGAAATTTATTTAAAAAAAGTGGTGTTTATTATGTAGGAAAAACAGATGCCTTACCACCTCCTTTAAGTAAGGAAGAAGAAGACTATTTATGTGGATTAAGTGAGAAAGGAAATCTAAAAGCAAGAAATAAACTTATCGAACATAATTTAAGGCTTGTTGTGTTTTTAGCTAAAAAGTATGAAAATACAAAAGTAGATTTAGAAGATTTAGTAAGTATTGGATCAATTGGTTTAATTAAAGGAGTAAATACTTTTTCAAGAGATAAAAATATAAAACTTGCAACATATTGTTCTAGATGTATTGATAATGAAATACTTATGCATTTAAGAAAAAATAAAAAAACTAAAGCTGATGTTTCTTTTGAAGAAAGCTTAAGCTTTGATGCTGATGGAAATGAACTTCATTTAGAAGATATCTTAGGAACAGAACCTGATATTGTAACAAAACCATTAGATATGGAAATAGATAAAAAAATATTAAAAGAAGAATTAGAAAAACTTGATGAAAGAGATAGAGAAATAATGATTTTAAGATATGGACTTAATGGCGTAGAAGAATTAACTCAAAAAGATGTCGCAGAAAAACTAAAAATAAGTCAGTCTTATATTTCAAGAATTGAAAAGAAAGTTATAAAAAGACTTAAAAATGTTATAAAAATTTAGTATAATATTTATATAACTACAAAAAAGGAATGATTTATATGGTTTACTTAATAAATGGAGAAAAAAGTTTAATTGATAAAGAAGTTAATGATTTAATAAAAAAATATAATACAACTTCCATTATTAAGTATGATTTAGTTTTTAATAAAATAAGTGATGTTATTAATGATATAAATACAGTTAATTTATTTTCAGATAAAAAAGTAATAATATGTTCTTCAATTAATAATATAGATAATATTGATATTTTAGTTAAATATTTAGATAATCAAAATGATAATATTTTAATTCTTACAAATGAAGATAAAATAGATTTAAAAATATTAAATAAAATAAAAAATAAAAATATTGAAAAAATAGATTTATCTAATATTGATTTAACATCTTTTATAAAGGAAGAATTTAAAGATTATAAAATATCATTTAAAGAAATAAATATGTTAAAAGATTATACTTCAAATGATTATAATAGAATAAAAGAAGAAATAATAAAATTAAAGATGTATAAATTAGATACTAAAGAAATAAATGAAGATGATATAAAAAAATTAGTTACTAAAAATTTAGATAAAAATATTTTTGATTTAGTTAATTATATTTATAAAAAAAATAAACAAAAAGTATTTGAAGTTTATTATGAATTAATAGAAAATAATGAAGATGAACTTAAAATAATTGGGTTTTTAAGTAATAATTATACATTAATATATAAAATAAAAGAATTAATAAAAGAATATAGTGATGAAGAATGTATGTTAAAGTTAAATAAAATGCATCCTTATAGATTTAAATTACTTAAAGAACAAGCATTAAGTTTAGATAAAAAGTATTTACTTACTAAAATAAAAGAACTTGGGGAACTTGATATAAAAATAAAATCAGGTGTTATTAATCCTAAACTTGGTATGGAATTATTCTTTTGTGAATTATAGTTTACAAAAGTTTTTTCATATTTAAAGAAGATAATCATATACTTTACTAGAAAGGTAAGGATATTTATGATAAAAAAGCAAAGTTTATGGTTTTTAACACTTTTTAGTTTAGTTTTAGTACTTGGAGTATATTATATAACTATGCCAACACAAATACTTGAAAATAATAAAGATAATGATAAAGATAAAACAACTGAAGTTAATTTAGAACTTTCTAATAATAATACATATTTAACTGCTCTTGAAGTTAGTCTTGAAGAGGAAAGAACGATTATGAAAAAAGAGTTACAAGATAAGTTAAGTGGTGATAAAACAACAACAAAAGAAAAAAATGATGCTTATTTAAGTCTTAGAAAAATTAGTGAAGTTGAACAGAAAGAAGATGAGTTAAAAAATAAGATAAAGGAAACATATAAATTAGATTCTTTTGTAAAAATAGATAATAATGATGTAGATATTGTTATTATAAAAAAAGAACATGATATATCTTTAGCTAATAAAATAATGAAAACTATTAGTGATGAATTTGAAGATAAAGTAAGTGTATCTATTAAATTTGCTTAAAATAGTAGGCTTTTTCTCTCACAAATAAAGCTTTTACTTCATAAAATAATATGAATAGTATAAAAGCCACCCAACTTGAAAGTGAGGGAAAAATTTTGAATAAAAAAATACTTACAAAAAGGGAAAAAGAAGTGTTTGAATTACTAGTAAATAATTTTACAACAAAAGAAATAGCAACAAAACTTGGTATTAGTGAAAAAACAGTTAGAAATCATATTTCAAATGCTATGCAAAAACTTGGAGTGAAAGGAAGAGCAGGGGCAGTCGTAGAACTTTTAAAATTAAAAGAAATAAAATTAGACATGTGAAGAAGTATAAATTCACATGTCTTTTCATATTATTAGATAGATATGAAAGGAAGATTTTATGTTAAAGAAAAAGGCTTTTAGAAGAATATTTATAACAACAATTATCTTTTTTATTGTTTTTGTAGTTTTAAGTATTAAAAAATTAGAAGGACCTACTAATATATATGAAAGTAATAATTACAAAACAGATTTTTTAGAAAATATATATACCCTTAACGATGATAATTTAGTTAGTAAAACTAGTATATATGTAAATAAAGAATTAAATACTTTAGAAAAGGTTAAAGTATTAATTGAAACAATGATAAAAGAAAATAATAATAATAGTTTACTTCCGACTTATTTTAATCCTATTTTACCAAGAAACACCAAAATACTTGAGGTTGTTTTAGATAATGATTTAATAAAAATAAACTTTTCTAAAGAGTTTAATAATGTAACTGAAAGTCAATATAAAAAGATGGTTGAAGCGATTACATATACTTTAACTGATATAAAAGGTATTAATGGAGTTGAATTATATGTGGATAATAAAATAGTTAAGTATATACCAAATACAACTACTATTTTACCAACTATTCTTACTAAAGATATAGGCATAAATAAAGTATATGAAATAAATGATCCTACTAATATTAAAAAAACAATAATATATTTTTTAGGAGGTAATAGTAAAAATTATGTTCCTGTTACAAAATATTTAAATTCAGATAAGGAACAAATAGAAATTATTATTGATAATTTAACATCGTATTCATATGATTCTACTTTAATCGCGCCATTTTCATCTTCTTTAAAATTAGTTGATTATGAAATAAATGATGATAAGGTAATACTTAACTTTAATAATGTAACGTCTTTTAGTGATTATTTAGATTTAATAACTTATTCAGTATTTGATAATTATGATGTTAATTCTGTGGTGTTTTTAGAAAATAATGAAAAAATTATTGAAAAATTTAGAAAAGACACTTGAAGTTTTACAAAAAATGTTATATAATGAATAAGCATTGAAGTTAAATGCTTATTTGTCCTGGTAGCTCAGCTGGATAGAGCAACGGCCTTCTAAGCCGTCGGTCAAGAGTTCGAATCTCCTCCAGGACACCACTTATAAATCGGGAAATGGCTCAACTTGGTAGAGCACTTGGTTTGGGACCAAGGGGTTGCAGGTTCAAATCCTGTTTTCCCGACCATTATTGTATTTTACCCTTATTTTATAAGGGTTTTATTATTTTTTGATCTAATTTTTGATCTAAAATTAAGGAGTGAGTATGGAAGATTATAATATTGATGAACTTTTAAAAAATATAAAGCCTAATTTACATAAGTCATATAATGGAATATTCTTAACTGATGAAGAAGTTAGTGTATTAAAATTATATGGTTTTGATATTAATAAATATAGTGATATAAAAGAGTTAATGTTTGATTTAGAAGAATATTTAAACGATGAAATGCAAGATGATTTAGAACAGGTTTTATTATCTTTAGCAGAGTTTAACTATTATAATAATACTACAAAATAAAATAAGAAGATTTTTATTTAGTCTTCTTATTTTTTTCTTTTAATAAATCTCTTATTTCTTCTAGTAATATTACATCATCACTCTTTTTAGGAGTTTCTTTTTTTGGTGGCTCTTTATGAGTTATTTTATTTATACATTTAACCATAATAAATATACAGAAAGATATAATTAAAAAGTTAACAATATTTTGAACAAATAATCCATAGTTAAGACTAGCACCAGTTGTTTTATTTAATATAATTTTAGCTTCTTCAAAGTTAATTCCTCCAAGTAAAAGACCAATAACTGGCATAATAACATCATTTACAAGTGAAGTTACAATATCGCCAAAAGCTTTACCTATAATAACACCAACTGCTAAATCAATAACGTTACCACGAGAAATAAATTTTTTAAATTCTTTTAACATAATAAATTCCTTTCTAAAATAATTTTAACATATTTTTAAAATTTTAAAAATATATTTACTAAAATTAATAAATATGCTATAATTTACCTATATTGAAGGAGTGATTTTATGAACGCAAATGATAGAGAAGTAATTTCTGGATTAACAAAACAAATAGAATTATTACAAGAACAAATAAAGTCTATGAATGAAGTTATGGCAAAAATGGTAGAAAAAGATAACCCAAAGGTAGAAACTGAAGAAGATAGACGAAATAAACTTATTGAGGAAACTAGAAGTCATACTGAAGAACTTAATAAAAAATTAGAACAAAGAGAAAGAAATCATAATATAGCATACAAAGCAAAAAAATTAGGAGAAGTTGTAAATAATTTTGGTGAAAGAGTATTTACAATGGATTATCTTAATACATTAAGTGGTTTTGCAATCGATGAAGCTTATGATAATTATTTTCAAGATGGTAATTGTAAAGTTGGTACTAAAAAATTAAGTGATGAAGAACTTGAAAAATATGAAATTCTATTTGAAGGTAAAAAACCAAAAGAAGAAGTAAAAGAAGTTGAAACAGATGAAAAAACAAAAATTGCTGAGGGTTTTGATAAAAATATTAATGATTTTAATAATACTACATATACCTGTGTTTATATGATGGCAAATATGGCAAATTTGATTGATCCTATAATGCCAGATACATCTAATGCTATAAGGAAAATGTTAAGTTTACCAGAATTTAAATGGAAAGAACAGGCAATCAATGGTAATATTGAAGTAAAAAATTTAAAATTACTATTTGAAAGAATTGATGATAAAAAGATATTGGATAAGACAAAATCAAATTAAAAATATAGAAGTTAATATATTTCTACATTTTTTATAGCGAGTTTATAATATTTATAACGTCATTCATAATTTTCTTTTTTTAGCAATTTAGGTATATATTATTAAAAATAGATTTTATATGTTGACAAAAAAATTGTAAGACTATAATTCCATTATAGTAACACACTACGATATTGGCAAAGCCAATAACGATGTGTGCAAAAGGAGTACCTTTTGAAACCCTATTTAAGCAATAACATTACAAACTAATGTAAGTAAAGTTATTGCCTTTTTATTTGTCTTACGACTTCATAAAAAGTAAAAAAGACTACCACTTTCATCAGCATAGCTGACAAAACGTGATAGCTTTTTTTATGGATTATCCTTAGGCAATTTAGAATAATCATATTTTTCAGCACTTTTAATAAGTTCCTTATTTATTTCTTTTAATTCTTCAGTGATTTTTTCAATAGTCCATATATCTTTATACATATCATAGTTTTCTAATTTGATAATAAGACTATGTAATCTAGTACGACAATCTCTAACATTACTTCTTTTTTGATATGAATCATCCAATAGATCCATTTGTGATAATCTATATTCTTCTATTAATTTTTTTAAATCTTTTGTAGATTTCCTATTTAATGAATTATCATTTTGTTTAAACATATAGGCAACTTGATCATAACCTGCTGCTTTCATAAGTAGTTCTAAACTTAAATCAAGTTCTTCGGCAATCTTTCTTAATACTTCAACATCTATCTTTTTAATTTTACCATTTTCTAAATCATTTAAAGAAGAGTGATGTATTCCAATTATTTTTGCTAGTTTTCTTTGTGAATATCCTTTCTTTTCACGACCAGCAAGTAAGATATGTTTTAAATCATATTCTTGTTCTTTGTTCATAAAAACACCTCTTTTATGTCCTTTGATATTCCTATTTTAACATATAAAAAAATTTTTTTCAATAAAAATGTCGGTTTTTATTGACAATATAGTAATTACAATGCTAAGATATATTTGTCGGGGAAAACAGACAAAAAAGAAAGGGGTGATTAAATGAATGAGGATTAAACATTTAGAAGTACCACAAAAAATTTGGAAAGATAAAAGAATTCCAAAAGAAACAAAATATATTTACTCATATATTTATACTAAAGGTTTTGATAGAATTATCACAGATATAAATATAGGGGAAATACAGCAAACCATAAAAATTAAAAATAAGGGTTTGAAAAAAAGTCTTGAGATATTAGAAGAATTAAAATACCTAGTATATCAAGAATATGACACAGGAATGTACACAATAAATCTACTAGGTTGTTAAATAACTCCTAGTAGATATGGTACAGTAAGATATATAGACTTATGTTAGTACCTTTTCTATAAGAATAATCCTAGGAACGGGATTTAAAATAAAGTTTCAGGGATAATTTTGCCTATTTTTAATAAGCTCTGAAAAAGTCCAATATCATTTTAAATTTGAGGAGAAGAATTATTTTAAAGTTGACTAGTGAATTTATCATAACTCCACGAATATTATTTAGAGATAAGAACTTATCAAGAACTGATATTGATGTTTTAAGTCTTATCATATCACTTGCCTTAAATAAAGGATATTGTTATGCTTCTAATGATTATCTAAAAGAGTATATAAATTCATCAGAAAGAACAATAAATTACTCATTGTCTAAATTAAAAAAACTTGGCTATATCATAGTTAAATATGAAAATAGTAAACGAAGAATATATTTAAATATAGAAAAGGTACCAACAAAAGTTGCAGAAGAAGAAAGAGAAAATTGCAGTAAGAAAGGTGCAAGTAGTTGCACCCATAATATAAATAATAAATATAAAAAGAATAATAAAAGAAATGAAATAATACCTTACTTTATGGAACACCCTGAAGTATGTGTTTCGATTCCATTAAATGAAGAAGAACAAAAAGAAATGAATGAACTAATGAAAGATTATAAATGAAAGGAGAGATGTTTATGATTGGAGGATTTAGATTATAGAATATGAAAAAAGGGGAAAATAAGAAAATGGAGGTAGTATATAATGTAAAATATAAATTTAAGACAAATGAAAATAAAACTGATGAAGAAATAAAAAACATATTTAATAATAAATTGTTAAATGTTATTATGACTTTAGAAAATCGTGAGTTGGCATTTAAAGAATCCTAAATATGAGATATAATATACTTGTATTTACAAATATTTATAGTTGTTCTTATACATTGGAGGAATGGCTATGATAGAAAAGGTAGGTGTATATTGTAGATTATCTGATGAAGATAGAGATAAAATAAATAAAAATGATGATAGTAATAGTATAATAAATCAAAGAAGTATGTGTTTAAAATATGCGAATCAATGTGGATGGAATGTTGTAGATATTTATTCTGATGATGATTTTTCAGGAGCAGGAACTTATAGACCTGACTTTGAAAGACTTATCAAAGATTGTGAAAGTGGGAAAATTAATTTAGTTTTATGCAAAAGTCAATCAAGATTTTCAAGAGATATGGAAGTTATTGAAAGATATTTACACAATAAGTTCATAGAATGGGGAGTAAGATTTGTAAGTATTGTTGATAATGCTGATACAAGTATTGAGTCTAATAAGAAATCAAGACAAATAAATGGACTTATCAATGAATGGTATTTAGATGATTTGTCAACGAATATCAAAAAATCTTTAAAGAATAAACGAGAAGATGGTTTATTTATGGGAAGTTTTGCTCCTTATGGTTATGAAAAACTTGCTGAAGATAAACACAAGTTAGTTATTGACCCAGTTGCAGCTGAAGTTGTTAAAAAAATATTTCAAATGTATGCAGATGGAAATGGTTATCATAAAATATGTGAGTATCTAAATAACAATAATATTCCACCGAGATCAGTATATAAAAAACAAAAAGGTAGCAAATTTGTATGTTCTAATTGTGATTATAAGAGTGTTCGATGGAATCCTGATACAATAGCACAAATGCTTAGAAATGAATTTTATATAGGTAATCTTGTACAAGGTAAAATTACTTCTATGGGTTATAAAGTTCATAAGTTTAAAAAAGTGGCTGAAAAGGATTGGTGTAGAATAGAAAATTCACACGAAGCTATAATTGATATGGAAACATGGAATAAAGTGCAGAAAATATTAGGGACACATAGTAAACCCATTAAAAGTGGTGAAGTACACTATTTAAGTAGAAAAGTGTATTGTAGTTGTTGTGATAAATCTTTTATGAGAAATGTATATAATGTAAGTGGTGGTAAAAGAGCATACTTACAATGTAAGGGAGCAAAGAAATATCACATATGCGATAATAATAAAGCAATTAGAATAGATGAATTAGAAACTATTTTGCTTAATGCTATTAATGATTTACTAAACAATTATTATGACCAAAACAACTTAAAAGAACTCTATCAACAAAAGGATAAAAATAATTTTGATAATGAAATAAAGATAAATTTATTAATTAAAGAAAAAGAAAATCTTGCAAAAGCAATAGAAAATAATAAAAATTATTATCGAAATCTTTTTGAAGAAAAAGTTAAGGGTGTTATAGAAGAAGATATGTTTCAGCTTATGTCAAAAGATTATTTTAGTGAAATTGAAAATATGATGAAAAGAATAGAGTTAATTGATACTGAAATAGAAAATCTAAAAATAATTAAAGATGACAAAAAAGAGGCAGATGAAATATTAAAAAAATACAAACACATTAAAGAACTTAATAAAGTAATAATTGATGAATTTATTGATAAGGTTTATGTTGGAAATTATGATAAAATTACAAAAACACGAGATATTGAAATAGAATGGAATTTTGAATTTTAATAAAGTAATGATTTGGACTTTTCTACAAAATGAGAAATACAGAAAAATAGGAGGTTATGGATGAACGAAATTAAAGAATATAGTGAAACAATATTTGAAAATATTAAACATATAGATGAGTATGGTAATGAGTATTGGTTAGCTAGAGAACTTTCAAAAGTTTTAGAATATAGAGATTGGAGAAATTTTTTAAAAGTTTTAAACAAAGCAAAAGAGGCTTGTATAAATTCGGGATATAATGTAGAAGAACAACTTGTTGAGGTCAACAAGTTGTCAAAAAGAAACAATAATGCAACTGCTAATATACAAGATTATAAACTATCAAGGTATATATGTTATTTGATAGTACAAAATGCGGATCCTAGTAAAGATGTTGTTGCTTTAGGGCAAACTTACTTTGCAGTACAAACAAGACGTCAGGAATTAACTGAAAAAGAGTATTCTATGTTAACTGAAGATGAAAAAAGATTTTATCAAAGAAGTTTAACAAAAAAAGGCAATTATTCCCTAAATCAAGCAGCTAAAAAAGCAGGTGTTAAAAACTTTGATAAATTTCATAATGCAGGTTATAAAGGATTATATAATGGAGAAACTGCTAATGATATTGCTAAAAGAAAAGGCCTAAGATATAGAGAAGATATTTTAGATAATATGGGAAGTGAAGAATTAGCAGCCAATCTTTTTAGAATTACACAAACTGAATCAAAATTAAAAAGAGATAATATTTCTAGTGAAAAAGATGCTAACGAAACACATTATAATATCGGAAAAAATATTAGAGAAGTTATTGAAAAAAATGGCGGAACAATGCCAGAAAAATTACCTACACCTAAAAAAAGTTTAAAAGAATTAGAAAAAGAACAGAAAAGACAAGAAAAAATAGAAATGAAATAATAAATTTGGGTTTAACAGGTTCCTCCACATGGTGGAAGTGATCCTGGAACTAGTGGAAATGGACTTGTTGAAAAGGAATATACTTTAAAATTTGCTGATTATTTAAATAGAAGATTTAATGAATTAGGAGCAAATTCTACGCTCGTTAGGAGTACTGATGAAACAGTAACTCCAACAGAAAGAGTTAACAGAATATTAAATGCATATGGTAATTCACCTGATGTACTTGTTATATCAAATCATTTAAATGCAGGCGGCTCATCAGGAGCAGAAGTTATATACGCTCTTAGGAATAATGATACACTATCAAAATTAATACTTGAAAATCTAAGTAAAGAAGGTCAATCTATAAGAAAAGCATATCAAAGAAGATTACCAAGTGATAATAGTAAGGATTATTATTTTATCCACAGGAATACAGGTGTAACAGAACCAATAATTATTGAATATGGATTTCTTGATAATAAGGGTGATGCAGAAAGAATAAAAAATAATTGGGAAAAATATGCTGAAGCAGTTGTAAAAGCAGTTGCTGAATATAAAAATATTCCATATGGTGAAAGTATTTCATCTATTACTTATACTGTGCAAAGAGGAGATACTTTATGGAATATTGCTAAAAAATTTAATACTAATGTAAATGAAATAAAAAGATTAAACAATTTAAAAAGTAATATCTTATATGTAGGTCAAACTTTAAGAGTACCAGAATATTATAAAGCAGAAGATACAAATATATCATATGTAGTTAAAAGAGGAGATAGTTTATATTCAATCGCAAGACAATATGGAGTTAATGTTAATGATTTAATGAAAGTTAATAATTTAACTAGTGATTTATTAAGTATTGGTCAAATTATAAATATACCATCTTCTACAACTATAGTAACACCTTCAGAAGATGATATAATTAATGAAGAAAATACTTATGTAGTCAAAAATGGAGATACACTATGGTCAATATCTAGAATATTTAATGTTAGTATAGATGATATTAAAAACAAAAATAATTTAACAAGTGATATATTGACCGTAGGAAGTGTTCTTACTATTCCAACTGGAACTGAAACAGGTAATGATATTATAGTTTATACTGTTAAAAGAGGGGATAGTTTATGGAAACTTGCTAGAGATTATAACACAACAATAAATGATATTAAACAGTTAAATAACTTAAAATCAGATGTACTTAGAGTTGGCGATGAACTTCAAATAAAAAAGAATACCAATGTGTAAAAGCATTGGTATTTTTAGTATAAGTCTTTACAAACTCCTTTTTTAGGAACATAAAAACAATGATTTTTATATCTTCCACTATTTGCTTGATTAAACCATGTTGGTCTGCATGAATTACCAGATCCTGGTGCATAAAACCAAAGTGCATTAGTCGCAGGATGAAAGTATTCACCATTTATTACTCTTTTAGCAAGATTTTTTTCTGCAGTGCTTGATGAACTATAAAAAAGTGGACTATCTGTTCCAGAAAATCCTCCTGGATCTTGATATACCATTTGATAAATACTAGTAATATTTTTAAAATCTAAGCAGTTTCCTATAACTCTATTTATTCCAACATTACCAACCATAAGCATTCCAAGATTACCTTCACCAGTAGCTTCTGCTCTCATAAGTCTAGCTAGTAAATCAAGTTCTTTTGTATTATATGCAACAATAGCCATAATAAACCCTCCCATATATTATATGCAAAAGAGTATCAAAATTAGTTGATAAAATAAAAAAAATATGATATTATTAATTTGTCCGATTTAGGGGATTAGTTAAATGGTATAATAGGAGTCTCCAAAACTTTTGTTGGGAGTTCGATTCTCTCATCCCCTGCCATAAGTATAATTCGAACTAATGTGTTCGTTAACATAATCTTGATATCAACATATCAAGTTTTTATTTATATAAACGTATGAGGTGCAGAAGGCTCTTGTGGTAAATTAACTTTCTTCGAGAAATATATATAATAAATTGCCAAAATATGGTATAATCGTGTTATAAGATAGCAGTATCGTCTTTTTAAGATGGATACTGTTATTTTTTTGAAGTGAGTTGGTTTTATGAAGTACAATTTAACTAATATTGATAATAATGTAGAAGTATGCTTTGTTTATATTGATGATTTAGATGATAATTTAAAAGAATTTATTGATAAAAATTTCTTAGAAATTATTAAGGGTAAAAAAATTGCAGAAAGGGAATTGAAGAATTTTAATATTGATTCTTTAAGAGATGCTGCAAAGTATATTATAGAAAAAAATAAAACTACTTCAGCAAAAGTTGGAATAATAGGCGAATTTTTATTTCATTGTATGATGAGAATTGATGAAATATCTTCTAGATTTTTATCGTGTTGTCCTACCATAGGATATAGTGATACTTATCAAGGTTTCTTTAAGGGATTTGATGGATGCTACTATTCTAATGATGAAATCTGGATTACTGAAGTAAAATCAAAGGAAAAAAGTTTAGAACTTGATAAAGATAATAAAGAAAAATTATTATTAGCCTCAAATCAGATTGAAGATGAAGTAAATGATGAAAAGATAAATAGATGGGAAAAAACCAAGGGGTATGTTTATAATCAACTTACAGATGAAGAAATTGATGAGAAAAATATATATAAATTATTAAATAGAGAAAGTAAAAATAATTATAATAAAATCTTGGTGTTAAAGTCAATATAAAAATGTAGAAAAAGTTGAAAATAAAAATGTAGTTTTTT
>OLWA01000946.1_pt1 | contig 32843 bp, 32 predicted proteins | sample 1673251 | NCBI WGS metagenome assembly OLWA01 (sample SAMEA3178937, study PRJEB25190) | human gut metagenome | biome: human gut; feature: human-associated habitat; material: faeces | place: Austria | collected 2013 | reverse complement strand
GCAGGCTCTGCTGCTGCTTCTTGTTGAAATACTGTATCTCGTCCAGATACAGCAGCACCCCGTTGGGAGCCATCATGGTGCCCACGTCCGCCATCACGTTCTTCACGTCCTGCAAAGACGCGGTGGTGGCGTTCAGCGTATACAGTGTTTTCTCCGCTCGTTTGGCGATGATGTTCGCCACCGTGGTCTTTCCCGTCCCGGAGGGTCCGTAGAAGATCAGGTTCGTGTCCGCCCCATTCTCGATGAGCCGGCGCAGCAGCGCGCCCTCACCCAGCAGGTGCCTCTGCCCCGCCACCTCGTCCAGCGTCTGGGGTCGTATCTCGTCTGCCAGCGGCCGCACGTCACCCGCCTCCTCCCGTTGAAAATCTCGCGATATAGTATAGCACAGATTGCCTTTTTCTGCAACCTCTGTTACAATAGTCGCGAGGTGATACCACATGAAAACGAAAGCACAGACCGCCGCCATCATCGCGGCGTTAAAAGAACTCTACCCCGATGCCGCCTGCTCTCTGGACTACGGCAAGGATTACGAGCTGCTGTTCTCCGTCCGGCTGGCGGCTCAATGCACCGACGCACGGGTGAACCTCGTCACCCCCGCCCTCTTCGCCCGCTATCCTACGCTGGAGGACTTCGCCCGCGCCGACGTGGACGAGGTAGGCACCTACGTCCAGTCCTGCGGCTTCTGGCGCGCCAAGGCGCGTGACATCGTCTCCTCGGCGCAGCAGCTGCTGGAACGCTTCGGCGGCAGGGTGCCCGACACCATGGACGACCTCCTGTCCCTCCCCGGCGTCGGGCGCAAGACCGCCAACCTCATCCTCGGCGATGTCTACGGCAAGGACGGCTACGTGTGCGACACCCACTGCATCCGCATCACCGGCCGCCTCGGCATCACCGACGGCAGCAAGGACCCCCTCAAGGTGGAGCGGCAGCTTCGCGCCGCCCTGCCTCCGGAGGAAGCCAACGACTTCTGCCACCGCATGGTGCTCCACGGCAGAGCACTCTGCATGGCGCGAAAGCCCGCGTGTGACCGCTGCCCCCTGCGTTCCCTCTGCGACTACGGCTCCCCAGCAGAATAAGCACCAACGCCCTGCGCCAATCGGCGCAGGGCGTTGCTTTGCAATATCTGTAATGTGCGATCACTTTACACGCTTTACCATCCGATCTGCCAGCTCCAGCAGGAATCCGTTGTCCTCCCAGCGGCATATCGCCGCCTTGGCACGCGCCGTCTGCGCCTCCACCTCCTGCTGGCAGCCCTCCAGACCCTTGAGATCCACGAAGGTCGCCTTCCCCTCCTCCTTGTCGGAGCCGATGGGCTTGCCGAACACCTCCACGCTGCCGGTCACGTCCAGTATGTCGTCCCGGAGCTGGAACGCCAGCCCCAGCCCGTCGCCGAACTGCCGCGCCTGCCGCCGCTTTTCCTCGTCCATCCCGGCGGCGACACAGCCCAGCTCCGCCGCGGCGGAGATCATGGCGCAGGTCTTGAGCCGGTTCAGCTGTGTCAGCCCCGCCTCGTCGGACACATCGCATACCGTGTCCAGCACCTGACCGCCCACCATGCCGTCGGCTCCCGCCGCCTTGGACAGCACCTCCACCGCCGCGATGCGTCTCTCCGCGTCCAGACCGGGAGCCTGCGCGATCAACCGGAACGCCTCCGGCTGCAAGGCGTCGCCTGCCAGTATCGCCAGCGTCTCGCCGTATACCTTATGGTTGGTGGGCTTCCCCCGCCGCAGGTCGTCGTCGTCCATACAGGGCAGGTCATCGTGGATCAGCGAATAGTTGTGCACCAGCTCCAGCGCGCAGGCAAAGGGCAGAGCCAAATGCCAGTCCACCCCGCCCAGCCGCGCAAATTCCAGCGTCAGCACCGGCCGTATCCGCTTGCCGCCCGCCAAAATGCTGTACCGCATGGCTTCGTACAGCCGCCCGTAGGGCGCGCTGCCTGCGAACAGCCCCTCCAGATACGTCTCCACCGCACTGCGGTACTGCTCATACTGTCTTTCGTACTCCATCTCGCTCACTCCTCCACGGCGAAGGTGCCCTCCACCGGCTCTCCGTCCGCCCCCTTGGACAGCTTGACCACCTTCTGCTCGGCGGTGTCCAGCTCCTTGCGGCACAGATTCACCAGCTTCGTGCCCTCCTCAAACAGCGTCATGCTGTCCCCCAGCGTAGCGTCGCCCTTTTCCAGCCGTGCCACGATCTCCTCCAGCCGCGCCATGTTCTCCTCAAATGTCTTTTTCGCCGCCATTTTACTTCTCCTTTTCCCGTACTTCGCACACGATACCGCCCTTACTCAGCCGGACGTGTACCCTGTCCCCTGTATTCACCTGCCCGGAGCTTCGCAGCACCGTCCCGTCCTCCGTCTGTGCCAGCGCGTAGCCCCGCCCCAGCACCTTCAGGGGACTCAGCGCGTCCAGGGCGGCGGCCAGTGCGCCGAACCGCTGCGCCGCGTGGCCGGACGCTGAGCGCATCCCGGCGCACAGCCGGTGGGTCAGATGGTCGATGTCCTGCCGCCGATCCTCCAAATACGCCGTCGGCTCCGTCAACACCCGCTTTTCCGCCAGTGCTTCCAGCCGCTCCCGGCGATAGCCGACACACCGCTGCATCCCCTGCTGCATCCGCTGCTCCATACCCCCCAGTGTCCGCAGCAGCTCCGCCATGTCCGGCACGGCGATCTCCGCCGCGTTAGACGGCGTGGACGCCCTCCGGTCGGCGACAAAGTCGCTGATGGCGACGTCCGGCTCGTGCCCCACCGCCGAGATGACCGGCACCTCCGCTTCATAGATGGCGCGCGCCACCCGCTCGTCGTTGAACGCCCACAGATCCTCCAGCGACCCGCCACCGCGCCCGGTAATGAGCACGTCCGCCAGCTTGTGGCGATCCGCGTACCGTATTGCGCCTGCGATCTCCGCCGGGGCCTCCGTCCCCTGGACCCGCACCGGCAGCAGCAGCACCTTCGCGATGGGATACCGCCTCCGCAGTATCCGGATCATGTCGTGCACCGCCGCTCCCGCCGGGGATGTGACGATGGCGATGCGGCGCGGGTATTTCGGCAGCGGCTTTTTGTGCCCCTCGTCGAAAAGCCCCTCCTTCCGCAGCTTCTCCTTCAGCTGCTCGAAGGCGACGCTCAGATCCCCCGCCCCCTCCGGCGTCAGGGACGTGCAGTACAGCTGGTACGCCCCGTCCCTGGGATAGACGCTGACGCGCCCTGCGGCGATGACCTGCATCCCGTTCTCCGGACGGAAGCGCAAGCGCATGGCGCTGCCCTTGAACATCACGCACTTCAGGCTGCACTGGCTGTCCTTCAGCGTAAAATAGTGGTGCCCGGAGGGATACATCTTATAGTTGGACACCTCTCCCCGCAGCAGCACCTCCTGCAAAGGCGGCACATTGTCCAACAGATCCTTAATGAACTGGTTCAGCTCCGATACGGTGAAAACGTATCTCCCTTCCAAGTCCGTCCCTCCCTTCCTTCGCCGCGCGCCCTCCGCCGGAAAACCCGGTGCAGAGGTGCTGCGCCATGCTGAAAAGGCAGAGCCTCGGCTCTGCCTTTTATCTGTTAGTCCTTTTCCTTGACCTCGCCCCGGGCGAAGCTGCCCAAGATACCGTTAATGAACTTCGCCACCTCCGGTGCCTCGTATTTCTTGGCGATCTCCACCGCCTCACTGATGGCAGCCCCTTGGGGAATGTCCGCCATATACAGTATCTCGTACATGGCGACCCGCATAATGGCAGATGCCACCAGCGAAATGCGCTCGAACCGCCAGCCCTTCGCGTACTTCTCAATGTCCGCGTCCAGCTCGGCGGCGTGCTCGGCCACGCCCCCCACCAGCCGGCGGATATACTCCTCCTGCTTGGCGTTCGGCTTGTCGGCGTACAGTGCATCCTCGGCGGACAGCTCCTCAAAGCGTTCCGCGTCCAGCTGCTCCTCCAGAAATTCCTCCACCGGCAGATCGGTAAAGCTCAACTGATACGCCAAGTGCATGGCGATCTCACGTGCGGTGCTGCGTGTCATAGTCGTTCGTCCTTTTCTCTCTCGTCCAAAACTCAGTTAAAGCTGATGCCGCCCACGTGGACGTTCACCGCCGCGACCTTAAAGCCGGTCATGCCCTCCAGAGCCGTATGCACGTTGCTCTGCACCTTCTTTGCCACACCGCTGATGGTGCAGCCGTAGCGCACCACGATGAAGATACCCACGACGATCTGCTCGCCGTCCAGATCCACCTTCACACCCTTGCAGGTCATCTTTTTTCCGCCCATCAAATCGGAAACATTTGCGCTCATCAGCGCGCTCACGCCGTCCACCTCCAAAGCGGTGGTGCTGGCGATGGACGCGATCACGTCCTCGGAGATGTGGATGCTGCCGCTCTCCTCCTGATGGATCATATATTCCTTATTCTCAGCCATGGTCTGTCAGTCTCCTCACAGTTGTCATTGGTAATCGCTTGATTGCAATATAGAATTATACCATTTCCCCCGCGAAAATACAACACTTATTTTCCTTTGCCCGTTCCGGCCTCCATGATCTTGATCTGCCCCGCGTTATACGACGTCTCCGCGATGACAATATCCTTGATCTTCGCCACGTCCTCCGCCTCCAGCCCGTCGGGAGCCGACACCACCACGCTGATGGAATCCGCCCCCATGAAGGCGACGCAGTCGGCGTACCCCTTCGCCACCACGAGGTTCTCGATCTGCGTCTCCGCCACCGTGTACCCCGCCAGCACCTGCAGCGTCTCCGACGCCTCGTTCGCCACCTCCTCCGAGGCGTTCTCCTCCCCCTTAGCGTCCTCCAGCATACTGATAGCGGTGTCCCGCGCCTGCTTCCGGCTCAGCCGCGCCGTGGAGAAGTAATCCTCCCCGCCGTCCGATGATGTGTCCGCCTGCGCCTCCGTGGTCTGTCCGTTGACCAGCGTAGACTGCCCCAGCACCTTGGACGTCTCCTCCACGTTCCCGGCATACCGCCAGTTCAGATACACCGACGTCCCCACCAGTACCACCACAGCCGCTGCCACGGCGCGCCGCTTCCATACCTGCTTCATACTGTCCTTCCTCCCATTTATTGTTACTGTTTCCATTGGACTACCGAGATCCTCTCGCTGCTCAGCCCCGTCAGCACCGCCACCGTCTCCATCACCTGCAGCCGCACCCGGCTGTTGCCCGCCCCCTGGCAGACCACCACCGCGCCCTGGTACGTGGGATACATCCGCTTCGTCACCACGACCTCCTGCCTCCCGCTGCCCCGGTTCACCGTCAGCACCTGACTGTCCTGCCGCACGTCGCCGCCGCTGCCCAGCGCGGAGCTGCTGTCCTCCGCCAGCGACAGCGTCTCTCCGCTCCGCAGCGTCAGCATCACCCGCACCTTCCCCACGCCTTCCACGCTTCCCAGCACCTCCGCCATGCGCTTCTCCGTCTCCTCAAGGGAAAAGCCGCCGTCCTGCGCGCAGCTCTCCTCGCTGCCGCCGTCCTTTTTCCCTCCCGGCAGCACCATCAGCACGATCCCCGCCAACGCCACCAGCGCGGCAAAGCGGTATTTCTTCAGTACCTCCCTCAGCTTCTCCATCATCCTTCGTCCTCACGCCAAAGCTGGTGCGCCCCGTCGATGTCCAGCGTCTCGCTGATCCACGCGCTGAACGCTTCCTCCCGCGGCACATCCAGCACCACCGTGCAGGGATAGGGCACGCCCTGCCGCAGCTCCGTCGTCACCTGCGGCGTACATTCGATGCCCATGTCCGCTCCCTTGCTGGCAATATATGCACCTGTCTTGTCCGCTATGAGTCCCGCCAATTCCGCGTCCCCCTCCTGTCTGTACGCCTCCGTCAACGATTCGATCTCCCTCCGGTACGCCTCATAGCTCCCGGTGAACTCCTCCCACTCCAGCCGTATCACCGGCTGCACGATCACCAGCAGCAACGCCACGCCGCCCACCGCGTGGGCGACCGCCTTCATTCTCCCTCTCGGCAGCAGGGCATACAGCACCGACAGGATCATCCCCGCCGCAATAATGCCCAGCAGCCACGTCCGCAATCCTTCTCCGATCATACACTCACCACCGATACAGACGAGATCACCGAGATCAGCAACGCCAGCGCGCAGCTGCCCGTCATCCCCAACATCAATCCGAACGCTGACCCCAGCGCGTCGATAAGGTCGCTCATGGGCTCCTCCGTCACCGTCCCCGCCAGAAACGCCGCCAGCTTGTACAGCAGATACTGCACCGCCATGGTGATAAACGGCGTCAGGCAGATGGCGAGCACCGCCAGCAGTCCGAACACCCCCACCGCGCTCTTGAGCATCCCCGCCCCGGCGAGCACCGTCCCTGTGGCGTCGGAGATGATCGAGCCAACCACCGGCACCGCCGTGGCGATGGCGGAGCGCGTCAGCTGCACCGTCAGCGCGTCCGAGGCGGACGCGGCTGCGCCCGCCACCGTCAAAAACCCCGTAAACGCCAGCATCAACGCCGTCAAAACCCACGTTATGCACTTCCGCAGCCCCTCTCCTATCTTCTGCAAGCTGTGCCCCGGCACCAGCGCGTCCGCCGCCGCCGCGGCGATACACCCGTACAGCAGCGGCAGCAGCACCTTCCGTATGACGCTGATCAGGAGGTTGGTGAAAAAAACCGTGGCGACCTGCTTGGTGCCCGCCGTCACATAGCCCCCTCCGGCGGCGACCGCCGCCGCCAGCGTGGGCAGCAACGCCTTGGCGAACACGTCCAGCTGCTCCATGGTCTCCACGCCCAGCCCCATCATCTGCCGGAAATCCCCCGCCGCCACCATCGTCACCGCCAACGCTCCCGCCACCGGCACGAACCTCGGCACCGCCGCTCCCTCCGCCGAGGCGAAGAAGCTCTCCGCCATGCTGCACAGCAGCACGATCCCCAGCAGCACCGCCGCCCCGGACACCCGGCTCTCCAACGCCGTCCGGACGTAGGCGCACGCGCTGTGCCACAAGTCGCTCAGCCCCGCCCACAGCGTCTCGTGGTCCGCCGTGTTCCCCACGTCCTGCAAAAGTCCCGCCGCCTCCGGCGGCACGGCGTCCGTCACGGACTGCGGCATCTCCGCCCCCCACGCCGCCGTCACACACAGCAGCGTCACCGCCGCCGCCACAATGCTTCTCCTCATAATAACGACCTCAACAGCTCCCACGCGGCGCGGAACAGCGGCAGTGAGACCGCGATAGCCGCCACCGCCCCCGCCGTCTCCAGCACCGAGGCGATGGCACCCTCTCCCGCGTCCCGGCACAGATCGGAGCCTGTCCTGCTCAAAAGCGCGATGCCCACCGTCTTAATGAGCGGCGTGAACAGCTCCGCCGGCAGCTCTCCCCACGCCGCGGCGTCCTCCCAGAAGTCCCGCAGCTCCTCCAGCGGCTCTATCAGCACCATGGCTGCCACGCCGCACACCGCCAACGACAGCAGCAGTGCCATCTCACCGCCGCTCCGGTGCAGCAGCACCGCCAGCAGCGCGCCCGTCAGACACAGTGCCGTCACACGCAATACCGTCTCCATCCCGTTACAGTGCGAACAGCGTTTTCACCATGTCGAACAGGTCGCTGATCTGCTGCACCAGCATCATCAGCACCACGATCAGCCCCGCCAGCGTGGTCATCATCGCCTGTTCCTCCCTCCCGCTGCGTACCAGCAGCAGATTCAGCACCGCCACCAGAATCCCGATGGCAGCGATCTTAAAGATGAGATCTACATCCATTACCGTCCCTCATATCAGTAAAATAATGACGCAGCCCGCGCCGCACACCGCCGCTGCGGCGGCGACCTTCGTCCTCTGCCTGTCCTCCTCGCGCCGCCTGGCGTGGAGCGATTCCAGCTCCTGCCTCGCCTGTCCCAGCGCGTTCACCAGCCGCTCTCCGTCACCGCACAGCGTCAGGTGCCCCAGTATCTCCCCCGTCTCCCTGTCCTCAAGCCGCTCGAACACGCTGCTCCACGCGTCCTGTAAAGCCATTCCGCTTTCCACTTCCTTCAAAACCTCCCGGAACCACGCGCCGCAGCCCGCTCTGGTCTGCAAGCCCTCCAGCAGCGTCAGCAGCGGCGTCCTCTGCCACCGTATGCCGCTCTCCATGATCCCCAGTGCCGCCGCGAAGGCCCACACCGTCTCCCGCCGTCGCCGCCGCTGTACGCAGTACGTCCGCAGCCCCCACAGGGACGACGCCAGCACCAGTCCCGCGCCCCACAGCGTCGCGCTCACAGCGTTTCCGCCGCGTACCGCCGCCGCCCGTCCTCCACGGTGATGCACACCAGACGGCGGAACACCCCAGCCTTCTCCAACGCCGCAAACAGCGGCTTCCGCCGCAGCTCCTCCCCGCTCTCCGCGTGGATGGTGGCAAGCAGCTTCACACCGCAGTTGGCGGCGGCGGTCATGGCGCGAATGTCCTCCGCCTCCGTGATCTCGTCCACGGCGATGACCTGCGGGTTGGCGCACCGCAGCAGCATAGGGATTCCCACCGCCTTGGGACATCCGTCCAACACATCCGTGTGGCACCCCACGTCCAGCTGCGCCACGCCCCTGTACATTCCGGCGATCTCCCCCCGCTCGTCCACCACGCCCACGCGCATGGCGTTGCGGCCTTCCGTCCCGTTGGACAGCTCCGCCACCATGTCCCGCAGCAGCGTGGTTTTCCCCGCACCGGGCGGCGCGGCGATCAGCGTACTGTCGAAGCCGCCCTCTGCCGCTCCCGGCACCTCCTGCCACAGCCCCCGCACCTGCCTGCCGATACGCACCGTGGCGGAGGACAGCTCCCGCATGGCGTTCCCGCCCTCCGGGCGCACCACCACCGTGCCGCACAGCCCGATCCGAAAGCCTCCCCGTCCGATAAGATACCCCTTCGCCATAGTCTCCGCCGCCGCGTACCGGGAATACCCCGTCACCCCGTCGCACAGCTGCTCCAAGTCCGCCTGCGTCACGGTGTCCCTTGGCAGCTCGTCGCTGGCAAGCACTTCTCCTTCACAGGTCAGCAGCGTCATGGGACGCCCCACCCGCAGCCGGAACTCCTCCGTTCTGACCTTCCGATGCCCCGGCACTCTCCGCGCCGCCTGCTGCCACCGGCTGGGCAGCAGCCCCGCCGCCAGCTCGTACCGTCCTACCGCCTCGCCGATCTCCATTCCGCCGCCTCCCTCGCATTTCTTACCCCACTGTATGACGGCTCGTCCCGAAATATGCCCATGAAAAAGCACCCTGCGAACCAACGTCGCAGGGTGCTCCAAACCTCACTATTCACTTTCCGCACAGCAGCGCGATGACCTCGGCGTACACCTTCTCCGGCTCCCTCTGGAACCGCTGGGACAGCCGCTCGCCGCTTTCCCTGTCCGCCACCATCAGCTCCAGCTCCATCAGGCTGTCCACGTCGTCCCGCAGCCGCAGCGTCACGGTATACGTCCCGTTCTCCCGCTGCGTCACGCCGCTTTGCACCTGCTGCCGCCGCAACGCCGCCTTGTTGTACTCGGCGATCCGCTTATCCGACAGCTGCCTCACGGAATACGGCAGACTGCTCTCGCAGATGGCACTGTTCTTCCGCCCCTTCTCCGTGATGCCGTACCGCCCGTCCTCCCGGACGTACAGGTGCTCCGTTTTCACCAGGTCGTTCAAGCACTCGGCGTAGTCAAAGTAGTCGATGCCCTCGTCGCACATGGTCAGATCCTGCAGCTCCGCCCCGTCCGCCGGCTCCGTCAGCCGTGCGGCGATGTAGAGTATCAGAAACTTGATCTCCAGCTTGTCCTGAATAAAGGCAATGTCCACACCGTCCACCTCCTTCTCCTGTCCAATTATACACGATTTCCCGCGAATTGTAAAGCGAAAAAGGGAGGGACGCCGTCCCTCCCTTCTGCGTGTGGATAAACCCCTGCCGTGCGTGCAGTCTTTCCTCCTCGCAGGGGGAGCTCGAGGGGGCGAAGCCCGCCTCGAATCGGATCAAATGCCGCGCTAAGCCTTGCTCTGCAAGGCGTGCGTGGAGCGAAGCGAATATTTTCGTGCCGCTTCGCGGCACGAAAATAACGGCATTATTTCAGGCTGTCGAGAAAAGCCGACGGCTTTTTCGACAGCCTGAAATGCGCAGCGGCTCCCCTGTCGGAAACGCTGCCCCCTATGAATAAGGCTGTGTTACGCTCTGCGCTTTCTCACCGTAAATGCCAGACCGCCCATGCTCAGCAGCCCGGCGGCGGCGTAGGCGGTCACGCCCGCGTCAAAGGTCTTGGGGGCGGTCGTCACACCGCCCACGGTGAACTCACTGGTGGCGTTGCCCTCGCTGGACAGAATGGTGACGGTGTGCTTGCCCGCCGCCAGCGTCCGCAGATAGACCGCCTTCAGATAGACCACGATGCTGCCCTCCTCAGCGATATAGTTGGTGGGGGCAATGGTCTTGCCGTCCACCTGCACCCCTTGGAAGCTGGCGAAGCTGGCGGAGGACTTAAACGTCAGACCGTAGATGCCGCCGCTGTAATCGGTGGGGGAGGGGGCGTCCGGGGATGTCAGCAGCGGGGTGATGGAGATGCCGCCGGACGAGGAGTAGTGGTGCCGCGCCGTGGGGGTGCCGTACTCCTCTCTGATCGTGTATGCCTGATACTCGTGGACGTCCAGATTTTTATTGACAGACCCGGAAGACAAATCGATGATATTGCTGCTCTCAAAATGATCAAAAACCATTTTTTCCGTGCTGCTGACCTGACTCAGACCGGCACCGTCCTTAGCCAAGTATGCCGCGACTCTATCGTTAAAAATCTTGATCTGATCCTGTACAGCGGTGTCGCTCAAGCCGCCTTTCACAAACCCGCTGTCATGCGAGATCTCATACGTGCCGCCGCTCCTGAGATGAAATATGGCTGTGGCATCCACTCTCGTGTGGTACGTGTGGGTGTACGTGTTTGTGGTCGTGCCGCCGGTCACCTCCGTGACCCCCGCCCATGCGGGCACCGCCAGCAACAGCACCATGACCAGTGCCAGCAGCGTTGATAGTACCGTTCGTTTCTGCGTCATAGTCGTATTCCTCCGTTTCTCCGTTTTGCGGGACTTCTCGTAAAATATTGTAGCACGGGGGCGGGGGAAAAGAAACGCGATTACCGCTTGCGTCCATTGCCGGTTTTGGCAATTTTTACGCCGCTCTTTCCTTTTGGCGGCGGCGGGGGTATACTTATGATAATATAAAATGTGGGAGGTGCCGTATGCGCTTTTGCGAGCAGCTGAACGAGTATATCACCCGGCTGGGCTGCCGGGGCAAGGAGCTGGCGGACGGTGCGGGGCTGTCCGCCCCCACGCTGAGCCGCTACCGCACCGGCGAGCGCACGCCCTCCCGGGGCAGCACCGCGCTCTCCGCCCTCTGTGCCGCGCTGTCCGCGCTGGCGCGGGAAAAGGGCGTGGCGGACATGGGGGAGGACACGATACAGGAAGCGTTCCTTCAATGCGACGAGTTCGCCGGGGCGGACAAACGGATGCTGCGGGAGAATTTCAACGCCCTCATAGACGTGATGGATGTCAGCGTGGCGAAGCTGTGCCGCTACACCAATTACGCCCCATCCACCATTTTCCGCTTCCGCAGCGGTGCGCGGCAGCCGGCGGAGCCGGAGCGATTCGCCGCGGCGGTGGCGTCCTACCTGTCGCGGGAGATGGACACGGAGCAGCAGCGGCAGGTGGCGGCGGAGCTGTTGGGCTGCCCGGCGGGGGAGCTGACCGACCGGGCGGCGTACTGCCGCCGCGTGTAGGAGTGGCTGCTGGGCAGCCACCCGCCCCGGGAGAACACCGTTTCCCGCTTTCTGACAAAGCTGGACGAGTTCGATTTGAACGAGTACATACGCTCCATCCACTTCGACGAGCTGAAGGTGCCCACGGTGCCCTTCCAGCTGCCCGCCAGATGCACGTACACGGGACTGCGCCAGATGATGGACAGCGAGCTGGACTTTATGAAGGCGGCGGTGCTGTCCCGCTCCATGGAGCCGGTGTTCATGTACAGCGATATGCCCATGACCGAGATGGCGAAGGACGCGGAATTTCCGAAAAAGTGGATGTTCGGCATGGCGATGCTGCTGAAAAAGGGGCTGAAGCTGCAAATCGTCCACAATATCGACCGCTCCCTGCCGGAGATGATGCTGGGGCTGGAGAGCTTCATCCCCATGTACATGACCGGTCAGATCGAGCCGTACTACTTCAAAACGCCCCAAGGCGGCGTGTTCCTCCACTTCCTCCGTGTCAGCGGCACGGCGGCACTGTCCGGCGAGGCGGTGGCGGGACACCACGCCGAGGGCAGGTACTATCTCACCAACAACCGCGCCGAGGTGGCGTATTACCGCCGCCGGGCGGACGCCCTGCTGGAAAACGCGCGTCCGCTGATGGACATTTACCGAGAGGACAAGGCGGCGCGTCTCAATGCCTTCCTGCTGGCAGACAGCCGCACCGCCGGACGGCGGCGCGGCCTGCTCTCCGCCCCGCCGCTGTATGCGGCGAAGCCGGAATTTCTGGACGGCCTCCTCCAAAAGCACGCCGTGCCCCAGGAGGAGCGGGCGCGTGTGCTGTCCTTCGCCCGCAGCCGCCGGGAGCAGGTGGAGACGCTCCTCAAGGAGAACGAGCTGCACTTGGAGCTGCCCCGCCTGACCCGTGAGATGTTCGACCAGTACCCCGCCGCGCTGTCCCTGTCCGGGCTATTTTACGAGCGGGACATCCCCTACACCTACGAGGAGTACTGGGCGCACCTCCGCCAGACGGAGGAATTTGCCGCGTCCCATCCCCACTGCACCATGGAGCTGACCAACGGCGGCGCGTTCCGGAATTTGCAGATCACCATGCACGAGGGGCAGTGGGTCATGGTGTCCAAGGAGAAATCCCCCGCCATCCACTTCGTTATCCGCCACGCCAAGCTCCGCACCGCCATTGAGTGCTTCACCCCGCCCGTGGTGGAGGAATGACCGGCGGAAGGGAATGTCTCCAAAAAGAAAACACCATCCGTCAGGATGGTGTTTTCTTTTTGTGACTGCCCACAGGTTTTGTTGTCAGTAAATCAGTGCCTTTTGTCTTGCTTTTCCGGTGACGTAGCCGCGCCTTCCAGCAGATCTGTCACGACCTGATTGAGCTGTGCAGCGTTCTTAGAAGTAATAACGGGGACACCGGTGCGATCCTCGACTGCCTTTCGTGCAATCCCAGCGGCTTCACCACCCTCGCGGGCTATAGCCAAATTCTCCGAAAATGTCTCCGGAGATTTCTGCTTGGAGATTTCCGTGGTGGTCGCCTCCGCCAGCATATTCAGCACCAGTTCCAGCGTGGTCATGTTGTCGCGGAGGTTTTCTTTCTTCAAGCCCTTGAGATTTTTATATTGCCGCGTAGACATTCCTGACCATGCATGGGAGATCTCATCGGTAAGTATTGCGTACTCCACGCCCTTCTGTACACCGCGGGCATCCCATTCATCCGTCAGTTCCTTACGGACTTGGATAGCTTGCAACCGCTGGTTGATCCACTCGCGGGTGTAGCCCTTCTTGAGGTATGTCTCCAGCGCCCGTTCAATGGTCAACTCCGGATCAATAGTTTCCTCGATACGTTCACGGCCTACCTGTGCCAACCACAGCTTAAACGGTTCCGCTTTTGGGGAGGGAATGGATTGGATGATGCGGAGAAGTTGCTCGGTATCGGCTACATCGGTCAGGCGCTTTTTGCCATCTGAGGCGGTCATTTTCAACTGTACGATTTTTTCGTACAGTTCGACTGCGCCCTCAGATTTTAGTTTCCTCTTGAGGTCGCTCCAATAACGGCGAGGATTATCTGTGCCGCTCAACACCTCGCAGACGTCGACAATGGAAAAGTACCATTCTTCCTTTTCTTCGTCCCATGCGGTACGAATGCGTTTGTCCTCGAATAGTTGGATCTTATCATTTTGTGCCATCCTGCTCACCTCGTTTCTGTGATAACTCTTTCAGCAACCCCTGACATCCTGCCATGTTGCCTCGAAATTTCCAGTGTACCACGGGTCGGCCACATCGCGGGGGTGGTCGGTGTAATCCAGCAGCAGGTGTATCCTGCCATCCGGGTCACCGCCGCAGATACGGTGCATATTCCGCAGGTTGGTGCTGTCCATGCCGATCAGCAGGTCAAATTCCTTGTAATCTCTTTTGGTAAGCTGCCGCGCCGCGTGACCGCCGCAGGCGATCCCGTGTTCGACCAACTTGCGCCGCGCCGGAGGATAGATGGGGTTGCCGAGCTCCTCGCGGCTGGTTGCGGCGGACTCTACATAGAATTGTGCTGCCAGTCCTGCTTTTTCTACTAAGTCCTTCATCACGAACTCAGCCATCGGGCTGCGGCAGATATTGCCGTGGCAAATAAAAAGGATTTTCTTCATATTGCGGTGTCTCCCAGATATTATCGATTGCTATAGACGCGCTTTATCCGCAAATTTGGAATCCCTCTTCTGTTTTCTTCAAGATTTTCTGATGCTGAGCCAGCAGATACATTACGATATACTTTGGCACCGTACTGACACTCATATTTATAGGAATTCTTACAATGCGCATCTCATAAGATACATCAATAGTAGTAATATCAAATTGTTTTCCTTCATTGGTATACTCTGCCTTCCATGCTCCCTTTAATGCGCACGAAAGATGGCAAGATTTATATGCTTTTCTATCGTTCCTTTGATTCTGAAAATACACTTGCTGCTCCGCAGTTTGCTGCTGTTCTTCTTCTAATTGCTCAACGAAAACATTTGCGGAAATGATTTCGCCAGCGGGATTGATTAGCCGTACTCCCTCAGTAAACACCGCCTGCGAGTCACATAGATTTGATAGCTCTGCCTGTTGTGAAGGATTGTTTGCCGTAAATGAAACGTCTAATGTATTATAATGGCTAAAGAATGCTGCATTTAAATAAGCACTTGCGCCAGCTTCTTGTCTTATAGTTATCAATTCAATACCATGCGTTTTGGCGTACGTCATTGCGCCAGACTGAAACCCGCTGCTTGATACAAATGCACCATGCGGCTGACCTGGAATATCCATCAAAATGCCATGAAAAGCAATGATTTTGTCTTTCTTAACCGGAGATTTCCAGTTTTTGATTTCCATCAAAGTTTGGTACGGAAATCCTCCCAGTTCAAAATCCCAAAGCACATCAATTTGATGCGTAGCGCCACTGATGCCTTTAATAGTTTCATTGTGGCGTACCGCAATATGCTTTAGTCCGCACCTTTCGTAGTCGACAATCGCTTGAAAAATATCTTGGACAAGTTTTTCATATTCTGTACCCTTGTTTGCCATACCAACCTACCCCACATTTCAGTTGCACAAAGGCTCCATTCTGGTAAAATCCAACTACACGTAGACGTTTCTTACTTTGCATAGTCTGAACATTCCAGTAATGCTTTTCTCTTTTCCTTGCCTTGTGCAACTCTTCCATATAAATTTTTCACTTTGTATTTTACACGATTCGTTCCAATTGTTCAAGGGTATATAGAATTATGACACACAATCAACCAACTCGTAACTTTTCAATTTTCTCGATCCCGCTTTTCAGCCGGACAAGCACCTCATCCTTAGAGAGTATCCTGACCGACTCTACCAACGCACGAATTTGGTATTCGTCCCACTTCGTAATGGCTGTACCGGCCTGCTCCAGAGTATCTGCGGCCAACTCCATGTGGCTGGTCAATTCTGCGTCCTCTGCCTGCCGCTGCTCCAGCTCGGCACGTCTGGTCTTCAGTTCCGCTTGCTGGGCAAGGATCGTCTTGAACCGTTCACTATAGTCTTCACTATTGCCGGAGGCCGCAGCGGTGAGAGCATCGTCAAACTCCCGTGCCAGAGCTTCTAATTCTCTGTCGATCTCCGCGACGGTAAGTTCTCCACCTCGGCTGGGGCGTATCACCACCTGTAGATTTTCCGTGACCTGCCGCACCAGCGTGGGCTTGTCCGACATTACGCTGTTAATCGCCCGCAGAATAGCCTGCTGGAGCTGCTGCTCATCCACAGAGGGCGAATCATGGCAATATTTTTTGCCGTAATCAAAGCGGCTGATGCAGCGCCAGACAATGTGTTTCTTTCCTCTGTTGACCCATGTGCAGCGGCGGTACAGTGTGCCGCACTCGCCGCAGATAAGCCGATCTGACAGGGCATATTTCGGCGTATAGCAGCTTCTGCCGCTGGGGGTGCTTTTCTGCGTATTTCCCTTCAGCGCGTTACGCCGTGCCAACTCCGTCTGAGCGGCATCGTATGTCTTGCGGTCTATGATCGCTTCATGATTATTTTGCACAAGATACATGGCACGTTGCCCTGTATTACGGATGGTCTTACGGCTGATGCAGTCCTGTCGGAAGGTTTTCTGCATCAGGACGTCACCGGCGTACTTTTCGTTGGAGAGAATGCCGCGTACCGCTGTATGTGTCCATGTTACACCGCCACGGGCGTTTGGAATGTGGCGTTCCTCCAAGTCTTTGCGGATCATGTTAAGGCTGCCGCCGCGGAGGTACTTCTGGTAGATCTCCCGGACGATCTCTGCCTGTTCTGGAATGACCCGTGGCTTACCGTCCGCTCCCTTTTCATAGGCGTACAGGTTGTGGTAATGGATGGTGGCTTCACCACGCTGCATGGCGTAACGCTTGCCTGCCTGAATATTGCCGGAGATGGACTCGCTCTCCGCTTGGGCAAAGGCTCCCATCATGGTCAGCATCAGTTCTGTGGACTCATCCATGGAGTTGATGTTTTCTTTTTCAAAGTAGACCGCGATGCCCTGCGCCTTCAGCATTCGGACGTAGTTCAGGCAGTCCACCGTGTTGCGGGCGAAGCGAGAGACAGACTTGGTGAGGATCAGGTCGATCTTGCCCTGCTTACACCATTTCATCATCCTCATGAATTCTGCCCGTTTCTTGGCCGAAGTACCGGTGATGCCCTCATCCGCAAAGATGTCGGCTATCGTCCACGACTTGTTCTCCATGATCTTCTCGGTGTAGTAATTTTTCTGCGCCTCGTAGCTGTTGAGCTGATCCTCCTCTTTGGTGGATACCCGGCAGTAGGCTGCCACCCGAAGCTGTCGCTGCTCGGCAGTTCCGGTGTTCTTTGGCGCAGCGGGTATCACGATCACCTTCGGCTTGTTCTCTCCCACGTTCACTGGCTCCTCTCGATGATCTGGCCGTTTTTCAGCAACAGGCTGGCCTGCCCCTTTTTGACATAAACCTGGGCCACTGTGTTTTTCAGTAATTCAACATTGATCTCCGCCATCGGTGCAGCACCGGTGAACAGATGCCGCAGGCGTTGGCTTTCGTACTCACTGCTGCCGATGGTGTTATATTGCATTCCTGCCAGACGCAGGGCGAGCTCTTTAGCGTTGTTCTCATCCACCGGGCTGGTGGTGAGTGCTGCGGAAAATCGCCGCTCCATTTCGGCCAGCTCACCATGGTTGACTGTCTGCGGCTGTGGCTTGATCTGTTCTGGTGCTGCCGCAAGGCTGTTCAGCAGGGACAGCACCTGCGATTCCACCGCCACGCTGGGCCTGCCGTTGCACAGACGGCGCAGTGCCTTTTGCGCTTCGGTTACCTGCACCGTAGGCTTACGCTCTGACCGTCGCCGGGCTACTTCCTGTAGCTGCTCTGCAGAAAGGATTGCCGGAAATCGTTCTGTACCGGCGTAGCGGTTGTCCTCCAAAATACGAGCCACCATATTCTTGTTCCAGGGCTTGTCCGCGTCGTAGGGAGGGCCTTTTTCTTTCAGATGGTCGGTGATGTCGTTGAAGGATGCCCCGGCCAGATAGCGGGCATAGATGCCCTGCACAGCTTGGGCCTCCTGCGGGTGAATAACTATCTCGCCCATGACCATCTTGTACCCGAAGGGCAGCTTCCTGTTGCCCATTACCGCACCGTCCTTTCTATACTCTCCCGCAGCTCCAGCCCGCTTTTCAGTCGAAACCGCAGGCTGGTGTTGCTCTCGATAATGACCTTGTCAATAAGCTGACCGAACAGCTCCCCGTCAAAGTCGTGCAGCGTTTCAGGCCCTCTTTTGAGGATGGTGATGAGCTCCTGGGTGCAGGGGATGGTGTCATCACCGTCTTGGTTGAGGATCCTGCTTTTGGCTTGCTTGGCGGCGTGGAGCTGTTCGGTCAGCGCATTGCTCTTGGATATAAAAATGTCAGGATCAACGCAGCCGCTTTCTCTCAGAGTGGCCAGCAGTTGATTCTGACTGGTAAGTTCCGCTATTTGTTTGTTCAGTTCAATGACGTCCACACTCCAGAGGAACTTTCGTTCACGGATGGACTGGAGGGTGGCGATGAGGTCAGGCAGAATGTGGCTGCCCCGGTGCTTGAGATTGTAATACAGACGAAGGAATGCTTGCTGGATCTGGGTTTCGGGAATCTATGTGATGGGACAGGCATCCTCGTCGCCGTCATGGCGCATACAGAGCCAGTACCTTGCGGATGTTGACCGCTTTGATCTGCATGCAGCACCGCAACTGCATTGAATCCGGCCATGAAAAGGTGTCTTTTCTACTGATACTGTTTTTTCTCGGCTCTTGAACAATCTCTGCACACGTTCAAACCAATCCTGCGGGATAATCGCATCGTGGATTCCTATAACATAGTAACTGCTGTGCTCTCCACTATTCCGTATCCTCTTTCGGGGGAGGGTGTCCGTGGTATATTTTTTCTGCAGCTGCGCATCACCTATATAGCTCTCGTTCCGAAGGATATATTCCATCCGCCCACGCTGCCAGTGAATGTTCAGCACATTGCTCTGATTCAGCATCTTTGTGATCTCTGTGGTGTTTATCCCTCGCAGATACATTTCGTATATACTGCGAACCACCGCCGCGTACTCATCATTGATAATAAGCGAACCGTTTACGAGGTCATAGCCCAAAGGAGCACTGCAGGTATTGAACTCTCCGCGCTCCATCCGCTTTTGGTAGCTCCAGCGCATATTGCCGGAGATGGACTCGCTCTCGCTCTGGGAGAAGGCTGCGTGCAAGGCTGTCATCAACTCAGAGGACATCCGTGCGGTGTCAATATTCTCTTTCTCGAAGAAGATGGTCGTGCCATTGGCTCGAAACTTCCGGATGGCCTCCAAGCACTCTGCCGTATTGCGGGCAAAGCGCGAGATGGACTTGACCAGGATGCGGTCGATAAGCCCGCGTCCGCTGTCGGCCAGCATCCGTTTGAAATCCTCCCGTTTCTCCACCGAGGTGCCGGTGACGCCCTCATCGGCGTAGATGTCCACCAGCCGCCAGTCCTCATGTTCCATGATGTACTGTGTATAGTGGATGTTTTGAGCCGCAAAGGAGTTGAGCTGATCCTCCGAGGAGGAGCTCACCCGGCAGTAAGCTGCCACCCGCAGTTTCTGGGCATCCTGCTCATGGTTGGCTTCGATCCTGATGACCCGTCGCTCCTTGCCGTTTAGGGCAAGATTCCCATTGATCTTTTTCTCCTCCGTGGCTGTTCACCTCCTCCTTGTAGCAACACAACATACCACAGTCATCTCGTTAAAGCTACTGCTTTTTGCAAAGAAATTCAGAAAGAAATAAGGATCGTTGCGCCGGTTTGCGCCGCGATGCGCGCAGCGACCTGCTCCAGCTCTGCCTTGGGAAAACCGGCTCGTTTCAGCGCGGCCAAAAGATTCAAAATGCCGCAAAAATCAACGTTCTTATCCTGCATAGTTTTCTCCTTATATCCGTTTTCTGATGGCACAAACGCGGGTGCTGTCAGATGTAGGGTGGGTGTGAGTGAGAGAAGGACCAGACGCGGTAAAAGCAAAAAACGAAAAGGGGAGCGAGAAGAGAGACCAGTGTCCGCGTTTCTACCATCAGGCAAAAGCATTATGGCGGGGCCGCTCCAAGGCGTGTTGGAGCGGCCCCTGCCGTTTCTGTCGTTTGTCCAGTCCTATTCGACACTACTTCCCGGACTGTTGGGCGGTCAACTGGTCTGCGGCTGGCGCCGCACATGGGAATTGCACCCCTCCGAGGATCTCTCCGAGCTGCACCGATTGCTTGTATCTGTCGCTATGCAGAAGTACCATTGTAGGCAGATGAGATCATGGCGAGGCAGCCTGCCGCGGCTGCTTTTGGATGAACGGGTATCGCTGGGCACCTTCCGATCTGGGACCTGCATTGACACGGGGAATTCCCGTGCAGGTGGTCATGGCGCGTTCTCCGCATCGCTGTCCTCTTTCTTACGGAGGCTCATCTGCTGATGTGATCCAGTTGCCGAATATGGCCGTGCGGCGTTTTTCAAAGTACAACTAAGCCGTTACCGTTGGCTCTGGTGTAATTGTACCTCGGACGATCTCGCCGCAACAGAGACAAGATGGCAGGTTTCTTACCCTCTTTGTCAGGTTTCAAAGGTCTGCCTCCAGTTCAGAGAGGAATGCTATCACGGATTGAAGGAGTCGCTTCTTGTCATTGCATTCTGTACCCAGCAGGAGATAGTCTAATTGAAATACCAAAACAGCTTGCCAGTTCCACTGCAAACTCAACGGAGCCGGTCCTTTGGCTGCTTTCGATTTTCACGATGTAAGTTCCTGTCACATTCATTTTTTCCGCAAGCTGTTCCTGCGTGAGCCCCTTGCTGATCCGTAATTGCCGAATCCTTGTCCCATATGATTTTCGGTCAAAGTGCATTTTTTTACCTCTGTTTCGTCATTTTTGAAGAATTCGCAAAATGACGGAAGCGGCGGACCACGACAACGAATAAAAACTGACGTCTTTCGACAGCAAAAAAGGCGCGACGAACCACGGTTGGTTCGTCGCGCCTTTTTTGCTGCTGTATATGGAATTATTTTTCTTTCACACAGATTGCTTTTAGCATTATATCTGTACGATGCTGTCGTCCATGGGCCGCTGTGTCTCAGCGGCCCATGGACTTGCTTGCACGGAGCAAGCTCTGGATATTACCAATACTTGGGATACTTGCTGGTGCTCTGCTGTTTTTCGGCATACTGCCACCAGGGAACCTGATTGGCAAAGTCCGTCAGCTTATCCCAGAACTGATCGGCCAGCGTCCCTTTGTCCACGTAGACCGTGACAGTATAGGTCTTGCTGCTGCCGTCCTCCATGGCGGCGGTGTAGGTCACGGCATTGGTGAAGTCCACCGTTACGCCGTTACCGGGCGTCAGAGACTTGACGCCGTTGGTGGCGATAACCGGGGCCAGCTTCGTCACATCTGTGCCGCGGGGCATGGTGATGGTAATGGTATTGGTGCTGTTGTTCACCGCACCGGCCACGCCGTTGATGGAGAAGCCGGTAATACCGGAGGAGGCGATTGTTGCAGTCTCCCACTTGCAGGTGATGGTCACATTGCCTGCGGGCATGGTAAAGCGGTTTCCGGTGATCTTCACCGTTTCACCACCTGCCACAGCCAGCGAGTAGGTCAGAGAGCCATCGGCCATCTGATAGCCGCTGTCGGGTGTGACGGTGACGATGATCTCGTCGCCCTTATCCGCCTTGGTGCGGTTGGTGGTGATTTTGCCGCCCTTGGGGGCATTCACCGAGATGGTAAACTTACCGGTATCCGGCGTTTCACTGCCGCTGCCATAGGCGGGGATCTCCACCTTTAGGGTCGCGCTCTCGCCTCCGGCTGCACCCACGACAACGATGTAGATGTCACGGGCGTCCTCGGTCAGATTGCTGAGGGTGATGGTCGTCTCGCCTGCGCTGGCTGTACCATGGGTGGTGGATTTCATGATCTCATCCGCCGTGGGAGCCGCCGCGCCGTGGGTCACTACCTTGTAGTAGTAGGTGCCCGCCTCATTGGTGGTGAACTTCACGGCTGCACCGGTCTTGCTGGTGCGGGTGGCGGAGCCGTTGGACAGGGTGGGAGCATTGGGGGCGGTATACTTGATCTCCACTGTGTAGGTCTTGGTACTGCCATCCTCGGCGGTGACGGTGAAAGTCTGGTGGCTGTTGGGACTGATGCCGCACATGATATTGCCGGAGGACCATTTCATGCTTTCCGCTGCGGAAGCATCGTCATAGCCTTCTGCCTGTGCCAGAGACACACCGGTGTAGTTGATCTGCATAAAGACATCCGTAGAAGTGCCGATCTTGTTGATCAGTGCCTTATCCGTGTCAGAGGGCAGCGTGATTGTCCACGTCGTACCGCTGAGCTTGCCCTCAGCGATCACGGACTTATCGGCGTTCAACAGCTTGACGGCGGTGATGTCCTTCTCACTGTTCTTGGCCTTCGTGATGGTCAGGGTGTAGTCCTGCGTGGTCTTGCCGTCCTCGGCGGTGACAGTGAAGGTCACCGGCGTATCCAACTTCATACCACAGGCTTTGCCCGCTGCGGGCCAGTTGTCGGTTTCGCCGGTCTTCTTCACAGCGGCATACTCGGAGGTCTCAAGCTTCAGTACCGCCTTCGCCAGCGCGGCTTCGTCTGTATTAGCCGGAACCTTGATGGTATACTTTGTGCCGCTGCGCTCGCTGGTGGCACCGGGAATATTCAGCGTCACATTGCTCAGATCGCAGGCGGTGCTGGCCTTTGCGGGATCTACCTCGAAAATTGCCTTGGCGGTGATGTCCTTGCCAGTGGCAGACATGATGAAGGTGGCAACGGTGACATCCGCCGCAACGGTGTATGTCACATCGTTGTTATCGGCATCCTTGACTTCCCAGCCTTTCAGCGTATAGCGTTCGCCGGGTGTGGCGGTCAGGGTGACGGTCTGCCCCTCGAAAACAACAGACTGGCTGGTAGACGCCTCGCCGTTTCCGATGGCAACCGCCGCGCTGCCCATAGCAGGGTCATTGACCGTGGCGGTAACACTGGCGAAAGCACGTTCACGGAAATTGGCTGTGACGGTCATTTCTTTGCCGGAGATGTCAAACTTAGCCCATGTCCAGTAGCCGGGAGTACCGAGAGTTCCCACTGCCTGGCTCGTATTGACAGCATCGCCGGTCAGCGTCTTGCCGTCTCTTGTGATCACCCAGCCCTCAAACTCGTATCGATCGTGCCACGCAGTCCCGCTGATGGACGCGGCCGTCGGCTGGGGCTTGAACACGAACGGGCTTGACACCGAGCCGGGTATGGAGACCTGCGGGGCATTGGTATCCGCCGAAGTGATGTTGGTTCCCCATGTGACTTTTGTGCCAATAGGCTTGAAATTGGCTTTGAGGGAGATATTTTCCGAACCTACCTTAAAGGTTAGCGACTCCTTCGTCTTATCAGCATCAGCCAACGTAAAGCCGGTGGCGTCTGACCACTCGGTAAACTGGAATTCCAACGTGTAATTGGCGGTGGTGCTCGGAACAGGTGTTGCGGTTACTTTTGTTCCGCTCATTGCTTGTGTGATGATATTGCCTCCTTCATCCTTAAAGACAACGTGTCCCATTTTAATACCCGACACATTGGTTTGGTCAAAGGTGGAGGCTATTCCGGTCAGCGTATAGCGCGTTTTCGTGCTATCCACATAGGTGCGCCAGTCGCTGCTTGCACCGTACACATTAGCGGCGGGCATGGTGAAGGAAAAGCTGTTTTTGTCCTCCGCAATAGTCACATCTACCGCGGGGTTCAATGTTACGCCGTTCAGATCCTTGTCGGTATAGGGATTCCCCATCCAGACGGTGATCCGCTGTCCTTCATAGATTCCTTTTGCCTCTGTGGTCGGCGTCACCATGATCCTTGTCTTAAAGGATACATCCTCGCTATCCGCAGTGATACGAAGGATACCGTCTGTGGCAGCCGTAGTCGTATTAAATGTCAAGGAATAGCTCTTTGCCTCCGCATCGATCTCCACCACGACGGGGCGGGCGGATACCTTCCCGCCGTTTTTGCCCCAGATGTATACCTTCTTCGCGCCCTCTGCAAGCCCGTCAATGACAAACGTGTTTTCACCTGCCTTCATCTCCGCGCCGGTATCCGTGGGCATAGTGGGCGCGGCTGCCACCGCATCTACGACAGCGTAGTGATAGGTACCCGCTTGATTCGCATTGAAGCTGACGCGGGCCTTGGTGGGGGCGATCCTTGCTCCAACACTGTCTTTGAGATACACATTGTCATTATCCGGATATCCTGCAACTACCTTCAGGTCGTAGTAGTACAGCGTTTCCTCGTCTTCAGTACAGGCGTAGTTAACACTTACAGCGGTACTCTTACCGCCCTCGAAGTCGCCTTGAATAAAGCCGGTATCTAGGTTATATCCTGATACGCTTGTAAACTCTGCGTTTAACGCATCAGAAGCCAAAGCATACGTACTTTCTGGTTTTAATGCCGAACCAACATAGAGGGTAATTTCTCCAGCTATTTTTACAATAACGTCTTCGTATTTTCCATCCTTCGCTGTCGGGTAGTTTGTATATGCCGCACCAAGGATGGATACTGTATCATCTTTGCCTGTAAGTATCGCTTTATCGCTCAACGTCAACGATTGCAGGACAGGATAGTCAAACTCTTTTTCGGCAACTTCGATTTTGACCTTATAGACGTAAAGATATTCTTCAGCTTCATCAAATGCAAAAGCTCCGCTATGTCCTTCGGCTTTCTTTGCGGAAAACTGGTTGGCCACAAATCCAGATTCGGTGCCATAGCCATCCGGTATATCTTTAAATGTAACATTCAGTGCATTGGTCGAGAGCGTATAAATATAATCGCCCTGCATCGCTTCATTTATGTAGATCGTAAGCTCGCCAACGACAAGTTCGCCATCTTCCTCTTTAGGCTTATCATATTCTATATGCTCCACGCCCGTGACCGTCCGGTCATAGTTGGAATTACGATAGGCCTCAAGCTTCGCGCCCTCGCTCTTTGTCAGGCTGTCAATTTTTGGGAATGTCTGGCCAGTGGCTGCAAATGAGACCACCGGCAGCAGACCGATACACATGACCACCGATAAAAGAAAGGCAATTATACGGGTATAGGACTTTTTCATATTGCTGATGTCCTCTCTCTTGAAAAATTAAGGAGGGCAGGGGCAATTACTTACATGTGTCCCTGCCCTCTGGGGTAGCCGGATGGAAAGCTCCATCTAGCTACCCTTGGGTCACATGAAATGCTATTTTACCAAGGATGATGCGTATAATCGCAGCAAATGAACCAGCAAATGGTGTTTCCCTGGGACAGCGTATAGCTGGCGGCACCCACAGGAGGCGTGTTCCAGGTCGTGTAAAGAGCTGCGCCGGTGGTGGTGTTCCAACTGGGACCATCGGTATACATCCAGCCAGACATATTGCCGAAGGTGAACTCGCCGATGCCGTTCAGGGTTGCCATATAGGTGCAGCCCTCAGGAACTTCGGAGGTGTAGTTGTACTTCACAGCGAAATTACGCATGATGTCCATGACCGTGGAACCGGCAGGAACCGAGATCTCGCCATAGGTCTTTCCGGTCACATTGCCGCCAAAATACTCCTGGGCCTGTGAAATAAGCGTATTGACTTTGGTCGCCACTTCACCGGTATAGTAGCTGGATTCCGTTGCCTCGGTAAAGTCAATGCCGAAGCTGACGCTGATGGTGTTCTCATCCGTGGCGATAACGGTGTAGTTCCTGCTGTAATTACCATAGACGACCCTCAGCGTAGTATTGCCGGTCAGATCCAGTGCGCAAGTCTGTGCAGAGCCGGTGCCCGTGATGGTGCCCTTGAGGCAGGTGTCCGCAGCCGAGGGAGCGGAGGTGCCGTTGGGGATCGTAATGGAGCCGCTCAGGTTGGAGCGGATGGGCTTGCCCGCCATCTCGGCCTTCACCGTATAGGTGACGGAGGTCCACATGCTGTAATAGGGGTTGCCCATGTAGGGATTCTGCACAACGCTCATCTTGATGTTGCCAGTTGCGCCTTCAATGCTCATGGCGCTGATGCGCATGGGGTCACCTGCGGGGATCTCAATAGGCGCGGTCGTCTTTGCCAGACCAGCCGCCAAAGTGTAGGTCTTACTTCCAATCGCAACAGTATATGCCTTGTTCAGAAGATCAAGGGCATATGTATAGGCGCTTCCCTCTGTGCCGATTGCGTTGATGGTAGTTCCATTCAAGGATACAGTCGGGGTACCGCTGCTCATGGTGATAACCACAGTGGCATTCTGCAAATTATACTCAGTGCCAGTAATAGTCGCACGAATATACACCGGCTTTCCTGTAGTAGTGCCCGTGTTACTATCACGGTGGTATGTTGCCTGTACTCCGTTCACCGAAACGGAGGTCAGCCCGCTGATTGAACTAACTGTGACGGAGCTGGTGGGCTTCTCGTACTCCGTGTTGACTGTGCCGCTGGCAAACGCCATGGTGCTGAACGACAGCGCCATAACGAGAGCCAACAACAATGCGGTGATCTTCTTCGTCATTTTCATGTTCGTTCTCCTTCTGTTAATTTTTTGTTGATCTCTTCTGCGCAGGGAACGCCGTAATCCCATGCATCACCTCTTTTCTATCATGAGCCGTTACCGGCTCAGCTCTATTTCAAAGCCGTAGGAACGGCTGCTTGACCCATTCTCTATAATGAGATCCCGCGGCTCCCGCGTCAGATCCAGCACCATGCGGCCGCCCACATCCGCTTTCAGGCAGGGACTCTCCCCGCTGACGGACGCGCCGTCCGCCAGCGTGATATTGGCCGCGCAGTTCTGGAAATCTGTTTCTATCGGCAGTGTAATGCAGATCACATATTCCGCGTCCTTTCCGTTGCCCCGCTGCTCCACCGTGCCGATGCTGTCGCCGATGATGAACTCACGGATGGCCAGCGGATCGCTATTCTGGCCGCAGCCGCCCAGCAGCAGGCTTACGCTCAGCGTGGCGATCAGCAAGCATACTATACGCTTCATCCCATCGCCTCCTTGAGCCGCAGGCAGTAGGTGCGGGTATAGCCCTCGTTCTGCACGGTGATGCAGGGTTCAAGAACCGTCAGATCAACGATTAGAGAAGTGCCGTCAGCGGATACGATGCACGGCTCAGTCTCGTCCAGCGTCGCGCCCTCGGATAACTGGAGCGTCAGCGGGACGGCGGTCATGTCCATGCCCTCCGTGGGGGGGATGAACACAACACAGCTCAGCCCCGTCTCCTGCCCGCCCCAATTCTTGGTAACGGACACCATACATTCCGCCTCACCGCACCGTGCGGAGAGAATATCCCACCTGCTGCGCTCCTGCGGCTGCTGGGGTGCGTTCCCGCAGCCAGCCGCCAGCGTCAGCAGCAGGCACACCAGCAATAGAAATACAGTTTTTCTCATGGCACTCAGCTCCAATCCCGCTTGGTGTGGCTGGTCTGGTGATCCGCCACATCCGAGTTGTTGCCCAGCTCGTCCCAAAGCTGCTGGGAAACGCTGCGCTCGAAGGTCACGGTGACGGTATAGCGGCTGGTTTCTTCGCCCAGCGTCACGGTGTAGACCACCGGGGCGGTAAGGTTCACCACCTCGCCGGACACAGGACTCACCACCGCGCCCGCCGTGACGGTAACGGAGGGGGCTACCGCCGTCACGTTCGTCCCGGCAGGCAGCGTTACGGTGATGGTGCCTGCGCTCTGGTTGATGACGCCGTCCACGCCCAGCACGGAAAAGGCCGTGATCTTCGCGCCGGTGGCCGGCGTTACAGGATCGCTGCCGCCTCCACCGCCGCTACCGGAGATCAGCTGACCCGCCTTATTCAGCACGGAGACGGTGTAGGTGCGGGACAGCACCTTTTCATTGCCCGCAACGATGTACTGCACCGTGCGGGAGAAGTCCTGCGCCAGACCGGGAGCAGGAGAGCAGACCAGAGTCTCCGGCCCAAGCGTCACATCCGGGGCGAAGGAGGTGCTTGACAGATTGCTGTCATCCACACCGGACACGGTAATGGTGTTGGACTTGTTGTCAATAACGCCCTCATAGACCGTGCCGCCGATGGTAAGGCTGAAGGCGGAGATAGACGCCTGCGTCCGTGCCGTGGCCTTAATGCGGTACGTCCGGGTATTCGTCCCGTCGCCGGAAGTGATGGTGAAGGTCGTCCAATCCGACAGGTTCATGCCCTTCTTCCCGTCCAGTGCCGGCGAGGCGGTGGCTCCATAGGAGAGGCGGGCGTAGATCATCAGATTTGAGGTATCCTTTCCTGCGTCAAGCAGCAGCTCGATATCCGTGCTGTCCGTGCCAGCGGTGATATTCTTGCCCAGAATATCCAGATCCCGCAGGATATTGGCGTCCTTCAGCATAATGGTATCGGTGTAGATCTCCGCGCCGGAGGGCTTTTCTTCATCCGAGAGCTTGACTACCACATAATAGGTCTTGGTGGTCTTGCCGTCCTCCGCCTGCACAGTGAAGGCGGTCTTGGTATCCTTCACAAAGGTGATGCCGCCGGTAAGATCCGGTGCAAGGAGCGTGGCATAGTCAGACAGCTGAAGCTGCGGGTGCATATCGTTCAGCGGCGTACCGGCAGGCAGGGTCACGGTGATGATGTTGTCTCCGCCCTCCGTGGTAAACACGCCCTGCTTGCCCTCCAGTGTAAAGGAGGCAATGTCCGCCTCGGTGGACAGCTTACGGGAGAAATCGAAGCGTTGGTAATACAGGGAATAGGGATGTCCCGCGCCGCCGCCATTCAGGAAGCCCAGATACCACTGGGTGGCGTAGCAGCCCTGATAGGTGGCCATGGCGTTCTTGGGCGTCGTGTTGCTGTGGGCAAAATAGCCCTCGTCAAAGTCGGCGTAGTTGAGGAACGAGGTCAGCACGCTGTCCTTTCCGTTGTTAAGGCGTACATCCGTGTGGACGTCAATGCCCATAGCGGAAAGAGCGCAGATGATCTGGGACGCGCCCTCAGAGGTATACACGCCGCCCCACTGAACGCCGAAGGGGTTGTCAAAGGGGTCGGTGCCAAAGCTGTTCATAACAATGTCAAAGCCCTCCCACAGCTTAGCCTTGACCCGCTCGCCGTACACTGGATCGTTCTGATAGGGCGCGATAGACTGCATCAGCATGGTGACCATATCCAAGCCAAAGCCATCCGACAGGTACTTGTGGTTCAGGATCGTCTCCAGCAGCTTTTCCCGCGTCCACACGGCGTTTTCAGGGATAGTATAGTTGCCCATATCCAGGGCGTTCAGGGCAAAAATGGGACCGTTGATGGTATATCCGCCGCTGTAGTTATAGAGGACTGCGGCAAGGTCGTCTACCTTGTTTCCCTTGGCGTCAATGAAGGGTTCGCCGTTGTTGTACTGGGAAAGCTTGGAGCAGTCGATGCCGCGGGCGGTCAGTGTCATGATCTTACGGTCAATGTTGGTCATGGCCACATTGGTGGTGGTGTCCAGCCGCTTGATGCACTCCGCGATGGAGAAGCCGTCGTCAAGATTACCCAGCTTCTTCTGGTAGAAGCCCAGGTTCATCCATTCCCAGTCCTCCCACGCGCCTGCCGTTGTCCGGCTGTACCGCTGGTTGATCTTTCTGACCAGCGACTCCATTTTCGCCTTGTAAGGATTCCCTGCTTGTACCTGAGAAACTGTTACAGTGACGGTATAGGTATTGGTGGAGCCGTTCTGCGCCTTGACCTTGTATTGTACCGGCTTGCTGAAGTCCTGTGCCTCACCGGATGCCGGTGTGACTGTGGCAAAATCAGACAGCTTGATCGTCGGCGCAAAGGTGGTGGAGGTTCCGGCCGGCAGCTCCAGCTTGATCGTGCCCTGTACCTGATCAATCGTGCCTGCCACCGCGCCGTAGGTGAAGGACAGGATCTGCCTGCCTGTTGCCACCGGCGTGCGGGTAATGGTCACGGTGTAGGTGCGTTTGCTGCCGTCCTCTGAGGTGACGGTGTAGGTATTGCCGCCCACCTTCAGCGTATCAGGCTCGGTAAGCACCGCAAACTCGGAAATGGTGATCTCCGGCTTTACAGCCGCCAGATCCATGGCGTAAGGGATGGTGATGGCAATGCTGTCGCCATCGATCACGCCCTCTGCGTCACCCAGCTTATAGGCGGTGATGTAATTCTCTGCGGACTTTCTGGCTGTGATGGTTACCTTGTAGTCGGTTTGCAGTTTAAAATTGCTGTTGGCCACCGTCAATGTCAGGGGCGATGTCTCAGAATTAGTAAAATCGAAAGAACCGCTGCCGGTAAAAGATGCTCCGTTGATTTTGACCTCCGTGCCGGTATGGGTAATGACCGGCGTAATAGCACTCAGGTCGGTGCCCTCCGGCAGATTCAGGGAGATCGTCTTGTTGGTCTCGTCGATCTTGGCGTATCGGGTCTTGCCATCATCAGCGGTAACGGCGAAGGAGGTGACCAGATTATCCGGCGTACCCGTTTCGATGACGATACGCCATGTGGCACTCAGTGCATTGTATTTCGTGCCGTATGCCGGATCATAGGGTGTTACCTGATAGGCAAGAATCCCATCGGTCACAGAGCCCGCCACGGGGTTTGCGGTCAGCCCGGTTCCCACCTCTACTTGCACGGTCAACTGGGAACGGTCTGCGCCCTCCGGCAGCTTCACCGTTACCGTGCGGGTTTCGGTATTGATGCTGCCCACCGAGCCGCCGATGGTCACACGGTCAATGACCGGCTCCTTGATGCGGCATTGCTCAGCATAGGCAAGATATTCCGGAACGAGCTGCTCATAGATGATCCGCAGGGCAGCGGGGCTGACCTGACTATAGCCTTTTTTGGCAATATACTTTTGCAGGTATTCCCGCATGAACTGAACGGCCTCCGCGCCGCCGGCACGCCACTTTGCTTCATAGGAGTCAAAGAGACGGTTGCCGTTCATGCTGCTTTCGCCCGCATCCAGGTCGAAGTAGGCCGTGCTCATACCCAGCCAATAGCCCAGCGTGCTGAGCATATCCGCGTTGGCCGGATGGTAGGCGCCGATTTTCGCCCTCGAAGCGTTGATTTTATCTATCGTAAGGTAGAGCTGATGGTAAGTATCTACAAACAATCCTGCCATACCCAACAGAGCCTGTGTATCTGCTTCAGTCCAAGTATCCTTGCTGGTTGCCTCCGCAGCGAACGCGTAGGCGAAAAATGTCCGTCCATTTTCAGAGGTGATATGATACCGAATCGGCTTCGAGAAGTCGTAGGCCTTGCCCATCTCCAAATCTGTGGTATTGTTTTTTGAATTTAGATGCGTACCAAAATTGATAGAAGTCGGCGTCATCACATAGGTGCTTGCATCGGAACCCTTCGGCACGCCGTATACATTGATAAAGCCGCCAAAATTGCTGTACTTGGGCGCTATCACGGTATCTCCATTGTAGAAGGTGCCGCTGTTGTGCATATAGCGGTCGACTGTGGTATCCCCTGTGGCGGGCCAATTTCCGATAGCACCAAATGCCTGCACTGTCAGAGAAAGGGTCATTACCAGTGCCAGCAGCAGCGTCAGCACACGGCGCAGCGAGCGTCTTACGTTTTGTGTTGTCTTTTTCATATCGTCACCTCACTCAGAGCGGATGGCCTCGTTGGGGCTGATAAGCGTTGCCTTTCGTGCGGGGATCCATGCGGCGGCAATGGCCACGCAGCCGGAAAACACCACGCCGCAGACCGCCAGCCACCAGGGCAGCACGCACCGCAGCTCACGGGACGCGAAGATCACCGGTATCAGCCACTTGGCGATAAAGCTCAGCACCAAGCCTGCCGCGCCGCCTATCACGCCCACGATCAGTGCCTCCGAGAGAAACATCTTGAAGATGTCGCTGCGAACGGTGCCCAGCACCTTCAGCACGCCGATCTCCCGCGTCCGTTCCGTAATGGACATCATCATGGTGTTTGCCACGCAGATGGCGGAGATCAGGACAGCGATGCCGCCCAGTGCGCCCAGCATCCCCTGGATCTGGCGGGACTGTGTGCGCACCGTCTCCAACATGTCATTGAGGGAGTAGGTGTTCAGCCCCGTGTCCCGGATCAGCTTGACGATCCGCTGCACATCGTTGACGTTCTTGACCTTGACCCAGACCAAGTCGTAGGTAGGGCCGTTGACCTTTTCCTCCGCCGTCTTGGTCTGGGTAGTCGCGCCCATGTAATTGGCGTTGGCCTGCGTCATCTCCTGCAAGCGGTCGAAGGACATGAACGCGGCGGTGGCGAAGTTGTTATTCAAGGTGGAGCAGATGCCCGTCACCCGCAGGGTATAGAGATTGCTGGAGGGCAGTGCCCGTCCGTCGGTGTCGGCCTTCGGCTCGCCGGTCAGGCTGGAGGAATCGAAGGTCATGCGGACAGGCACTTCCAGCAGGTCGATGAGGGCGTTGCCGTTCTCGTCCACCGCCAGCTCCCAGTCCTTCGCCTTGTTGGCAAGTCCGGCGGCCACATCGTCGGTAAACAGCACCTCCGGATGCAGGCGCGTGCCGTCCTCGGCCATAACGCCCCGCTCCGGCGTCAGCATGAAGTTTTCCGCCGTGGTCATGTCGATGCCGTAGACGCGTACCATGTTGACATAGTTGCCGGACACGATATAGGCGGACTGCTGATAGACCGGCGTTACCGCCTCCACACCGTCAATGCCTCGGAACGCCTCCAGTGCCTTGTCGTTCAGCAGTGCCTTGCGTCCGTAATCGCCGGTGGCAGGCGTCACATCGATCTTTGTCAGGCTGCCCAGTGCCTCGATGCTCTCGCGGTACGCCTGCTCATAGCCCAGACCTACGGAGATCAGCACCACGATACACATGACGCCTACCGCCATGGATAGGGCTGTCAGTGCCGTGCGGGTCTTTCGTCGGAACAGGTTGGTGCAGCCGTAGCGAAACAGGTCTTTTGGCTTCATACATTCCCGTCCTTATTGCTTCCGTCGTAGGTCAGCGGCTTCTCCCCAATATCCGGGGTGCCGCCGTCTGCGTCAAAGTCGTCGTCAAAATCGTCCAAGGCAGCGGTGTTTTCAGCACCGGGCCCGATCTCGCCCCGTTTATAGCGGATGATGACATAGACCACAATGCCGATCAGGATAAGCGCAAGGATCAATATCAGCAGCCATAGCCACCAGCGGCTGTCTGTGCCGTCTTTATTTGCGTTGACGCTGTTGGCATCTGTATCCGCAGAGCTTTC
>OLWA01000943.1_pt1 | contig 32900 bp, 30 predicted proteins | sample 1673251 | NCBI WGS metagenome assembly OLWA01 (sample SAMEA3178937, study PRJEB25190) | human gut metagenome | biome: human gut; feature: human-associated habitat; material: faeces | place: Austria | collected 2013 | reverse complement strand
GTCAAGAAGGATGAAGGCATAAATAACAATATGGCAAAGAAAAGAGATAAAAAAATAAGTTGCGAGGGAAATGGTTGAGAGGAAAAACAGCTGTCAAAGAGAACATATTTCGCAGGGATTGCTGCTTTTTTAGCAGCTTCCAAAAGCGTAAGCATGGCAGATGTTCCTTTTTCCGTGGACAGTTTTCTGCGTTTGTAACCAATGCTTCTTTTGTCCACTTTTGCATCCAGTTGATCTGGATCATCTTCATAAAACGATACACCGTATCCTTTGCAAAAGCAGGAGTGTTCCGTCCTGTGATCAGATTCATATATATGCTTCTGTTAGAAAAGATAGGAATAGAGACAGGATTTTCCATCTCTATTCCTATTATTTTTTTGTGTAGTGTGCTATTATACTGTCATGGTATTGATACTATTTTGATGTTTAGTACGTTATTTCCATAGGATGTTATCCAGTGGCGAAATTGTGTTTAAGTGACTTCGCAGGATTAGGAGAATAGCATGTAATATTTTTGTAACATTTAGAGGATGTGACGTTGAAAAAATTGACTTATACAATGCTTTTTAGAATGTAGCAGTGAGGAGGTGATTTTAGTGCAAAATTTTTCTGAGAAAAATGCACAAAAACCATTCATTTTACACAGCGAATACCAGCCTACCGGTGACCAGCCGGAGGCGATCGATGCCCTGGTCAAAGGCTTCGAGGAGGGCGACCAGTTTCAGACTTTGCTTGGTGTTACCGGCTCCGGCAAGACCTTTACCATGGCAAATGTCATTGCAAAGCTCAACAAACCGACCTTGGTCATTGCGCACAATAAGACTCTGGCGGCGCAGCTCTACGGCGAGTTCAAGGAATTTTTCCCGGAGAATGCAGTGGAGTATTTTGTATCCTATTACGATTATTATCAGCCGGAAGCATATGTTCCATCTTCTGATACTTATATTGAGAAGGACTCATCTATTAATGATGAGATCGATAAGCTTCGCCATTCCGCCACGGCTGCATTGACAGAACGGCGGGATGTGGTGATCGTTGCCAGTGTATCCTGTATTTATGGTCTGGGTAGTCCTATTGATTACCAGAATATGACAGTATCCCTGCGTCCGGGTATGATGAAGGACAGGGATGAGGTCATTCGCAGGCTGATCGATATGCAGTATACGAGAAATGATATGGATTTTCAGCGTGGTACGTTCCGGGTTCGCGGGGATGTGCTGGAGGTGTTCCCGGTTTCAGAGTCAGAGCGTGCGATCCGTGTGGAGTTTTTTGGAGATGAGGTCGATCGGATCACGGAGATTGATGTTCTGACCGGTGAGGTATTATCGGAGCTGGAGCATATGGTAGTGTTTCCGGCATCGCATTATGTAGTAGATAAGGATGCTATGGAACGGGCCATCCGTGACATTGAGGCAGAGCTGGAGGATCGTGTCCGGTACTTCCGCTCCGAGGACAAGCTTTTGGAGGCACAGCGGATTTCCGAGCGAACCAATTTTGATATTGAAATGATGAGGGAGACGGGATTTTGTTCCGGAATTGAGAACTACTCCAGGCACCTTTCCGGCTTGAAGGAGGGAGAGCCGCCTCACACGCTTTTAGATTATTTCCCGGACGATTTTATTATTATGGTGGATGAGTCCCATATGACGATTCCGCAGATCCGGGGCATGTATGCCGGGGACCGTTCCCGCAAAAAGACATTGGTGGATTATGGTTTCCGTCTTCCGTCAGCCTTGGATAACCGTCCGCTGAATTTTGAGGAGTTTGAGCAGCATATTAATCAGATGATGTTTGTTTCTGCAACGCCAAATATCTATGAGACGGAGCATGAGCTGGCAAGAGTGGAGCAGATCATACGTCCTACCGGCCTTTTGGATCCGGAGATTGATGTACGTCCGGTGGAGGGGCAGATTGACGATCTGCTGGGAGAGGTAAACCGTACCATTGCTGCCGGTAATAAGGTGATGGTCAATACACTGACAAAGCGGATGGCAGAGGATCTGACGGATTATCTGCGGGAAGCCGGGATCCGGGTGAAGTATCTTCACTCTGACATTGATACTCTGGAGCGGTCGGAGATTATTCGTGACATGCGTATGGATGTTTTTGATGTGCTGGTGGGAATTAACCTGTTGCGGGAAGGTCTGGATATCCCGGAGATCGCATTGGTTGCCATACTGGATGCGGACAAGGAGGGTTTCTTACGTTCTGAGATTGCACTGGTTCAGATTATCGGACGTGCCGCCAGAAATGCCGAGGGACATGTTATTATGTATGCCGATATGATGACGGATTCCATGAGAAATGCGATTGATGAGACAAATCGGCGCCGGAGCATACAGCAGAGATATAATGAAGAGCATGGCATTACACCACAGACGATCAAAAAGGCAGTACGGGATCTGATCCGTATTTCCAAGAAGGTGGAGGAGACAGAAACAGGTGATATCCAGAAGGATATTGAGTCTATGAGCCGCAAGGAACTGGAGCAGCTTGTGGACAAGATTAAGAGAAAAATGAATACGGCAGCAGCAGAATTAAACTTCGAGCTGGCAGCAAGCTTACGTGATCAGATGCTGGAGATTAAGAAGCAGTTAAACGATTAAACGGTACAGAGAGAGTTTGACACAGTTGGGAATGAATAAAAGAGGAGGCGTGTATGAGCATTCAGATAGGTGTAGACTATTACCCGGAGCAGTGGCCGGAACAGATGTGGGAGCAGGATGCCGACCGTATGAAGGAATGTGGAGTAAAAGTGGTGCGCATGGCAGAGTTTGCCTGGAGCCGGATGGAACCGGAGGAGGGCGTTTACGACCTTGAATGGCTGGATCGTGCTGTGTCCGTTTTTGCGGACAGACAGATACAGGTAGTTTTATGCACACCGACATGCACCCCGCCTCTGTGGGCGTTTGAAAAGTATCCGGAGATCATACAGACTGGGACGGACGGACGCAGGATTTCTATCGGGATCCGTGGACATCGCTGTATGAACAGTCCTGTTTATAGGACACTTTGTGAGCGGATCATAAGACAGCTGGTGACCCGGTACCGGGACAATCCTGACGTGATTGGTTATCAGATCGATAATGAACTGGAAGCGAATCATTGCCGTTGCGAAGTATGTCAGGAATCCTTTCAGAACTGGATGCGCAAAAAATACAGAAATGTACAGGAGGTCAATACCGCCTATGGCAATTCTGTCTGGAGTGGGGAATATTCCTCCTTTTCCCAGATAAAGCCGCCAATGGGAGATTTTATGAAGTGGCAGAATCCATCTTTAACACTGGATTATAACCGGTATGCTTCGGAAAGTACGGTGGCGTATCTTGAATTCCAGCGTACATTGATCCATTCTCTTGACCCGGATGCATGGATCACGACAAATAGCTGGCTGTGCGAAAATATGCCGGATTTTTATGACCTGTTCCAAAATCTGGACATGGTGTCTTATGATAATTATCCGACGACAGTGATCCCGGAGAGTCCGGAGGAGTTATATTCTCATGCATTTCATCTGGATCTGATGAGAGGGATCAAACAGCAAAACTTTTGGATCATGGAACAGCTCAGTGGTGCAGTAGGAAGCTGGATGCCAATGTCCCCTTCTCCGGAACCGGGGATGATCAAGGGATATGCTCTGCAGGCGATCGCACATGGAGCCGATACGGTCGTTCATTTCCGGTGGCGTACAGCGGTGGCCGGAGCAGAAATGTACTGGAATGGGATACTGGATCACAGCGATGTACCCGGCAGACGATATGAGGAGTTTCGGGAGCTTTGCCGGATCGTTGATGGATTGCAGGAGCTGGATGGCTCTTATGTGAAGAATACCGTGGCACTGTTATACAGTTCAGATAATGAATATGGGTTTAAACTGCAGCATCAGGCGGAGGGAATGTATTATCTGGAGCAGCTCAAAAGTCTTCATGATGGATTTACATCGATCGGTGTAGGAGTTGATATCATTGATGAATCCGCAGATTTATCGGAGTATGAGATCGTACTTGTGCCAACGATGCTGATCACTCACGAGGAGACAGAGAAAGCATTACATGAATTTGCTGCACAGGGAGGAACGGTTCTTCTGACGAATCGTTCCGGCGTGAAGGATGCATGGAATAAGTGCATTATGGAACCTCTTCCTTCTATATATAAGGATCTGACCGGTGCTGTGGTGCAGGAATATGATGTGCCGGGGAAACGAAAAGGAACGCTGGACATTGTGGACGATACTCTCCGCAGGGAATACATACAGTGCCTGCAATGTAATTTTCAGCAAGATCAGGGTATATCAGAAACGGAAATAAATGTTCTATACCAGCAGTGGTGTGATATACTAAAGACAGATTCCGCAGAAATTCTTGCAAGCTATGGAGACTGCTATTATGCCGGACAGCCGGCGATCACTAGAAATCATTTTGGGAAGGGCAGGGCTTACTATATAGGAACGGTGTGCAACAGGGCACTTTATATTGCACTGGCCAAATGTATGGCAAAGGAGAAAGGCATCTCTTATTATGACAATCTGCCGCTGGGCGTGGAAATTACATACCGCCGCAAGGAGGAAACAGTTTGGAGATTTATATTTAATAACACTGGCAAAATGCAGGAAATACATCTCGAAGCAGAATCGTATTTGTTGAAACCATATGAGATGAAGATGGAACGGCTTGCATGGTGACAAAGGAACACTGCAAGAGGAAATTCTGCTGATCGGGAGACGGAGACAATAATATCGTAGAAAAGAGGAAGATATATGAAATGGTGGAAACGCTTGATATTATCAATCGTAAGTCTTGTCTGGGGCTATATATCTATGGACTATTTATATATTGCTCTGGGATATCTCACAGGGACCAGGGCGGATCGTCGTATGGATGGAACTCCGAAAATGTTTCTTTGGCAGCTGGCAGGCTTTGGAATGTTTTTATTATGGCTTTTCATCCTGGCTGCTTATACCGCATTGGTCCGATATTTATCTCCGAAAGTGGATCTGGTAGAGGTGGATGAAAAAGAAAAGAATCCAAAGGTCAGAAGAAAAATATTTGATATTATTTTTCAATATGGAATTATTATTACAGGGGTTCTTGTTCGCTGGGTTTATTTGTGCCTGGTATACCTGCCGAACCGCTAGAAATGGAGAAATGATTGTACCTTTCTGACAGGTATGTTAAGATAAAACAGGAGAAGAAAAATATTGGATCAGCCTTCGGGAGAAATGGAGGGGCAGATGGCATCAATTAAGGACATTGCAAAAATTTGTGGCGTGTCAGTTGCCACAGTCAGCAAAGCGTTAAACGACAAAAAAGACATTGGGGAAGAAACGAAAAAACACATTAAAGAAGTAGCGAAGGAGCAGGGATATTTTCCACAGTATTATGCCAGAGCGATTCGCATGAACAAAAGCTTTAATATTGGCGTACTGTTTATTGATGGGGCAGCGAGTGGTCTGACCCATGATTACTTTGCCAATATTCTGAATAGCTTTAAGGTGACCGCCGAGAGTAAAGGATACGATATCACCTTTATCAACAGCAACAAAAAACATAAAAAAAGTAAGACATATTTGGAGCATTGCCGCTATCGCGGGCTTGATGGTGTGATGATCGCCTGTATTGACTTTTATAATCCGGAGGTCAGAGAACTGGTAGAGAGTGATATTCCTGTTGTGACCATTGATTTTGAATTTCCGCAATGCCTGTCGGTAATATCTGATAATGCGGTAGGCATGAGACAATTAGTCGAATATATTATTTCCATGGGTCATAAAAAGATTGCATATATTACCGGAGATTCTACATCTGTCGTTACAGATATCCGTATTAAAGGTCTGAAGGACACGATGGAAGAGCATGGCATTGAAATGCCGGAGGAATGGATCCTTCCGTCAGAATACAGAAATCTCAAAAAGGCGGCAGAATATACCAGAGAGCTTTTAAAAAGGGAAGACAAACCGACCTGCATTATTTATTCCGATGACTATTCGGCGGTTGGAGGCATTGCTGCGATCGAGTCCATGGGATTAAAGATCCCGGAGGATATATCGGTAGCAGGATATGATGATATCTTTATTGCCAGTCAGCTTCAACCCCGTCTGACCACGGTTCGTCAGGATACGGAGCACATTGGCATGAAAGCGGCAGAGCAGTTGATCAAGCTGATCGAGGGACACAAAACCAAATTATCGCCGCCATCTGTTGTAGCCAGTAAGCTGGTGCCGGGAGCGTCGGTACGAAAGCTCCCGGATCAGTGATTTGCAGAGGGCGGAGGAATCCATCGAAAATGACCGTGAGGCTGCGAGATGACATCGAGAAAGACGGAAAATGATGAAGATTTCATGAAAGACAGGAAATGACGAAGATTTCGTCTTGACAAGCTCATAGAAACATAATATAATAGTCTAATGTGGCGTGTAAAATACTTAAGCCAAAGCCCCGGTAACAGTATTTATGTGCCTGACAGTTGAAGATTGTTAGAAAAGTTAGGAGGTACTGGGATGAAAAGTTATATGGCTAACCCATCCAAGATTGAAAGAAAATGGTATGTAGTTGATGCTACAGGACATACATTAGGACGTCTTGCTTCAGAAGTAGCTTGCGTATTAAGAGGTAAGAATAAGCCGGAGTATACTCCGCATATTGATACCGGTGATTATGTGATCGTTATCAACGCAGATAAGATCAAAGTTACAGGTAAGAAGCTGGATCAGAAGATCTATTATCATCACTCCGATTATGTTGGTGGAATGAAAGAGACTACACTCAAGGAAATGCTCGCAAAGAAGCCTGAGTATGTAATTGAGCATGCAGTAAAGGGAATGCTTCCAAAGGGACCACTTGGTCGTCAGATGGCAAAGAAGCTTCATGTATATGCAGGTGCAGAGCATGAGCAGATCGCACAGAAGCCGGAAGTATTAGAGATCGTAGAGAGAGCATAATTGAGAGGAGGAAAAGACATTGGCTAATAAATTTTATGGAACAGGCAGAAGAAAAAGCAGTATTGCCAGAGTATATTTAGTACCAGGAAATGGTAAGATCACAATCAATAAGAAGGATATGGATCAGTATTTTGGTCTTGAGACATTAAAGATCATCGTTCGTCAGCCACTGGAAGCTACTAACACACTTGACAAGTATGATGTACTTGTAAATGTTCGTGGTGGTGGATTCACAGGCCAGGCAGGTGCCATCAGACATGGTATCGCAAGAGCTCTTCTGAATGTGGACGCAGATTTCCGTCCTACACTGAAGAAAGCAGGATTCCTTACTCGTGATCCTAGAATGAAAGAGCGTAAGAAATACGGTCTCAAGAAGGCTCGTAGAGCTCCTCAGTTCTCAAAGAGATAATCTTTCAAGAACGAAGATATCAAGAAAAGCCCATTTTTCAAGGGTTACAGAAGTTGTGGAATGCCGTCAGATGTGCTGGAATTTACATCGAATGCAACACATATGCAGCAGGTATGCAACAAAGATATTGATATGTATAGGACATTTTTCAGTAGAGATACTGGGGAATGTCCTTTTCTTTGTTTAAATCTTATTAATCGCATCTACAAGCTCCTTTATATCAAAGTGGGTATACACTTTCTCTGTGAGTGTCATTGCACCTGAGTGCCCCGCAATCTTTTTGATAATCGTCTGGTTAATACCAGCTTCTGCTAACATTGAGATGCATGTATGTCTGCAGCAGTGAGGTGTACGATTAATACCTAGCTGTTCCATCAATGGCTTGAAATAGCTATCGTAGTAGTTTCGGTATTCAAAATGTTTTCCAGCTTCTGTACGAAGTAAATATTCACATTCAGGGCAGGATTCATACCAAGCTTTGTAATATGGCAGAACTTTGTCTGCTATTGGAACTTTTCTGATACCATTTTCTGTTTTACTACAGATAACATCAAAATACTGTTCATTCAGATGAACATTCTCTTTCTTCAAATCAAGCATTTCAGATATACGGACTCCGCTATATAGGAGCATCAATACTATCTGATAATATTTGTCTTCCTTTTGTTCCCAGATAATATCAATTTCATTTTTCTCAAACTTGTTTCTATCGTATTTGTTAGGGTTACGATCCTTGTATTGAACAATATCAACGAAGCTTGAATAATCTTTGTTGCAAATATCATTTTTCAAAGCATAATCAAATAGCTGATTAAACAGGACTTTGATTTTCTTGAGAGTAGGAAAATTCTTACCGCAGGTATCAATAACAGTCTGTAAATCAACTAATTTAATATCCTTGAAAATTTTGTTGTAAAGGGGTTCACAGGATTTATAGGATGCTGTGTATCCTTTTACATTAGATTCAGATATAGTAGGAAACTTACGCTTTGACCATTCTTCATAGACATCTGAAAATGTCATCTTAGCAGCCTTGGTATCAAATGGATTATTATTGTAATCAGCAAGCATTTGCAAGCCATCAGCTCTGGTAGCTGCATATCCAATTGTAATCATATCCTGAACCTGTTTGTCTTTCGCCTCATCGTAGTGCCAGCCTACAGTTTTTCTCACTTGATAAGGTTTTCTTCTTTTGCCGGAAAGTTTTACAACGCTTCCGTATCCGTTGGGTAACTTCATAAGCACCATCCTTTCGCTATTTACTAGAAAGCTGATAGCAAACGGATAAAATGATTGTTATTCGTGGGTTACCTTTGTCACACTTGGGCGGATAGTCTTCCATATTTCGTAATTATCCTGTGTCTGGCTGCCATTATCAAGTAATTCTTTCATAGCCTGCCAGTCTTTAAGAAACTGAACAAGATTCTTATTGGAAAAGAATATACCAGGATCTCCGTCTAAATCCTTGATAGAAATGTCAAATGTTTCATCAATAGCAAATAGTAATGGTAGTACATCACCATCAGCCTCGATATCAAATTCCATCAATGAATTAACATTGACACCAAGTGCATCTGCAATTTTTCTAAGCTGTTCAGGCTTAGGAAGATTCTTTCCAAGCTCATACTTACGGATTGCAACTTCATGTATTCCACAAGCTTCGCCTAGTTCTTTCTGGGTTAAACCACGAAAGGTTCGTATTAATTTAATCTTTTTACCGGTATTCATTGCCTCAACCTCCTGTGATTGTAAATGTAACACACTAATATTTAATAGTCAACATTAAATTTTAAACTATTGACAGAGCAAACAAAGGTCTGTATAATACAAAACATAACAGAGCAAGAAATGCTCTATATAAAAAGAGGAGGTGGTAGAGATGCCAGAAGTTATCTATCAGGGTGATTTACCAGCTTTTACAGGGAGAAATGTACCAATAAAAGAGATTGCAAGTGCAATAGGGAAGGACGCACAGTATGTAAGGCTGGGAATACAACAAGGATTACTCAAATTTGGAACGGCAATAAAGGTAGGGAGCTCAAATGAGTTCAGCTATTATTGTCCGGATAAAAAAGTTTGGGAAGAAACAGGATATTTTAACAAAGAAACAGTATAGCAAGGGGGATGAATATGGTTGAAAAACAGAATGTTGAACTGAAACTTATTCATATGGAGGATGTGGTTTCAAAGGAGGTGGAATGGCTATGGTATCCATATATACCATACGGAAAGATAACAATTATTGAAGGAGATCCGGGAGAAGGAAAGACAACTTTGGTTCTCAAGTTAGCGGCAGCTCTTAGCAGGGGCTTGCCGCTCCCCTGTGACGATGATAAGGAATATGAACCTATTCATATCATATATCAGACAGCAGAAGATGGAATTGAAGATACAATTAAGCCCAGATTAGAAAAGGCAGGAGCAGATTGTTCCATGATTCGGGTTATTGATGAGACAGATAAGGAATTATCAATGACAGATGAAAGGCTGGAGCAGGCAATAATCGAGACTGGGGCAAGGTTAATCATTCTTGATCCGATTCAGGCATATATCGGAGCTACAGTTGATATGCACAGAGCAAATGAAATAAGACCGGTGCTAAAGCATCTTGGAATAATAGCAGAAAAGCATAATTGTGCAATTATTCTTATCGGTCATATGAATAAGGCATCTGGCAGTAAATCAACATACAGAGGACTTGGTTCTATTGATATACAGGCAACTGCCAGAAGTGTTCTGCTGGTGGCAAGACTCCGTGATAAACCGAATATCAGGATAATGGCACATGATAAATCTTCATTAGCTCCAGCAGGGGACGCAATAGGATTTGAAATGACAGAGGATAATGGAATGGTATGTATAGGACCATACGATATCACTATAGATGAGTTGTTATCCGGTAATGAAGGAAGAGGAAAAAAGAAGCTCGACATTGCGGAGAATTTTATTAAAGAATACTTTGGTACAAATAAGGTGATTCCATCTAATGAAATAATGATGGAAGCTGCAAAAAGGAGCATTAAGAGAAATACTCTTCTATCGGCAAAGAAAAAGCTGGGAATAACATCAGATAAAGAAAAAGCAGAAGATGGAACAATTTACTGGACTTGGGTAATGCCAGAGTAAAGAGTTTAATAATCTGGATGTTTGGAAAAGCAGATTCTAAATTCTAGGAAAGAGTTTAGAGTCTGCAATCATAAAAAGTACAGATTATTAAACTCTTGGTAATAGTAAGGATAATATATAAAACCCTCGGAGAGCCCACTGCAGTTATGGCTTGCCAAAACTGCTAGGGGGTTATCATCTGTGGCAGAGCCAAGATGATAACTGCACTGCTCCGATAGATTTAACAGATAAAAAGGTAGTACAGATAAGGAGATGCGAATGGGAAATATTTCATATACCGCTCATGTGAGCAATAAGAAAAGTGCCATTACATCGAAATCTAAGCTTGCAGCTGTTGCAAAGCATAACCTGAGAAAATATAAATCATCAGATTACAGCAAAGACAACATTTGCATCATATATGGTACATCAAATCTGATTGATGATGTGAAAACAGTATATCATAAAGAATTCGATGAGGCATTAGAAGAATATAATAAAAAGCAGACACGACAAGACCGGAAAATCGAAGATTATTTTGAACTTGTGGCAGGTAAGGAACAGGATATGGCAGTTGAAATAATAATTCAAATAGGCGACAGGGAGTTCTGGAAGCAATTTGATGATATGAAGTCATATATGAAATTGTCATATCAGATAATACTGGACGAGCTTAGAAAGCGGTTACCACAGTTCGTAGTTGCAAATGCTGTGGTTCATCTTGATGAGGAAAGTCCGCATATGCACATTGTCGGAGTTCCTGTGGCAGATGGATATAAGAAAGGTCTTAGCAAGCAGGTGTCAAAACGTAAGATATTCACTAAAGATGTGTTATCACGAGTGCTGCAGGATGAGCTTCGAGAGGTGGCGAATAAAGAAGTGAATGACTGGTTTGGGAAACAGATAAAAGAAAAGTCGAAAGGTCGAAATCATGATCTGACAGTTGCGGAATATAAAGTGGCACAGGAAACAGAACATTTGGAACAGATACAGGAACAGGTGCATGATGCGGATATTAAGTTGTTTGCTTCAAAAATTGCTTATAAGGAGTTGGAGCGTAGTCAGACTAAGGAACTTAATGAAAAACGTTCAGAACTTCAATCGGTAAGACAAGAGATTGCAAGCGTGACGGACAAGGCAAATGAAGCAGTAGAATTGCTTGGTAAGATCAATGCATTTATATCATCATTCAGATTATTCGCTCCGACAATAGAAGAATATGCTAATCATGTTGAAGCAGATAAGATTATAGAAGCAGGAAACTCGTTCAGAGGAATATTTTATGAAATAGGAAAGCTGCTGGAGACATTTAAAGAACTGATAAAAGAAGGATTATGCTGGTTTCCAAGGCTTATGAGGTGGAAAATTTCTAAGGGTGAAGTAGCTCCGGTATTCATAGAGAAAAGCAATGGATATTCATATTCGGTGTATGGGTATATGAATGTGGATACTAAGGAATATTATAGTAAAGAGTCAATTCAATGGGAGATTAAGGCAGGTAACAGGACAGGAACAGTTGAACAGATGGATGCTAATGTTGAGGCTATGGCAAGAGATTTGCAGGAGATATTGAGAAGTGGAGCGGAGCAGAAGAGGTTGTGGGAGGTGTATGAGGGAAGATAAAAATTATCAAAGGCTATTGCGACCAAAAATGTTTTAATAGCCTTTGTGATACTCCTAAAGTGCAATAAAGGTGTTTTCTTTATAAGTGGAAAAAACGGAAGATATATGTTAAAATTTGTTTTGGATTTTTATATAAAAAAACATAAGAACTTGCGTTCGGCAAAATAAAATGATATATTATGAATAGAAAATATGTTCGAGGAGATAAGACATGAATAGTGAAAAGAATAATATAGATATGAGTAATGTGATCAACAAATTGTTTGAAGGCGATTGCTTAGAGTATATGAAAAAGATACCAGATGGAAGTGTGGATATGATTTTGTGTGATTTACCATATGGTATGACACAAAATAAATGGGATAGTTATATTCCTTTAGATGAGTTATGGAAACAATATAATCGAATAATAAAACCAAATGGGGCAATTGTTTTAACATCTAATGGAGTTTTTACTGCAAAGTTGATTTTGAGCCAGCCTAATATTTATAAGTATAAGTGGGTATGGGAAAAATCAAAGCCAACTAACTTTTTGAATGCTAAAAAGCAACCATTAAGAAAACATGAAGATGTTTGCGTTTTTTATAAAAAACAGCCAACATATCATCCTCAAATGACAAAGGGAGCACCATATGATAAAGGAATAAGAAAAAATCAGCTTAGTGGTAATTATGGGGATTTTGAGCCAGTGCATGTAGCAAGTGATGGAGAGCGCTATCCTACAGATGTTATTTATATTAAAACAGCAGAATCAGAAGGTGCAGTTCTTCATCCTACACAAAAGCCTATAGAACTGGGAAGATATATGGTAAGAACATATACAAATCCAGGAGATATAGTACTAGATAATACTTTTGGTAGCGGATCATTTTTAGTGGCAGCATTGATGGAAGGGCGAAATTTTATTGGAATTGAAAAGAATGAAGATGTTGCATTGTTTAAAAAAGAAGAAATAGATTATATTGATGTAGCAAAAAGAAGATTATTCTTAGCATGGGAAGGATTAGATAAAAAAATTCGTAAATATATAAAAGAGGAAAATCTTATAGCAGAGTTTAAAGAAAGATGAAGGTGAAATGTATGGGGACAATTATCAGAAGAAATGAAAGAAGTTGGGCAATCGTAATTATTTCAGAGATAAAAGTAATGCTGAATGGATTGGGATTAAAGATTAAGAGTGCAGGTGGAGAAAGCACACTTTCTGTAAATAAGAAGAGTATGTTTCCAGATGTTTTATTGTATGAAGATGAGGCACAGACTAAAATATTACAAGGCTGGGAACTCAAAATGCCCGATGTATTAATTACAGATGAGGCATTGATTGCAGATGCAACAAGGAAGGCAAAGGCATTAGGATTAAATAGTTTTGTTATATGGAATTTTACATATGGTAAATTATATTTACAGAATCAGCAAGGCGTTTTTGAGGAAGCTAAAGTATGGGATGGGACAAGTCATATTAAATCAAGAGAAGATGTTAGTACATATAAGGATGAATGGTTGCCAATTATTAAAGATATTGTATTAACCGTAAATGATTTTTTAGTTACTGGAAAAATTACTACATCATCAATAACGGGAAATGTTTCAGAGTCAATAATGGCGGAATTGATACAGAGAAACAAGGAGATAGTTGCAGAAAATATCACAATAGAAGCAAGTCACAATACAAGAATGGAAAGTAGGATTAAAGTATGGTGGAATGCTTTTCATGAAGAGTATGATAAAGATGAAAACAATATGTATTCTGCATATGCAAAAACAATATTGTTAAATTGGACTAATAGAATTATGTTTGCTAATGCAATAAAGAAATATCATAATTGTGCATATAAAATTAATAAAATTGATTTTACAACATCACCAGAGAATGGAAATCTAATTATTCAACAGATAATTGATGAAGGAGACTTTTATAATATATTCAAAAAAGTTGATTTCAATGAGTTAGTACCAGAGGATACCTGGATTGATATTGTGGATTTTAATCAATTTTTAGTTGATAACAATATAGATAAAATAGATCAATCAGTATTACAGGAATTACTAGAGAAAACAGTTAATGTTTCCAAAAGAGAGATAAGAGGACAATATGCAACACCTACAATATTGGCTGATTTCTTATCTAGAATCACAGTAGATGATTGGAATAAAGATTGTGCAGATTTATGTGCTGGAACTGGTACAATCGCAAAAGCTATAATTAAAAATAAAGCTAAAAGATTTGCAATGACGGAAAAGGCTTTCGGTAGTACTTGGATTTCGGATAAGTACGCATATCCACTTCAAATTGCTAATATATCAATAACAGATATTCAAGCAATAAATATACCATTAAATATGTTTCAAAGAGATGTTTTTTCTGTTAATGTTGGAGATGAAATTGAGATTAAAAGTCCAATAGACGGAAGTGAAATAAAAAGGATTATTCCGAAGTTTGGAGCAATTATTTCTAATCTTCCATTTGTTGAATATAATAAAATCGCAAAAGATGAACAGGAGTTTATTACCCAAATAAGAAAGAATATACAAGAGAATACAGGTATAGAATTTACGTTAGGTAAAACAGATTTATATAATTTTATACCATTTAAGTTGTATGAATTATTAGATACTAATGGAAAACTTGGAATTATCTTATCAAATTCATGGTTAGGGACAGACATTGGAAGAAAATTTTTTGATGCACTGCAATATTATTATGATATAGAAGCAGTAGTTGCAAGTGACAATAAGAGATGGTTTAAAAATGCTGATGTTGTTGGTACATTATTGATAATGCGGAAGAAAATTATTTCACAACCTGACATACAACATAAAATATCATTTTGGTTAGTGAGAAAAGATATACACAGTATAGGGGATGACGAAGTTGAAGTATTAGTAAATAGCATTATTCTGAACGAAATGTTGGATCCTAAGTTGGCAACATTTAAACAGTACAGTTATGAGGAGATTAATAATATAACAAATTATGGACTTACAATTAATACTCTTTTTCATAATGTGTTATGGATGAAAAAGTTGGTGAATAAATTAGTACCTGTTTCAAAATTCTTAGATGTTAAGCGTGGAGAACGTAGAGGCTGGAATGATTTATTTTATCCTTCTGATATAAATGAAATTGAAGAAGAATATATACGTCCTGTTCTAAAAAATCCAGCTAGATTAAAATCATACGATGCAGAAACAGACATAGAAGCATTTTGTTGCCATAGAAGTAAAAGAGAATTGGAAGAGTTGGGGCATGAAGGGGCACTTACTTGGATAGAAAAGTTTGAACACATAAATAATGGCGTTGGAAAACCCCTTCCAGTTGTATTAAAAAAACCTGGGTGTTATTGGTATGAAATGGATGATGCGTCAAGAGCTGATTTTGTTACGGCATTGAATCCTGACAAAAGGCTGTTTGTGGCAAAATTTAAGGAAAGAACTTTTGTGGATCAGCGATTTACTAGAATGTTATTAAAATTCGAAAGGTTTGATCCTGATTTGGTACATGCTGTTTTAAATTCTATATATGGAATGTTTGCAATAGAAGCGATAGGATTCGGAAGAGGGTTGGGAGTGCTTGATGCAAGTAGTGCTAGACTGAAAAATATGTATATGATAGATATTGATCAAATATCTCAACCGGATGCTGAAGAGATTATTAGACTATTTGATATTATTAAGAACAGAGAAGTTATGGATATTGAAGATGAATTAAAAGATCCGGCACGTAGAGAGTTCGACAATAAAGTACTTCAATCAATGGGGGCGCAAGATTTATATGATAAAATAAAGGATTCTCTTTTATCACTTCAGCACACAAGACATTGTATAAAATGAAAAAGGAGTTATGCAATATGGGGAAAATTACACAGCAAATAGTTGATATATTATCAAAGTCAAATGCACTTCCAACATTATTTGTTGGTTCTGGCCTTTCAAGAAGATATTTAGGGCTTCCCAAATGGGATGAGTTATTGAAAATATTTGCAGATTACCTAGATAAACCATACGGCTATTATGTATCAGAGGCAAAATTGGAGATAAATGGTAATGAAGATATGTTACTTCCTGTGGTTGCTACAAAAATAGAGAAAGATTTCAATCAGGTGTGGTTTCATAGTCAAAAATTTGAAGAACAGCGAGAAGAGTATGATAACGAAATAAAATTAGGAACATCTGCATTAAAAATAGCAATGGCGGATTACTTTAAAAAGAATAGTAGTAAGCTATCAAACAGATATAGTGCAGAGATAGAAAAATTAAAGAAAATTGGAAATAAACATATAAGTAGTATAATTACAACAAATTATGATCTCTTTTTTGAAAATTGTTTTGGAAGTGATTTTCAGACATATGTAGGACAAAACGAACTATTATTTTCACAGTTATTGGAAATGGCAGAAATATATAAAATACATGGATGCTGTATGAAACCATCTTCAATTATTATTAACAAACAAGATTATCATAATTTTATCGAAAAAAGTGCGTATTTAAGTGCCAAGTTATTGACTATATTTTTGGAAAATCCTATCATTTTTATAGGATATAGTCTTAATGATGCAAATGTGAGAAGAATATTATCATCAATAGCAGAGTGCCTTGAAGAAGATCAGTTGGAAAAACTGAAAGACAGATTAATATTTATTGAATGGAATGATACTGATGAAGAAGATACAATATCTGAAAAAACATTTACCTTTGAAAATGGCAAAAGTATCACAATGAATGGCATTTATTTATCGGATTTTGGAGATTTGTATGATGCAATTTTATCAAATAATGTTAAATATGAAGTAAAGAAATTGCGAAGAATAAAAGAACAACTTTATGAACTGGTAAAAACAAATAAACCAACTGATAAGTTATATATAGCGACAGGATTAGAAGATACTAATGATGATATTGATTTTGTGGTGGGAGTTGGAGTATATAGTAAATTTGGACAAGTCGGATATAAGGGATTAAGTTTAAATCAATTATATAGATATGTATTAGGACAATCAGATCTTCAATATGATGATAATATGCTATTAGAACACACAATACCGGAATTATATAATGGAAAGTCAGTGCTACCAGTATGTAAGTTAGTTAACAATTGCGATAATATAAAACATATAAGTGAGAGAGCAAAATGGTGCATGAAAGATTCATTAATGGATTTTTTGTCAGATAATCAAAAAGAACAGGTGAAAAAAGGTTATTTTAAAATGGAGTTGTCTATGCTTAAATATTATGAGTATAATAATTTAAGTAAGACATTATCAAAAATACCATTAATGAATCCAAATGAAATTGATCCAGATGAGTTATATAGTTTCATTGATAAGGCATTAAAAGATGACTCAACATTATTAAGTTTAGATAAGGCTATAAATAATCAATCTGATTCTGCTATGAGAAAATGTATAGCTATATGGGATTGGATAAAATATCATAGGGCTGCAGAAAGCAATATGAAGATACTTATAGAGCAGGATAATGGTTAAGTTAAAGGTTAAAAGAATAAAAGGCTATAATACCAATGATATAAAGTATTGAGCATTGTTTATATAGATGAATACAATAATTTTATTTACGGACTCCAATCCTCATCCATAGCATCAGCCCAATCCTGCAACTCGCAATCAAGAGCAAGTGCAGCATACATAAGTGGATTATCAATTGCAAGGTTATCAATAAGCCTTTGTGAGTTAGGTGTAGTATGGAGATTCTTTTCAGCTTCAGCACAGGATAAGAATAGAAGTGTATTATCAGCAAAAGCAATGTCAATTCCGTTCTTGTATTGGTTATAGTAAGCAAAATGTATTTTCATAGTAGTAGTCCTTTCTTTGTTAAAGTAATGAGTAGTTCTGGGAATGTGTGGGCAGTTAACCGCATACAACACATATGCAACACTGTCATACACAAAGCCCCTATTTCTGGGCTTTTCTTGTTATCAAAACGTTAACAAAGAGATAATCTTTCAAGAACGAAGATATTGATATGTACAGGACATTTTTCGGTAGAGATACCGGGGAATGTCCTTTCTTAATTTAACCCGTGTAATATGGCAGAAATGTATGAATGTGAGAAGGAGCAGGAGTTTGCAGCCAATGTTGTTATGATTACAACGGTGCTTTGCGTTGTAACCATTCCGTTTATGACATTTATTTTAATCTAATTTCAGTAAAACAGTATTTCCCTCGTTCACTTCTTTATCCTCATATGGGCGGACGGTAAGCTCCGTATCCGTTAGTTCATATCCAGAGAAATAATATGGAAGTGTGATCCCGGTTCCGGCTGGGATACAGGTGTACAGAGAAATTACATCGTAGCCTTTGATGTCGTCATAATAATCGTAATCACGAAACGAGATAAAATTATCCTCGTCCTCCTGGAATGCAGAGAGATAAGGAAGGTTCAGCTCCTTGAAGTAATAGTTGTCGATCTGCAGAGATACCGTATAATAATCATCGGCAAAACGGTCAATCGCCGGTGGGACATCTTTTTCGGCCACTTTTTCCGGCTCGGTGACAGCCTTCAGCGTGTAATTTGTCGTAAAATGATAATCCGGTCCGTTATAATCTGTATAGAAAAGGCTGGCAGGAATCGCAATGAAAATAAGCAGAAGCAGTATTCCGTTGATCCCCAGCTTTTGGTAGGTTGTGGTTACAAGCTTTTCAATGAGGAAAAGTACCCCTTTCATAAAGTGCCTCCTTTGATGCAAAAGTTTAAAATTTTTCTGTAAATGGTTCAGGTTTATACGTTCATACGAATGTAAGAAGATTAATCCTTTTTTTAATTCCTGTGATGAGATAAGAGGCCACTAACGCATCCGTATCCGGATCCATCTGATTGACTAACACACCTTTAAAATCATTTTTCTTTACCATAAAATAGAGGGATCCATCTTGAGAATCAATGGTGTCTCCAATGCCTTTTTTCTGACGCTCACTTTCTTCTATGCTCTTAACACGGCTTAGATCATATTCTGAAATGGGCTTAACGTAACGACCGCTCTTGGTAACACCGTAGGAGAGAACCGTGCCGTACATCCAGTTAGTGAAAAGATGATTCTCCTTTGTCTGACCCGGATAGGCATCTAAAGCCTCAGAGGGGATATCAACATGATACCGGACTGTCAGGATCTCATAGCCATCGGGCGTTTCAAAGGTTTTATCGTTGTCCGGAGTTACTTCTGTCATAGAAACTGTAAAATCGCCGTTTTCCGTGGGGATCGAAAAAGTCTCTGAACCCTTGAGATTTGTGCGGATCGACGGATCTGTCAGGATCAGTTTCTGCTTTTTGTCATGGAAAACATAGGTAGCATAGCTGTATGGAACGATAATGGCCAGAGCAAGGATCAGTACCAGGACAACAGTTACTACCCGGCTGCCACGAAAACGCTGGATCGGAGCAGCGGTGTCTTTCTTTTGGCGTGTTTGTTGTTTCGTTTGCTGATGTTTCTCTGGAGCAGATTTCGGGGGGATAGACGTAGAAGTATTTCTATGGGGCTGCCTGGTTGATCGAGGTCTGGGATCAGAGTCTGTATTTTGTGTGAAAGCGGTGGAATCCGTGCGCATATAAACACCGCAGTGCGGACAGAGACCGGCATATAGATCGTAATCAAAACGCTTTCCGCAATTTGTGCATTTTATTTTCATACATTCCTCCTGAGTATCTGTAAATATACTTATATCTTATCATTTTATGATGCTGTGGTCAAAGATATTTTGTCCCCAGCGGATGCTTGGGATTGCCTGGCGCTTGTATTATTTTACAGCAGTTTTGTAAAATATCTCTTGACAAAACCAAAATGGGATAGTATACTAGACAGGCAGTGTGAATTTGCCACTACGATTCAGGGGTGTAGTTCATCGGTAGAATAAGAGTCTCCAAAACTCCAGAGGAGGGTTCGATTCCTTCCACCCCTGCTAACCGATCCCATAATTGACAGAGATGTCTTTTATGGGATTTTTGTTTTACGGAAAGCTCTGAGAATTGAAGCGGGATTGCCTGCGCAGTTCTTGAATATAGGAAAGGCATGGTAAAAAATGAACAGTAGAAAATCGATTTACGATATTAAGTCCTTTTACAATAAAAAAGCCGTTTTGAAGGCAAGTTTTCAGGGAATGCGTTATCAGCTGGGGCAGTACAAGGATCCGGAGCAAGAGGAGGCAGCCCCGGTACTTCGAGTGACAATCTGGCCGGAGCCATTCTGTTTTGAAAAAACACCCGATGAGAAAAAGACGATAAAGGATTTTGTTTATACGGAGGATGGTTTGGATGAAGCCTATGACTGGATCTGTCAGAGCTACGATGACCGGATCGCGGAATGGAAGGAAGCCAGGGATAATCCATATAAGGGATTGTTTTAATTTGAGAGAAGCTCATGGAGTGTCCGGAGCAGAGAGGTTTTTAAGTCAAAATCGGAATCTTCCACATGACGGATCAGTTCCTGAACCTTTTCCGGATGATGTTCTGCAAGATAGATCTCTGTCAATGAAACATAGGTATCCTTAATATCGCTGCCCAGAGAAACAGCACGTTCCAGAATTATTTTGGCACGGGAATCCTGTCCCTCGCAGTTCTTGTGGAGGTAACTGCCCCACAGTCCCAGATTGCGGATCAACAGGATATAATTCTGATCATACATGGAAAGTTCAGGGAAATTAGCCGTACCGTACTTTAACTTGATATCAGCATTACTCATGCCGGAGAGATTGAGACTTTTACAGGACAGTGTACGGCGTACCTCATCCTGACGATATTTTTCTTCTCCTTCCGCAGTATCGGAAAAGGGAAGTTCCTCTTCGGAGATCGTGATATAATCCAGATCACTGATATCCTTTCTGCGGACAAAGTTGGCTTTTCGTTCTTTTTCCCAGTAAGCGGTATCCCATGTGGAGTTGTTTTCAGTGCCACGTTTGGTCTTGACGTTGACCCAGATTATGAATAGAATAAAGAATATGAGTATAATTGGCATAAGGTATCATCCTCCTGTGATGGGATAAGCTATGTGAATTGCCAAAGAAAGGAGTGTCGTATGAACTTTTTTAACAAAAAAAATCAGCAGAGAATTGCAATGGTTATCTGTATATTACTCATAATAGCCATGATCCTTCCTATGGTTCTCGGATACTTAGGGTAATTGTTTTTGCGATAAATGAGCAGATGTATTTCATCTGCTTTTTTCAGTGTCTAGAAAAAGCTGGTTTTGCCTTTTTTAATATACATAATGTACGAAAAATTGTCAAATACGGGGAAAATCTTTGACTTGCGATTTGCCCGTAATATGATTAAAATAATGTAATAAGCAAAAATAAGGAAGAGACGACATTATGAAAAGAAACAAAGCATTGACAGCAGTTTTTGTGGCAGGATGTATTGCAGTAGTTGCGATCGCAGGTATTGTGACACTGTTTGCAAAGGATAATTTTGGCAATAAAACACAGATCTGTGATGGGATATCCATTGGCTCCATTGACGTGGGAGGCCTCACGGAGGAGCAGGCACAAAAAAAGGTGGAGACCTATATTACTGACAGACAACAGCAGCGTCTGGTGGTGTCAGTACAGGACAACCAGGTAGAAGCGACGGCGCAGGATGCCGGTCTTACGATTCCGGAGAAGGATTACGCTGGAGAGGCACTTCAAATTGGAAAGAAGGGAAACCTCTGGGAAAAGTTTCAGGAGATCTGTAAGGCGGAGAAGGGTGAGAAGGATATTGCACTGGAGCCGGAGATCAATGATGATACGTTAAAGAGCTTTATAGAGACAAAATGCTCTGCTTATGATATTAAGGCAAAGGATTCCCGCCTGAAATTCAAAAACGGTGCATTAAAAGCGACGAAATCAAAGGAAGGGTTGGAAGTACAGGTCGATAATACCCTGGATGCTGTTAAGAAGGCACTTTTAGATAAGAAAGCGGCAGAAAAGGATACCATAGAAGTAAAAGCGGATGTCGAAGTAACTCAGCCGAAGTTTACACAGGAGGAGGCCTCCCAGTGTACGGATCTGCTTGGAAAATATTCTACAACTTATGCAACATATCAGGTGGAGCGATCCAGCAATGTTGCCACGGCAGCAGGCAGGATTAACGGAACGGTACTGGAGCCGGGAGAAACTTTTTCCACGATCAAAGTCATCAAGGACAGGACAGAAGCCAATGGATATAAGGCAGCACCGGAGTATTCCAGTGGTAAGGTGGTTTCCGGAATTGGCGGAGGAGTCTGTCAGGTGTCAACGACTCTTTATAATGCCGTGCTGAATGCGGAACTCAAGGTAGTAGAGCGCTCCCCGCATTCCATGGTTGTTGCATATGTTCCGGTTTCACGGGATGCGGCGATCTCAGGAGATTATAAGGATTTCAAATTTAAAAATAATACCGATTATCCTATTTACATTATGGGAAGTGCTTCCGGTGGCGTTTTATCCTTCCGTGTGTATGGTCATGAAACCAGAGAAGCCGGAAGAGAGATTTCTTTCGAGTCTGAGATTACAGATACGATCGAGCCGGGCGAGGAGGTTGTGACAGAGGATCCGACCCTGCCGGCAAGTTATCGCACCGTGACACAGTCTGCACATGTGGGTTATAAAGCAAAGCTCTGGAAGATTATTAAGGTGAATGGCGTACAGACGGATAAGGTACAGATCAATACCAGTGCATACAATGCTTCCCCACAGTATGTGACGGTAGGAAAGCAGCCGGCCACACCTGTGCCGAGGTCTGCGAGTCCGGCAGCAAGTGCATCGCCATCGGATAAATCTAAGAAAAAGGACACATCCGGCACATCGGAAAATGGAACAAAGAAAAATACCACAAATACATCAGGCAATAAAACGTCAAACAATAAAACCAAAGAAAATACAAAGAAAAATAATACAGTCAAGACAGTGGAGAGTACCGGTGGAAAGGCTGTCGTAAGATAAAACGGAATTTAAGTTACCGGGCGGAAGGATGACAAAAACAGTAGGCCTACGGTTTAAAGCCTGCGGATCAGGAAAGGAATGTAATAGCATTATGGAGATTGGAAAGGTACCCGAGAATGTACTAAAAAGAGCAGTGTTTAAACAGATTAAGCATCTTCGGCCGGAGGTATTACTGCATCCGGGAGTTGGTGAGGACTGCTCTGCCATCGAGACAGCGGAGGATGAAGTGCTTGTCTTTTCGACAGATCCTATTACAGGAGCATCCAAGGGAATGGGAACACTGGCGGTACATATTACGGCGAATGATCTGGCTTCCAGCGGTGCAGAGCCTGTGGGAATCCTTACCTGTGTGATCCTGCCGCCGCGGACCCGCGAAAAAAAGCTTCATGATCTTATGGAAGAGATCATACTGGCGGCAAACCGTCTTCATATCGAGGTAATGGGAGGGCACACGGAGATATCCGATGTTGTCAATCGTCCGGTTATCACAGTGACCGGAGTTGGAAAGGTAAAAAAGGATAAACTTGTCTCAACAGGCGGACTTCATCCGGAGGATGACCTTGTCATGACGAAATGGGCAGGGCTGGAAGGAACTTCCATTATTGCAGAGGAGAAGCGGGAGGAGCTGCTGACGCGGATACCGGAGCAGATCATAGATGCAGCTGCGGCCATGAGAGAATATATTTCTGTAGTACCGGAGGCTGCAGTCGCGGTAAATGCCGGTGTCACGGCAATGCACGACGTTACCGAGGGTGGCATATTCGGTGCATTGTGGGAAGTAGGAGAGGCATCCGGCGTAGGGATCATCGCTGATCTGGACAAGATACCGATCCGGCAGGAAACCATTGAGCTGTGCGAGTTTTATGACATCAATCCGTATCTGCTGATCTCCAGCGGAAGTATGCTGATCGGGACACCCCACGGCAATAAACTGGTGGATGAACTGGCAGAGCATGGAATACCGGCAGCTGTGATTGGCAGAGCCACAGAGGGGAATGATCGTATCATCCGAAGCGGAGAGGAAACACGTTTTCTGGAGCCGGCAGGTAGTGATCAGCTTTATAAGATTTATCAGTAATGTAGAAATGAATTAACAGGAAATCTCATTGGCACTATGCAGGGATAGGGCAGATGCAGTATATAGATGTGGAAAAATATTGTGACTGCTGTTGAGAGACAGCAGAACATTAGGAAGGAAAGGTGATTAATATGATCAAGAAACAGATATTGGATGCGATCAGTATGAACAGCCGCCGGTCTACAGAGGATCTGGCAGCTATGTTAAATACAGGAACAGATACCATTGAGCATGAGATCAAGGAGATGGAGGATAACAAGGTGATCTGTGGTTATCCGACCCTGATCAATTGGGATAAGACAGACTGTGAGAAGGTGACCGCTCTGATCGAGGTAAAGGTAACACCACAGCGCGACATGGGATTTAATAAAGTAGCAGAGCGGATCTATAAGTTTGAAGAGGTAGAGAGTGTTTATCTGATGTCTGGCGGTTTTGACCTGACTGTAGTCATTCAGGGCAAGAGCATGAAGGAGGTTTCCCGTTTTGTGACGGAAAAGCTTTCCACATTGGAGTATATCACAAGCACGGCGACATACTTCGTACTTAAGAAATACAAAGAGCATGGTCTGATCATGACCGACGAAAAGCACGATTCAGAAAGGATGTTGATTACCCCATGAGAGACCCATTATCTAAAAAAATACAGAGTATTGAGCCTTCCGGCATCCGTAAATTTTTTGATATCGTCAGTGAGATGAAGGATGCGATCTCTCTTGGTGTAGGAGAGCCGGATTTTGATACACCATGGCATATTCGCGAGGAGGGAATCTATTCCTTGGAGCAGGGAAGAACCTTCTATACCTCCAATGCCGGTTTGAAGGAACTGAAGGAGGAAATCGCCAATTATCTGAAACGGCGTTTCCAGTTATCCTATGATCCTGCGGGAGAGATTTATCTGACCGTAGGCGGCAGTGAGGCAATTGATGGGGCTCTTCGTGCCATGCTTGATCCGGGAGACGAGGTTCTTCTGCCGCAGCCAAGCTATGTATCCTATGAGCCGTGTATCGTTCTGGCAGACGGTGTGCCAAAGATCATTGAGTTGAAGGAAGAGGACGAGTTTAAGCTTAAGAAACAGCAGCTTCTGGATGCTATTACAGACAGAACCAAGATCCTGATCATGCCATTTCCCAACAATCCAACAGGTGCCATTATGACCAGAGAGGATCTGGAGGATATCGCTGAGGTAGTCAGAGAGCATGATCTTTATGTGATCTCGGATGAGATTTATTCGGAGCTGACGTATAGTGGAGATCATGTATCCATTGCATCTTTGCCGGGGATGCAGGAAAGAACCATTGTGATCAATGGATTTTCCAAGTCCTATGCCATGACCGGATGGCGTCTGGGATATGCCTGCGGACCGAAGCCGATCATCAAGCAGATGCTTAAGATCCATCAGTTCGCGATCATGTGTGCCCCTACTCTGAGCCAGTATGCAGCTGTCAGTGCCGTACGTGACGGGGATGATGATGTAGAACGTATGAGAACAGCATACAATCAGCGCAGGAACTTCCTGATGAAAGCATTCCGCGATATGGGGTTGAAATGTTTTGAACCGTTTGGTGCATTTTATGTATTCCCAAGTATCAAAGAGTTTGGAATGACATCCGATGAATTTGCTACAAAGCTTCTGGAGGAGGAAAAGGTTGCCGTTGTACCGGGGACTGCATTTGGACGTTGCGGAGAAGGATTTCTTCGTATCTCCTATGCGTATTCCATCGACGATCTGAAGGTTGCCCTGGAGCGTATTGAACGGTTTATCGAAAGACATAGAAAGTAGTATCGGAGTGGCTGCTTAGAAAAGAGGAAATGCATGATAAATATCGTACTTCTTGAACCGGAGATACCGGCGAATACCGGAAATATTGGCCGCACCTGCTGTGCGACCGGTTCCAGACTTCATCTGATCGAACCGCTGGGATTTCAGATCAGCGATAAGATGCTCAAAAGAGCCGGAATGGATTACTGGGATAAGCTGGATGTGACGGTCTATGACTGTTACGAGGATTTCCTTGAGAAGAATCCTCAAGCTGTTGGCAATATGTTTATGGCTACCACAAAGGCACATCAGACTTATACGGACGTCTCTTATCCTGAGGATGCCTATATCATGTTTGGTAAGGAAAGTGCCGGCATTCCGGAGGAGATCCTTGTGAACAACGAAGAAAATGCCATCCGTATTCCAATGAATCACAATATCCGTTCTCTGAATCTCTCCAATTCCGTTGCCATCGTATTGTACGAGGCATTGCGGCAGAACAGCTTTCTGGAGGCCGAGAGAGATGGACAGCTTCACCGGCTGCATTGGCACAGCGGGCAGTAATAAGAAATTAAGCAGCAAAGAGAATGTAGTAATAAATGTAAATGAAAAAATACGAAAAAGGAACTGGTACCTAAATCGGTATCAGTTTTTTTTTGTGATATGTGAAATTTTCGTCAGTTTATAAAGTCCACCGTAATGGCTCCCATGCTGCATTTGAGGGTTACGTCTCCATAATTTTCTGAGGAACTGTTATCTGATTGGGAATCCTTTTTGAAGGTAATGTCTCCCATGGTGGTGTTTGTACTAAAATCATAATTACTCTTTGCGCCTGCCAGTGTCAGATCCAGATTACCGGTGGCACATTTCAATGTGCTGCTTCCGGTCAGCTTTCCCGTGATCTCGGTATTTCCCATGGCTGTTTTGGAATCCAGATTGTGGATATCAGAAACCGTATCCTTTTTTCCGAGCTCCAGATTTCCTACACCGACCTTTGCGGTGCAGTGTTCTGTAACCTGAAGTTTGTTAATGATGCCTTCTCCGGCTCCAATCTTGATCGTTAATGTCTTTGCCTGCAGCTCCTTTGCTTTTAGGTCTCCGGCACCGATTTTTATGGTGGATTGTCCGGCAATCAGAGGTGTGTTGATACGGCATGCTCCTGCTGCTAAGGAAATATTCGCTTTATCAAAGGTTACATCGGAGGGGATTGTGATCGTATAGAGACTGTCATTCGTAATCCTGTGACCAAAAGGAATATGGATCGTATGGTCGAGGACTGTAACATCTGCATTTGCATTATCCGGAGTTTCCACATGCCAGACACCGTCCTTAATATAGGAATGATAGCTGTTATTGTCATTATCATTTTTAGTTTCAATGCCATAAGATTCCCCGGATCGGATCAAAACCTCCTGGGCATTGATGTCGAAGTCGAAGCCTGTGATCTGTGAAGCTTCCTTATCAGACAGAGTCAAGGAGCCGCTTTCCGTATATGCTTCTGATGATGTTTTCGGGTTGATATGAAAGGAAAAAAGCGTCCCTCCCATCATAATTCCTGCGATAATACATACTATGCCGATCAAAAAAATTCCAGATAAAATGATCAAAAATATATTTCTTTTTTTCATAATTCACACTCGTCTAATATGACTGTTCCTTTCCTGTAAGCTTTCCCGTGATCCAGTTCCAGAAACGCTGAAGCTGCTTCCAGAGTAAAGGGAATAACCGGATGGCGAGGAATATCCCCAGATAGCAGAATGCAGAGCCAAGTGCAAATAGCAGACATCCAATGCCGATGGTAAGGATGCCTCCGGCGGTCTTTCCGGCGATGATGCCGACGATTCCACCGATCACTGTAGCGACACCACCAATCGCTGATCCGGCACCGCCAAAGATCATTGCAGCGAAAATTCCAACGATAGCACTCACAATACCCAAAAGGATGCCGGCAATGCTGATCAATACAGATCCCCAGACTGGAGAGGTGACGATCAGGACAATGATCATGATGAGAGTATTTGATTGATCCATTTTGGCAAAAAAGCCGGATCTTTTCTGGTCCGCCTGTTGGTAAGATGTCTGACTTCCGTTTGTGTTACTGTAATTGTCGGAAGTCTGGTTCCAGCCGGTCTGACTGTCTGAACCGGAATTTTGCTGCCAGTTATTACTGGTATTTTGTCCGGAAGCCTGATTCCAGCCGCCATTTTCTGGTGAACCGGAATTTTGTGAACCGGGCATTTTGTGCCAGCCATTTTGTGAACCGGAAGTATACTGGGTGGAAGGATCATCCTGTGTATGTCTGGATGTCTGATATAACTGAGGGGCATCGGCTGCGTGGGATCTAGCACTGTCCCCGTAAGAAATGTCTCCGGTACCGTCATTTTTGATCTGATCGGCAATATCTTCCGGAGAACCAAGTTCTTTTAGTACATCCTGTTCATGATCTTCTCCGGCATCGACAAAATAATCTTCATAATAGTGAAGCGCCTGTTTGCGTTCCTCCTCCGGAAGATCGGCCAGTAACCGGCTTAAATCGCCTAAAAATTCATATTTGGTCATAATTCTCCTCATTTCTTTTCATTTATTGATTTGCGTCTGTTGATGCGTGCAACAGCAGTTGACTGATCTTGTGGGAATAACTGTGCCATTCCTGACGATAGAGATTTAACTGTACCCGCCCTTGTTCTGTAATCTGATAATACCGGCGGTTTCTGCCGCCATATTCTTTATCATATACAGAAAGGCAGTCGTCCTTCTGTAATCTTCGCAAGACCGGATAGAGTGTCGATTCAGAAACATTTATGACAGATCGGACATCTTGTGTGATCTTATAGCCATAGGTTCCTTCGGAAGAACGTTCCACAACAGCAAGTACAATGGCATCTAATAATGCTGAGCCGGTGTTAAATACCATGAAATACTCCTTTCATATTGAAATTCAAACCGCCAAGGGTTTGTGGAAAGTCTTAATATATAATATTATATAACATAGTGATATTATATGCTGTATAATATAGAATGTCAAGATATAGGATAAAAAATACCGACCCTCAACGACCAATATCCTTAAATGGTCTTTTGAGGGTCGGATAGTCATAACAAAGGAATCCGATATGGTATAAGCATGTTGTAATAATGGAATCCACCATTTCAAAGAGACTACTCAAAGGAAACCGATGCGTTTCCTTTGGCGGAATCTATTGTCACGGTGCCATATGGGTCGGTGTTCTCGTTTTCTTTGGTGGTGACAGAAGAATCGTGGATCAAAAGGTTGTCTGAAGTGGCAGGAAACGTATAATTGGCCCGGTTTCCGGACAAAGTTGCTTCAATATTTCCATGCTTCGTCTGGAGGGAACTGCTTCCGGTTAATTTGCCGTATAATGAAATCCCTCCTCGTTTGTTGGTGATGGTAACATTGTTCATGGTACTTTCCTTAGCAGCACCGGATGTTCCAAGGTTCAGACGATAGTCTGCATTCAGGCTTCCGTTCATGGCAATCTGGGATGATGTGATATTCAGATCGCCATTGACGTCAATGGCGGCATTATCTGCGATCAGCTTGTCTGCTGTCAGATCACCGTTTTTCACATTGATGTTAATTTTGCTGGCCATTAAGGAGTCACAGTTGATATCACAGTGGTTTGTGTTGATCGTAATCTGATCCAGCTTTGCATCCGGCGGTATTACGAGGACGTAACTGCCATAGCCGCAGATCCATTTGGAAGGAACATTAAATTTCATGCCAAAAATATCAGCACTTCGCTTGGCATCGGTAGCACCGGCATATAAAATACCATTTAATACATAATTATCAAACTGACCACTGCCGGACAGATCAAAACTTTCTCCGGATTTAATGGAAATTTTGCTTGCAAAAAGGTTTAATTCGATGGAACGGATATCAGCGGTCTGCACGTCTTTGACCGATGCAGCACCGTCCGGAATATTTTGTTCGGAAAAGATGGCCGGAATTGAAGATGGACCGCTTCCCATAACAAAACCTGCAACCATGATCAATATTCCTATAATACCTAATGCAATGATGATCTTAATTTTATTATTCATGCTATTCTCCATTCTGAAGCATTTTGCTTCCTGCTATTGATCTATTTCAGGGCGAGACGGGCGATTTTGGCCTTGATTCCATTCAATAAAACCTTCACACTGAAATATCCGCCAGGTAAAACTCTGGTTGCCAGCTTGTAACCGGCAAAACATAAACCACATCCTGCAGCAAACAGGAATAATATGCATCCTAATGTAAAGACGCCTGTTGCGATCCGTGCAGAGAGAAGAGCTAATAATGTCAATGCAATGGAGCAGACACTTGCTATGAGACAACCGATACCTGCTGCAATACAGCCGACAACGGCACCTGCGCCAAGGACAAATACACCAAGAATGATTCCGATCAGTGTAAGCCAGATCGGACATGTGATCAGAAGGACAATGCCAATGACCATTTTTTTGGAGCTGCTGTAGCGTTCAGCATTATTTGCCTTTTCCATGGCTGCATTGCGCTTCAGATCCTCGCGGGAGCGTTTTTTATCCACCTTGGAAGTGGTAGAATTGATTGATTTAATATCAACTTTCGTTTTGTTGCGGCGAGCAAGTTCTTCCTCGGCTTTCTTTTTGTCCTCCTCGGTATCATCCCGGAAGATGGAGTTACGCATAGAAGAGTTGTTTGTTGTTTTTTGTGGAGCGGAAGTGTTGGGAGCTGCCGGTGTCGGTGTGACGATAGATGCAGCGGCCTGAGCCGGAGTTGGTGTCTGAGCCTGCATTGCCGGGGGTACAGGAGCAGCCGTTGACGGCTGATTCTGCGGAATTGACGTGGTTTGAGACGCAGATGTATGTCCGTTGGCCGTTTGTGGACGCACCTGTGCCTGTGCTTGTGCCTGTGCCTGCGCTTGTGCTTGTGCTTGTGCTTGTGCTTGTGTTGGTGAAGGCACAGGTGAAGGTGAAGGAACGGAAGCTTCCGGCATCACTTGTGACTTTGTTTTGACGGTAGGTGTCTGTGTTACAAATCCTGTTGAAGTCGCCATTGATGCATTTTTTTGTGCCTGGGCAGCCAGTTTTCTGGAGTATACAGGAGGCTTCTGGGATGCAGCTGCAGCACGGGCAGCTGCTGCCTGTTTTTCGGCTTCCTGAATACTTGATTGTTCTGCTGCTTTCTGACGCTGCAAAGAAGCTTCCCGAAGCTGCTCTGCAATGTATGCCGGAGAGATGAAGTCCCGGATAATTTCCTGTTCTTTTTCGGGACCGGCATCTGCAAAGTAATCTTCATAATATTCCATGGCCTGCTCCACTTCTTCGCGGGGCAGATCTGCAATCAAACGGCTGAGATCGCCTAAAAATTCAAATTTTGTCATAATTTCCTCCCCTTATATGTATAAAACACGATTTTATACAAGTATCCATTGCCAAAAGGCAATGGATACTGTTGTGTAGATATATTTCATTAATTACTTATCCTCGCCGTTGTCATCATTGATCAAATGAGCCTGTAAGAGTCGCCGTTTGAAATCATCCATTGGAGCTTCCTCAGGCTTAGCTGGGGCAGCTTCGGCAGGCTCTGGCTTTGGTGTAACAACCGCTTTTGTTTCTACGGATTTTGCTTCCACCGGCTTTGCTTCAGCCGGTTTCGTACTGATCGCCTTGGCCTCTAAAGGCTTGGTGATCGTAGCTGTTGTTTCTACCGGACGTGCATTTGGTGAGGCAGCCTTTTCGTCAAAGGATTTGCCGGCGGATGGTTTATATGGACGAGGCTCAGAAACAGAAGGATCTGGAATATCTGACTCCGGAACCGGTGTCTCTGAGGAAACATTACCCAGTGGCTGGGAACTGGAATACTTCGCATAACTGTTCTTCTGCTTGAAAATCTTTGGTGTTGCTGATTTGCTTTCCTTGCCCTCCATTAAGAGATCGGCCAATCCACCAACATCATCCGCACTCGGAGCCTCACGATAGCTGGATCGGGAAACAGGTTTTGACTGTGAAACCTCCGGCTTTGGTGCAGGTGTGACCGGTGTGGACGAAGAGAACGACCGCAGCGGATTGGAGGATGAAAATGCCCGTAATGGTGTTGATGAAGAGAACGACCGCAATGGATTTGAGGACGAAGTCTGTTTTGGGATAGGAACAGAACTTGACATTGCCGAAATATCTGCGGCAGTCGCTCTGAATTCATCTGCGCCTGAGCGGCTGGACTTACGTCCCTTTCTTCTGGAAGAAGAATTATCTTCCTTCAGAAGATCAACAAGACTGTTTACGGAATCATCGCTGTCTGCATTGCGAACCTCTTGAGCCCGCTGGGATGCAGAGGTTGGAACCGGTGATGATTCTGATATGATCGGACGGTTCTTGCTTGGACCCGGAATAGGAACAGAGGATGAACGCGGTGTGTCCGAAATCAACTCCTTAGGGATATTTTTCTTTTTATTACTTCGACCGAAAAAGCCACGTTTCTTTGGCTGATCGTCATCCTTGAGAAGATCAACAAGGCTGTTTACGGAATCGTCGGTTTCTTTATTTCTAACCTCAGCATATCGAACCGATGTCGATGAGGATCCATGAGGTGTGCTGCTGGTGGTATCGGAAGTCTCTGCTGCTTCCTCTGGATTTAACATGGCAGCAACTGCATTGATATCATTTATATTTAAGTTTGCAGCAGTGTTCTGTGCAGCTGTTGTTTCAGCCGGCTCAGGGTGTGCTTCCATAACGGACTCGAAAGATCGCAGCTGGGTCAGCATGCTTTCCAGAGCATTGATCGTAGCGATATCAGATACAGAACTTTCCAGTTCCGGAAGATCGTCGTTTTCCTCTTCGGAATCACCCATTGCCATTTCTGCAAGGAAATCGGCCTCATCATCCTCGACTGCTGTATCTGCAGAAACTTCATCGGTGGCAGATACCGGCTGATCTTCCGGTGCATTCATGTCAATGGTTTCGGTAGCAGGTTCATCTGCGGGTTCCTGATAAACCGGTTCTGCATTCATGTCGATCGTCTCGGTAGCAGGCTCATCTGCAGGCTCCTGATAAACCGGTTCCGGCTGTACCTGGGCAACAGGCTCAGGAGTGGT
>OLWA01000939.1_pt1 | contig 33028 bp, 20 predicted proteins | sample 1673251 | NCBI WGS metagenome assembly OLWA01 (sample SAMEA3178937, study PRJEB25190) | human gut metagenome | biome: human gut; feature: human-associated habitat; material: faeces | place: Austria | collected 2013 | reverse complement strand
TGTAACTGAAAAGGTGACAGATACTAATGGTAAAACAACAACTAACCAGAGCAGCTCAACAAAGAGCGCACCTGTTTCAATAAAGGTTACTTACAAGTTAAATGGTACTGAAACAAAGCCAGAAGATATGATAGGAAAGAGCGGTAAGGTTACTATCAGATATGACTATACTAATAATGAGAAGAAGACTATAACAGTTAATGGAAAGTCACAGACAGCTTATGTTCCATTTACTATGATAACAGGAACTCTTCTTCCAACAGATAAGTTCAGTAATGTAGAAGTTACTAATGGCAAGGTAAGCAAGGTTGGCGACAACATCATCGCACTTGGTATGACTATGCCTGGTTTAAAGGATACTTTAAATCTTAAGTTTGACGATGAAAGTCTTGATATGGATATTCCTGAATACTTTGAAATATCAGCAGATGTAGAAGACTTTGAGCTTGATATGTCTATGTCAGTAGCAACAACAAGCGTGCTTGATGATATAGATACAGATGATTTCTCAGTTGCAAAGCTTGAAGATAAGATGAATGAACTCCAGTCAGCAGCAGACCAGCTTACAGACGGAACAGTAACTCTTCAGGATGGTACACAGACACTTGCAGACAGTATTCCTGCACTTACAGATGGTGTAGGTCAGTTAGATGATGGTGCTTCATCACTTAAGGATGGTATATATGCTTATACAGATGGTGCAACAGCACTTGCAGCAGGCGCAGGACAGCTTAAGGATGGTATTGCAGCTTATACAGACGGTGCTAACCAGCTTGGAGCAGGAGCAACAGAGTTAGAAACAGGAATTAAGGATTATACAGACGGCGTGGCACAGATTAGCGCAGGTTCTACAGACTTAAAGAGTGGAATAAATGCATATACAACAGGTGCCAAACAGTTAGGAGCAGGAGCTGCCCAGTTAAAGACAGGTGTAGAAACTTATACAGCAGGTGTAGCAAGCGCAGCAGCAGGCGCTAAGCAGGTAAGTGATGGTGTATCACAGTTAAAGACTATGCTTACAGAAACTATGGCTAATCAGCTTGCAGAAAATCTTAGTTATTATAAGACTAACAAGAATATACAGGAAAGTGTATCACAGCTTACAGCAGCAGCTACAGGAGCTGGTCTTAGCGGTATTACTATAGCAGACGACCTTACAGCACTTGCAGCAGTTAATGGTGATGATGCTGTAGCAGAGAAGATTACAGAGCTGTATACAAAGTATCTTACAGCTTATACACAGAGCGTTGTTGCTAATGGTGCAACAAGCCAGATAACAAGTTTATATGCTAACCAGTTAGGCCTTTTAGTTAAGGCTGCAAGCAATCAGGGTGCAGCAGGAGCACTTGCACAGGTTGCTGCACAGATTGCAGGAAGCGCTTCATCTATAGATACACTTGCACAGGGTGCAAGCAGCTTAAGCACAGGTCTTGATACTCTTAATGAAAAGAGTACTGAGCTTAACAGTGGGGTAAGCGATATTAATGATGGTTTAGTAAAGCTTAATTCTAAAAATGATGACCTTAATGAGGGAGTTGCAAAGTTAGATACAGGAGCAGATAAGTTAGACTCAAATAGTAAGAAGTTAAATACAGGAGCAGCAGCTTTAAATGCAGGTGTTGCTACACTTAATTCTAAAAATAATTTACTTAATGAAGGTATTCAAAAAATAAATGCAGGTCTTGGAACTCTTAACAGTAAGAATGATACACTTAATGGTGGTATCGGTCAGTTATACAATGGCTTTGCAACACTTAATGCTAACAATCCAGCATTAAGAGATGGTTCATCACAGCTTGCAGATGGTACATCAACACTCAGGTCATCATCTACAACTTTAGCAGACGGCGTTACACAGCTTAATGAAGGTGCTATAACACTTAAAGATGGTATGGCTGAATTTAATGCATCTGGTATCAAGGCTATCACAAGTCTTGTTGGTGATGATGCTGACATAGCAGTAGATACAATCAAGGAAGTAATTAATCTTGGTAAGAATTACAACACATTCCTTGGTAAGACAGATGGAAAGGATAGTTCAGTAACATTTGTATACAAGATGGCTGAATTAACTAAATAATCAAGCTTACTTTTCCAAAACTCTCATATATATGCCAGCCCGGCTGGCGGAAAGATTAATGGTCTTTCAAAAAAGCCCCCACAGTGTATAGGCTGTGGGGCTTTTTTATATATGTATATTAAGGGGCAGAAAGTGTATACAAGAAGCCACTCCTGTAACATCATTCAGCTAAGCTGAATAAGTGCTACCAGAGTGGCTGTTTATGCAAATTAATATTAAGTTTTTTTAAAAGCTCTTGAAATATTCTTCCAATCTTGTAAATGTCTTAGTAAGCGAAACTGCCTCATCTTCACTTAAGTCATCAGTGATGTAGTTAATCATATCCTCGTGGAACTTCTTGTGATGGTTATATGCAGCAAGACCTTTATCAGTGAGTGATGCATATACAATACGGCGGTCTTTTTCGCCACGCGTTCTTATGACATAGCCTTTCTTCACAAGTCCGTTGATGCCAACTGTAAGAGTACCCATAGTAACACCAAGCGCCTTGGAAATGACACCCATAGTTCTTGGTTCACCTATGCCGACAGCCTCTATAATATGCATATCTGTAACAGAAATATCCTTGAATTCGTCTGTAATTAAAGCCTTTTCTTCTATATTCATGATATCGTTAAACAATGTCACAAGTATAGAGTTTAATGATTCGTAAATGTCCATAAAAGCACTCACTTTCATATAAAATTAACGCAAAAAACTAATTACATTATATATTACAACAGGGGTTAATGCAACAAAATACTACACCTCTTTAAACCACTTTAAACTACTTTTAGTTTCTACCGGTTATAAAATAAGGTGTAGTATTTTGGCATAAATTATGACATAACAGCTTCAGCTATCAATTAATTATTTATTGAATTATCTATTCATTTTTTTAGCTTTTAAAGCGAAGGTATAGAGTGTTGTGCTGCTGCAAATAATTATAAGTAGTGTAAGCCAGAGTACAATATTGCTGTTATCACCTGTCTGTGGTGTTTCAACCTTATTGTCAGCAGCTTCAGTTATAGTTTCTGTTGAAGCAGAGGTTGAAGGTGATATTGAGGTATCTGTTGATGCATCTGCTGATGCATCTTCAGATGAGCCCGTTGAATTGCCTGCAAGCTGCTGTTTTGTAATAAGATATGTTGAGCAGTGGTCCTGTTCTACTGTCATATAGCCATCATTATCGACTACTGCTGACATCATGCTGATTATGGTACCGTCATCTAGGAGCTGGCTGTAGTAAAGTGTCTGGCCAGCATACGCTTTTCCAACATTTAACTTAATGCTTGCTTTTGCAGGAAGTGTACCAGAATAGTTGTATACTATTTTAGATACAAATATATCATCTGTTACAGCTGTCGGCATATTTCCAGCTTCTTTTATATCAGAAGTAATTGCTGTTGAAAAGTCATAGATTGCAACCTGTGATACTTCTGACATAGTTCCTTTGGCAAATGTAAATGTAACATCATTGTTAGACTTGATAACAACATCATTTGTTTTATTATCTTCTATAATCTTTCTGATTTCATCAACCTTAATAGTTGTGTTGCCGTCGGATACATCTACTATTGTATTATCGGAATCCTTGTCTGGAACTGATGGCTTCTCATCGCCTGGTTTCTCAGTTGGTTTCTCAGTTGGTTTCTCGGTTGGTTTTTCAGTTGGCTTTTCGGATGGCTTCTCAGATGGGTTGTCTGTTGTGTTGTCACCGGCTGATTTAGCTGTAAATGTAAGCTTGTCTGCTATACATTCTACATTATAAAGACTTTCTATCTCTGTTCCGTCATACTTGTATCCGTCTGGAAGATTATCATTTCCCCATACAGGATTATATGTTGCCACAGGATTGCTATAATCGATAAGCCATATTTCATCATTGCTTCGTTCATCTACACCAAGCTTTTCAAGAAGCTTACATATTTTATAAAATGATTCTCCGTTTTCATACACATATGCATCTACATATTTTTCACTGGTAGCTGTATTTATTATAACCTGGCTTGTTCCACCACTTCCGCTATCTGATTCATAATATGAAATAGGATTGTCTAATGTGGTTTTTGTATATCCAGCAGGGATATTATCATATTCACCTATCTTGTCAGCATAATATACGTCACCAAGAGCTTTCTTTGTGGTAAGCTTGTATATTGTATAAGTTACTTTTCCAGATTCAACATATGTCAGTTCCTTAATATAATATAATGAAGTATTATCTGACTCATTCTTATATACTGTATTAGTTGTATATGGGTCGTACTCATAATACCTGGCATATAATCTTGATATTTCCAGTGGATGTGAAACATTATATGTTACATTTTCCTTTAATGTTCCATTATCTCTGATTGGTTTGTCAGTTAGATTATCGCTTGTATACACTACTGCCTTTGAACCAGAATATATGGTGACATTGCATGTGTCTGCAACTGAAAGTACGGAATTAGTTCCCTCAGCAAAGAAGGCTACACCATAATCACCTGCCCTGTCAGCATTAATAACTAAGGAACCATTACCACATATATTGATGGAACCGCCCCAGGCATCACCATATGAACCTATACCTCCGATTTCGTTATCACCAATAAGGTTAATCTTGAAATCATCACCCATCATATTAGTAGCTATTCCTGCAATCTTGTTTTTATAATTATTTAATGTAAGTGTATTGGTTTCTCTGTCATAAGACATTCCATCGATGGAATTAGTTCCTTGTGAAGAAAATATAGTAGTACTACTATCTTCTCCCGTTCTAACATTAATATAAGCATAAGCCCAATCGCCAGTATCGCATGGACCATTAGCAGCTTTTACCTGTGGTGCAGTATATAAAACTGCGGATGATACTGCGAGTACGGCTGCTCCTGCTAATGCGGCTATTTTTTTAATATGCCATTTTTTATTTTTCACCATAAATCATTCCTCCTGCTTCTTGATAATAATTATCATTTATTTATTTGTTTATTTCTGTACAAAATCTGTACGAAAATCTGAGTTTCACACAAATCTCCAAGAATCAAATGGAGCGTATAATATTACGTACATATCAGCTGTATATGTTGTTAATACTATATATAACATTATTAAAAAAGTATATAAGGGAAGTCCGCCAATATGCTAAAACAGCGTGGCGGAGTTCCGCCACGCTGCTTAAAGCTGAAAAATAGATGATATAAAGACATATAAATATTAAAAGAATTATTTGTTATAAAGATTAACAAGTCCAACGCGTGATTTAATACCGGTCTTTTCGTAAATAGCTGAAATATATCGTTCAAGGGTACGCCTTGATACGTGCATATGTTCTGAAATAGTCTGGATGTTATCCTCGGTAGTAACCAGGTAGTTAAATACCTCATTTTCTCTTTCAGTAAAAGAATATTTTTCTGCTAATATGTGAAGCTTGTCATGTTCATTTGCAGCTTCATCTGTATACATTGTAAACTGTTGTATAAAATAATATTTTTCAAATGTATATACAACTGAAATAATACTTACCAGAACAAATAAAACAAGTATAAGAATAATCTTTAAAAGATTATTATCAGAGGAAAGCAGTTGTAAAACAAAGCCGGCAATAACAGCAGCTGTAATATTGTTAACAGCACGTCCCATTCCTGCCCAAAGCTCAGGAATTCGGGCATACCAGGAAAGCTCCATGAATTCTGATGTAAAGAAAACAGCAAAAAATCCAGCAGACAGATAGAAAACAATAAGTACAGCTGTGAAAGGCTTGGAAAATTCAAGTAGTACAATACACATGGTTGAAAGAATCATTATGCAGTACATTATGATTCCGGTATATTTTCTATTGTTAATGTCAAATATAAAGCCGGCAGCAAGGCCGCTGAGAGGCAGCAGAATTCTGGCACCCTGCCCGATATCGATGCTTCCATCAGAATGGATAAGCGTTACTGCACTATCAAGAGTGCTGAATAAGCATGCCATCAGCATTACAAGGGCTACAATACTGATAAATAAAGGAATGTAATGTTTATTTCCCTTTATTATATTTTTATCTGTTATTTTACCTATATTTTTATCTACATTATTGTCTGTATTTTTTTCGATTATATTGTCAGTAGTATCTTTGCTGGTGTTATACCAGTTATACAGGTTAAAAATATGTTCATTCCATATTAACAAGATAAAAAGCATCAGCATAGATGCTGACAATATAATAAGCTGTATTGTCTTTATATGAATAGCATTATGGTTTATAAACTGAAGCAGAATGCCAAAAAAATATGAGATGCCAACTGTTTTTGCCAAATGCCTTTTTTCAATCATACATGCAGACACATAGTATACATTACTTCCAACAAGACCAAGAAGTATAAAAAGAATGATCCCGCCGTGAAATATATATTCAAATGACTTACTGCATGTAATGAATATTGTTAAAAAAACAGAGAGTAAGCCTGCTAAAATCATCAGAATGTGTTGAAGTCTCCTGCTTACGAAATGTTTAAGCAGAGGATATAATAAAAAACCTGCTGTACTGACACCAAGTACATAATTCTGGGAAAGAGTGGCTTTTTGTTCTGATACAAGAAGAGAAAGCTCATTTACAAACATATATTCAACACTTAAAAAAATAAATGTAAATAATCCCATTAAAACAATAGCATAGATATGTGGCAGGCTGGTTAATGTTTTAATACTGCCACCTTTTACAGTGTCCTTCTGAGGTGAATTCATATAATAAATCCTCCTTATATACGATGATAATTGTGTGGATTGCAAAGCAATCAACGAATTCATATGTGTTATAAAATTATATATTTGAAAGTGTGTTAAGTCAATGACGGTTACAGGATGGTGAAATTGTCAGCTATCTGACAGCAGAATTGCCAGTCACATGGTGGTGGAATTGTCAGACATAGGACAGTGAAATTGTAAAAATATATCGGGAATACACGCAAATATTCAATCAACGGTCATTTTGAAATATTCAATCCAGATAATTTATTTACATTTTAAATAATGAGTGATAAAATGTTTTGTATATAAAATAAAAGGAGGGATTGGTATGGGATTTAAGAGATTATTATATATTTTTATGATTATTATGTGCAGCATATTTATGGCAGGCTGTGCAGTTCATGCAAGCCCTGATGATTATGCGGTGAATGAAGGATATGAGGTGAAGGGCAGCAGCTCTAAGAACACAGGCAGTGGGAATACTGGCGGAGGAACGTCAGGTATAGCAAAGGATAAGATAAAGGTTGGTGTTATACATTTGTCAGATCCGGCAGAGGGCAGCGGTTATACATATACACATGATATAGGCATACAGGGAATGCAGCAGAATCTGGGACTTTCTGATTCGCAGATTATAAGAAAGAATAATATCAGTGATACTGATGAGGCTGCGACAAGAAAAGCGATACAGGAATGCATTGATGCAGGCTGTAACATAATATTTACTACTAGCTGGGGATATATGCAGACTACGGCTGATATGGCAGAAGAATATCCGGATGTATATTTTTCTCATGGAACAGGATATATGAGCAATGGTAAAAACTTTAATAATTATTTTGGAAGAATATATCAGGCGAGATATCTTAGCGGAATAGCAGCCGGACTTAACACTAAAACAAATAAAATAGGTTATGTTGCTGCTATGGGGCTGGATAATTCGGAGGTAACAGGTGGAATAGATGCATTTGCACTGGGAATATATTCTGTTAATCCGGATGCAAAAGTATATGTAAAAGTAACTAACAGCTGGTATGACCCTAAGGGAGAAGAGGAGGCAGCGAAAACACTGCTTAATATGAACTGTGATGTTATTGCACAGCATTGTGACACTGTATATCCTCAGACACTTGCACAGGAGAAGGGGGTGTACAGCATAGGATATAATTCAGATATGAGTAAGGAAGCTCCGGAAGCGTGCTTATGCAGTGTTATATGGAACTGGAGTGCATATTATACATCAGCAGTCCAGAGTGTAATCGATGGAACATGGGATGGAAGTAACTATTATGGAGGCATGAATGAGAATCTTGTAAGTATCACTCCTGTCGCAGATTTTGCGGCTGATACAACACAGGAGAAGGTTAATGTAGCAAAGCAGCAGATTCTTAGTGGAAAGAATGGTGTGTTTGATGGTGTTATAGAAACGAATACAGGAGCAACAGTAGGAACGGCGGGAAAAACTCTTGAGGATTCTGTAATAACAGGTGGTATAAACTGGTATTTTAAGACGGTAAGTGTGATTGAGTGATGATAGCGTGCGGTTATGCTGCACAGAAATGGAGAAACGTATGAGCATTAAAAAGAAGATACTTGCGATGATAGTTGGTCCTATATTAACTCTGGGAATTATATCAGTTATATTTACTCTTACAAGAGTTAAAAGTGCCATGGTTAATGAGATACAGGATGCACTTAAGGGAACAGCGGCGGCAACGTTGGCTGCATATGATCAGAATACAGGCGATTATATACAGGCAAGCAATGGTGATATATGGAAGGGCAGCTATAATGTGTCTAAGTCAGAAAGTCTTGTTGATGGAATTAAGCAGAATACTGGAATGGATGTTACATTTTTCTATGGAAGCCAGAGAGTTATGACCTCAGCAGTTGATAAAAATGGCGACAGGCTTCTTGGTTCACCAGCAGGTGATGTTGTTATTGATAAGGTTCTTAATAACGGACAGAATTATTTTAGTAAGAATGTATCGCTGGATGGTACTCTTAACTATGGATATTTTATGCCTGTATATCAGAATGGAAGTGACAGCAGTATCGTTGGAATGGTGTTTGTTGGAACTAATAGGGCACAGAAGGATGCGGTAATCAATTATCTTATGATCACAATAGGAACAGCGGTATTTGTCATAATGCTTATATGTGCTGCATTTGGAATTAAGATGTCTTCATCAATAACTAAGAGCATAAGAACAAGTATCGGTGTGGTTGAAAAGGTTTCAGCCGGTAATCTTGATGTCTGGGTTGATGAAAAGCTTCTAAAAAGAAGTGATGAAATAGGTGATTTATCAAGAGTCACGATTACACTCCGAGATGCCACAAAGACTGTAATAAAGGATATTTCAGCGAATGCAAATGCACTTCTTGATGCAGGAAATGCACTTAAGGAGGTTGCAGATAAGACAAATGGCACGATGAATCAGGTGAGAACGGCTGTAACAATGATTGTTGATAATTCAAGCGACCAGGCAAGGAATTCACAGAATACATCTGAATATATGAGGGCTATGGGAGAAGATATTACTGAAACCTCAAGGGAAGTGGATGCACTGGATGTCAATGCGGCATCTATGCAGCAGTCAAGTGAACAGGCTTCAGATACACTTGAAAAGCTGAGCGTAATTAACGGCGATGTTGAACGTATAATAAATGATGTTAAGGAACAGACTATCAGGACTAACAATTCAGTACAGAAAATACAGGATGCTACCACATTTATCGCTTCAATAGCAGAGGAAACCAATCTTCTTAGTCTTAATGCTTCTATTGAGGCTGCCAGGGCAGGAGAGAGTGGAAGAGGCTTTGCGGTAGTTGCAGAACAGATTAAGAGACTGGCAGAACAGTCGAATACATCAAGCCAGGAGATAGATGATACTGCAAGAGCACTTATGCAGGATTCTACAAAGGCGGTTGAGCTTATGAAGCAGATGCAGGATATAATAATGAACCAGAGCGAAAGCATGAAGGAAACACGTATGGTTGTGGGAAAGGTGCTTGATGAGATTGAAAGTTCAATGAAAAGTATCAGCAGTATCAAGGCTAGTACACAAAAGCTGGAGGTATCCCGTAACAATGTAGTATCAGCAGTTGATGAACTGTCAGAGATAGCTATGAATAATGTTGAGGGAACAAGAAAAACCCATCAGGAAACTGAGGAGGTTGCCGGTTCATTTACACAGGTATCAGAAAGTGCAGAACAGCTAAGAAAGATAGCTGGAATGCTGGCAGATAGTATAGATTATTTTAAGATATAGAGATAAGACAGCTATGCAGATTGTTATATAAGTAGTTATATAAGTAGTTATGTAAATAGTTATACATATAGTTATGCAGACAGCTATGCAGGGAATCGGGAAAGCCAGAGAAAGAATAAATATGCAAAAGGAAATTCATATTATAGTTTTGAAAGGTAATGAAAGGTAACGAAAGGAAATGCAAGGTAATGAAAGGTGAAAAAATACAGTTTGCATTTTTATCGGCTGAGTAGTATCATTTAATGGAGTATTATTTTTTGGACAGAGCAATAAATGCAGTTTATTGTTAATGCATATAAAATATTACTTAATATTAGGTTAAAAAGTTTAATGATAGATGGAGGCACGTATGAAGTTCATAGCAATCGGCGAATTGATGTTAAGATTATCACCACCTAACTATGAGAAGATAGTTACAACTCACAATTTCATCGTTAATTACGGTGGAGCTGAGGCAAACGTAGCTGTTTCTTTAGCTAACCTTGGTGTTGATTCAACATTTTTTACAGTATTACCTAACACTGACCTTGGTAAGTCATGTATCAACTACCTTAAGGCTAATGATGTACACACTAAGCACATTATCAAGGCTGATGGAAGAATGGGACTTTATTATCTTGAAGAGGGCGTTTCTGTAAGACCTTCACAGGTAATATACGATAGAGGAAGTTCAGCATTTGCTGAGTATGATTATAAGGATGTAGACTTTGAGAATATCTTAAAGGATTATGACTGGTTACACTTAAGCGGTATCACACCAGCTCTTTCATATAACTGCCGCCGTCTTATAGATAAGGCTATCAAGGCAGCTAAGAAGCTTGGACTTACAGTCAGCTTTGACCCTAACTTCAGAAGTACTTTATGGTCTTTTGAAACTGCAAGGGATGTACTTAGCAAGTATCTTCCATATGTAGATGTACTTATAGGTATTGAGCCTATCCATGTATACAATGCAGATGGAACTGATGTAAAGGATGGTCTTACTATGGACCCATCTTTTGAGGATATGGACAGAGTATTCAAGGCTATTGATGAGCAGTACCATATGAAGGCGATTGCAAGAACTGTACGTTATGTTCATTCAGGAAGTAATAATTCACTTAAGGCTTTCTATTATGCTGACGGAAAGACTTACGAGAGCAAGACTCTCAATTTTGAGATTGTTGACCGTGTTGGTGGCGGCGATGCGTTCTCTTCTGGTCTTATCTATGCTCTTATGCAGGATGGATGGAAGCACGAAGATATCGTCAACTTCGCCGTGGCTTCTTCAGTAATGAAGCACGCTATCCGTGGCGATACTAACATCACAAGTGTTGACCAGATTAGGCGACTTATGAATAATGCTTCGTTTGATGTGCAGAGATAGTAAGTTGTGTAAAGGGATATTTGGATTGTTATCCCATTATTATGCTCATATTGAGGTGGGGCTTAAGGTTTTCCACCAACTTATGGGCAGACTTATGTGGGATTAGACATTTTGCTCTTGGCATCATATATTATTATAAATTTAAATGTGCAGCCTGCACGCATATAGTTTAACCGGATATTTTAGGTATCTGGTTGGATTGTATGCGGGTGGGGTGCTTTTTTGTTTTGTGGGGGAGTATGAAAAAGGCTGTTTTAATACAACATTTCTATAAAAATATATGAAAAGGTATTAAAAAGTATAAAAAGGTGTTATAATATATAAAAATGTATTGAGAGGTGATAATTATGGATGGCAGGTATAAAACAGTATTTAAACCGGGAACATATCCTGAAAAAACCTATGTTTCAAGAAAAGAGAAGATACTAGGATATACATATGAAGACAGATTATTACAAAGTCTTTCGATTGAAGGGTATCTGACATACATTGTAGGTGCTTCCAAATGTGGAAAAACTGTATTATGTGAAAAAGTTATAGGTGCTGAATGTATGGTATCTATGTCTGGTAATGATTTTACAAAGATAAGTGATTTCTGGCAGGGAGTAGGTAAAAAGATTGGCTTTGAAATGTCATCATCTTTTTCTGATAAAACAGAAGATTACAACGATAAATCAAAGGAAGCCTCAATTATTACAAAGAATTATATTAACAATAAAGATAAAATAATAAAGTACTTCATAGAAAATAATAAAATTCTTGTATTGGATGATTTTCATTATGCACCAGCCGATATCCAGTATGAAATTGCGTGTCAGCTAAAGGAAGCAATACGTTTGGGATTTCAGGCTGTTATTATTTCACTTCCACATCGTTGTGACGATGCAATCAGATTAAATCCTGACCTTGCAGGAAGATTATCCGTAATAGAAATTGATGCGTGGGGAAATGACGATTTATGCGAAATTGCACGAAAAGGTTTTAAAGAATTAAACAAAAAAGTAAAACCAGAGATTATGGAAAGAATTGCAGTTGAAAGTATCTGTTCACCTCAGTTAATGCAGGCAATCTGTTTAAATATAGGCTTACTTCCGGATACAACAGAAAAAACTATAATCAATGAAAAAATAGTAGAGTCGGCGTGTTATCTTGCAAGTGTTAATCTTCCATATGCGGATGTTGTAAGATTTTTTAAGGCAGGTCCGCCATCACGCGGACAGAAAAGACTGGGATATATATTAAAGGATAATACAGAACGTGATATATATGACTTACTGTTGAAAGCTATTGCCGATAATCCGCCTTTAATTGAAATAGGAATAACAGATTTGACAAACCGTGTCAGAAATATAATGGCGGATGCCAATAAAATAAATAACACTAAGGTAAAGTCGGCATTAAAAAACTGGATGAAAATATTAGAAACACAGGGAAGCAGTTTATATAATGTTATAGAATGGAAAGATGAGTCAGTTCATATACTGGATAATCATTTTTTGTTTTATATGAGGTGGAAAAAAGATGAATAGAGTGGAGTTAATAAGTAAGGGGCAGAAGCTGCTTGATATAAAAGATTTACAAGTATTGCAGAAAGAATATGAACAATGGATAGATGATTTAAGGCAGAGTGAAGATTTTGGAAAAACTATGGAACGTAATAGCATTTTGTTACATATTTCAAGCAATCCATATGGTGTGCCAGAAATTGAATTAAAAAAATATAAGGACAGAATAGAAAAATATATAAGATTATTACAAAACTGCAATAAAGAAAACGAAAGTAATAAACTGTTACTTCAGATTTTAAAAAATTTTGATATGTTTCTGTATGAATTTTTCAGAGGAAAGCCACACGGTAAGTCGTCTATCGATATGGACGGCTTGAAGAAGTTCCAGATAAATAATGAGTATGATTTACAGTATATTCTGTATTCATATTTAAAACCGATATATCCATTGTGCAGAATGGAAGTTCCAGAAGATACAGGTTATGAAACCGTCAGAACTGATATTTACATAAATCAGGGAACGGTGTTAGAAACTAAGTGTTCACGCCTTTCTATGAGCCAGAAGAAGCTTATAGAGGAAATAGAGGCAGATATTACACATTATGGTGCATCGAATATATTTTTTTACATTTATGATAAGGAAAAAATAATAGATAATCCAGAATTATTCAAAAAAACCTATGAGAATAAAATTTATGAAAAAAATATTTATATTGAAATATTACAGCCAAAGGAATTGATTTAATTAAATATTTTTGGAAATATTAAAAATGGTATATAAACCGGAAAGAGATAGCACGTCCTGTTTTGGGGTAAACCAGCAGAGGGCGTGTTATTTTTTTGTGTTGGATTATGTTGATATAAAAAATTTTTTTGTGACAAATTGTAATGAAAGTAATAAAACCTTGAAGAAACGGACAAAATAGCTAAAAATAATCTTGAAGAAAATGACTAAAACGACTAAATTGACTTTGAAGAAACGTATAAAACCGCCTGAATTAATCTTGAAGAAATGGATAAAATAAGAGATAATAATCTTGAAGAAAATGACATTTACTATAGAAATACACATTAATAAGGGAATAAATAAGGGAATACGCATCATTTTTAGATTAGTGTTAAACAGTAACAATTGTTTAGTCCTGAAAGGGGAAAGTTATGAATTTTAAAAGAAAAGTATATAGCAGATTGTTAGAATGGAAAGAGAAGTATTCAGATAAATATGCGGTTTTGTTAGAGGGGGCAAGACGAGTTGGTAAGTCTACAATCGCACAGAGATTTGGAGAAAATGAATATGACTCATATATTCTTATTGATTTTTCCAAAACAACAACTAATATATTGGAGTGTTTCGATGATATAGCAAACCTGAATATATTTTTTTTAAGATTGCAGGCGGAAACAGGCATAACATTATATGAGCATAAATCACTTATTATATTTGATGAGGTTCAGCTTTTTCCAAAGGCAAGACAGGCAATAAAACATCTTGTAGCTGACGGAAGATACAGTTATCTGGAAACTGGTTCACTAATTTCTATAAAGAAGAATGTTAAGGATATTTTAATTCCCTCAGAAGAAATGAAAATACCGGTTTATCCAATGGATTATCAGGAATTCTGTGATGCGACAGGTGGAAGTTATGAACTTCTTAAGCAGATATATGATACAGGCAAGGCTATTGGGCAGGCAACTAACCGTAAATTAATGAGAGATTTAAGAATATATATGGCTGTAGGTGGTATGCCACAGGCAGTTGAAGCTTATATAGAAGGTAAAAATTTTTCTGAGATTGATATGGCCAAAAGACAGATTATATCATTGTATGAAGAAGATTTTAAAAAGATTGACGGGTCTGGAAGGATATCTGCATTATATCATTCAATTCCCGCACAGCTTGCAAAAGATTCCAAAAAATACAGGATTACTACTGCAATAGGACAAAAGAATAATTCAAAGTCAGAGGAATTATTATACGAGCTGATTGATTCAAAGACGGTTTTACCTTGTTATAATTCAACCAATCCAAGGGTAAGCCTGACAGATACAAAAGATTTTGACAGTTATAAATTGTATCTTTCGGATACAGGATTATTTATTACATTAATGTTTATTGACCGTCCAGTCACAGAAAATGATGTGTATGCAAAATTACTTTCTGATAAACTGCCGGCTAATCTTGGTTATCTGTATGAAAATCTTATTGCACAGATGATTACAGCAGCAGGAAGGGAACTTTATTATCACACTTGGGAAAAAGACAAAAGTACACATTATTATGAAGTTGACTTTCTTATTTCTGAGGGAAGTAAAGTAAATGCTTTTGAAATTAAGTCATCAGGGGCAGGAAAGCACGAATCTATAAAACAATTTTATAAGAAATTTTCAAAGAATGTAAATAAAATATATTTAATATCGCAAAAGGACGTTGGAAAAGAAGAAAATCTAATGTTAAAACCATTTTATTTAATGCCATTTCTCATAAAGTAAAGGAGTAAAAATAATGCCGAATATACTAATCGTAGAGGATGATATAAATATTAATAATCTGCTTTGTGAGGTGCTTACCAAGTCAGGATATGAGTGTGAGCAGGCATTTTCAGGAACAGAGGCAAAGCTGCTTCTGAATATAAAAGAAAAGGCTTATACGCTTGTACTGCTTGACTTAATGCTTCCGGGTGCAAGTGGTGAGGAGGTTTTAAAAGAGATAAGAAAACATGGAAGGCTTCCGGTGATTGTGCTGACTGCAAAGGATAGTATAGATGATAAAATCGGAGTGCTGACAGACGGAGCAGATGATTATATAACAAAGCCCTTTGAGATTAGAGAGGTATTGGCACGTATTCAGGTGCAGCTTCGTCATATAGAGGCAGAAACAAAAAGTGAGGCAGAAACAAAAAGTGAAGCGGAGGCAGAAACAGAAGTAAAAACAAAGGCTGGTATACAGGAAGGACAAGGCAGCGGAAGGCTTGAGTTCAGGGATATGGTGCTCACACGCTCTACCTTTGAGGTAAGTATCGGTGGCAGGGTGCTTCCTAAGATTACAAAACAGGAATTTGCAATACTGGAATTGCTGCTTAAAAACCCGAAGCAGGTGTTTAGCAAGGAGGATATATTCGAATATGCGTGGGATGAGCCATATATGGGTGAAACAAAGACCCTGGATGTGCATATAAGCAATATCAGGAAGAAAATAAAAAACGTTACACCTGATGAATATATAGAAACAATATGGGGGATTGGATATCGCCTGCATGAATAATTTACTCTTTTTTTACTATTTATTTGCGATTGATTAGGATTTATTTTTTATGATAAGAGCAGTTAAGAAAAGGAGGAAAAAGCTTTGAGTGAATTATTATTGCAGACAAGGAATCTGACTAAGCAGTATGGCAGACACAGGGCGGTTAATGATGTAAATATGCACATTAAAAAGGGTGCGATATATGGCTTTATTGGAAGAAACGGAGCCGGTAAAACGACCTGTCTTAAGATGATTAGCGGACTGTCAACACCGTCTTATGGCGAAATAGAAATGTTTGGGTATAAAGGAAAGGACTTACAAAAGGTACGTTCAAGAGTAGGGTGTCTTATAGAAGCTCCCGGACTTTATGGCAATATGTCGGCATATGACAATCTGAACATTAAATGTAAGCTTACAGGGATTAAGAAAAAAGGATATATAGATGAGCTGTTAAAAACAGTGGGCCTTGATACTGTTGGAGAAAAGAAAACAAAGCATTATTCGCTTGGAATGAAGCAGCGCTTAGGAATTGCTCTTGCACTTGTAGGCGAGCCTGACCTGCTTATTCTTGATGAGCCGATTAATGGACTTGATCCGCAGGGAATAGTGGAGGTGCGTGAAACCATCCAGAAGCTTGCTAAGGAGCGAGGTATGACAATATGTATTTCAAGTCATATTCTGGAGGAATTATCAAAGATTGCTACAGATTATGGCATTATTCATAATGGATGCCTTGTGCAGGAGCTTACAAGAGAAGAGCTTATGAAAAAATGCAGTGAGCGTATAGAGCTTACACTTGATAATCCTAAGCAGGCTATTTCTGTGCTTGATGATATGGGCTTTAGCAGCTATCAGGTTATAGATAAAGAACATATTCATATATTTGAAAGACTGGGAGAAAGTGCCAGGCTGAATATGGAGCTTGCAAAGGCGGGAATTCCAGTTAAGGGAATATCTATTACAAGTGAAGAACTTGAGAATTATTTCTTAAGGCTTACAGGGGGTGACAATCGTGCTTAATATGATAAAGATGGATGTATACAGAATGTTTCGTACAAAGAGTATGTATGTAATATGGATTATATTGCTGGCATCAGCACTGCTTACCTCATTTCTTTCAAAAATAGATTATGATGCAGTTAATAAAGAGTGGGAGAGGCAGCAGGCAGTAGAAAGTCAGACAGATATAGATGGTCAGACAGTTGATGTGATAAATGCACAAGACATAGAGGAACAACAGGCAGATGACAGCAACAAAGAACAACTTTCGCAGCAGAATACAGATAATGTCAATATTGGTATGAGTGTGGAATTACCTACGGAGCCAGGGAAGAAGGTTACGGTAATGGATGTTTTCTTTTCTAATGCACAGGGAAAGTTTTATGCACTTTTTCTTGTAATATTTGCGGTTATGTTTGCAACAGCAGATATTAAGAGCGGTTATATTAAGAATATTGGTGGACAGGTGTCACAAAGGGGGATGCTTATTGTTTCAAGGGCAGTTGCGCTTGCCTTATTTACAGCAATTACCTTTGCAGGGATATTTGTATTCCAGGCAGCAGCGAATATGCTTGCGTTTAAATGTGTGGTGTGGGGTAACTGGAAGGAGATTATACCTTATTTCTTAACAGAACTTACGCTTCATTATGCATTTGTGTTAATATGTATGGCGATAGCAGTTATAATTAAGAACAATGTCATAAGCATGACCTTATCGGTATGTCTTACTATGAATATAATGAGCATTGTGTATGCCTTTATAGATTATGTAGTTAACAGGAGTGGCCATCATAACTTTAGCATTTATAAGTATACAGTAACTGGAAGGATGGCAATGCTTCCTATGAATGCAGGCAGGGAGGATATTATTAGTTCAATGTGTGTGGCAGCCACATTTATTATTATAATGCTGTCATTAAGCAGTTATATTTTTCAGAAAAGGGATATTTAGAGAATGAGGATTATTATTGGAATATTAGCAGTAATAATTATTATACAGGCATTTATTATGTGGAAATACCAGCGGCAGATTAAGGACATCTGCCGCCAGTTGTCGTTTCTTATGGAACACGATAGTAACAAGCTGATTCAACGCGAAATAGATATGGGAGGAATAGGTGAGCTTTCAGATAAATTGAATGAACTGCTTGACTTGCGTAAAAAAGAAAGAAACGAGTACAGAAAAAAAGAAGAGCTGATTGCAGATACATATACTAATCTTTCACACGATATAAGGACACCGCTTACATCGCTGGATGGGTATTTCCAGCTTATAGAGGAATGTGACAATATAGATGACCAGAGGAGATATCTTGATATAATCAGAGAAAGGCTTAACAGCCTCAATGAAATGCTGGAGGAACTTTTTACATTCACTAAGCTGAAAAATGATTCATATAAGCTTGAACTTACGGATTGCTGTATGAACAGAATATTAAAAGAAGCTGTATTTTCTTATTATGATGAATGGAAAAAGCAGGGCATCTGCCCGGATATTAGTATTACTGAGGAAATGCTGTATATATCAGGTAATAAGCAGGGCTTAAGGAGAGTTATACAGAATGTCATAAAAAATGGTCTTGATCATGGGGAAAAGAATATAAGTATCAAGCTTACCCGTGAGGATAATTACGCTTTGCTTACAATCAGCAATTATACGGAACATCCTGAAAATATTGACTTAAGCCATGTGTTTGAGCGTTTTTATAAAGCAGATGTGGCAAGAGGCAGAGCCTCAACCGGACTGGGTTTATCTATTGCAAAAGAGCTTGTGGAGCGTATGAATGGAGATATAAGTGCAGGAATACAGGAAAATGATTTCATTATTGAGATAAAAGTTTTGCTTGTGGTATAATATGTATGAAAATTAATAAAAATATCCACTGAATATTGACAAAAAAATAACAAAGTGATATAAAATGCAAAAGAAACAGGGGCTGTTACGGAGAGATTATATACAGAATATGCTGATTCGTTTGATGAATGGGGGAATGGGGAATACCACAGATTCAATAATAAAGGGAGACATGCGTATGAAAAATATAAAAGAAATAGGGGATTTTTTTATAAATCTGAATGAATATGTATATGCAACAGATATAGAAACCAATGAGATTGTATATATGAATCATAAAGCATTGGAAGCGTATGGCTTAGAATCAATAGAGGATATAAAAGGCCAGAAGTGTTATGAGGTATTACAAAAAGCTTCTGTTAAATGTGGGATGTGCAATAACAGCAGACTTTTACCAGGAGCCTTTGAGGAATGGCGTTATTATAATCCTGTATTAGATAAATATATGATAATAAAGGATACACTGATAGAGGGCGAAGGAAACAAAAAATACAGGCTGGAAATAGGCATAGATATAAGTGAGGAGCTTGCACAGGATAAGCTTATCCAGAAGTATAGAGAAACTGAAGCATTTGTCAATGAGGGCTTAAGAGTGGCACTAGCAGCAGATACACCTGATGAAACGATAAACACACTTCTTGGGTATATAGGTAAAGCACTTAATGGAGAAAGAACCTATATATTTGAAAAAAATATATATGGAAGAGATGATAAGACATACGAGTGGACGGCAGAGGGAGTAAGTCCAGAGAAGGATAATCTTCAGAATCTGTCTCCGAAAGTGTGTGCTAACTGGTATAAGTGCTTTGAAAATGGCAGAAATATCGTGATTAAGGATCTTGAAAAAATAAAAGAGAGTGATCCACTTCAATATGATAATTTAAAAAGACAGGGTATTCATTCGATAATTGTAATTCCTATATATAACGAAGGAGAAGTTATTGCATTTATGGGAATAGACAATCCACCGCTGCTTACACTCGAATATGCCTTAAGTATACTAGAGATTATGAGTGCTTTTATTATATCATGTATAAAGCGCAGGAATATGATGAGAAAGCTTGAAGATATGAGCTATAAGGATGCTTTAACCAAAATCGGAAACCGTTTCGCTATGAGTGACTGTGTAGAGAGCATAGATAAAAAACAGAGTATAGGTGTTGTTTACTGTGATGTTACAGGACTGAAATATGTGAATGATACAATGGGACATGAGGCAGGCGACAGACTTATTCTTAATGCATGTGGATGCCTTACAGACGTGTTTGGAGTGGATGCAGTATTTCGTATAGGTGGAGATGAGTTCCTTGTAATCTGTACACAGATAGATGAGAATACATTAATAAAGTGTATAACAGAGTTAAAAGAACTAATGAATGAGCGTTCTGTGAATATGGCAGCAGGTGTTATCTGGAGTGAGAATGTAATAACAGGCTTTGATGAAATGTTACGTGAGGCAGAGGAGAAAATGTATGCCGATAAAGCGCGATATTATAAGGAAAAAGGAATTGAACGCAGAAAAGGACGGGCATAGCAGGGCTAAAGGAACGCATATAACACAATAACAGGAAATTTTGTGATAAATTATAATAAATAATACAGCTTAATTATTGACATTTTAAGATCAATTATATACAATCACATTATCTGCGATGACGAAGACAGTAGATTATGAAAGAAAGCGATAGCGAGCCGGGATGGTGGAAGCCGGTGTGAGTAGAGCATAGTTGAATATCACTTCCAAGCATCCTTGCAGAACTTTGCAGTATAATATTATGGGTAACATTACGGATAGTATTATATTACGAAAAGTAAGTAAGGACGGTAATCCTACCGTTACAAGGGACGCATATGATGGTATGTCGTAATTGATATAGGTTAAGTTGATTCAGCCCCTGTCGTATTACGGCAGGGGCTTTTTTGCGTGTGTAACGACATTTGTTACAGCACCAATAAAGCAAGCTAACATCGTTACGATTAAGTAAATGATTTGAAAGGAGTAACACAATGGTATACGAGAAAGTTTCATCAGATATGAATTTCGTAGACAGAGAAAAACAGGTTGAAAAGTTCTGGAAGGATAATGATATATTCCAGAAGAGTATTGATAACCGCAAGAAGGGGGAAACATATACATTTTATGATGGACCTCCAACAGCTAATGGTAAGCCACATATCGGACATGTTCTTACAAGAGTTATAAAGGATATGATTCCAAGATATAGAACAATGAAGGGCTATATGGTTCCACGTAAGGCCGGCTGGGATACACACGGACTTCCAGTTGAGCTTGAGCTTGAGAAGGAGTTAGGTCTTGATGGCAAGGAACAGATTGAAGAGTACGGTCTTGAGCCATTTATCAAGAAATGTAAGGAAAGCGTATGGAAGTACAAGGGTATGTGGGAAGATTTCTCATCTACAGTTGGTTTCTGGGCTGATATGGATAACCCATACATCACATATGATGATAATTTCATCGAGTCTGAATGGTGGGCTTTAAAGCAGATATGGGATAAGGGTCTTTTATACAAGGGCTTCAAGATTGTTCCTTACTGCCCACGTTGCGGAACACCTCTTTCATCACACGAAGTAGCACAGGGCTACAAGGCTGTTAAAGAGCGTTCAGCAGTAGTACGTTTCAAGTGTGTAGGCGAAGATGCATATTTCCTTGCATGGACAACAACACCTTGGACACTTCCATCTAACGTGGCACTCTGCGTTAATCCAGAGGAAACATACGTTAAGGTTAAGGCAGCAGACGGCTATACTTACTATATGGCAGAAGCACTTCTTGATAAGGTACTTGGCGGACTTGCAGTTAAGGCCGGCCAGACAGTAACAGGAGCAGCTATTGAAGAAGGTAAGGAAGCTGGAAGCGGTGCAGGCGTTGACTACGAAGTATTAGAAACTTACAAGGGTAAAGACCTTGAATATAAAGAATATGAGCCATTATACCAGTGTGCGGCAGATGTTGCAGCTAAGCAGCACAAGAAGGGACATTTTGTTACATGTGATGACTATGTAACTATGTCAGATGGTACTGGTATCGTTCATATTGCACCAGCATTTGGTGAAGATGATGCCAAGGTTGGACGTAAGTATGACCTTCCATTCGTACAGTTTGTTGATGGAAAGGGTGAGCTTACAAAGGAAACACCATATGCAGGACTTTTCGTTAAGAAGGCAGACCCAGAGGTTCTTAAGGATCTTGATAAGGAAGGTAAGTTATTCGATGCTCCTAAGTTCGAGCACGATTATCCATACTGCTGGAGATGTGATACACCACTTATCTACTATGCAAGAGAGTCTTGGTTTATAAAGATGAGTGACCCAGAAGTTAAGGCTAACTTAATAGCTAACAATAAGACAATCAACTGGATTCCAGAAACTATCGGAACTGGACGTTTTGGCGCATGGCTTGAAAATGTTCAGGACTGGGGAATTTCACGTAACAGATACTGGGGTACTCCTCTTAATATCTGGGTATGTGAGGATTGTGGAGAAATGTTATCTATCGGAAGTAAGGCAGAATTAAAGGAACATTCTGATAACTGCCCAGATGATATCGAGCTTCACAGACCATATATTGATGCTGTTACATGTACTTGTCCTAAGTGTAAGGGCAAGATGAAGAGAGTTCCAGAAGTTATCGACTGCTGGTTCGACTCAGGTTCAATGCCATTTGCACAGCACCACTATCCATTTGAGAATAAGGAAGTGTTTGAACAGCAGTTCCCGGCTAAGTTCATTTCAGAAGCCGTTGACCAGACAAGAGGATGGTTCTACTCACTTCTTGCTATATCAACACTTCTTTTCAATAAAGCACCTTATGAAAATGTTATCGTACTTGGACATGTTCAGGATGCAGACGGACAGAAGATGAGTAAGTCAAAGGGTAACGCGGTAGACCCATTTGATGCATTACAGAAGCACGGCGCAGATGCTATCCGCTGGTACTTCTATGAGAATTCAGCACCATGGCTTCCTAACAGATTCCATGACAAGGCTGTTACAGAAGGTCAGAGAAAGTTTATGGGAACTATCTGGAACACATATGCATTCTTTGTACTTTATGCTAATATAGATGATTTTGATGCAACTAAGTATACACTTGAGTATGATAAGCTTCCTGTTATGGATAAATGGATTCTTTCTAAGCTTAATACTCTTGTTAAGACTGTTGATAACAATCTTGCCAACTACAAGATTACAGAAACAGCAAGAGCACTTGAGGACTTTGTAGATGAGCTTTCTAACTGGTATGTAAGAAGATGCCGTGAAAGATTCTGGGCAAAGGGTATGGAGCAGGATAAGATTAATGCTTATATGACTCTTTACACAACACTTGTAACACTTTGCAAGGCAGCAGCACCTATGATTCCTTTTATGACAGAAAGCATTTACAGAAACCTTGTATGCAGTATAGATAAGACAGCTCCTATCAGTATCCACCTTTGCGACTTCCCAGAAGTTAAGGAAGAATGGATTGACAAGGAACTTGAAGATAATATGGAAGATGTATTAAATGCTGTTGTTATCGGAAGAGCATGCCGTAACTCAACTAACATCAAGAACAGACAGCCAATCGGCAAGCTGTACATCAAGGCTGACTGGAAGTTAAACGAATACTTTACAGCTATCATAGCAGATGAGCTTAATGTTAAGGAAGTTGAGTACACAGATGATGTAAGAGCATTTACTTCATACTCATTCAAGCCACAGTTAAAGACACTTGGACCAAAGTATGGCAAGCATCTTAATGCTATCAGAGCAGCACTTTCAACACTTGATGGCAATGCAACTATGGACGAGCTTAACGCTAAGGGTTCATTTACAATCAATGCTGATGGTGAAGATATCGTTCTTGAGAAGGATGATGTTCTTATAGAGATGACTCAGAAGGAAGGCTTTGTTGCAAGCTCTGACAAGGGTATCACAGTTGTTATGGATACTAATCTTACACCAGAGCTTATCGAGGAAGGCTTCGTAAGAGAAATCGTAAGTAAGATCCAGACTATGCGTAAGGACGCTGGATTTGAGGTTATGGACAAGATTACTGTATATGTAGATGGTAATGACAAGTTAGCAGACCTTATGGTTAAGAATGCAGAGCAGATCAAGAACGTTGTTCTTGCTAATTCTATTGAAACAGGTAAGACAGCAGGATTCACTAAGGATTGGGATATCAATGGTGAGAAGGTTGTGCTTGCGGTTGAGAAGAACTAATATGTTTGTTTAATAGACAATATCTAAGAAAATTACGGTTCTAAATGTACCTTGTAAGGGAAGTTTAGAGCCGTGATTTTTTTTAGGAGGGTTTGAATATTTCAGTGTTTATATGTCTATATGTCTTAAATTGGAGGTGGTTTGAATAAAGTTATAAAAAGGAACTGTTATTTAGTGAGAATTTTGAATAATATGGAAATAAATTGCAATAAGTTTATTAATCGTGTATAATTTAACTATTATATGTGTTTGAAATGAAACTTATGGCGCTATAATATTATGATATCAGGGGGTAAAAGGTCTGAACCCACATGAGCTTGCTCATAGGTGGGTGAATGACATTGTGACCCACTCCCCCTAATATTATGTATAATATATACATTTGCGATATATCTATATTTAAGGAGGAGAAGAATTAATGATGACAAGTACAGAAGCATCTTTTAGCAAGGAAGAATTCAAGAAAAAAGTTGTAAGTAATTGTAAGTCTCTCTACAGAAAGAATATTGATGAGGCTGATAAGCAGCAGGTATTCCAGTCAGTAGCATATGCAGTTAAGGACCTTATCATAGATAAGTGGATAGCTACACACAAGACATACGATGAGGAAGACCCAAAGGTTGTATATTATATGTCAATGGAGTTCCTTATGGGACGTGCGCTTGGTAATAATATGATTAACCTTACTAAGTATCACGAAATAAAGGAAGCATTAAATGAACTTGGTCTTGATATCAATGTTATCGAGGATCAGGAGCCAGATGCAGCCCTTGGTAATGGTGGTCTTGGAAGACTTGCAGCATGTTTCCTTGATTCGCTTGCAACACTTGAATATCCAGCTTACGGATGTGGCATCAGATATAAGTATGGTATGTTCAAGCAGGAAATAAAAGATGGATATCAGGTTGAAGTTCCTGATAACTGGTTAAAGGATGGCAATCCATTTGAAATTAAGCGTTCTGAATACAAGTACGAAGTAAAGTTTGGTGGATATGTACGTTCTTACAGGGATGAAGCAACAGGACGTGATATGTTCGTTCAGGAGGATTACCGTTCAGTTATAGCTGTTCCTTATGACCTTCCAGTTATCGGATATGGCAACAATACAGTTAATTCACTCAGAATATGGGATGCAGAGCCAGTTAATACATTTAACTTAAGCTCATTTGATAAAGGTGATTATCAGAAGGCTATCGAGGAAGAGAATCTTGCAAAGAATATCGTAGAAGTTCTTTACCCTAACGATAACCACTATGCTGGTAAGGAATTAAGACTTAAGCAGCAGTATTTCTTCGTATCAGCATCAGTACAGAGAGCTGTTGACAGATATAAGAATATGCACAATGGTGATGTAAGAAAGCTTTACGAGAAGGTAACATTCCAGCTTAATGATACACACCCAACAGTTGCAGTAGCAGAGCTTATGAGAATTCTTATGGACGAGAATGGTCTTGAATGGGACGAAGCATGGGATATTACAACTAAGACAGTTGCATATACTAACCATACTATTATGGCAGAAGCCCTTGAAAAGTGGCCTATTGAATTATTCTCAAGACTTCTTCCTAGAATTTATCAGATAGTAGAAGAGATTAACAGAAGATTTGTAGAAGAGATTAAGGCTAAGTATCCAGGGGACCAGGAAAAGGTTAGAAAGATGGCTGTTATCTATGACGGTCAGGTTAAGATGGCTCATCTTGCTATATGTGCCGGTTACTCAGTTAATGGTGTTGCAAAGCTTCACACTGAAATATTAGAGAAGCAGGAGCTTAAAGACTTCTACGAAATGATGCCTGAGAAGTTTAACAACAAGACTAATGGTATTACACAGAGAAGATTTCTTCTTCATGCTAATCCACTTCTTGCAGACTGGATTACAGACAAGATTGGTGATGGCTGGATAACAAACCTTAAGCAGCTTGAGAAGATGCTTGTATACGTTAATGATGAGAAGGCAAGACAGGAATTCATGCAGATAAAGCATAAGAATAAAGTAAGACTTGCTAAGTATATCAAGGAACATAATGGTATAGATGTCAATCCTGATTCTATATTTGATGTTCAGGTTAAGAGACTTCATGAATATAAGAGACAGCTTCTTAACATACTTCATGTTATGTACCTTTACAACGAGATTAAGAAAAATCCAGATATGGATATAGTTCCTAGAACATTTATCTTTGGTGCAAAGGCAGCAGCAGGCTACAAGATTGCAAAGCAGACTATAAAGCTTATCAATAATGTTGCTGACGTAATCAACAATGATGAGTCTATCAATGGAAAGATTAAGGTAGTATTTATCGAGAACTACAGAGTATCTAACGCAGAGATTATATTTGCAGCAGCAGATGTATCTGAGCAGATATCAACAGCATCTAAGGAAGCTTCTGGTACAGGTAATATGAAGTTTATGCTTAATGGTGCCATAACACTTGGTACTATGGATGGTGCTAACGTTGAGATAGTTCAGGAAGTTGGCGAAGAAAATGCAGTAATATTCGGTCTTAGCTCTGACGAAGTTATACGTTACGAGAACGAGGGCGGATATGACCCTATGGAAATCTTTAACAATGACCAGGATATCAGAGAGGTTCTTATGGAGCTTATCAATGGTAAGTACTCTAAGGAAGACCCGGAAATGTTCAGGGATATTTACAACTCACTTCTTAATACTCAGGAAGGAAGAAAGGCAGATACTTACTTCATACTTAAGGACTTCTGTTCTTACGCTGATGCACAGAAGAAGATTGATGCAAGATACAGAGATGAAACAAGCTGGGCTAAGACAGTTATGATTAACTCATTCAAAGCTGGTAAGTTCTCATCAGACAGAACTATTGAAGAGTATGCTACAGACATCTGGAAGCTTACAAAGACACCAGTTAAGTTAAAGTAAAATAAATAATGTAGAATAATATCTATCCGGTATTCATACACTTTATCTAGGAGGCTAGGTAAGGGGTATGAGACTGGATAGATTTTTTTTGCCACGGATTGTAATACAGTGTATACAGGCGGTAAAGGATAACATAGATGCGGTGGTCACAGACAAGCAGTATGCGGCTTATAAGAAGGCAAGAAGGAAGCATACAGGTGCATATAAAGAAAATGCAGTTAATACAAGTGCATATTATGCAAATATGAATTATGACCCCAAAACACATAATAGAAAAGCAGATAGTGGGAAAAAATATAACGGGGCAAACGGCATAATATATAAGGCAGGTTCAGGAGAACATAGCACAAGAACCTACGGCAGTAACAAAGGCAGCATAATAAAAAGAGAAGATAATGGGGGTTATGTAATAAGCAGCTGCGAGGCAGGGGAGTACGACTACAGGGATTATAATTATTACAACAAAGGCAGTCGCAGCCGTAACAGAACGAAAGAAGAGAAAAGTCCGGATAATAGTGTATACATAAACAATAGATTTGAAAAGGATGACATATATCAGGAGTACAGTACAGAGGATAACAGAATAAGAAAGGCTGTAAGGCGTGATATAGCAGGAAAATGTATGGCGGTAATGATATTTATCGCCATTTATTTGTTAGTGCCGACTATTATAACGATGAGGCTTACGGGGGTTGTTGACACTGTTGTGAGTGAGGAGATTACAGACGGAAAGACAGTGACAGTAAGCTATAAAAATGCGACACAGTCGGTTGATGTTGAGAAATTCATAGCAATGGTGCTTGCTGACAGGCTGTATATGGGTGATGAGGTTGAACTTCTCAAGGCGGAAAGTATTATGATAAGAACAGATATATACCGGATGATGGGGGAACAGATGAATATAGACTGTGAGCAGCTTGGAATGTCTTATCTTACAACAAGCCAGATGAAGAAAAAGTGGAGTAAGGATTATTCGGATAATTACAATCTCATAAATGACTGCGTGGCGGCGACTAACGGAATGACTATAACATATAACGGGCAGTATATTGATGCAAGATACACTTACATATCGGCAGGTTCAACACTTTCAGGTCAGGAAATGTTAGGAGAAAACTATGCGTATCTTATAGCGGTGGAGTGCCCTAAGGATAAGGAGGCAGAGGGGTATCTTGTAGTTAAGACGATAAGCAGCAGGGAATTTATAAATGCATTTGAAAAAATGTACGATGGATTAAGCCTTAGCAAAAAAGACCTTGATAAGCAGGTGCAGACAGTGTCAGCAAGTAAAGAGGGATATGTTTCCAAAATGCAGGTCGGCAATATCGTTATGACAGGAAGTACATTTGCAAGGATATTAGGACTTGATTCGTCAGATTTTAAGCTTGAATATATGGACAGCGGCGTAAAAGTGACGACAATAGGTGCCGGTGACGGAATGGGAGTGAGTGTATACACGGCTCAGAATATGGCAAAGGAGGGTGCATCCTACGAAGATATTTTAAAGACATTTTATAGTGGAGTCAGTATCGGGGAGAGTGCGTGACGTAAGAATAAACATTACATACGATTAATAATTCTTTACTGATATTTTACTTAAAGAAGCATATAGATTTTAAGAATACTCTTTATATTATAAGCAATCTTTGATTAATAAACATTTATGCAGGTCTGCACAATACATACCGCAGATGGTAAATGTGAGTTAACCGGAGGTTGCTTTTTTGCTGGAAAACAGGGATGAATATGGAATATATCCGGCAAAATATGGAATAGCATTGTTGCTGTCAGGGATTAAAAAGTATGGCAGTAACGTAATATCAGGAGGAAGATATGAGAAGAATGAAAAAAGTTGCTGCGGCAACGCTTACAGCTATGATGGTAGCAAGTCTTGCAATGGGAACAACAGAAACATGGGCGAGAAGTTCAAAGAGAGCAGCGTGGAATAATGCTGCGGCAGAGTCAGCAGATACAGAAACAGAGGTAAGGGATGCCTGTTATGTAGAAGATGACAGCCAGACAGATGCACATAATGTTAAGTCTAATGTATATGCAAACAGCGCAGAATGGGCAGCGTGGAAGACAAAGTGGGAAAGTGTCAGAACTAACTTCTGTCAGATAGCATTAACACCGGGCGAGGATGCAACAATGCTTAATGCAGGCTGGGTTTCAACAACTAAGGATGAAACTCCACAGGTTAAGCTTATGGATGTAAACGGCAATGAGATTAAGACATACACCGGTGTACAGTCAACAAGTGCTGATGTGCAGACAGTAAAGGATGGGGATACAACTTACACATTATATCCATGTAAAGTGACAATTACAGGTCTTGCAGAAAATACTTCATATAAATATCAGTATTATGTAAATGGTGCGTGGTCTGACACATATGATTACAAGACACAGTCAACAGACAGCTTTTCTATAATGTATGTAGGTGACCCACAGATAGGTGCTTCAACTAACCAGCTTGGCGATCAGAATAAAGAATATTATGCAATGAACGACTCTTATAACTGGTATCACACACTTAACAATGCAGTAAGCAAATTTCCAAACTTAAGCTTCATTATGTCAGCAGGTGACCAGATTAACCAGTCAGGAAGTCTTTCAAAGGAAGCAGATGCGCTTGAACAGCAGATAGAATATGCAGGTTTCCTTAATCCTTCAGTGCTTAGAAGCCTTCCGGTTGCCACAACAATCGGTAATCACGATTCAGGTTCAGTTAATTATTCTAATCATTTTAACTATCCTAACAAGCAGTCAAGCGGCGACAGGACAGCGGCTGGTACAGATTATTACTTTACATATGGCAACACACTGTTCATAAGTATTGATACTAACAACTATAATGTTTCTACACATGAAAATGTTATAAAAGAAGCTACAGAAAAAAATCCGGATGCAAAGTGGAGAGTACTTATGTTCCATCAGGATATATATGGTTCAGGTTATGACCATTCAGATTCAGATGGTATCGTTCTTCGTACACAGCTTACTCCTGTTATAGATAAGTATGATATAGATGCAGTTCTTCAGGGACATGACCATACATATTCAAGAACATATCAGATAACATCAGATGGTTCAGAGCATAGTTCATATACAAAGGCACCATCTTCATCAGATGCAGAAGCATTTTCATCTTACCTTAAGGACAACCTATGCTACACACTTACAACAGGAAGTGATGATACAACTAAGGCGATAGACCCTAAGGGAACAGTTTATTTTGAGGCAAACTCAGCAACAGGTAGTAAGTACTATCAGCTTATTGGTACACAGCAGGATTATATCGCTGCAAGATGCCAGAGCTGGAGACCAACATATTCTGTTATTGATATAACTGATACAACACTTACTGTAAAGACTTATGATGCTGCAACTAACGAGGAACTTGTGGCAGATGGCGGTGTTAAGACAGCTTACACTATCGTTAAGCAGGCTGATAAGACAGCACTTGCAGATGAACTTACCAAGGCAGAAGAGGCGCTTTCAGCAGCTAAGACAGCAGGCAATTACACAGAAGAGTCAGTAAAGGCGCTTGAGGATACAATCGCAGCAGCAAAGGCAATCTCAGAAAATGAGGAGAGCACATCAACAGACGTGGCAAGTGCAGTAACATCACTTCAGGATGCAGTTAAGGGACTTGCAGTTGTAGAAAACAAGGATAATACAGATACTGACAAGAATGGTTCAACAGATAACGGAAGTACAGGAGATAACCAGAACGGCTCAACAGACAACGGAAGTACAGGAGATAACCAGAACGGCTCTACAGATAACGGAAATACAGGAAATAACCAGAACGGTTCTACAGATAACGGAAATACAGGAAATAACCAGAACGGTTCTACAGATAACACTAATTCAGGCAGTGCATCATCTTCTGACAGCAAGGTTAAGACTGGTGATACAGCAAGAGCAGCCGTATGGTATACAGTAGCAGGTCTTTCTATGGCGGGTGCAGCAGGTGTGATACTTGTAGACAGAAAGAAAAAGAAGTTATCAAAGTAATATTGAAAAAAGCTATATATAAGGAATATAAAAATGTCAGATAAGAAACATATAATTATCAGAGCTGTAGTTGTTGTGGTATGTTTAGCAGCATTTATAATTGCGGCAGACCGATTAAGAGTTACAGACAAAGAGCCGATAGTCACAACGCTTGGTTATTCTTACGAGAATGCAAAGGTAATAGAGGTGGTGGAGGATAATCTGTCACCTGACGGCGTGAGAGTGGGATATCAGATGTTAAAGGTGCAGCTTACATCCGGTGAATATAAGGGAGAAATAGTAAATGCCACAAGTGCTGAGGGCAACCTGTTCGGTGCGGTATGTAAAAAGGGCGATTCAGTGGTTGTGCATATGAGTGTATCGGGCGACTCTAAAAATGTTTCCGTATATTCTAAGGACAGAATAGTGGCTGTAGCTGCATTTGTAGGAATATTTCTTCTGCTTATATGTGTTATAGGTGGAAAGAATGGCGTTAAGTCGGTGATTGGTCTTGTATTTACGTTCGTGGCAATATTTATGATATATATACCGCTTATATACAGAGGTTTTTCGCCATTCTGGGCTGCGGTAATCATAACAATTATAACGACAATAGTTACTATGTATCTTATCAGCGGCATTGCTGTAAAAACTTTATGTGCAATATTGGGAACAGTCATAGGCGTACTTCTTGCCGGATTATCTGCGTGGCTGTTTGGACGTGTAGCGGATATTGATGGATATAATGTGTCCAACATTGAAACGCTTGCTTATGTAGGGCAGATAACTAATATACAGATAGGCGGGCTGTTGTTTTCAGGAATTCTCATAGCTTCTCTTGGTGCAGTTATGGATGTTGCTATGTCGGTTTCTTCGGCAATAAGTGAAATTCATGACAAAGCACCGCAGCTTGGCTGTCTGGAGTTGTTTAAAAGTGGTATGAATGTTGGACGTGATATGATGGGAACTATGTCAAATACTCTTATTCTTGCATTTGTCGGAAGTGCGGTGAGTGAGCTGGTTATTAATTATGCGTATAATCTTCCGTTCAGACAGATTATTAATTCTTATAATATCGGGATTGAGATTATGCAGGGCGTGTCGGGAAGTATCGGGGTTATACTGACGGTGCCGGCAGTGGCGGTTGTGACGGCCTGGATGCTTACGCGAGGGGAGCATGCAAAGAATGAGGGGAATGTGGCAGAGTAGGTTAATGGTTTAAAATAGCTTAGAAATGTGATTACAGACGGACGATGAAAGATATGGAATAACCAAGAAGTTAGCTGACAGGGGTGATTGTCATGTTGACGAACGGACGACAGAATATAAGCGGGTGCTTATAGCGCAGGCGGTGTTCAATGCCAGAAGATTTAACTGGCTGACTCTAAGACTTTTCATATATGTAGTGGTTATGTACGCTACCACTCAGACACGCCATCCGTGGCGTGGCTTCGTTTGCGGGTACATCCTTGTACCCGCATAGCTGGGGATTGAAGGAAAAGTCTAAGACTCAGCACAGTTAAACTTCAAGTGCATCTCACACTGCCGGCACTACAGGCACCCGCTTATATTATGTCTGACTGTTGAGTAATGTGACTTGTCAGTATATTAGAGTGTGGTTATTTATTTAATATGAAGTTTAGTTGAATTTTAAGTGTGTCCTATGCATTATTTGTAATAATTGTTCTCTGGTTTATGTCTGTTTCTGGTTCTCACTGCATACTGGCAGAATATTTGTGGTAATCAATTTTAAAGAATATATTTATAAGAACAGAATATTTAAGCAGAAGCTGATATCAGTACAATAAATATGAATAATTTTCCATAAACAGTCATATTATATGATTAAAGGGTCAAAAGGTATCATCGATGCATGCTTGCATGCAATTCG
>OLWA01000931.1_pt1 | contig 33293 bp, 20 predicted proteins | sample 1673251 | NCBI WGS metagenome assembly OLWA01 (sample SAMEA3178937, study PRJEB25190) | human gut metagenome | biome: human gut; feature: human-associated habitat; material: faeces | place: Austria | collected 2013 | reverse complement strand
AAGGGTTCTGCTGCCTTATGCAAGAAATAAAAAATGGAATTGATAGAACCCACCTTTACTACTTTGATATCGTCAAGCCACATGCGTTTTTCGATCGTGGCAATCGTGATCCGGGTTTCCGCCGTGACATTCCGGATGACGACCGAATGGTCGGTCCAGGCAAAACGACCGTTGTTGTCGCGGCCCGAATCGTCGTTATAGAGGGTTATTTTCGTCGAACCGTCCTCGAAGGTTCCGCCTCCCGATACGCTGACCGTAAAATCCTTGCGATCCTGGTTGCCATAGAGCGTATAGACCACCGGGTCGTCCTGAATCTTCTTGGGCTCGGTATAGGGACACGCACGGAACGTCAGTTCAATATCGGCCGTTGCGTCACCGAGTTTGGTCAGATGCGGAAGAACAAGGCTGCCGGCTGCCGAACCCGTACCGAACTTGAGATGTCCGCAGACTTCGTAGATCTTCTTGCTGTTGGCCGTGTCCCAGTCAGCCTCTCCCCAACGGGCCGTCAGATAGTCCGCATTGTTCTTGCCGATGGTGGCAAACGTATCGTCGGCATTCTTCGAAGGTTCGGCCACAACGGTGGTTCCGTCATCGGCATAGACGCTGCCCGTGATATTCAGCGTCTCGGGAAGTTTCTGGGCCGCCGACGAAGGGCAGATGCCGAAGGCCGCCGCAATGGAGTAGCCGCCCCACCAGAAGTCGTCGAAATCCTTGTAGAGCAGCACCTCCTCGCCAAGAACCGGCATCGGAAGAGTTCGGCCCTCGCCAACACCAAACTCGGAATCGGTATAGACACCCTCGCCGAGAATCTTCACCCGACAATAGTAGGTCTTGTCGGCCTGCAGATTACCGAAAACAAACCGGTTGTAGGGATAATTGGCATAGAAACCTTTTCCCTTGACAGGCTCCTTGCATTCGACCGTACGAACGGCCTCTCCCGACGCCGACTCGGCCAGTTCGAGAATAAATTTGCGCGGATAGGCATCGTCACGCGGCCACTCGAAAACCAACAGTCCGCGCGATGCCAGATAGAGCGATACCTGCGGGGCGGGAATGGCTACGGGATCCAGCGTGCGGCAGGGCAGGAAGGCCGAATAATCGGAATTGAACTCGGGCTTGGACTGACAGTTGGACATCACACGGAATTTGTAGTCGGTACTCGGATCGAGCGCATCGAACGTGCATTCGCTGTCCATGACCACCTCGCTCTTCACGGCCGAGGTCTCATTGTCCGCCTTGTACAGTTCGACGGTATAGGACGAAGCGTCGTAATCGCGCTTCCAGCTGAAGCTGAGCGACGAGGGCGTTTGTTCCGTACAGTTCAGTGCGGTCGGAGTCTCCAGTTTCGAAACGACCTCTACGGGCTTGGCCTGCGAGACGTATACCCGATAGTTGTCGATGAAGAAGCGATTGTTTCCAGCCTTGGTACCGCTGATCTTGATGCGCGTTGCGCTGGTCGCACCCGTAACCTTGAAAACGATGCTCTGCCAGGTGCGCTTGGGATGGTCCTTCACCAGCCGGGTATCGGGCATCGAGCCGGCATTTTCGGCCGTGACAACAATGTCATCCTGCTCTCCGTCCCAACGACAGTAGTCGAATTGGACGAAGATGTTTTGAGGTTCGCTCAACCCCAGCGCCTGAAAATTCAGAGCCGGCGACATGATCCATCCCAATGCCGAACCGGTACCGATCTTCGGGTATCCAGGATGCTCGTAAACCTTCGATCCGTCCCATTCGGACAGACCGCGGTCAGCCGTGAACGCCGGATTCATGCCGGCATTGAAAAAGTCGCCGCTGCCATCCTGCCCGGAGGTAGCAACAACATTGGCGGGCGTATCGGGAGTGACGTCGAGATTCTGATTGCCGGGCCACATGCCGGTCTTGTTGGCTACGTAGTCGCCGCCCCAGATCAACTTGTCGAAGGTCATCTCGTAAATGATGTTTTCCGACGAAACGAAGCTGCGGGTCGTCTGAACGACCGGAGACTCCTGCGAGGAGAGCCCGATGGTCACCTCAATGTCAATGTCACCCATCGAACGGGGCGTACCGCTCAATGCGACAAGCACTTCTCCGTCACCCTCCTGAAGTTTTTCACCGCGGACCGACTCGCACTTGATCCCCGGAGACCCCTCTCCGTCGAGTTCGACGTCGACATCCATCAATTCGGTACCCAACGCCTTCTCGTAAGGTATGGCAACGTAAATACCGGAGATCTCTTCCCCCTCGAGCAGCGTCCCGAGAATATAGGCCTGTTTCAAGGCAAAGATACCGTCATCCTGATTGACGAAGACCTTCACCTCGCGACCGGCGGCATGGATCACGATCTCACCCGTACGCTTTTCTCCGGCGTTACGATCGACGGTGACATCGATATACTGATAACTGCGACCGTCTCCGACTCCCTGAGAAGGCGTCATGTGAATCCAGTCGTTGTCCGTCGAAAGCGACCAGCTGCCGTTCGTTCGAACGGTGAACGATTGGGTTGAAATGCCGTATGCGAAATTGAGCTGATCCGTATCCCGAGTAACCGATATGTCCGGGTCGTCGGAACAACTTGTGTGCAGGAGCACCACCGCGGCCAATGATGCAAATAGAATTGACGCAAGTTTCATTGTTCAATGTTTTAAGACCGGAATAAACCAATACTCCGCAAAGTCGTACCGGTATTGTACGCATTTGCGGATATCGCCCAATCATCAAATGGTGTAAACTTGCATGACAAAATTAATCATTCTTTCCTTACCTGCAAACTTTTTCCCTTCCATTTCTGTTTTTTTAATCTGTTTTTAACACTTTTTTAATCAAAATATTTCCTTTCATGACTTATCGCATAAAAAATAGAATAAAAAAGGAAACAAAAGGTTTGTTTTTTGAAATTTATATCTATATTTGCGGCTGAAACCTCAAAAACCCTCTTACTGCTATTATTAATTAATCGTATCGGAACATTCAAGCCAGGATTTATCGCCTTCCATCAATGGAAAACTTGCAAACACAACCGGATTACGCTCCAACCAGACAGCCAATCCGCAGGTGATAATCTCAACCAACCAGACTTTAAGCATCAAGTATGAAACAATGTTCCTATGAAAGCAAACCGAGCGGACGTCGATACGGCTGCGGAAGACTCATTCTGCTTCTGTCCTGCATCCTGTTCTCGACCTCGGTTCTGGCCCAGACCTATAATCTGAAGGGCGTCGTCCACAACGAAGCAGGGGAGCCCGTTCTGGGGGCAACCGTCGTCATCGAAGGAACGTCCCGCGGAGTTACAACCGATATCAGCGGATCCTTCTCGATCGCCGTATCCAAAGGCGAAACCCTGCTCATCCAGTTCATCGGCTACAACCCGCAAAAGTTCCGCATCGAAAGCCAGACCATGCTCGACGTAACGATGAAAGAATCGACGAATCAGCTCGAAGAGGTCGTAGTCGTGGGGTACGGCACCCAGAAGAAGCGGGACGTCGTAGGCGCCGTCGAGCAAATCTCGGGCGAAATCTTCGAACAGCGCGCCAATCCCAGTCCCGTGCGATCGCTGCAAGGACAGGTCGCCGGCCTCAATATCACGATGACCGACGGCAAGGCCTCCCGCGGCGCCGACATCAAGATCCGCGGGGCCGTCAGCAGCATCGGTGCCGGCGGCAATGCACTGGTACTCGTCGACGGTGTGGAGGGCGACCTGACCGCCGTAAACCCCGACGACATCAAAAGCATCTCGGTTCTGAAGGACGCTTCATCCACGGCCGTATATGGTGCGCGCGGCGCCTTCGGCGTAGTGCTCGTCACCACGAAAGATCCCGTAAAAGGCAAAATCCACATCAACTACAACGGATCGTTCTCGATACTGAACCGCACGGTCGAACCGGAACTGGAAACCAACGGCCTGAAATGGTTTAACTCTTATCTGGAATCCTATATCGGCTATTTCGAAAAGGAGCCCGCCTCGATCAACAACATCTTCCCCTACAGCAAAGCCTGGGCCGACGAACTGGCCCGACGCGATGCCGATCCGACGTTCGAAAAATGGAGAGTCAACGACAACGGCGAATATGAATATTTCGGCAATACGGACTGGCACAAGGTCGTCTATCGCGACTTTACCACGGGCCAGCAGCACAATCTGACCATATCGGGCGGCAGCGACATTGCCGACTATTACCTGTCGGGACGGTTCTTCGAACAGAACGACATCTACAACGCCGGGAACGGGAAATTCAAACAATACAACGTCCGGGCGAAAGGCAGCCTGAAACCGTTTCGATGGATGCGCATCGAAAACAGCACCGACTTCGTCCGTCGCACCAACCGCCAACCGCGCGTGAGCGCCACGTTCGAAAATCGTCTGCTCACGATCAACCGCATGCTGGAGCACCAGGGATATCCCGTAACGCTGGTTACAAACCCCGACGGCTCCTGGACCAATACCGCCGCGTACATCGGCTGGGCCGGATTCGTGGAGGGCGACACCTATCAGGACAATTTCAAGTTCGACATGAAGAACACGACAGCCCTGACCATCGACCTCATCAAGGACGTACTCACCTTCAGAGGCGACTTCACCTACCTCTACAACCACTCCGAACAGGATCGCGTCAACAACCAGCACGACTACTCGATCGGCCCCGGCATCACGGGCACCCGCGAGGAGTACAGCGACTACGAAAACCGCACCTACAACACAAACTATTACGCCACCAATGCCACGCTGACCTATTCGCCCCGTCTCGGCGACAACCACTCGCTGACGGTACTGGCCGGATGGAACGTCGAGGAAAAACGCTATATGAAGACCTTGGCTTACCGCACCGGACTGCTCGACTCCTCGAAACCGAACTTTTCCCTGATGGACGGATCCGACATCACGCTGAAAGACAACGGCAGCTATGAGTGGGGATTTGCCGGCGCCTTCTTCCGCCTAAACTACGGCTACAAGGGTAAATATCTGGTCGAATTAAGCGGTCGCTACGACGGTTCATCCAAATTTCCCAGCAACCAGGTGTGGGGTTTCTTCCCCTCGGCATCGGTCGGCTGGAGAATCTCGGAAGAGAGCTTCATGGAAGGTGCCCGCTCATGGCTCGACAACCTGAAGCTGCGCCTCTCGATCGGAAGCGCCGGAAACGGGGCCGTCGACCCCTACAAGTATCTCTCCATCATGTCGATCAGCAAAAGTTCGGTCTTGATGGACGGCGCCTACTTCTCCTACACCTCCGCTCCGGGCATGCAACCCAAAAGCCTTACCTGGGAAACCGCCACAACCTATGATGTGGGACTCGACTGGGACATGTTCAACGGACGTTTCAACTTCACGGCCGATATCTACCGCCGCATGACAACCGACATGTTCACCCCCGGCAAGGAGATCCCCGCCGTAGCCGGCTACACGGCTCCGCGAGGAAACTACGCCAGCATGCAGACAGATGGTTGGGAATTGAGCGTCGGATGGAGAGACAGCTTCAAGGCCGGCAGCAAAGATTTCAACTACAATGTCAAGGTTTCCGTATGGGACAATCTGAGCAAAATCACCAAATACACCAGCAAGAAGGGGCTGCTCCCGACACTTTACGAGGATAACTATTACGAAGGAATGACCATCGGCGAAATCTGGGGCTATCACGTACTGGGACTTTTTGCCACGGATGCCGAAGCCGCCGACTGGGGTCCCCGTCAAACGGCAAGCTTCACCAACAACAGCAGCGAGACCTATCTGGCCGGTGACCTGAAATTCGCCGATCTGGACAATTCCGGCTCGGTCGACAACGGCGAAGGCACCATCTATAATCATGGCGACCTGCGCAAAATCGGCAACACGACCCCCCGATACTGCTATGGAATCACCCTCGGATTCAACTGGAACGGAATCGGCTTCAGCATGTTCTGGCAGGGCGTCGGCAAGAGAGACTGGTTCCCGGCCAAGGAATCCTCCTACTTCTGGGGACAGTACGGACGCTCCTATGGCTTCTGCCTGCCGTGGCAGGACGAGAATAACCGCTGGACCGAGGAGAATCAGAATTCGCAGGCCTACTGGCCCCGTCTGCGCGGTTACATTGCCGAAAAGACCAAAGGTATCATGTCCACATCCAACGACCGATACATTCAGGACGCCTCGTACGTCCGGCTCAAGAACCTGACGCTGGACTACACCTTCCCGAAAAAGATCTCGCGTAAAATCGGCATGGAGTCCCTCAAGATCTACTTCTCGGGCGACAACCTGCTGACGTTCACCCCTCTGAAAAAATACGCCAAGAACTTCGACCCGGAGGTGATCGGATCCGGCGACCAGGACTTCTCAACCTCGCCCGGCAAGGAGGGTGACGGATACGGTTACCCCATGATGCGGAGCTTCACCCTCGGAATCAATCTTACCTTCTAATTCGGACACAACCATGAAAAAACATAAAACCCTATCGCTGCTGGTACTGATGACGCTCGGATTCGCCTCCTGTACCAACTTTTTCGAGCGAGAACCTTTCTCCAAGGTTGGAGCCGACACGTTCTTCCGGTCGGAAAAGGATGTGGAACTCTTCGCCAACGGACTGCTGCAGAAAAACATGCCCGGATATGCAACACTGACCTACGGGGACCAATACTCCGACTTGATGGCCGTCAGCAGCACGTCGGACTACCTCAAAACGGCCTGGAGTTCCGAAAAACAGACCGGCTGGGATGTCGGTGACTGGTCCAACATCTACAACGTCAACTACTTCCTCTCGCGTCTCTACGAGGCGGCCTCCGCAGTGAATGACGACGCCAAGATGAAACACTACGAAGGCGTCGGGCGTTTCTGGCGGGCCTGGCTCTATTACAGCAAGGTGCAGACCTTCGGAGCCGTCCCTTGGTATGACAAACCGATCGATCCCGAAGACGAGGCGGAACTCTACAAAGGACGCGACAGCCGGGAATTCGTCATGGACAAAATCCTGGAAGATCTGAATTTTGCATCGACCTATTGCCTCTCCGACAAGGCCTATGTGAACAATTCGCAGATCAATCGTTGGATTGCACTGGCTTTCAAGGCCCGCGTGTGCCTCTACGAAGGAACCTATCGCAAATACCACACGGAACTGGGGCTGGAATCCTCGGCCAACAAATGGTTGCAGGAGGCGGTCAACGCCTGCGAAATCCTGATGAGCGAAAGCCCCTATTCGCTCGTCAACAATCCGGCCAACCTGAAAACGCAATGGCGCAAACTCTTCACCAGCGAGGAGATCGACTACCAGGAGGTGATTTTCGCCAACGAATTCAGCGAGGAGCTGCTTCGGTTCCATTCGGCCACCTGGAAATTCACGTCGGGATCCTACGGTTCGCGCTGGTCGCTCTCGAAAGCGTTCGTCAACACCTACCTGATGCTCGACGGATCGCGCTTCACCGAACGCACCGACTATAACAAGACCGAATTTACCGACGAAGTCAAGAATCGCGACTACCGCCTGATGCAATCGGTCATTACCCCCGGATATTCGAAAAAGGTCGCCGGAGTGGATACCCAAACGGCTCCGGACTTTTCGCTGACCCTGACCGGATATCAGGTCATCAAGTGGACGCTCGACGACGACAAGTACGAAGGAACCAACAACAGCACCAATTCCCTCCCCATATTGCGATATGCCGAGGTGCTGCTCAACTATGCCGAAGCGAAAGCCGAACTGGGTGAATTCGGCGAAACGGAATGGAACCAGACGATCAAACCCCTGCGCGAACGGGCCGGCGTAAACGGCAAGGCCCCGCTGGCGGCCGACCCCTACCTGATTGAATACTACGCCAACCAGACCACCGACAAATGGATCCTCGAGATCCGCCGCGAGCGGGCCATCGAACTCTTGCTCGAGGATCTGCGTTACGAGGATCTGATGCGCTGGAAACTGGGCGAGCTGCTCGAAAAGGAGTGGACCGGCATCTACATTCCCGAAAAGGAAAAGGCCTACGACCTGAATGGAGACGGAATCAATGACGTCTGCGTGACAGACGGAAAACCCGGAAACGAAAAGGGCGTATTTTACATCGATCTCTCCAAGGGTCAGTATACCCTCAACAAGGACAACTGCCTGGTATACAACGAAACCCGAATGTGGAACGATCGCAAATATCTGCATCCCATTCCCAAAACTGCTCGGATCATCAATCCGGCTCTGGGTCAAAACGAAGGCTGGGACGAATAATAGACTCGACAGCCTGTCTCGAAAAAGACTTGCGGACAATCTGTCTGCAAGTCTTTTTCATAATCCGGCCGGTGAAAAGAAAAAAATGAATCCCTTCCGCAACGAGACGAACGAAAAGCATGAAACTCGATCTTTCTTTGCCGATCAGAGAATCCGGAAACTCTTGCCCCGCACTCGTTTAAAACTTAACCACAGGAGAATCGCTCGGATCATAGGAAAACGTCCCGACGGCTGGTCGATCTGGCGCGTAAAAATCTGCATACGCTGCTCGACATGCTGTCCCAGCTCTTCGAATTCGAACGGATGGAGCACCAGCAGCCCCAATGCGAACCCACGGCATTGCACCCCGTCGTCGTGGAGCTGGCAACCTCATTTGTTCCGTTGTGCCAGCATAAGGGAATCGAACTGCATGTCGGTGATTTTCCAGGGGATCTGTACGTCGAGGCTGACAAACCGTTGCTGAATCGGGTCCTGAACAACCTGCTTTCGCATGCGGTCAAATATACGCCTTCAGGCGGATGTGTGTGAATCGAAGTCACGGTTTTGCCCTCCATCGTGCGGATCGATGTGGCCGATGATGGAATCGGCATTTCGGAACAGGAACAGCAACGGCTCTTCACGAGTTTCTTCCGGGCCCGCAATGCAATCAACTCCCAGGCTCCGGGAACCGGTCTCGGATTGTTGCAGGCCAAACGCTTCGCCAATCTTCTGGGCGGGGATATCACCTTCGTTTCCGCCGAGGGTAAGGGCTCGACCTTTTCGTTGACACTGCAGCGGGCGGAGGCCTCGGCCAAGGCGTTCCCCGAAGCGGAGCAGCAGCGTCTTTCGTCCGACGAGGAATCCGAAGCGTTGTCGCAGGATACGATCCTTGTAGTCGATGACAACGATGAATTGCGCCGCTTCCTTTATGAGATCTTTTCACCCGAATACCGGGTCGTGCTCCGTAGCGACGCCGCTTCGGCGTTGAAATACCTCGAAACGGAATATCCGAGCATCATCCTTTCGGACGTGATGATGATCGGAATGCAGGGGGACGAGATGTGTCGTCTGATCAAGGAGAACCCGGTGACGGCCGGTATTCCCGTACTGCTGCTGACGGCCAAGGCCGGAAACCAGGCAATGATCGAGGGCCTGGAGATGGGGGCGGACGACTATATAGCCAAACCGTTCGATGTAGCGGTTCTGAAGGCCAAGGTCCATGCACACGTTGCCAACCGGCACCGTCTGCACGAATATTACGGGAAAATAGCCCTGCAGCGGGGCGAAGAGCGGCATGAGGTACAACCCGATTCGAATGTTCTGCCCAACGAAGCGGACTGTGATTTCGTAAAACGGGCGCGGCAGATTGTCGAAACCCATTTGAGCGACACGGAGTTCGATATCGAGCATCTGTGCCGGGAGATGGCCCTGTGCCGGACGCTTTTCTACGAACGTCTGAAGACGGACGATTTTCTGATCTTTGAACTTATGAACGAGATCCAGGACGGTGGATGGGGCAGCGGTGCGAACCTCACCGACGGCGGAAAACAATATGAGGTGTTGAATGAATGGAATCAGGCAGCCGTTGACGCGGTGCGCGCAACGGGCGGCAAGAATGCCACTCGATATTTGGCTGTTGCGGGATACAGCGCCAATCCCGAACTGACCATGGCTCATTTGAAACTGCCCGAAGACTCCGCTACTGGGCGTTTGCTGGTTTCGGTACACAGTTATGATCCGGCCGAGTTTGCGCTTAATGCCCAATATACCGAGTGGGGGCATACGGCCGATCCGTCGAAAAAGGCACCGTGGGGAGATGAAGATTTTATCCGAGAGATGTGCTCGAAACTCTATGAGAAGTACGTCTCGAAGAATATTCCGGTCTATTTCGGGGAGTTCGGATGTATCCACCGTGCACAGGCCCGGGCCGAAAGTTTTCGCAAATACTACCTTGAATACTTCTGCAGGGCGGCACGCATCTACGGCATTGCGGCCTTCTATTGGGACAACGGCAATGCGGGCACCGGCAAGGAGTGTTTCGGCCTGGTGAACCATTCGTCCGGAGCCTTTCTCAACAACGGAGAGGAGATTGTCAATACGATGGTGAAGGGCTATTGCACCGAGGATGAAAACTATACGCTCGAGGCCGTGTACGACAATGCCCCGGAATAGTAAATCAGCGTGCAGGTTGTCGTATTTACAAGTCGCAAAATTACTTTCAAGAGCCTTTTGCGTCAAGATGAAATACGATGCGAATCAATGAGTTAAACGCTTATTCGGTGGACGGTTCGGCCCTCGGGAAAAGTCCACCGATTTGGACACCCGCAGCCGGTTGTTTTTGCTTTCTCATACAGACTATCCAAAAACAAAAAGCCTTGTAAACTATTCGTTTACAAGGCTTTCCTTTGTTTCGGCAGGCCCCGGGTTTTATTGCCGCCCTTCTTTGGCCTCCTCTCTGGCGGTGCGTAGGGGACTCGAACCCCTGACCCCGTGCGTGACAGGCACGTATTCTAACCAGCTGAACTAACGCACCCCTTTTCGGTATTGCGAGTGCAAAGATAGCGCTATTTTCGAATTCCACAAACTTTTTCGCCTTATTTTTCCACTTTTTTTCGGAAAACGGATTCCGCAACAATCCTGCAAAAGCCCATTCAGAACGTTAATCAACTCATCGCCAGCATTTCACGTCTCAACACAAAAAAGCACCCCCGCGACAGATCGTCGCGGGAGTGTCGAACCATCAGTCCCCGGGCAGGACCATGAATCCCCGTCCGGTCCTAACGCTACTTGTTGCGAATCCGCAACTCATAGAGATCGTGCCGACGATCCTTCAGATTGCGGACGCTGCCGTAGGTATGCAACTCGTTCAGCAGATCGAGGTCCACATCCGAAATCAGGATCATCTCCGTGTTGGGGGTCGCCTCGGCCCGGCGTCCATCCGTCGGGAAGGCAAAGTCACACGGCGTGAAGACCCCCGACTGCGCATACTGAATATCCATGTTGTGAACCCGCGGGAGATTGCCCACGCTGCCCGCAATGGCCACGAAACACTCGTTTTCAATGGCTCGTGCCTGGGCGCAGACCCGAACCCGCGAGTAGGCGTTCTGCGTATCCGTCAGGAACGGCACGAAGAGGATCTGCATGCCCTCGTCGGCCATGATGCGCGACAATTCGGGAAACTCCACGTCGTAGCAGATCAGCACGCCGATCCGCGCACAGTCCGTCTCGAAGGTCCGGATCGCCTTGCCGCCGCTCAACCCCCAGCACTTCATCTCGTCGGGCGTGACGTGCAGCTTCTCGTACATCTCGTACGAACCGTCGCGACGGCAGAGGAACCCCACGTTGTAAAGCAGACCGTCCTCGCGGATGTAGGGCATGCTGCCCGTGATGATGTTGATGTTGTACTTGATGGCCAGTCCGACGAACCGCTCCCGGATGTCATCCGTATAGCCGGCCAGGCCGCGGATGGCCTGCGATTCGCCGGCATCGTTGAACCGCGCCATGAGCGGGGCGTTGAAGTATTCGGGGAAGAGGACGAAGTCGCTCTGGTAGCGGCTCACCGAATCGACGAAGAACTCCACCTGCTCGAAGAGGTCGTCCAGCGTCGTGTAGGTACGCATCTGCCACTGCACCAGTCCCACGCGGACCGTCGTCTTGGGCTGCACGTACTCCTCGGTCGGAGCATGGTAGTAGATGTTGTCCCACTGCAGCAGGCAGGCGAAGTGGCGCGACTCCTCGTCGTTGGGCAGGTAGTTGCGCATGACCTTGCGCACGTGGAAGTCGTTCGACAGCTGGAACAGCAGCACCGGATCGTAGATCTCGCGCTTGCGCACCTTGTCGATATACTCCTTCGGGCGCATCCGGTCGGCATACTTGTGGTAGTTGGGCAGACGCCCGCCGAACATGATCGCCTTCAGATTGAGCTTCTCGCACAGCTCCTTGCGGTATTCGTACATGCGGCGGCCGAGGCGAAGCCCCCGGTAATCGGGGTGGATGAACACTTCGATGCCGTAGAGGATGTTACCCTTGCGCGTGTGGGTGTCGAAGGTCTCGTTGCCGGTCACCTGCGCATAGGTGTGGTCGCCCTTGACCAGGTCGTAGTTCACGATGATCGAGAGGGCGCAGCCCACGATCTTGTCGTCCACGACGACGACAATCTGTCCTTCGGGGAAGATGCGGATCAGTTTGTCGATCTGGGCCGGTGTCCAGAAGACGTCGCTTCCGTCGGCATATACGCGCGTGAACGACGAGGCCAGCTGGTCGTAATCTTCGCGCTGGAGGTTGCGGATCTCAACCTTGTTGATTTTCGAAATATCCATCTCTTATCGGGTCTTTAACGGCGGCAAAGATACCTATTTTCCGGCCACTTTGTATCGGTCGTTCCGCAAGTTTTCCCGAAAAGAGCGGCGTGGTCAGGGATGATAGTCCCATTCCCGGACGGCCTCGCCCCAATAGCGGTCGACCGTCGATATCGTCTGCCGGTCGAATTCGTACCTTTTCTTGCGGAATCCGCGCTGCGTGGCCAGGTAACGCTCCATGGCAGGACGCACGCGGGCAAAATCGCCCAGCGACAGCCGGTCGTAGAGCAGTTCGACGACGTCAAGCGGATTCTGTTCGAGATCCTCGAAGCGCACCTCGAAGAGCTGTCCCTCGGGGATCAATCCGCGATCCGCTTCGTAGCGTTCGTACAACGCCCGGTAGTTCATCCGGATTTCGTGATCCAGCGCCTCGTCCGGGATCCGCTGCATGCCCACGGCATCGATCGTCCGGCGGAAGAAGCTGCGGGTCGATTCGTAGACCACGTACGGATTGCGGACCAGATAGATGAACCGCGCCCGGGGATAGCGTTCGAGCAGCATCCCGACCCGGGCCGTATGGGGCGGATTCTTGCTCAGAAACTGCCGTCGGCCCGAGACCTGCAGGGCGATGCGCATCACCTTGTCCTGTGCTTCGAGGAACTCCTCGCGTTCGGCAGCGGTCGCACGGGCGAAGGTCAGGTAGCGGTCGCGATACTCGGCCATGCGGTGGGGAAACATCCAGAAGTGGTAGTGCGAGCAGGGGGTCATGTTGCTCAGCGCGAACTCCTCCTCCTGCGGGAGGTCGACCCTCAGCGGCATGGCATCGGTCGGACGCGACGAGGGCATCACGGCCGCCATGCACCGTTCGAAGAACGATCGCCCCCAGAGCATCAGATGCGGGAAGACCGTCTGATAGGTCGAACAATACCCGAAGCGGTCGTCACACGAGAGCAGGTTGTGCGCATAGGTCGTGCCGCTGCGCCAGTGGCCGATGATGAAGACCGGATCCTCGCAATCCTCCCGTCGGGGCAGCCGTGCATAGCGGCGTTCGTTGATCCGGTAGAAGGGGTCGAGCAGACCGCGCACCTGTTTGGTCAGCCAATACTTGCGGCGGTACGAAGCGTCGATCTCCGCCCCGCGGGTCACCTCGCGGAAGGTCCTCCGGTCGGCACCCACCAGCGTATTGACCGGCAGCGTATCGAAATTCAGTCGGAAAAGGCTCATGTCGCAGCTCTATTTACGGATGCATTCGACTTCGATGCCGGCCTCGCGGTGCAGCGCCCGGCAGAATTCGGCAATTGCAGCGTCGTGTTCCGGCGCGATGCCGCACGCCGCCAGGTCGATGACAACCCGCGACGAATCGACGGCTGCGTCGTCGGCCGGCTCCTCGTCGGGCGCCACGATCATCCCCACGGCCGAGGTGAAGTTCGTCACCGGATCGATCAGGATGAAGGCCCCCGTCTGACGGTTCTCGCGGTAGGGGTCGTAGATCAGCGGCGAATCGGTGACGAGCGACACCAGCGCAATCTCGTTGAGCTTCATGCCGTCGGCCTCGACCGTCTCGCCGGCGTTGATCTCCACGCGGTGGTGGATCGTCCCGACATGGGCGCGGGTCGTGCGGGTCGTATGCTTGAGATAGAAGGCCTTCGAACGGTCCAGCGGCTCTTCGTCCATCCAGACCATCATGGCCCGGAAGCGGTGGCCGACGTGGGGGAGGTCATCGGGATGGACGAGCATCTCGCCGCGCGAGAGGTCGATCTCGTCCTCGAGGGTCAGCGTCACCGACTGCGGGGCGAAGGCTTCGTCCAGATCGCCGTCGTAGGTGACGATGCGCGCAATACGCGACGTATGGCCCGAGGGGAGTGCCACCACCCGGTCGCCGCGGCGGACGATGCCCGAAGCGATCTTGCCGCTGTAACCGCGGAAATCGGCATCGGGACGCAGCACATACTGCACCGGGAAGCGGAAGTCGTGCAGGTTGATGTCGCGGTCGATCTCGACCGTCTCCAGGAAGTTCAGCAGCGACGGCCCCTCGTACCAGGGCATGCGGGGGCTGCGGTCGACGACGTTGTCGCCCTCGAGCGCCGAGAGCGGAATGCACTGCAGATCGGGAACGTCGAGCTGCTGCGCCTCGATCCAGGCCTTGTATTCGGCGACGATTTCGCGGAAGCGCTCCTCTGAGTAGTCCACCAGATCCATCTTGTTGACGGCAAGGACAATGTGGCGGATTCCGAGCAGCGCGACCAGGTAGCTGTGGCGGCGTGTCTGGGTAATGACCCCCGTGCGGGCATCGACCAGAATGATGGCCAGATTGGCCGTCGAGCCGCCCGTAATCATGTTGCGCGTATACTGTTCGTGCCCCGGAGTGTCGGCAATGATGAACTTGCGGCGGTTGGTGGCGAAGTAGCGGTAGGCCACGTCGATGGTGATGCCCTGTTCGCGTTCGGCCTTCAGGCCGTCGCACAGCAGCGCGTAGTCGATATGATCGCCCGCATTGCCGCAGCGTTTGCTGTCCCGCTCGAGTGCGTCGAGCTGATCCTCGTAGAGCCGTTTGCTGTCATACAACAGCCGCCCGATGAGCGTCGACTTGCCGTCGTCGACCGAACCGGCCGTCAAAAAGCGCAGCAGATCCTTGCGTTCGTCCTGCGCCAGAAATTCCTCGATGCTGAGTGCCATAATCCTCTCTGCGTTAAAAATAACCTTCGCGTTTCTTCTGTTCCATGCTGCCCTCCTGGTCGAAGTCGATCACGCGCGTGGTCCGCTCCGAACGGGTCGTGGTCATCATCTCCTCGATGATCTTTTCGAGGGTGTCGGCGTCGCTCTCGACGGCTCCCGTCAGCGGGTAGCACCCCAGCGTGCGGAAACGCACCTTGCGCATTTGGGCCTTGCGGCGCAGCTCCTCGGGCATGCGGTCGTCGTCGACCATGATCAGATTGCCGTTCACCTCGACCACCGGGCGTTCCTTGGCAAAGTAGAGCGGCACGATCGGAATCCGCTCCTGACGGATATACTGCCACACGTCGAGCTCCGTCCAGTTCGACAACGGGAAGACCCGGATGCTCTCGCCCTCGTGAACCCGCGTGTTGTAGATGTCCCACAGTTCGGGACGCTGGTTCTTGGGATCCCACTGCTGGAACTGGTTGCGGAACGAGAAGATACGCTCCTTGGCACGGCTCTTCTCCTCGTCGCGACGCGCTCCGCCGAAGGCCGCATCGAAGCCGTACTTCTTCAGCGCCATGAGCAGCGCCTGGGTCTTCATCAGATCGGTATGCACGCGGCTGCCGTGGGTAAAGGGTCCCACACCCGCCTCGTAGGCCTTCTTGTTGTATTCGACGATCAGGTTCCAGTTGTACTTCTTCGCGTAGGCATCGCGGAACTCGATCATCTCGCGGAATTTCCATTTCGAATCAATGTGCATCAACGGGAAGGGGACCTTGCCCGGATAGAAGGCCTTCTCGGCCAGACGCACCATCACCGACGAATCCTTGCCGATGGAGTAGAGCATCACCGGATTGCGGAACTCGGCCGCCACCTCGCGGATGATGTGAATGGCTTCGGTTTCGAGCATTTTCAGATGGCTCAACTGATACTCTTTCATATTATTGCTGTTCGTTTTTCCGATTCAGTTCAATGGCGGGCAGTAGGGCCCGCAGAATCTCGTCGACACACGCGTCGACCGTCCGGTCGGACGTATCGAGCCGCAGCGTCGGCGCCTCGGGCTCCTCGAACGGAGCCGAGATGCCCGTAAAGTCGCGGATTTCGCCCCGCCGCGCCCTGGCGTAGAGCCCCTTCACATCGCGGCGCTCACACTCGGCAAGAGGTGTCGAGACGTAGACTTCGAAGAAATCCTCCGCACCGATGATCCGGCCCGCCATGCAGCGCAACTCGCGCGTGGGGCTCACGAAGCAGGCCAGCACCACGACCCCCGTATCGACAAAGAGCCGGCAGACTTCGGCCACGCGGCGGATGTTCTCGCGGCGGTCCTCCTCCGAGAAGCCCAGTCCGGCATTGATACCGCAGCGGACGTTGTCGCCGTCGAGGATCCGGCACAGGATGCCCCGTGCCGAGAGCCGGCGTTCGAGCGCAACGGCCAGCGTACTCTTTCCCGAGCCCGAAAGCCCCGTAAACCAGACCACCGTACCGCGGTGGCCGAGCAGCCGCTCCTTCTCGCTGCGCGTCTCCATGCGGTCGAATATCGGATGGATGTTTTCCATAAAACGTGTTTTTATTGTTGTCAGGCCACCGCCTCGAAGGGCCAGATCCACGGGATCAGCACCATCGAAACGACAAAGGCGATGAAATTCAGCGGCAGGCCCACACGGACGAAGTCCCGGAAGCGGTAGTTGCCGATCCCCTGCACGATCATGTTGGTCTGATAGCCGATCGGCGAGGAGAAGCTGCACGACGCCGCGATGCAGATCGCCACGAAGAAGGGCATCGGATCCACGCCGAGATGCGTCGCCGCGGAGAGCGCCACCGGAAAGGCAAAGGCTGCCGCCGCATTGTTGGTGATGAACTCCGTAATGAGGTTGGTCGTGACGTAGAGAACGGCCAGCACGGCCCACGGCGATGCCACGGCCGAAAGCCGCGTCAGACCGGCGGCAATCCAGTCGGCCAGCCCCGAGTTGACCATCGCCCGACTGATGGCCAGCGCCGAAGCGATCGTCACCAGAATGTCCCATGAGATGAATTTCGTATATTTCTTGGCCGGGAAGATGCCGAAACAGGCCATCAGTACGGCCACGATGCAGACCCAGAAGAACATGTCGAGTTTCCGGCCCGGGACGAGATCGGCCATGAAGGGCATACTGCCGAAGGTGGCTCCGCCGATCATCACCACAAGCAGCGCCAGCGCCAGCCACTTTTTCCAGCGCGGACATTCGGGACGGTGTTCCGATCCGTTGCTCAGCATCAGAAAGACGCGCGAATCGCCCCACGTCTCGATGAACGTGCCGTCGGTCTTCAGCACCAGCGTATCGCCGGCTCGGAACGTTTCCGTCTCCCATGCGCTCAGCTCCTCGCCGCCCCGGCGGACGGAGGCGATTTCGGCTCCGTATCGGCTCTTGAAATCAAACTCGCCGAACGTACGGTTGATTCCCGGGAAACGGGGCCCCAGCACCGCTTCGACCACCCGGCTCGCCTCGTCCGGCTGCTCCTCGAGCGCCGTATCGTCGGGAAGCCGACGATCGCCCAGCAGAATCATGTAAAGCAGCCCCACCAGCGCGATGCAACCGCCGACCTTGCCCAGTTCGAACATCGTGAAGCCCTCGAAACCGGCATCGAGCATCATGCCGTGAACCACCAGATTGGTCGACGTGCCGATCAGCGTGCACATGCCACCCAGAATGGCCGCATACGACAACGGAATGAGGAACTTGCGAATGGCCAGCCCCGTCTTGCGGGCCCACTGCTTGATGATCGGGATGAAGACCACCACCACGGGCGTATTGTTCAGAAAGGCCGATACGGCGGCAATCGTCGGCAGGATGCGCAGATAGCCCTTGCGGACGGTCATGCCGCGTCGCACGGGCAGCAGCCATTTGACCAGATGGCCCAGTGCATCGCTGCGACGTACGCCTTCACTGATCAGAAAGAGCAGTCCGACCGTAATCATGCCCTCGTTGCCGAACCCGGCCAGCGCCTCGCGCGGCGTGAGGATCCCCGTACACATGAAGAGAACCACACCGGAGAACAGAACGAAGCCCGGACGCAGCCAGTCGGCGATCAACATCACCATCATCAGGCACAGCCCTGCGAAGACGATCCATATTTCGATATTTCCGCTCATGATTCTTACAAAGTTACCATTTTATCCGCAGCGGACAAAACCTCCGATACCGGCGTTCAGGGCACTTCGGAAGAGGGCGGAAAGGTCAATTCCGGCTGTATTGATCGGGATTCGGGAGCGGATTTGCGGCCGGTCCGGCAAGACGGGGATTTCCAACCGGCGATCCGTCAGCCGGACCGAGAGCCCGATCCGACGACACCGATGGAAGTCCTGTTACATGAACACAGAATTATCTGCAAATCAGAGATGTAAGAAAGGGGTAAATTCGTGATACGGAGATCGCAGCCAAGGGAGCGTCCAAACGGAACATCCGGAGTTGAGCATTCGTTCACACCGCTATCATTCGAAACTCATGCCGTCGGATGGGGCAGGTTTTTCACCCCCGGAGCCAATCCCCGATCCCGTTTGGCCGAGCCCTCCGCGGATGCGTATTTTGAACAATATTCGAACGTTTTCAAACAGAAAAAGAGTCGTCCGAAGGCATCACAAGACACAGTTCCACAACGGAATGATCCGGTTTCTCAATGTCCGGCACAATTCTCTCCCTGGTAGCGGATTTCGTATACCCGATCGGGCAGCCAACCGATTCGCAGAAGGTCGTCCGGGCGCAGATCGTCGGGACAGACAACCCGACGAACCGCACGGTTGAAGCAAACCGAATAGCATCAAGAACGCGGATCCGTCCGGATCCGCGTCACAGGCCCATTCATCGAACCATGAAATCCAGCATTCCAGACCGGTGCCCTGAATCCCATTCCGCAGCGCCGCGAAGCGAGCAGCTGACCCATCTGCCTTCGGGGCCTTACTCGAGCCCGACGCAGTCCGGAGCCTCCCAGACCGGCGACGGAGCATTCCACAGATACGAACGGGCACAGACCTCGCGCGTACAGGTATCGACATTCACAACCAGAAACGAAAGCCGTGTTTCGTCCGCTTCGGAAATTTCGCCCTTCATCGGCGAATCGACCCGGAAAACCGGCAGCGAAAGATCACCGTCGGGGCCTCGCCATGTGTAGAATTCGTCGTAATTGGTATGACCGTGAAACCAGACCCGAAGGTTGGGATGCTCCTTCACGAAGCTGGCCAGAAGGCGGTATTCCCGCAGCGGAGTGCCCTTTGAATCGACACTGCACGTATCGCAGATCAGATTTTCGAATCCGTCCGTGGGGTTGATCGTATGCCGCCCGTAAGGGTTCGTAAAACGGTTGGCCTCGGCTTCGGGCGGCATGTGCGTAAACAAGAGACATGGGGTCCCGGAATCGGCATCCAGCATCGCTCCGAGCCTGCGACGGGCCCACGCGTCGGGCCAGACACCCACAAAAGCAAACCGGATTCCTTCGTACACAAACGAACAGACGACCCGGTCGACCGAATAGTCGAACGTCGCGGCCGTCTCCGGTACCGGCGGATGCATCGTCCGGTTATAGATCTCGGCGGCACATGTGGCATCCCGCGCCGGAGAGAGCGGCTTCGTATAGCCGATGGCATTCGAAATGTCGTGATTGCCCGGTAGCAGCCACATCGGCGGCATCCCCTCCACAAGCCACGTCCGGGCAAACTGAGCCCACGATGCGGCGGCCGACTGTACGCCCGGTTCCATGCGGTTGGCAATATCGCCGCCACAGACGACAAAATCGAGCGTTCCGATCCGTTCGCCGGCCCCGAGACCGCCGTCGTCCGGGAAGGTCTGATCCGGAAGGGCCCGCACGGCTGCCGCCATGACCCGATTGACCTCATCGGCCGTAGCCTCATGCCCGCGAAACTCCCTCACAAGCCCGTAGTGCAGATCCGAAATGAAGACAAAACGAATCTGCCGGGCATACAGCACCTGTATGCCCAGCAGAAAGATCAGCAACAGACAGAACGAACGTCTCATTCCCAGACGATTTGCTCCGTACCCTGCACGTTGGCCGCACCCTCGGTCGGAGTGGTCATATACCACCGTCCGTCGGCGCCGTCGGGATAACGGCCGTAGGACTGGCCCTCGTCGTCACCGTTGTAGGCGGGATCCGATTCACCCCACGAATCCCCCTTCTTCTGGCTCGGGTTCTTGAAGCAGTCGAGCAGCGTCACGCCGTCGGGGGCCAGCAGTTCGATCATCACCGACTTCTTGGCCGACAGTCCGCTCGTGAAGCCCAGCGCATAATCCGTCTGATCGGCCAGCAGCTTCAGAAAGCCCTTGGCGGCAAGCGTCGTACCGTCGGGAGCCGTATAGACGAACTCTTCGCCATCCTTGCGGATGCGGATGCCCGAGAGATCCAGCGCAGCATCCGACCCGTTGTAGAGTTCGATGTATTTGGGGTCGTTGCCATTCAGTTCGTTGAGCACCAGTCCTTCGTATTTTTCGGCAGTATCCGGATCGGGCGTCGGTTCGGAACCGGACGTCGTTGCACGATTGGCCTCGCCGCGCGAACTCTCCGTCACGATGGTCCAGTCGCCCGTTCCATCCGGAATGCGGGCGTAGCTGCCACCCAGTTCATGCCCCTGATCCTTGCCGACCATCGCATCGCGGTCGAATCGGTCGATCTCCTTCTCGCCCGAAGGGCTCGTCAGCACGATCGAGACCTTCTTCGAATTCGAGATACCGGCCGAAAAGGTTCCCTCGCTCTTGGCCACAACCAAATAACCGTGCGCAGCGACATGCGTACCGTTGGCCAGTGCGCAAAGCGTCTCCGAAAGGTCGTCCTCGTCGATCTTGACGAGCTGTACGCCCGAAAGATCAACCTCGGCATTCGTCGTATTGCAGATCTCGACCCAGTCGTCATCCTTGTTGTCGGCCGCTCCGCCGCAGATCTCGTTCAGCACGATACCCGTGTAATCGCCGTCGGCCGGCGTCGGAATATCACTCTCCGAGTCATCCTTGCAGGCCGTGAAGGTCAGCAGTCCGGCTGCCAGAACCAGCCCCAGAAACAGATTGTAAGTTTTCATAGGAATATGTTTGATTGAAAAGTTTATCGTCTCAGAACGATATCATCAGCCGCATCTGGAAGATGCTGAAGTCCAGTCCGCTCTTCAGGCTCTGACTCAGAGGTTTGCCGTTGCAGGTAATGTGCCCCTTGTCATCGGCATACTTGTCGTTGTCGACATACGTATAGTTGAGCCCCACAAGGACGTTGCGTACGGGATACCAGTTGAGCGAAGCCGTATAGTTGATGGCCTTGCCTCCGGTGATGACGGCCGACGGATCGTGGAAATCGTTCAGATTGACCGTGCTGACGCGTCCGGCCACCTCGAGGTTACCGCCCCGGCGCCGTACGTCCATCGGACCAAATTCGGCATCCTCGGGTGCATAACGGCGATTCTGACCCAGAATCATGTAGGAAGCCGTCGCATACCAGCCGTTGAAGACGGCATTCTCGAGCGAAACCTTCCGTTCGCCCTCATAGGCATAGCGCGAAACCGTCGTATAGAGATATTCGCCGTAGAGAAGCAGTTTGTTCCAGCGGGCGGCCAGCTCCAGTCCGCAGATTGCATAATGGTTGACGTTGTCGATCTCCGTACGAACGAAGCGGCGTCGGTCGACCCGGCTCTCGGGGAAGGTGCGGAATTCGACCAGACGATCGGTCATTCCGGCGCCGTCGGGCGTACGCCACGAGGCATATCCGCCGATGTGCAGCGTCCAGTCGTCACGCAGCACGGGCGACACGGCCACGCGGCCCGAAAAACCGTATCCGTCGCTGCCACGGTTCTTCTCCTTCTGGATGATATCCACCTCGCGTCCGAAAACACCCGCCGAAGCCCACCAGTGACGTCCCCATCCCGTAGCAGCCATTCCCAGGCGCCGCCCGCCGGCAAACATGTCGATCACCATCGGGCGCTCCATCGTGGTCAGGTATTTCGACGAGGTCATGCGCTCCATCGACATCGGCTCCTTGAAATTGCCGGCCTTCAGCCAGACGTGATCATTGAAGCGGTAGCCCAGAAACATATCCTTGATCTCCACCTCGTTGTAGGCAAAATCGAGGTCCAGTTCGGCAAACCACCGCTCGTAGAGCGCCGCCTTGACGGCAAACCTTGCCCGACGGATGATAACCCCGTCGTCGAAACGGAACCGACCGTCATCCTCCTCCAGATCCTTGTTGGGTTTCGACTGCAGAGCGCCGATATCGGTCGAGGGCGAATAGCAGGCGGCATCGACATAGATGCGGTTATCGAACCAAAGATGAAATTTGTCGTTGCGGCTCTTGAAATGGAGCTTGCCGCCTTCGAAGAAAACCCGGGCGGGATATTGTTCCGAACCGTCATCCACCGTCTCGGAAAGCGATTCGCCACGAGCTGCACACAAGGCTGTCAGGCAAAGCCATGCGGTCAAAATGTACCTCATAAGAAAGATGATTCCGAAATTTTACGCGACAAAAATAGAGCAACCGTGTTACGAGCGTATGACATCCCTGTTGCGTACGCATGTAAATCCGTCCCGAACCGTGGGCTGTGGGTCGTCCGGCTTCCGGTAACGGCAATCCAACGGACTTTTACGGAATCCCGGTCCGGGCGTTTCAAAACAGATGCGGGGCGTGAGAGATCTCTCACGCCCCGCATCTTCAACCCCAAAAATACGGCGTTCGCAGCCTATTTGATGGCCAGCCGGCGGAACTCGGCAGCCGGCGTGGTCTGATCGGCCTCCGCCTCGGAGAGCGATGCGGCAAAAATGACCAGATTCCGTTCCCGGGGCAGCACGACACAGTCGTCATCCTCCTGCAGCGGGATCGCAATGCGATACATATACGTAAACGTATAGGGCTCGTTTCCGTTTCTGGAGTGGCGGTGCGTGCCGACCCATGCAATCTCCGCATCGCGGACAAAGCCCCGGAACTGCTGCTCGATGCCGCCCCATTGTCCGAAGAAGCCCGAGTAGTAGGGTACCGACAGACGGATGCTTCCACTCGGCGTCCGGAATTCGGCCGTCCGGTCGCGATCCGTGGCGGCAGCCAGCAGATAGAGCGTCCTGTAACCCTTGCCGGCCTCCCAACGGAGCGTATCCCCTTCGCAGCGCAGGATGTTCGGACGCCCGAACTCCCCGAAACGGAACTCCGTGTTGGCACTGACCAGCTTCTCGGGCAGCAACTCCGCGGCATAGGAATTTCCGCGGCCGTCGATGTCGGCAAATCCGTAGAAGGCATCGTTGGTGTAGCCCTGGTCATTCCACGGCAGAGCCACCCCTTCGGAGCGCGGCCGTTCCGCCTTCTGGCCCTCGGCCAGCCGCACGGCAAAGGTCTTCGGAGCAAAGGGACGGGCCGTGAAGCGAAGCTCATTGCCGTCGAAGACTGCCTGGCCGATCTCCTCCTCGATACCGTTGAGTTCGCGGGCCCAGACGATATCGGAATTGAAAAGAAGCCGGGCATCCGGATGGGTTTCACCCTGTGTCTCATAGATTCGCACGACATAGAAATCGCCCGACTCGGCCTTCTTCAGCGCCTTGACGTCGATGCCGGAATCGTTCGTGCGGACCATCGAAAAGCGGCACCCGAGCGCACCGGCATGCTTCTCCGTGCGGAAGGCATAGAGCGGATTGTTCATGGCATCGGCCTTGCGGACAACGCCGGCCGCAAGGCAATCGCCCCTGTGACCGACGATCGAATAGGTAAAGGTATGATAACCCCAGTCCTGGTGATCCTGATATGCGTAGTTCCGCTGCGTACGGGGCGTGTGCAGCAGCGTCAGCCGGAGGGTGTTGTCATCGGGCTTGTCCCAGCCGTACTTGCTGTCGCTGATGATGGTGACGCCGTACGAACGGTCTGCAGCCGTCAGATCGGCCCATTGCTGGGCATACACCTCGTAGGCCGTCTCCGTATTGTTGCCGCGGCGCACCGAACCGATGCCCAGGTCGTAGGTGGCTTCGGAATTGCCCGCCGCCAGCGGGAATTCGGCCTTCAGCAGGGAGTGGGTCTCCCGCCAGTCGATCTCGTTGCGGATGTCGATGCGGTCGTCCTGCGCACCGTCGGTCAGCGAGATGAACTGCACGAACCGAGATTCACCGAAGGTCCGCTCCACGCGCAGCGAGGCCCGAACCGGCCCCGCCTCTTCGATCGTGATCTTCACGTCGCCGGCCACGGTTTCGGGCCGGGCATCGACCGTCTCCTTGAGGATCTCCCAGGCCGGCCATTCGTAGGATTTGTTCTCCGTGAAAAGAGCCAGCCGAATGGCTGCACCCGGCTTCACCTGCTCGTGCGCGCAGCGTTTGTCGAAGATCGAGGTGATGTTGCCCTGCTCGTCGAGACGAATGCGGTAGATGCGGTTCTCGAGGCTGCGTTGCGAAGCCTTCAGGGCACTGGCGCTTTGGCCGCCGTTGCGGACCTCGAAGACCGAATAGCCGACCGGCTCCACCTCGGCCGCAAAGAGGATCTCGGCCACACCGGCCTCATATCCCAGCAGCTGGGACTTGACCCGGCGTCCGTCCGGACCGTAGACCGAAATGCCGTCGGGAACCGTCGTCATCGGAACACGGGCCACCACCAGATCCCGGCGCCTCTGCGAAAGCGGATTGTAAACGATCACGGGGGTACCCTTCGTTCGGGTCTCCAGTGACCGGGCTACGGCCGCGGTCGACGTGGTCAGAAGATCGACAAACCGTGTCTGTGCAATCAGTTCGTCGTTCCACGAGTAGGTATAGGCCCGGGGGATGCTCGTGCCGGTCAGGTCGTCGTGGAACTGGTGCCAGATGACGCGCCGCCACTCCTCGGTCAACGCCTCTCCGGGATAGGGGGCCGAACCCAGCCAGTCGGCCATGACGGCGGCACGCTCGGCGGCATCGGCCAACTGTTCGTTGCGACGGTTGTAGAGTTTCATGGCAGCCTGCGAGGTGTAGCAGCCGGTAGCGTGCACGTCCATGAGCAGTTCACCGTCAAAGCAGGGCAGCGAATCGGGAGCTTCCGCGGCCAGGTAATCCCGGAAAAGCTGGTCGGAGGCCGCACTGACGATGCGCAGCGGACCCTGGCCATGCACCCCCCTGACAACCGATTCGACGGAGAGCGGCGTCGGCGAACCGCCCGTGTCTCCGGTTCCGTAATACCGGAAGCCCTTCTGCCCCGGATAGGCGCGGGCCAGATCCAGCAGCGCCTCATTCTCCGAAAGATCCTCGCCGTTGAAGCGCTGCGAATAGCCCTGTCCGTCGAGCGCCGCCAGAATCCGCGAACCGTCCACCCCCTGCCAGTATCCGAATCGGAACGGAATCTTCGAATCACCGTAGAAGGGACGTTTCCGCCACTGGAGCTTCTGCGTCGAAAAGCCGATCAGTCCGGCATGCGACGCGATGGTCGGCAGCGCGTAGGAGAAGCCGAAACAGTCGGGCAGGAAGATGTCGCTCGACTTGCAACCGAACTCCCGCTTGTAGAACTCCTGTCCCAGCAGTATGTTGCGGAAGAACGATTCGGTCGAGGGTATGTTGGGATCGGTCGCATCCCACGACGAGCCGCTGATGTGCCAGCGCCCCTGCTCGACGTATGGCCGGATCTTCCGATACGCCTCCGGATAATACTCCTTCATCCAGTGGTACTTGACCGCCCCTTCGAAATTGAACACGTAGTCGGGATCGTGTTCCAGCAACCACAGATTCTGATAGAGCGTATTGCGGACATAGGTGTCGATGGTCGTTTTCACATCCCAGTTCCACTGCGTATCGAGGTGGGCGTTCGACACCATGTAGAGGGTTGGGTGCGGCTCCTCGGCTGCAAGGCCCGTCGCCATGCAGCAACAGAGGAGGGTGAACAGTCTTTTCATCTTGACGATTTATTTAAGTTTAAGCAGTTGTATCAATTCCCGAGACCGATCCGACAATCCCGGATCCGGCCGTCACGGCGCTCCCCGAAGCCGGAATCCGCCCCTGTAGATCGGTCCAACGGGTGCGGAATCCGCTCCGGCCGATCAGTGAATCCACTCGCGGCCTAGGCTCAGCGTGCAGAGCGATTCGATTCGGACGGTAAAGTCCCCGACGCTGTTGGGCACGTAGGGATAGAGAGCCGAATTCGTCGACGAGTAGGGGAGGTAACGCACCTCCATCGTCCGGATGGTTCCGCGGGGATCGGAGCGTCCGTCGTTGTTGTCCACCATGTAGAGGGTCTCGATCAGCCCCTGCTCGTCGAACTTCGCCCCCCACAAGGTCACGGCATGCGTATTCCAGGCCTTTCCCAGATTGACCACAAACAGAATGCCCAGACGCTCGTTCAAGGCCTGTTTGACGAGGGCATTGAACCGGTCGCGCATCAGATCCGTACCCACGTATTCCGCCCCCAGCGTGTGCGTCCCCAACTGTTTGCGGAAGAATCCGGCAGCGGGATCCACCGGATCCGTCTCGTAGAGATTCTTGTGAAAGACACCGTTGAAGAACCAGTTGATGCCCTTCAGCGGATAATCTCCACGGTTGGAGAAATGCGCTTTGTAGAGGCCGAAAACGGCACTGTGCAGCATGTCGTCCGGCACGGCTTTCGGACCCGCATAAGCCTGCACGGCTGCGGTTTCGCGATTCTGTTCGAGCCACCAGTGGATCAGATTGGAGGTGGCTGCCGCCCAGCACATCAGTCCGTCGCCGCCGGACGTCACGTCCGACGGATCCACCTTGTTGCAGTCGAACCATCCGCAGCCATCGGTCCAGGCCAGTTGCGTATGATCGAAATTCCACTGTTCGTCGGCGGGTTCCTTCACGCCGTACACCCAGCGGGTCAATCCGGCAAACGGATCCGGCATATCCGCTTTGCGGACATTCAGCCGGAAGGTCATCTCCTTGCCCGCTTCCAACCCCTCGAAGGGTTTTCCACCCATGGTTTGGGGAATCTTCACGGTTGTTTCCCGTTCGCCGATCCGCACGCGAATCCAACCGTCGGCCGGCATCTCCTCCGCCTTCTGAGGTGACAACAGGGCCATCCACGTATGGTCGGGCTGTCGTGCGGGAGCAATCCATCGTTCGTCGGCAGAAGCCTGCAGGGTGCCATCTGCCAGCCGGAACGATATCCGGTCCGGTGCAAGGACCTGTACCTCGGCCGTTTGCAGCTCATCATCCGAATACGAAGCGTCCCGGCTCTCCAGAACGATTCTCAACCGGCTCAGGGCATGTGCGAAACGCAGCTGCACCTGCTCACCGGCCCGCACCTGCGCCGTGGCGCATAACAGATCCGATTGCCCGTATCCGTCTCCCGACTGATTGCCGGCCAGCGAATGGGTATAGACCGTCGCGGTCTGACTTGCCTGATGCAGGCGGCTGGCCGGCGAAAGATGCCAGGCGGTGAATTGAACCTCCTGTCCGATCTCCGCCCAACGGATTTCGGGTTTCCACGCTCCGTCCGACAAATGGAGGGTAAAATATCGCTCACCTCCTCCGGACAAATCCCGTGCATGGACCACGATCGTATCGCCCGGTTCGAAACTTCCGCTCCCGTCCGCATTCATTGCCGCACGGGTGGCGGATTCATCCAGCATCATACTCCATCTCACCCGATCACCCGAATCCCGGACCAACCCCTCTTCGGGCAGATTTTCCGTACAGGAATACATGCAAAGTGTCCCTAAAATCAGACCCGGGAAAACGGCAAAACCACATTTCTTTCTCATTCTCTCAATTCTTGAAGTTCATAATCAAGTCAGACTGCCATGGGAAAATCACCCCATGCCAGTCTGACGCATATATCGCTTCCACCTGCCCCATGAACGGCAACAGATTATGGCATTCATGCAATCCGCGCAACAAAATGCAGTCACAATATTCGCAAAATTTCCGGGCATCTGCAAATCAGGAGCAGAAAAACCGTCCGCAGCCGGCAAAGCGTCCAAGGCTCAAGAGTGCATTCATCGCATTGTCATACAACAGGTTAATCTCACGAGGACAGTCTCTGGCAAACTTATGTCTGGATCACGCACGTTGCTTGTTAAGAATTCGTCCGCCAAACGAAAAAATAAAACAGGTGTCAAGAATGGCCGGCAAAGGTAAAAATTTCGATTCTGTGCAAGATTTCGGCACATACTCTTACTACCTTTGTAGCAGAAAAAGACAAACACCATGGCATCCAATCTCTTCAAAAGGTACATCTGGCTGGCCGACACGATTCATCGCTATGGCCCCATCACGCTGGCCGAGATCCGCGCCCGCTGGCTGCGCAGCACGCTCTATGACGGCCGTCCGCTGGCGCGGCGGACCTTCCACACCCACCGCGACGCGGTCGAGGAGCTGTTTGACCTCTCGATCGTCTGCGACGAACGCACCAACCGTTACTCCATTGCCAACAGCGAGGATCTCAACGCGCACAACATCACCAACTGGCTGCTGGACACGTTTGCCGTCGGGCAGTCGCTGCACGAGGCCCGCACGCTGCACAACCGCGTGCTGGTCGAGGAGGTACCCTCGGCCCGGGGGCATCTTCCCGAACTGCTCGACGCCATGCGTGAGAACCGGCAGGTGATCGTTACCTATCAGCCCTTCACGGGGGACGAGGCCTTCGACCTCTGTCTTCGGCCGCTTTTCGTCAAGCTCCGCGACCGGCGCTGGTACCTCTACGCCGACAAGCCCGACAATGCGAAGATCAAGCTCTATGCGCTGGACCGCATGGTGAAGATCCGCGTGACCGAAGATCGCTTTACGCCGCCCGAGGAGCTGGATCCGGCCGGCTACCTGGCCGGAGCCTTCGGCGTGGCGGTCTACGACGACATACGTCCCTGCACGATCCGTGTCCGGGTCGCGGGCGACGGCGTCAAGTACCTCCGCACGCTGCCCCTCCACGCCTCGCAGCAGGAGGTCGAGACGCATGACGACTATGCCATTTTCGAATTTCACGTGGCCCCGACGCCGGAGTTTTACCAGGCCATGTTAAACTGCCACGGCAACTTTGAGGTGCTTTCGCCGGGCAATGTGCGGGAGGAGATGCGGCGCATCATCGGGAACCTCGGTGCTCTCTACGATCACAACGTCCCAAAAGTGATCTTTCTCGATTTCGACGGCGTGATGAATACCGAGCGTTACATTGCCGAACGGCGCAGGAACGGGCTCCCGGTTTCGGACCGTTACGGTTATCTGTTCGACCCCGAGACAGTGAACAACCTGCGGCGGATCATCGATGCAACCGGCGCCGAGGTGGTTATCTCCTCGTCATGGCGTCTCGAGGGCGAGGAGCGGATGGAAGCCATGTGGCATGAGCGGGCTCTGCCGGGGCAGCTGATCGGCGTAACCGGTCAATCGCCGCATGCCAACTTTCCAATGTCCGCCGGAGAGACGGCCGGAGCCGCCAAGGGCGAGGAGATACGCAATTGGTTGAAAGAGCACGCTTCGAAGCCATACCGCTATGTGATTTTTGACGATGAAGCGGATATTCGACCGGAACAGCGGTCGCATTTCATTCAAACCGATCCCCGCATCGGCATTACCCGTGCGGATGCCGAACGGGCCATCCAAATTTTAAACGGAGGGAACCATGACTGACAAGAAAAAACAATACGCTCAAAAAACGGCGTCTTCATTCCGGTCATTCAGCCAGCGGGCCGATGCTCCGAAAACAGCAGAGACTGTCATCCCGATCGACATTGTCGACCGACAGGGCCGAAACTACACACTGCGGAATGTCGAGGGATTGCAACACCGGATCGACGAATCGTTAATCGTAGACAACGGATTGCATATCGATGCGCAAGCAGGGAAACTGCTCGTCCCCGAGTCTCTCGTCCGGGCCTGGTTTGAACCGATCCGCCAAGGGCAACAGAAGCGGGAAGAACAACGGCTCTTTGCCGAATCGGTGCCGCTTATCTGGCGCCAGCGTGAACAGATTCTTGCCGATCCGCAACTCTTCGGAGCCCGCACGCCGATGCGTATCCGCATGGCCTACGTCTCGATGAAGGATTCGGGCCCCTATCCACTGGGCGTGGTGATCCGGGCATGGACCGAATACGAGGAGCGCTACACGCGCGTATGCCCGAAATGCGGCGGACGGATGCTGATCTACTCCTTCTCGGGGTCTCCATTAAGCGGCCGCAGCAGCCATTCGGCCACATGCACCGCATGCGGCTACCAACAACACCACGTCGACGAAGGCAGTTTCGGGAGCCTTGCCTCACCGATTATGCGTATCGCCGGCCAGTATCGGGATCTGCCGAAGGACGATGCGCTGTCGTTCGAAGAGGCGATCAATAAAATCCACGGTTTCGACACAAAATGAAATCAAGAATTAAACAAACAAGTAGTATATTTATAGAAAATTTAACCTAAAATCTCAATGCGATGGCTCGCTCTATCAGTGAATCGTTCATGAACCGCTTCATGGACAAAAACGATCTCCAGCCCATTCTGGAATATGTTAAGGCAGACAATTCGCTGGATCTCGAAATGAGAGGCAACTACGTTTCGATCTATTATCGGGGAGGTTCCGTCCTTAGAATATTCGAGGACAAAGATCATTACGACTGTATCGACCCCCGGTATATGCCCGGAGCCCGGATTCCTCAATTCTCATTGGATAACATACATGCCTATCTTACCGAAGCAAAGCACATTGTGGATATCTACACGACCAATGTGAAAAATCATCTGGGAGAAAAGGATATCCAACAGATGATCATCAAGGAGAACAATTATTCATGCAACTCCTTCGATACGGATTATTTTATCATCGACAGCGAATACCAAAACGGAGACAAACGCTTCGACCTCGTTGCCCTGGAATGGGAATCGACTCCGGCAGCCCACAAACTGGCGAAAACGGCTATTCCCCGCCTGTTTATCATAGAGGTCAAACAGGGATACAAATCCATCCGATCGATCCAAAGCGTCAAAGACGACAAGACAACGGAATCTCCCGGATTGAAAATCCACCAGGACGATTTCCGCGACTTCGTCTCCGATCGAGACCGGGTCCAGAACTTCCGGAACGACATGCTCAATCTGTTCCGGCAAAAACGGATCTTGGGATTGATTCCGGGCTTCAAACTGGGCGACAACGCCGACAAGTATAGGGACGTAACCCAGATCCAGCCCAAAGTAGAGTTTGCCTGCGTACTGGCGAATTACAAAACCCAAAGTACCCAACTTCGGCTTGAACTGCAGGAAATGGAGGATTGTCTCTTTTTCAACTCGTCCTTCATGGGATACGGATTGTACAAAAGCGGCCTCCTGGATAAGGCTGCCTTGGAGAAAGAGCTATGCAAATAGTCATCCACCGCGGAACTCACGAAATCGGGGGCAGCTGTGTCGAGATACGGACCCGGCAGGCAAAAATCCTGCTCGATCTGGGTCTGCCGCTCGATTTCGACGCCCGGTCCCAGGAGCAGCAGGAGCAAATCCGCCGCGAGGCCCTCGAATGGGCGCAGGATGCCGATGCCATCTTCATCAGCCACTACCATGCCGATCACCACGGCCTGCTGCCCGACACGCACCGGGATGTGGACATCTACGCTACGGCCGGGACGGCGGCCATGATGCACGTCACCGAGGTGATTCATGGACGCGGCGATGCCGACTATCTGCACCATATCAACGTCCTCTCCAAGGAGGCTGACGACCGGAAGTTCGAGCCGATAATCGTGGGCGATATTCGCATCACGCCCTACACGGTCGACCATGCAGCCTATGATGCCTGCGCCTTTCTGATCGAAGCCGAAGGCCGGCGAATCCTCTACAGTGGGGACATCCGCCGTCACGGGGTGAAAGGTTTTCTCTATCACAACCTGCCCCGGAAGGTCGACTGCCTGCTGCTCGAGGGGACCAATCTGGCCACCGAAAAGGAGTGTATGAGCGAAGCGGAAATTTGCGAGCGTTTCAAGGAGCAATTCCGCACCGATGCCGACAAGTTGCACTACATCTGGTGCTCGGGGCAGAACATCGACCGGATCGTCCAGATCTACAAGGCGGCGCTTGTTTGTTCGCGCAAGCTGATTGTGGATACCTACGTCGCCTATGTGCTGGAAGCGGTCCACCGTTTCAAGTCGTCGATCCCGTCGCCGCTCTCTCCGTTCGAGGAACACGATGTCTTCCGGTATTTCTGTTTGCCCGCTCAATTGAAACGGCTCGAAGAGGCCGGAGATCCGGAGATTGTGGAGCGTCTGAAGGCACTTTCGACGGTCGACACGAAAGACATCGGACGCAATCCGGGCAAATATGCCTGGCTCATCCGCCCTTCCATGCTGTACTACATGCAGAAGTACAGCCACACGCCATCGGTCGTAGTTACCTCGATTTGGGAGGGGTATGAAAAAGACGAGCCCGAATTCATGGATTGGATCCGGGAGCGGGGTTTTGCCAATCCGCACATCCATACCAGCGGCCATGCCGATGTGAAATCGCTGCAGTCGATTGTCCGACATGTCGATCCCGGGCTGCTGATCCCGATCCATACTGCCGTTCCGGAACGCTTTGCCACGCTCTTCCCCAACCGGACAATCCGCTGTCCGCAGGACAATGACCCGATCGAGCTGTAAGCCTCTTTTCTCCAGATTCAGCCCTGTTGTGCCGCCATTCTGCACAGCAGGGCCTTTACTTTGCCGAAAAGGCTGGATATGGGAATCAGATATTACTACAAAAACGGCAAGACGGGATTTCAGACCGCCGGCGGATGCCACCTTACGAAGGCATGTTGGGAGGAGGCCTGGCTGCTGGACGATACGGACCGGGCATTGGTGCGTGATAGCAAAGGATATGCACTGCTGCGCATCCGCAGCGGGCGACTTATTCGTTTGGATTGTGACCGTGCGGCTCCCTATGGCGACACCCTGCTGCGCATCCGCCGCAACGGGCGATACGGCCTGGTGAATTTCGAGGGCCGCACGGTCATTCCTCCGCGATACGATCTGCTGACCAACCATTTTGTGCAGTTCAATATCATTGGCCGTCGAGGCCGTTACGGATTGCTCAACCGACAGGGCGGATGGGCACAACCGCTTCGCTATGACGTGATTCTACCTGTTAACCAACGCGGAAACGACCGTCTGGCCTGCATCCGACGACACAAGGTGGTGTTTTTGTGAAATTATCCATCTTTCCCAATCCATCCTTTTCCACCCGATAGCGACCAGCCCCGAACTTGATGGGATCGGATGCAAGGCCGTCCCCGTGGGGCGCTCTGTATAGCCTTGCGGCCGATGCCGGCAAGTCGGATCTTTGCAGACGGGTGG
>OLWA01000924.1_pt1 | contig 33441 bp, 29 predicted proteins | sample 1673251 | NCBI WGS metagenome assembly OLWA01 (sample SAMEA3178937, study PRJEB25190) | human gut metagenome | biome: human gut; feature: human-associated habitat; material: faeces | place: Austria | collected 2013 | reverse complement strand
CCGTTTTCCAGCATATTCAGAAAACGGCTCATGATAGAGGCGTTCTGTGTGGATAGTTTACTATCACCGTAGTTTTTTGAATGGAACTCAAAAAAATCAAGAATGGCAGATTGCACTGCGTTTCTAAGTGTTTCGATGTAAAAATTATTATCAGTCTGGTTTAATCGGAATTCAATCCACTTAAACTCTCTTACACACAAATCATACTGCTCAGGTGTAAGATTCATGACAGGATTGAAAAATAATGCCAATGAGCCACGCATACCATAATTGGTCATCGGAGTGCATAACTCAATAAATGAAGAGGTAGCATATAAAACTTTAACCTTAAAATCATCCGAATAACGGACTTTTTCAATCAGTTTACTTTTGCGCACAATCATCAAGTCACCTTTATGCAGCTCAAAATCGTTATCGTTAAATACGAAACGGCATGAGCCTCCTATACATATTGCATGAGCAAGGTAATCCCCAAAGGCATCTGTTCCGAGATCGTTGAGCGATTCTTTAATTATCACATCCTTTGTTTTCTCCATAGCGGTATCTGTTTCAAATGCAAATATAGTGATTTTTAAGGAAATAAAGCCATCGTAACAGCATTATTCCTTCGTAATTTGTCAACAGCCTTTTCCAACGACTCGGTAGGCTCGATTATGTTATAGTCATTCCAGAAGTTACTGTCCCAATAATTTTCCACCTTGTCATAGAAGATGTCATTATTTCCGAAAGCCAATTTTCGGGATATTCCGATTTCAGGATTGTCCATCCTGTCAACAATCACCATTTCTGCATAGGTCGTGTATCCGGATGAAAATAGCCTCCTTTCCCAGTCACATTTGAAACGTGTTTTTGTCTTGATATAGTTCAGGTATGATATTCCGTCAACAAGTTTATAAACAACTGTAAACGCCAGTTCCTGAGGTTTAAACCTAAGACCTCTCGGCTTTTTACGAAGAATGGCATTGGTGGCTTTATCCTTGTCTGACATATCAAGGTTGAATTCCGCCTTGCTGAAAGACAGCGATTCTTGGTCTATGTAAATCAAACCCTCACACAAGGCATAGCCAAGTTTGACTTTTGGTGAAAACCGAATCACATATTGCATACGATCATCAATGCAGACCGGCCTTTCCATTGAGAAAGTATAGTATTTCAAATCGTTAGAATCAAACAAAAAGTCACTATTCTTCACAAAATCAAGAATTACGGGTAACGTCGGGCCTCCTACAATTTTCACAGAAAGCGTGTCCAGGCTGTTCTGGCTGATAAGCCTTCGCCCTTTTTTTATCTGCACACGTTCACCATTGCTTACACGATGTTTGTAAGGGGTCTTATATACATCGACCATAGCTTCCGACACACCAATATATCTTTTTCCCTTTTGCACGGTTTCACGGTAAAAAGCCGAGTAAAGGCTTTTGTTAGCCGGATAATTCACAGGGATTTTCTTGAGAGCTTCCGCTACAATTTCTTCCGGCTTTCCGCCTCTGACAATCACTTCTTTGAGCATCTTTGCGGAAGATTTCAAATAGATGATTATCCCGTGATTGCCTTCAATTGGCTTGTCAATGGGCAGCAAACTGCTGTGATAACCGAATTGTTCCGCCCTTATCCCACCATTCATATTGGTCTTTGGCACTTTGAGAGAAAAGGTACCGTCGGAATTGCTCACCGTTCCGATATTTGTTCCCGGTATTGAGATGCTGACATTCTCCAAGACCTTTTTATTATCACTGTCGCGGACTGTGCCGTTTACAACGATGATGGTATCATCTGTTTGACGAGCTGGGAGAGCCAACGCAGCCGTCAGGCATAATATGGTGATGATAAACTTGAACATATACTTGCAGTTAAGTTTAATTTTGCGAAATTACCAATAATAAAGCAATGTGGAATTATCTTTTTTTCTGACTCTTATGCGAAAAATTCCGTTATCGGCAATATTGGTATCAAACGCCGAAATTTTCATAATGATAGAAACCGTCCAAATATTGAACTTTGCAAACAAAAACTATAACCGCTATGATAAAAAGAGCATTAATGTCATTAGCTATGTGCCTGACACTAACCGCAGGCATATCGCAGACAACGCCTGAGCCGGCAAAGGTTTATTTCATATAAGAGATAAGCCCCGAATCACTGCTTTCCATATTCAAGGCACTCGGAGTTGAACCCAAAGGAAACGTTGCAGTTAAAATCAGCACCGGAGAATCGTCGCCGAGTAATCATCTGCGTCCGGAACTTATCGGCACACTGGTAAAGGATGTAAAAGGAACTATTGTCGAGTGTAATACTGCATACGGCGGTAATCGTTCCAATACGGCCAATCACCGCCGTGCCATAGAGCAGAGGGGTTATGGAGATATAGCGGCAGTTGACATCATGGATGAAGAAGGGGGTATGACCCTTCCCATGCAGGATACAAAATGGTTTACACAGAACCTTGTAGGCAGTCACCTTGCGAATTATGACTTCATGATTAACCTCGCCCATTTCAAGGGTCATGCTATGGGCGGGTTCGGCGGTGTTTTGAAAAACCAGAGCATCGGTATCGCCACTCCTGACGGCAAAACCCGGATACATACTGCCGGAGCGTACTCCGATCCCCGCTACGTCTTTCAGCAACCTCATGGTCAGGATGCATTTTTGGAATCTATGGCAGGAGCTGCACAATCGGTACACAACTATTTCAAAGGAAAGAAAGGTATAGTGTATATCAATGTGATGAACAATCTTTCAGTGGATTGCGATTGCGACGGACATCCAAGCGCGCCTCAGATGAAAGATATAGGCATCCTTGCTATAGGCATCCTTGCCTCACTTGATCCTGTCGCTCTTGACAAAGCCTGTCTTGATCTTGTGTATAACCACGAACCTACGACGGGTGACAATAACCGTCCGCTTGTTCAACGCATAGACAGCCGTCATGGTACACACATAGTTGACTATGCAGAACAGATTGGCTTAGGTACTAAAAAATATGACCTTATAGATATTACAAACAGCAGCATCAACGAAATTGTGGCAGATGGCATTAAAAAATATAATGTCTATGATGTGAACGGTATAAAAGTCCTCTCAAATGACGACAATCTTTCAGGGCTGACTCCGGGAATATATATTGTAAATGGGAAGAAACAAATAGTTGAGTAAGTGTAGATGAATTAATTGCAGATACTTCCCTGTATCTGATATGAGGTTGCGTCACTATGGCGCAACCTCGATTATTTAATGTTACCAATTGGTTAAAATCCAACAACTGGTCTGGGATAATTTTGATTCCTCAAATTCTATTTTCTGAAAATTTAGCAAGACAAGCCGATTTTAGGACAATAGTAAAAATATCCTGAATATCTAATTTTGCAGCCGTTTTTTACATCATTGAGATAAACAATCAATAATATTTGTTTCGATGGTATATAAATATAGTAAAATGCTGGATTACAAAGGTATTTTGAAGCATAATATTCGACGTTGTATCGGATATTTGCTTATAATTGTTATGGACGGGCAGATTTTTGCTCAATCGGTTTTAAATGATTCCACGGTGTATCTTACTGTTGACAATCTTTTTAACCTTGGGAAAGAGAATAGTCTGCAACTCAAAGGCGATAAGTTATCCGTTGACCGGGCTTTGCAGGATGTGAATTATAGCAGAAACTTACGGTTGCCGGAAATATCAGTCAATGCCGCTGCCGGATACATCGGTCAGCCGATTGTTTTTAATCAGGGTCTGGCAAGTCCTACATATCCCGAAGTGCCACATTGGAGCCAAAATTATGGTGTACAAATATCACAACCGATATATCAAGGAGGCAAATTAAATCTTGGAATAAAAAAATCACAGATTCAGAAAGAAATAGAGGTTATGATGATAACCTCCGACTGGAATAATATAAAATTGCAACTGCTCGAACAATATCTCATATTGTTCAATCTATACAAGCAGAGAGATGTCCTTGAACGTGATATTGAGGAAGCGAAATCAAGACAACGTGACATCCACAATATGTATAAGGAGGGGCTGGTAACAAGCAACGACGAGATCAGAGGTAATCTTCAACTTACGCAGAGACGTCTTGATTTAGACGTGACGAAAGATAATATCCGTATGACATCATTGCGTCTTGATGTGCTTCTGGGCATTGACCAAAATTATCTGATTTTGCCGGATACATTAATAATGGCGGTTGCTCAACAGCCGTTATGCGAAATATCGGATTACATTACAATGGCAAACTCATTATATCCTGAAATACAAATTGCGGGGTTACAAAATAAGATTTGTGAAGTTGATGTTAAGCTTGCCAAAGCCGAGTATCTGCCTAATATCTCCCTTTCCGCCAACTATACTTTGGCTCGGCCTTTGACTTCTTCCATGGAAGACAAGTTTGCACACAACTGGAACATCGGAGTAGACATTTCGTTTCCGGTATCGTCTTTTTACCGTAGAAGCCATAATGTAAGAATTCGGGAACTTGACATGAATATCAGGCAAAACGAAATGGAACGGTTGCAACAGACACTTACAGTGCTTGTGAACCAAAATTATACCGAACATCAACAAGCTCGGAATCAGGTAAAAACACTTGACCTTGCAGTGCAGGAAGCAAAAGAGAATTATAGGGTCGTGCGAAACAGATATATGAACCAGCTGTCAATCCTTACTGATTTGCTTGATGCAGAAACCGTGTTGCTTGACACAGAACTTCAGCTGACAAACGCAAAAGTAAATGTAATATTTACATATTATAAACTAATGCAGGCATGCGGAAAAATTTGACAATATGATTGCAAAAAGGAATAACGGTCACATAAAAGTGCGTCTGACACGCGTGATGCAACGACATGTACGCATGCGTAATATTACAATCAATATTGTATGTATGATATTGGTCGGTTATGGTATATACAGAATATGTGATTACTTTATATTGTATGCTCGCTATGAAATCACGAATGATGCCTACATAGACCAGTATATTGTGCCTATAAATGTAAGAGCAACCGGATACATTACCGATGTCAGATTTAAGGAGCATCAGTATGTAAAAGAAGGTGATACTATCGTAGTACTTGACGGACGCGAATATGCCATCAGAGTTGCGGATGCCATGGCCTCCCTACAAAATGCCTATGCGGAACACGCTACATTGCAGACAGAAATTAAGACAAAAGAACTAAGTATTGAGGTTCAGGAGGCAAACATTCGTGAAATCGAGGCTCAACTTAATCAGAAACAGAAAGAGTTTCAACGTTATTCAAATCTTTTGCGGGAAACATCGGTCTCTCAGCATCAATATGATGAGGTGAAAGCAGACTTCGAGGCGACCAAGGCTCGTTACAATTCACTTGCGAAGCAAAAAGATGTCGCATTATCGCAAATTGAAGAGGCGCGTCACAGGCTCGATGGTCTCAAAGCCCAAATTTCATTGAGAGAAAACGAACTTGACATGACTCGTCTTAATCTCAGTTATACAGTTGTTACAGCTCCATATGACGGATACATGGGTAGACGAACAATTGAAAAAGGACAGTTTGTACAAAATGGGCAGACTCTCACCAATCTGGTCAGAGGCAGCTCCATGTGGGTCACCGCCAACTATAAGGAAACACAGATTGCCAATATATTCATAGGTCAACATGTAAGGATAAAAGTTGATGCTTATCCGGATTTGAAACTGACAGGTATTGTAACCGCCATATCGGAAGCCACAGGGAGTAAGTATTCCCTTGTTCCTACAGATAATTCAGCAGGCAATTTTGTAAAAATTCAACAACGTATACCTGTCAGGATTGATCTTGACAGTGTTCCGCCTGCATATGTCAACAATATCAGAGCGGGCATGATGGTCGTGACGGAGGCTGAAAAAGTAAGAAAATAATGGTGTCGAATTCATTGCCTTTAAGACATAGGGTTCCATATTGGGCTGGAATCGCGACTCTTATGCTTGTACTGTTGATGACTACTATGGCAAATGGTACCAGCATTGGTTCTGCCCCGGAGTTTGTCGGGGCTTTAAGCGTTGTTGCAGATGATATACAAATGGGATATTATTCGACGGCGGCAGGACTTTGCATCGTACTCCCGGTAATTCCAAAACTGAAGGTCATCTATACACCTAAGACGTTATTGCTTTTAGGATTAACTGCGGAATCTGTTCTTAGCTGGATATGCGCACAAACGGATGATATCAATATTCTGATTATAGCGAGCTTTTTCAGTGGAATTGCCAAAGGGATACTTGTAATGACGTGCATACCGCTGTTAAGTCCGTTTGTTTCACCTAAAGGGAACCCATATGTGCTGACCTGTCGCTTGTTTATGATTGTGCTCAGTGGCGGGCAGATTTCAATGCTCTTGACTGCATATTTGTCAGAGCAGTTCCAGTGGCAATATATATATTACGTGATAACAGTCATATGTCTTATATCAATTTTTCTGATAATGCTACTTTTCAGATATGCACAGCTTCCAGTGCATTTCCTTTGGAGAGAGATTGATGTAAAATCCATATTTTTCGTTGCTACAACTTGGCTTGCAGCCATATTTATTTTTTCCTATGGACAGCATCTCGACTGGTTTGAGTCTGATAAGATAAAGTTGCTCGCATCGGTTGTGATTATTTTGTTCATATTGTTTGTCTTTCAGAATTATAATACCGGGCAAAGATTTGTCTATTTCCGTCCCCTTTTGAGGCGTGAAGGAGTAATAGGATACTCTTTTACAATACTTACGGTGTTACTTACATCATCAGGATTGCCGATAAATACATATCTTACAACTGTCTTAGGTATCGACAATATTCATAGCAACATTCTTAATCTGAGGTATATACCTGGGTTTGTGGCAGGCGGTTATATCTGTATATTATGGTATAATCATCATTTTAAACCGGAAAGATTGATATCATTGGCAATAGCCTTTTATGCAATTTACATGGCAATGGCTTATTTTAGTATTTCCATTGATGCCGAATATGATACTTTGAAATATGGTAACATACTACGCGGAGCCGGCATGATAATTCTTTTTGCAGGAATCACCCTTTATATAATAGAGGAACTTGATTTAGTTTTTAGACCATCCCATGTATTCTGGCTGCTATCAATAAGATCCGCAGTCGGACCGGTTGCGATTGGCGCATTACTGACATTCTTCATATATCAGATGACAACAGAAAGCATGACGGTATTGTGTGAACAGATAAGAATGGATAATTATAGTGCGGCACTGCAATACACACAAGGTGTGCAAAACGCAATTAGACAAGGCCATTCAGAGGAAAATGCCACTCTGTTGGCTGTAAACAGCCTGTATGGGCAAGTATATAGGCAGGCTACTATGGTTGCGGTAAAACGCATTATCGGTTACCTTTTGGTATTATTCATAGCTGTCTCCGTGATAACACCGTTTATTCCGTTCTTTAAATCTTACACACCATCTTCAAGATATACCGTGAAGTAGGAAATTACTGTATTTTCGGGGATTTTAGCATCACGCACCGAATTTAGGGTAACAGCCGGAAGTGAGATTAGACATAATTTTGCATCAGAACAATTAAACATAATTACAATGAAGAAAATATTTTCATTATTTGTTTCTGCGATTGTGTCTATATCGCTGATTGCCTGCGGCAACGATGAGCCGGAACCGGAAATCCCCGGTGGCGACAATACCGAGGTGCCGGAAAACAGTAAAATTCTTGTAGCATACTTCAGTTGGGGTGGAACTACCCGCCGAATGGCACAGCAGATTGCGGAGCAGACAGGAGGTACACTCTTTGAAATAGAACCTGTTGTGCCATATCCTGCCGAATACACGCCATGCACCGAGGTGGCTTTGGAGGAACGTGATACAGACGCTCGACCGGCTATAAAGAATACAGTAGAGGATATGGAATCCTACGACATCGTGTTTATCGGTTGCCCTGTATGGTGGCACACCGCACCTATGATTATAAGCACCTTTACAGAGAGCTACGATCTGAAAGGCAAGATTGTAGTACCTTTCTGTACATACGCTTCTACATATCGCGATGAAACGCTCCGTAAGATTGTCGACCTTACCCCTGAATCTACCCATCTCGCGGGTCTTGGACTTACAAGCGGGAGTGTCAACAGTTCCAATATCGCGACATGGCTTAAAAATATAAATGTAGTCAAGGAATGAAGCGCATTTGGATTTTTCTTTTTGTAATATCCTTGACTGGCATCGGTGTGTCATGCGCTGAGGAAACAGACAATCCGATAGTCGATGAAACAACTACATTGCCGGATTCTGAGATATATGACAATGCGGTGATGTCCGGGACTGTCAATTTGTGGCGACAAGGAAATATCCCGACCGTCACACGTAATGTAAACAACTCCGACGGACCTGACTTCATACCGAATATGGAAGTGTTCACTGTCGGAGAAGACACAGCCCCCAAAGGAGCGGTCATCATCTGTCCCGGAGGAGCGTTTATGTTCCGTAGTATGCAGAACGAAGGATACGACATAGCGGATATGCTTGTGCCGATGGGATATCAGTGCTTTATCGTAAATTACCGCATCCGACCATATACCATGCAGGAAAGTGCCACCGACCTTCAGCGTGCCATCAGGTATGTAAAGGTTCATGCCGAAGAATACCGTATAAATCCTGACAATGTAGCTTTGGTCGGTTTTTCTGCCGGAGGCATACTGAACGGAGAGGTTTTGCTGAACTGGCGTGACCATACAAACGGAACTGCCCTTGACAACAGCTATGTGCCTGATGTACTTGACAAAGTGCCGGTTTCCGCCTGTGCTGTGGGTATGATATATTCTTTCTACGGGCGTCTGAGTGTATCAATGAACGATGTGGAGACACTGCGTGCCGCCAATCTGCCACCGGCCTTCTATTGCTGGGGAACACGCGATGGCTTTGCCGGCCAGTTCACTCAAAATGCCGGCGCAGTCGAACAGGCAGGATACAGGATAGAACGCAAGATTCTTCAGAACTACCCTCACGGATATGGGTCTGGTGGCAGTTCCGCTGTATGGGGCAATGATTTCGACAGATTCCTTATGTCGATAATGTCTGAAAATTCAGCGATAGATGATGTTTCTGTAAATGTGGAAAGTGATGCTGTTGAGGTAATGTATGATATAAACGGATGTCAAGTCTCTCTGGAAACTGCAAAAAACGGGATATATGTTGTAAAGCGCACTACCGGTACTTCAAAAATTTTATTAAACTGACATAATGGAATATAGAACATTAGGATTGAGTGGTCTGAGAGTATCTGCCGTCGGACTTGGCTGCATGGGCATGAGTCATGGATACGGCACTCCGGCAAATAAAAGGGATATGATCCGGCTGCTTGATGATGCGGTCGATATGGGTTATACATTCTTTGACACTGCCGAAATTTACGGCACTGTCGATGATCCGCACGCCAACGAGGAACTGCTCGGAGAAGCCTTGCAGCCTTATCGTGACAGAATTGTTATTGCCACAAAATTCGGTCTTGAATTCGAGAATCCCGGTGGCGACGGCCCGCATCCGCTTATACCGGATTCGAGTCCGGGGGCGATACGCAAGGCTCTTGAAGGATCGTTGCGACGTCTTCGCACCGACCATATCGACCTCTATTACCAGCACCGTATTGACCCGGATGTAGAGCCGGAAACGGTGGCAGGTGTGATGCTCGACCTTATGAAGGAAGGCAAGATTCTCCACTGGGGCATCTCGGAAGCTGACGAAGAATATCTGCGTCGGGCACATGCCGTCTGCCGTGTCACTGCCGTGCAGAACCGCTATTCGATGATGGCGCGGTGGCATAAGGCTCTGTTTCCTGTGTTGGAAGAACTTGGCATCGGCTTTGTGGCGTTTTCTCCGCTCGCTAACGGTCTGCTTACAGCAAACTATGACGCATCTTCAACTTTTGACCCGCACTCAGACTATCGGGCCGCAATGCCGCAGTTCAAAAAGGAGAGCTTTGAAAAGAACCGTGAGCTGATGGACTATATCACACAACTTGCCGATGAGCATCATGCCACACCCTCGCAGATATCGCTGGCATGGATGCTGTGTAAGAAACCGTGGATTGTTCCTATCCCCGGCACACGGCATCTGTGCCGTTTGAAAGAGAATGCCGGCGCGCCTGATGTTAAACTGAGCCAAGAGGAAATCGCCCGGATTGACCGTACCCTCGACACAATACCAATGAGCGAAGTGTTCGGCGGCTCAAAAATTGTAAAACCTCAAAATGTAATCTGACGAAAATGATTCCAAAAGTAATATGCCACATAATGAGTTCGGTCGACGGCCGACTTCTGCCGGGTCGCTGGACGCTGCCATTTGACGGCACACCTGCCGGTGAGTTGTTCAAGGAATATGCCGCGTTAGGAAAATCGCTTGACACTGACGCATGGATGTTCGGCAAGTCAACCGCCAAAGAGGCTTTCCCTTGTAAGTTCATGCCCAAGAGCAACGACATGGCACAAGCCGGTAAAGTCTATACCGGAAACCGTGACTCTGAAAGACTGTTCATAACTGTTGACCCCGATGCGGATATTTTCTACACCGACAGCCGCCTCCGTGACGACAATATCCTTGTCGTCTTAGGAACAAATGCGACAGCCGATTATCTTGCAATGCTTGAAGAAAAAGGCATTTCATACATTGTGCTTGCCGACCCGACTGATCTGCGCAGTGCAATGGAGATTATTCATGACCGCTTCGGGATAAATAAAATCTCGCTTCAGGGTGGTGGCATAATCAACGGCGCGATGCTCGCAGCCGGACTGATTGATGAACTTAGCCTTGTGATATATCCCGGAATTGACGGCCTTACCACCGCGCCCTCCATATTTGAATATCTCGGTGCGTCTGATGAGACCCCGGCTTCCGGTCAGTCACTGGAGCTGCTTTCTGCCGATGTGTGCAATCATGGCATAGTGTGGCTCAAATATAAATTTCATAAAAAGGGGTGACGTATGGCAACTCGACTTATGATATTGTCGGTATCTGTTGCTCTTTTCTCGGTTCTTGCCGGATGTGCCTCAACATCAGCGGAAGAGGAATTGTTAGAGGTGGAGGTGTCGGAGAATAATCCCGGCAACCGCGATGAAAACCCGTCTGAAATGAAAGATTACAGCCATCTTACAACAGCAAACACTGTCAGCGATGTGGTAAATCATCCTGCTTTTCAAGGTTTCGGAAGATATATCCTGCCGCTTGAGTGGCGTTACGATCCCGACATGAAACTCGGCAATATACCGTCGCTTCTGCCATATCACAACTATGTGGATGCCAAAAGGGCTGTGGGCTATATCAATGAGATGATATATATGGTTGGAAATGGTAAGCAGTTGTATTATGACCTCGGTCGCAAGGATGCCGGACTGTTTTTCTTTCCCGGAAATCCCGGCGCGCCATTCGCTGTGTTCTGTCCGGGAGGAGGATTCTCTTATGTCGGTTCAATCCACGAGGGTTTTCCTCTCGCTCTCGAACTGAGCAAGAAAGGCTACAATGCTTTCGTAATCCAGTACAGCGTTGACCGTGGGGCTCAAAGTGCCGTCGAAGACCTTTCGGCAGGCATAGACTATATATTTACCCATGCCTCTGAATTAGGCGTATCGACTGATGACTACTCTGTATGGGGCGGCTCGGCAGGAGCGCGTATGGCTGCATATATCGGGTCATACACTCCTGCGGCATTCGGTAACTTTGTCGATGCCCGCCCTGCCACAGTCGTGATGGGTTATACCGGACATTCGGAATATACGCGTCAGGATCCGCCTACATATGTTGTTATCGGCGAAAACGACGGTATTGCAAGTCCGTCGGTAATGCGTCGCCGGGTGGAGGCGTTGCAGTCGCTTGGCATAGATGCCGAATTTCATCTGTTCCCAAATCTGCGCCACGGTTTCGGCCTTGGCACTGGCACAAGTGCCGAGGGCTGGATGGATGGCGCGGTCAGGTTCTGGGAGAAACACATGAACCATTCGGCAGGAATTCCTAACATTACCTTTTAAGAAACATGAAACTATATTCCAAAATACTTTTATTAATAAGCCTGTCGAGTCTGTCATTTAACTTATACGCTCAGACTGACAGCATACCGACACACGGTTTTGCCGCATTTGATGAAAGCGGTGTGTTTCATCCATACGAATTCAACCGTCACGCAGTCGGCGATGACGAGATACAGATTGAGATTCTGTATTCCGGCATCTGCCACAGTGATCTCCACAATGTGCATGGCGACTGGCGCAAGGAAGAGTATCCGATGGTGCCGGGGCATGAAATTGCCGGTCGTGTCGTTGCCGTTGGAAAAGATGTCACGAAATTTAAGGTTGGTGATTATGCCGGTGTCGGCTGCATAATCAATTCATGCCACGTATGTGACTATTGCCTCAATGGACAGGAGCATTATTGCAGCGAGTCTGTTTCAACTTATCATGACCATGACCCTTACCACGATAATGAGCCGACTCAAGGAGGATATTCCGATAACATAGTGGTTTCTCAGGACTATGCCATTGCCATTCCGGCAAATGCCAATATGGAGAAGGTAGCGCCGCTGCTGTGTGCAGGAATCACAACTTATTCGCCAATAAAATATGCCGGTGTCAAGTCCGGCGATAAAGTCGGAGTTGCCGGCTTCGGAGGTCTGGGAAACATGGCGGTTAAATACCTGAAGGCTCTCGGTGCCGATGTCACGGTCTTTGACATTTCAGAAGACAAGCGTGAAGCCGCCAAAGAGATGGGAGCGTCATGGTATGTAAACGTCAACGACTCGGCGGCTATGGCGTCTATCGCAAATGAGTTCGATTTTATCATCAGTACCATTCCGTCGGCTTACGACCCTATGACCTATATGAAGATGCTGAAATGGAACGGGCAGATGTGCATAGTCGGCATTCCATCGGCAAAAGATATGCCGCAGCTTTCAATGCGCTCATTCATCGGTATGGCAAACAGACGTCTGTTCGGTTCAAGAATAGGGAGTATCGGTGAAACCCAGGAAATGATGGACTATTCGGTGGCGCATGGCATATATCCTGATGTAGAAGTGATAAAGGCAGATGCCGACCTCATAACCGACGCATACGAGAAAGTCAAAAACGGAGAAGTAAAGTTCCGTTACGTAATTGATATGTCAACTTTAGAAAAATAATAAACCATATGGATTCTTTCACTTTTCAATATCCGGTAAAACAGTATTTCGGCAAAGGCTGTCTGGAGACTGCCTTGAATACAGAAATGCCCAAAATGGGTAACAAAGTAATGCTTGCCTACGGTGGCGGCTCGCTGAAACGGTCAGGTCTTTATGACCGCATCCGGAAAATGCTTGAAGCAGCAGGCAAGACAGTTGTGGATTTTAGCGGCATTATGCCCAATCCCACATACGCCAAAGTTCAGGAAGGCGCAAAAATTGCCCGTGAAAACAATGTCGATTTCATACTTGCCGTCGGCGGAGGTTCCGTTATAGACTGCTGCAAGATTGTCTCGATTCAGGCAAAGACCGATGAGGATATCTGGAGTATGCAGTATGGGAAAGAGCGTCGCATGGCGACAGACTGCATCCCTATGGGGGCGATTGTAACAGCTTCCGGAACCGGTGCGGAACAGAATAACGGCGCGGTAATAACCAACGAGGAGCTTAAACTGAAACAGCCTCTTTTCGGTGCGTTCAATTCGTTTGCAGTGCTTGACAGCGACCTGACGCTGACTTTGCCCATGAAGCAGGTAATCAGCGGGGCGTTTGACACGCTGAGTCATTGCATGGAGACCTATATGGGACGCCCTGCACACACCAATCTTACCGACGAGATAAACGAAGCCATAATGCGCAATGTAATCAAAAATATCCGCGCTCTTATTGCTGATCCCGACAACGACTTCGCAAGAGGCGAACTGATGTGGGCATCGGCTATGGCTGAGAATTCAATCCTTAAACTCGGCAAAATCACTGACTTCCAGTGCCACATGCTTGAACACGCAGTGGGAGCATATACCGATTGCAACCACGGTGCCGGGCTTGCCATTATACACCCGACCCTTTACCGTCACATGCTGGACGAAGGAGCTGAAAAACTGGCGGCAATGGCAGAAAACGTCTGGGGCATAACAGAAGGCACTGAAAAAGAGAAGGCGGCAAAAGGTGTCGATGCGCTTGAATCTTTTATCAGGGAAATCGGTATGCCTTCGCGATGGTGTGAGATAGGCGTGACTGATGGAAACCTGCTTCACAAAGCGGCTGACTCAACCGTGCTGACTCCGGGATGCGCCAAGAGATTCACTCACGACGAGCTGTTTGAAATCCTGAAAGAAACCATGTAACGCGCCCGATATGAAGAAATATATATTATCGATAATACTGGGACTGATGTCTCTCCCGGCATTCACTCAAAATTCTACGATTATGGAAACAAAACCTATTTTCAAGAATGTCGATGTAAAGGATGTCCTTGCCTATAAGGGCAATCCCTACGGCCTTGTCTACAACAACGCCATTATGAAGAACGAAGCCGGAAAGGTCAATATCCACCCGATTGAATATGACCTGAACGGTCTGAAAATCCGTGCCAACGTCTATACTCCCGCCGGATATGATCCCGCCCGAAAGTATCCTGCACTCGTCGTGGCACACCCCAACGGAGGCACAAAGGAGCAGGTTGCCGGCAACTACGCGCAAATTATGGCTGGAAAGGGCTATATCACTCTTGCCTTTGACGCCGCTTATCAGGGTGCGAGTGGAGGAGAACCCCGAAGCACCGACAAGCCGGCAAACCGTGTGGAGGACATTCACCGCGCGGCAGACGTCCTTCTTACATATCCCGGCGTTGACGCCGACCGTCTTGGCATACTCGGTATCTGCGGTGGTGGCGGCTACACGGCAAAGGCTGCACAGACCGACAAACGCTTCAAGGCAATCGCCACACTCAGCCTGTTCAATTCGGGACTGGTGCGTCGAAACGGGTTCCTCGATTCGCAGATAAACCAAATTCAGGAACGGCTCGAAGATGCCTGTGCAGCCCGTCAGAAGGAAGCCGAAGGGGGTGAAATAGAATACGTCGGCGACATGAGCGGAGTAACCCCGGAACAGGCTGCAAAACTGCCGTTTGACCTCTACCGCGAGGGTTATGACTATTATATAGTCAATTACGCACATCCCAATTCCACTTTCCGCTATACCAAAAGCAGCCTTATAGATCTGATGGATTGGGATGCCTCGGAAGGGATGCAGCTCATCAACAAGCCTCTGCTGATGATTGCCGGTAAAAATGCCGATACGCTCTACATGTCGGAACAGTGCTTCAGCAAGGCAACCGGCACCGATAACAAAGAGCTGTTCCTTGTACCCGGTGCGACACATATACAAACCTATTATGTACCTGAGTATGTGACTCAGATTTCCGATAAACTGACTGATTTCTTCGGCAAGAATTTATAAAAACTCCTTAAATACAGTGCAAGCCATACCCACAGTGTGGCTTGCACTGTTCAATCTTATGTCAGATATGATTTTATATGCTTACGACAGGTAAACTCGGCTTTTGGGGGCTGACCGCTCTTGTATTCGGGCTCATGGTCGGAGTAGGAATCTACAACCTGCCCCAGAATATGGCTTCAGTTGCCTCTCCCGTTGCAGTGCTGATAGCATGGGGTGTGACCGCAGCCGGGATTCTGCCTCTCGTAATATCGTTCAAATGGCTTAGCGACCATTATCCACAATACAATGCAGGTATATATCAATATCCACAAGCGATGTTTGGCAATTATGCCGGATTCAATATAGCATGGGGATACTGGCTGTGTACTGCTTTCTCGAATGTGGCATACGGCGTGATGTTGAACGATTCCTTTGGTGCGATATTCCCCGGATTGCTGAATCATGACTGGCGCACTGTGGTATTCGGGGCGATGCTTATATGGCTGATGTATTTTGTAGTAGCAAGAGGGATCAAGACCGCAAAAACTGTGAACACCTTATTGGCAGTCGTCAAGGTCGTAATGCTTGTATTTATAATTACCGTATTCTTCTTGTTTTTCAGATTTGACCTGTTTGATGTAAATATATGGCAAAACGTATCAGACTTGGGTGGTATCGGCGAACAGGTTAAAAACACCATGATGATTACTCTCTTCTGCTTCTTTGGCGTGGAAGGTGCTGTAATGATGTCGGCACGAGCAAAAAGACCGCAGGATGTAGGTAAGGCGGGGATTGCCGGTTTCATAATATCCCTTATTTTGTATATGTCAGTCTCCTTATTGAGCTTCGGATTATTAAGCAGGGCTGAACTGGCAGGACTTAACAACCCTTCGATTGCCTATATTTTACGGTCTACTTGCGGAGAATGGTCTTATTGGTTTGTAATAACAGCAGTAATAATATCGCTTCTTGGAGGATGGGTGGCATGGACTCTTGTAGTCGCTCAGGTACCTTATGAGGCTTCTGTATTGAACATTCTGCCCCGGCAATTCAGTAAACTCAACAGGCATGGCATGCCGGCTTATGGACTGGGCGCCTCAAGCATTGCCATGACTCTGTTTCTGCTACTTGTGGTAATGGCCGACGATGTATATCTTGCCGCATTGCAGATAACAGGGCTTATGATTATCCCTTGCTACTTTTTTACAGGGTTATTTCTGATAATCAAAGCCAATAATCTAAAAATAAGAAGCATAGCCATCCTTACTACGTTATTCTGCCTATGGATGGCTTATGCAGGAGGTCTTAAAGAGCTGTTTATGACTTCCATATTCTATCTTATCGGAACAGGATTTTATATTAAATCCCGTAAACAATATGCACCTGACAAGCCGGTGTTTACCAAGCCTGAAAAAATCGGATTGCTGTTTCTGGCAATAGCGTCGGTTGTGTCTATGACATTAATCATTTATATGATTAAGATACAGTAACAACTATCCGATTTTTTGACACCAATCACCGAAATATGTACAAAGAAACAGACCTCTGTAAAACGTTTAACTAAAAATATCAAATTCATGAAGTTTACTAAATCAATTTTGGCAATTGTGTCGGCCGGAGCTATGGCTTTGGTAGCCTGCGCCTCCAAACCGGCATCAACGCCACAAACCCAGACAAACGAAGAAATGAAATCTGTAATCGTCTATTTCACTCATTCCGGTAATACGGAACTGGCAGCCAAGGAAGTTGCTGCCGTGACAGGGGCGAAAATGATACGCCTCCAGCCCGAACAGCCATATTCATCAGAGGATGTGGATTGGGTAAACGAGCAGTCGCGATGCACTCAGGAACATCTCAACCAGTCGCTTCGCCCTGCCATCAAGCCTGTTGACATTAACTTCGCGGATGTCGACACCGTTTTCGTCGGTTTCCCGATATGGTGGCACGAAGAACCGGCTGTAATACGCACATTCCTTGACAATTACCGTGCAGAGCTGAAAAACAAGGTCATATATCCGTTCTGCACCTCTTACGAAAGTCCGATGTCGGAGGCGGATGCAACCCTGCATAAAGGTTATCCCGATCTTAATATAAAGACCGGACTGCGTCTTCCCGCAAAACCTGAACAAATTAAAAAATGGATAGAAAAATGAATACAGTGACATTAAACAACGGCGTCATAATGCCGCAGGTGGGCTATGGCGTCTATCAGGTATCCCCGGCTGAATGTGAGCGCTGCGTTAGCGATGCGCTCAGTGTAGGCTACCGCATGATTGATACGGCTCAGGCTTATCACAATGAGGAAGGTGTCGGTGCCGCCGTGAAAAACAGCGGCATAGCACGCGCCGAGCTGTTCCTCGTGTCAAAGATATGGATTTCAAACTATGGCTACGAAAAAGCCAAAAGGTCAATAGACGAAAGTCTGCGAAAACTCGGCACTGACTACATCGACCTGATGTTGCTTCACCAGCCTTTCTGCGACCGTTACGGCGCATACCGCGCGATGGAGGAGGCCTACAGGGAGGGCAAGCTCCGCGCAATAGGTGTCAGCAATTTTTACCCCGACCATTTCATCGACCTCGCAAGCAACGTGGAGATTATTCCCGCAGTCAATCAGGTGGAAACACATGTTTTCGACCAGCAGATAGCTGCTCAGAAATACATGCAGGAGTTCGGCACCCACATCATGGCATGGGCTCCGCTTGCCGAAAGCCGAAACGGTTTTTTCACCAATCCTGTACTTGAAACAATCGGCAAGAAATATGGCAAAAGCGTGGCACAGGTCGCACTCCGCTGGCTTCTGCAACGAGGTGTGATTATCATCCCGAAATCGACCCACATCGAGCGCATGCAGCAGAATATCGACATATTCGACTTTGAACTCTCCGCCGAAGATATGGCTGAAATTGCAGCACTTGACACTGCCACAAGCTTGTTCTTCGACCATCACGATCCCGAAGTCGTGAAAATGTTTATGGGCTGGAGATAATAATTCTCTCACATACGAGATACGGAGCCTTGTCAAATGCGACTTGGCTCCGTATTCCTTTATATTATTGCTTGATTTCAGTTCCCGACATTTGCCTGATTGTTGGCATTATAGCGGTCGCCTTGTATATGGATTGAATCCAATACTTCATCTATTCGTTTCAGTTCTTCTTGTGTGAAAGAGACATCAGCAGCTCCAAGGTTGTCTTCAAGATGACGGAGACTGCGGCTTCCGGGAATTGGCACAATCCACGGTTTCTGATAGAGCAACCATGCTATTGCAACTTGCGACGGGGTCATGTCTTTCTCAATGGCAAGTCCTTTGATAAAGTCAACGAGTGCCATGTTGGCCTCGATGTTCTCTTTTGTAAAACGTGGTACTGAATTACGAAAATCGTGTTTGGTGAACTTTGTATCCTTAGTAATACCACCTGTAAGATACCCTTTGCCAAGAGGACTGAATGTAACCAGTCCGATGCCAAGTTCTTCAAGCACACCGATGAGTTCCTTTTCAGGCTCCCGCCAGAACATGGAGTATTCATTTTGAACTGCTGTCAGCGGAAGGATTGCATGAGCGGCACGTATAGTCTTGATACTGGCTTCGGAAAGACCCCAGTGCAGGATTTTTCCCTCATCCATTAGTTCCTTGATAGTGCCTGCGACATCCTCGACCGGCACATCGGGGTCAACACGATGCTGATAATACAAGTCTATGTGATCGGTACGAAGACGCTTCAACGACCCTTCGACTGATTTACGGATTGTTTCAGGACGACTGTCAAGCACCTGAGTAAACTTCTCCATTTCCATGCTTATTCCGAACTTTGTAGCTATTTTCACATGGTTGCGGATAGGTTCCAGTGCTTTTCCGACAAGCTCCTCGTTAGTGTAGGGACCATAGACCTCGGCTGTGTCAAAGAAGGTGACACCAAGATCGTATGCTTTTCTGATTAGACCTACCATTTCATCTACATTTGCAGCCGGGCCATAACCGTGGCTCATGCCCATACAGCCCAAGCCTATACTTGATACTGTAAGCGGAGATAGCACTCCTAAAGTTCTTTCTTTCATTGCTATTTTGATATAAAAGTTTTCAGATGTCTAATAATAACATTCAGCATACGATAGTAACATTGCACATTATTCGGAGAACATTTCACAAAACACAGAAAAAGCGGATTAACTCAAATTACAATTGAGTTAATCCGCTAAAACGTGTCAGGAAATAGTCTGACAACGGCACGATGTCTTCGGTCACCTCCCGTAATGGCGGCACTGTTATGTCAACCGGGCGTAGAATGTAGAACAGATTAGGTCGGAACGTCTTTTCAGACACCATACGGCGCAGTTCGGGGTCTGCGGTGCATATAACCCTCACATTCGGATGCTCGTTTTCAAGTATGTGAAGAAGCACCGACTGTTTCTCGAAGTTCAGCAACTGCACGTTCTTGATTATGATCGTACCGCCGTCAGCCTTCTTGAAGTATCCTTCCATCCGGTTTAGCACTTCGCTGCGCAGATTTGCAGGGTCGTGGTTGCCTACCAGAGCCGCACCGCCGGCTTCTATAACTGTGCATGGTTTTTGTGACCGCGAACTGAGCCTGTAAATCTCTTTTGCGATCTGCTCTTTTCCTGAGCCGCATTCGCCGAAGATGACGGCATTGACGTCCGTCGCGGCAATATTTCTTATTGCCCGTTCAATCACGGCAAATGCCTCGCTTTGGCGTGGGATAAGCTCGTCAGGGAGCAAGAGCATTGTTCTGCCCGGTCTTGCATACCTGCCCACTGTTTCAACAAGCTGCTTGTCCATTGCCGGACGCTGAATGATGTTGACGGCACCGCCGTCCTTCATCACATCGGCAATATCCAATGGGTTGAGATTATCCACTATGGCGACTACGGGAAATCCGTATCCCTCAGTCTTCTGCCAGTTGATTAACTCCTGTGCTGTGCCACGGACGAATTTCATCGCCGCAACGATAACTGCGCCCGGTGGCAGTTTCTCTCTACGCTTCGCTGAGAGCGCCAAGGCGATAACGCCACCTCGTCCTTTGCTGCCTCCATTGCCTCGACGGCAATCGGCTCATAGCCATGCTTGACAAGCAAGCCCGACATAAGCCGACGGTCTGATTCGGAGGCATCAACAATGAGTACCTTGTTCATAAGATTATAATTAAACATTTGAGGTTATTCATTAACAGTCCCCGACAAAGCTGCCGAGGACCAGATTGTTGTTTGTATGATTAGCTGTTTCTTTCAGAGTTCCTTTAATGTGTTATAAATTTTAGTATTAATGCTTAGCCTGTGCTGTTGATTATAGAGTTGCCTTTTTCCATGTTATTTTTCTAATGGGTTATAGAACTGTGACCAATCTTCATTCAGACGATGGAAACCTTGCTCACTATTATCCATAATTATAATCCGTGCGCCGGTATTGCGGACAAATGCTCCTGCGTTTTGATACATTTCACGCTCAAATCGCTTCCAGTCTTCTTTATTCATGGTTTTACGGTTCCAGTCATAACGGATTATCGGCTGCGTTTTTTGTGTTAAGCCTTCTGCCTCAAACACAAAATTATGCTTGGAATCCTCTGCTTTAAGAATAAGAGCCTTGACTCCGTTTAGTTTCCACGGACCGTATGGCAACGGAATGTCATTGGTGTAATATACTTTCCATTCGCGGCCTCCGTAGCTACATTCAGCCGCGTGGCAGTGATAGCCCATCACTGTGGCTGTGTCTTCAAGAACGTAAGTCCATTCAGGCGCGGGAGTATTCTCTTCGTATTCAATTACTTGAGAAGTATAGGGGACTCGGTTGGTGACTATGGTCGTCGAATCACCATGATTGACAAGAAGATCAAAACCGACATAATTCTCCGGCACGGTCTGAATTGCATTGTGGTTTTGAGTTCTTTCGTGTTTCGGATGTCAAGATCACGGAGATTGCGACTGAAGAAGGCGTTGTATTTACGTCCGAGTTGCAGATCCATCAGGTCTTCTTGACTTAGCGAGTCGTCTTTCTCGGTTGCCTTATATTTGAACCGATAGGTGACTGTGAGATAACAAGTGTCGAGAGTCTGAGACTTGTCGGTATCTTCATGGGCGAGTGTGAACGTAGGGGTGTCCATCGCATAGGTGACTGTCACCTGAGCTGAGACATCCATACATGCAAGCATCATTATAGATGCTAATGCTAAAATGGTCTTTCTCATATTTGTGATGTTTTTAGTTGATCATTTTCTTATTTTATGCTGAATCTGACTCCAAGCATGATTGTACGGCCTCGCAGACGATATTGACTCGAATACTGTATGATCCCGTTATCATTATAGCGGCGAAATATTCTGCAATCCAACAAATTGCTACATTTGAGGGATAATATTGCGTTCCCTAAGGAATATTCTATATTGCTGTTGAGGAAAGTATTGTTTCTATAACTCGTTGAATAATCGTTGTAATAATACATTACAGACGGTATCACACTAATTTGTTTGCATGGCCAGACAACGAATGATATTGCATTGGTGAATGTATGTTTCGCACTTCCATTGGAAATACCATCAGTAAATGTCTTTGATATAGCAAATTCATTTGAAGTCTCAAAAGTAATCCATCGGGCGAAAGAAGCTGTAAAGGCAATCTTCGCTCGCAGATAATTACTTCGCCCTCTGTGCATGGCATCATCTACATAAAACTCATTCTGACTTGTGCCGATTGTAAACGATTCGCTTATCTTGGAATTCCATTTGAAAAATCCTTTGGAAAATGTCTGGTCTCCCTGCCAGATATTACTACTTGTGGCATACGGCAGTCTTATATACTCGATAATATCGTCAGTCACATCATATCCATTGGATAAGCTATTATAGGAATGAGCATGTGTTAATGTCGCACATCCAAACAGCATATCGAGCACACTCTGGTAACTTGCGCTTAAGGCCGTTTTTATAGTCCTGTTGATTTTAGCGTCAAGATGGTACGGATTCGAAATAGAAGTACGATAATCAATATATCGCCTCTGTGCCATGAGGGAAAGGGCTGAGGGCATAGATTCCTCGCAGGTTGATGTCAACGAAAAAGACAAACGCTCCGATGGTTTGAAAGTGAGATTTGTGTAAGGTTTGAAAGAAAAGAACATTTTGTCATATTCCCATTCTCCGTCTGTCGATGTATAATATTCAAAACCGACAGGCATATATATCAGCCATTGGAATCGTTGACCGTAATGCAGAAAGAACTTAGGTGCGATGTTGGCACCTAACTGCCAAGTCCGTTGATTTCCTAATGTGAGATTTTCAGCAAGGTCCAGTTCCGTTTTAGCCTGCTCCCATTGCGCATCGAAGCCGCCGTTGAGGTTGAACATAAAATGAGGCACTGCAACGGCGATTATAGATGCAGTTCCGCCGGTGTTCAGATTTCTTTGTCTTACAGTCTGATCCATACCACATTCGATCAACCGAAGCAATCCGAATTTATCAGTATAATTGGCATGCAAGGTTGCCTCGCCAATGCCCTCCTGTTTATTCTTATAATTTATCTTCAGCACATCATCTATATTAAATGAATGTCCTGAGAATTGCTGTCCTATCAAATCGTTGATAGATCCGTCGCCATGAGGAAACGACGCACTTGCTGTAAAAGCATTTTTAATATATCTATCTTTACCATTCAGCTTGTAGACCGCATGTGCTCCTACGAATTGCTGACGCATACCGGCTCTGTTCGACTCATCTACTACAAATCGATAGATACTGTCCGCAAGATAAGCGGTTTGCTCTGCCGCCTCTCTTTTTTCTTTATCAAAAAGGTAATTGAGATTAAACGCCAATGTCTTGTCTTCGTCTAACTTGAAAAGTTGATTTATCGACAGGCTATGTGAGTTGTTACGATATGCGTAAGTGTCATTCAGCCCCGGAGAATCAGGGAAAAGTATCCCCGTTCCGTAAGATGAATTGAATGTCACGGGCGCACCAATATCCTGTCTCAAGTCATTGCCAATGTTGTTCGTCTTATAAACAGAGATATTTTGGGCTTTGCGCCGGAAATTCATGAGGGTGGCGGAGGCATCCCAAGATATATTGGGCTGTGTCCCGATTGCTGCTTGAAGTGTGGATGACCATATACCGAGAGCATTTTGTTTAAGCTTTATGTTCATAGCGGGAGCATTGCCGCTCTTCACTCCTTGCAGCAATTTCACATCCTGATGGTTTTGCAATACCTGAACTGAACCTATATCATTTGCATCGATATTTCTTGTAGCTACACCATAATATCCGCCAAGCATATCAAGCCCCTCGATATAAAACTCATTTATCCATTGTCCGTTATAAGTTATCTGGCCATCGGCTTTTACTTCAATACCCGGCATCTTTCGCAACAAGTCTTCAAGAGTCTTGTCGTTTTTACCTATGTATGTAGCAGCAGAATACGAAATTGTATCGCCGGACTGTCGGATTTTTTTAGCAGTAACAATTACTTCCTTTAGTTCAAGGGCGTTGATAATTGAATCCAGTGATTTGGTACTGACCTCCTGCGCCATCGCCATAAGAGCGATGGACGCAAAGACGGAGAGTATTTTAAATCGTTTGAACATAGGTTGTCTCAATTAGTCAAGTGCAAAATTACGGCAAACTCCTTCCCGTGAGTCTTAGTCCTATCTCCTTTAGTCTTAGTTAGTCTTAGTTTGGGGTGATTTTATCGTAATTTTCCATTAATTTTGTTGACATGAAACGTTTTAGGACTATCACAATCATTTGTTTGTCAATCATTGCTATTTTGGTGACGACTAACTTCTGGTATATGCATCGCCTATACGAATCCATAAGGATACAGACTCTTCGGACCGTAAAAGAATGTGTGAGGAGGGCAGATGTGCTGGAAATTATCGACAGGAAGGCTCTTGCTTCTGGCCTAAAGGAAGATTTTTCAATAAAAGTCGGAATTGTTGTTAAAGGCGAAATAGATTCGAGGGGAAACTTTGACTTTATTCACGAAATGGATAAAGTCAACCAAACTATGAGTGAAGAATTCCACTCAGTGGAACAAACGGACGTCACGATGCCGACTCGTAATTATAATCGACTGGCATTACTCTTTCAAAATGAGCTCAAAAACTATGGTATTAAACTTAACCGGGTGATAATAGTTCCAGTTGGCGAAAATGCTGGTCAAATCAAAGGACTATGGCATATCGACTTTTCTATAACGGAAGGGGAACCGCCTCTTTATACTGTTTATTTCTCTCCCCTTCAAAAGCATGTCCTCAGACAAATGGCGGGAATTTTGGCGACATCATCCGCTGTTCTCGCACTAATGATTTTCCTAATATGGTATCTTTTACACTGGGTTGGAAAACTGCGTAGTATTGAGCAGATGAAGGATGATTTCACTCATAACATGACTCACGAACTAAAAACTCCGGTGGCCGTGGCTTATTCTGCGGCGGATTCAATGCTCCGATACTATGACCAGAGTGACGAGGCAAGGAATAAACAGTTCCTTAAGATTATTATGCAAAGACTGAGTTTCCTTTCCGGCATGATTGAGAATATTCTGTCAATGAGTATGGAACGCTTCAAAGCGATGAAACTCAGCATTGAGAATGTGGAGGTAAAACCAATTGTCGTAGAGGTCGCGGGAATGATTGAGCTTAAAGCCGACAAACCGGTGAAGATTGATATTGAAATCCCGGACAATCTTTCGGTCATGGCAGATTCATTACATTTCGGCAATGTCCTGTCAAATCTGATAGACAACGCCGTGAAATATTCCGAAGATACTGTCAACATTAAAATTAAGGCTGACAACAACTCAATTGTAATTGCAGACAACGGCATAGGAATAGACAAGGACAATCTCCCTTATATATTTGATAAGTTCTATCGTGTCACCTCAGGAGACCGTTATGAGGTTGGAGGTTACGGGCTTGGACTTTTCTATGTAAAGCAGATTGTTGAATTACTTGGCTGGAGCATAGATGTGACAAGCAAACCGGGAGTCGGAACGAAATTCACAATTAAATTTAAGAACAATGAGGAAAGATAAGATATTGCTCGTAGAAGATGACTCAACTCTTTCATTTATTGTGCAGGATGCGCTGACCCGTGAAGGTTTTGATGTCGTTTGTGCTTCAAACGGAGATTTCGGGCTTAAACTCTTCAAGGAGTCCGAACCGGATATTATTGTTGCAGACGTGATGATGCCAAAGCTGGACGGTTTTGAGATGGTAAGGCTTATCCGTCTTACAGCACCGGCTGTACCCGTACTTTTTTTGACCGCCAGAACTGCGCTTGACGATGTGGTGAAAGGGTTTGAGCTTGGAGCCAACGACTACATCCGCAAACCGTTTCAGATACTCGAACTTGTTGTGAGAATTAAGGCTTTATTGAAGCGTAATTCTCAGGGTATTACCGAAGATACGAATCTCAATATCGGAGATAGCTCACTTGACTTTGCATCACAACGACTTGTAATAAGAGAAGAGGCTATCGAACTGACACATACCGAAGCTGTAATCATTGATGAACTATTCCGCCATCCAAATGAAGTAGTCGAGGCTAAGACACTTATGTATCGCATTTGGCAGAACGATGATTATAACAACCTCAACCGTCTTCACGGATTTATCTATAAACTCCGCAAATACCTGTCTAAATCAACCTCGCTGGAACTTCTGAATGTTCGAGGGATAGGCTATAAATTAGCCACCTCCAAGCAGGAATAATACAGTATCAAAGCCATTGAAGATAAAAAGCAGACAAATGGAGGACGGTATTTCCATCTGTCTGCTGTTGAATTATAGTCCTATAAGTCGAATGGGGCGTTGAGGGTTAGTCATAGGTCGATAACGAAATTGAGGTTCTGCAACCATTGACTTTTTAGTATCAGTGGCCGGAGTGTCGATTGTATTGACCGGCTTGACTTCCTTGCCATCCTGCTCCTCTTTCTTGGGAGCGAGGTCGGCGAGGTCGGATTTGAGTTGTTTCAATTCGTCCTCTTTGCCCCACTGCTTGGCGATGATTGCTTCGAGCTGGGGAACATCGGCTTTGAGTCTGGCGGTGCAAGGTCGTAGAATATCGCTTATCTGAAATAATACTTACTTAATACTGTCGATAATATCCTTGTTGTTCATGAAGACCTTTTAGAGGATGTTGTTGATCACATCGCGGACGTAACATGGCGAGCGTTGTTCAGACAGAAGCATACGGCGTATTGCCTGAACGAACTGCGGTTCTATGCCGATTTCAGAGAAACGACGGTTGAACTGGCTTGTGTCGCGTTTACGGAGATAGACTTCACGAAAACGAGTCTGGTCGGAATGGTTGACATTGGTGTTGTCAGTCCTAAAAATGGATTTAAGTGGTGAAACGATGGATCATAGCCTTAGGCTACGTGGCCACAGGACTACAACCGGTTGAACGATTGAACACAATCCCAAACTCGGCTGAACAGAGATAAAAGAGTTAAAAACAAGGCTAAATTAACTGTCACGTAGTTAAAAACTTCAATTGATGTTAAATTTCGCCCAAAAATCAACTCATAATTCCTGAAAAGTGGGGATCTGAACCCTGTGGAAAGTATGAAAGCCCCACTTTCAAGACGGGAAATCGCAGAAAAACGCAGAAGGATAGAGGTTTACAACTTAGGCTCATAAATCGTGAACAAAACTGTTCACGCCGGAGGCTGTTCACGAATTGCACACCGCCATACCTCACAATGTTCACTATTCTGCCGGATAGGGGTATTGCAAAAATCGCTGAAACTGTCTTAGTCTCAGCGATTTGCGGCATCTTGCCGATCTGTTCTGTGATCCGCCTGGGAGTGACATTTGTGAATCGTATTGAATCGTAATGAATTTTAGCGTTCAAAGCTAATTATCATACATTGATTGATTGTCAGTATCTTATCGCAACAAAGCCATTTACAACATTGAACTTTGGAAATCATCGGGGCGCAAGTAGAGGCAGAAGATGTGGACAAAGCGTGGACGAAAATTTTGTCATGTGGACAAAATTCAGTAATTTTGTACCACATCAAAATAATCTCTCTGAATATGGCAACCATAACACGCTCTCTATCCTCTAAGGTCAACGCCAATGGCGAAGCTGAAATCATGTTGCGACTGTCGGTGTCGCGCGAACTGCGTATGCGCCTGAAAAGCGGCATCTTTGTTGAGGCTACCCGTTTTCGTGACGGTAAGATCATTATGCCACGCGCAGACCGAAAGACACTGGCAAAGTTACAAATAATAAATGACAATCTCGTATCTTTGGAGAGCCGACTGATTTCGCTCTGTGTAAGCACACCACAAAAGTCTCTCTCCAAAGAATTTTTCGAGGACGCTATTCTGCGTCACCATCACCCGGAACTGTTTGAGGCCGCTCCGAAGAAGATGTCGTTTTTCGATGTGTTCAATGAATTTCTCGACAAGCATCTTGACGGCGCACCACTGTCAGGCCACTACAAGGTGCTCGCCCGACTGTTGCGTCGCTTTGAGCTGTACAGGCAGAAAACGACCCGGACAAAGTTCACGCTTATTCTCAACGACTTTGATTCCGCTGAGATAGAGCGGTTCAAGGAATTTGTGGTCAATGAGCCGAAAATTTATGACAAATATCCCTCAATATACAAGACCGCCTCTGATGTCGTTGAGACTGCACGTAAGCCCCGTCGCCCGGAGAAACGCGGCGAGAATTCTGTCATAGGGATACTAAAAAGGCTTCGGGCTTTCTTCAACTGGTGTGTGAGACGTGGCTATCTCGACCGCACTCCGTTCGCAACTTTCACAGGTATAGGCAGTGAGAAATACGGCACTCCTTACTATATCACAATAGAGGAGCGCGATTTGATAGCCGATTTCGACCTGTCGGATAAACCGGCTTTGGAGGTGCAACGCGACATATTTGTTTTTCAGTGCCTTATCGGTTGCCGAGTGTCGGACTTGTTGGAAATGACGTCGGGAAGCATCATAAACGGTGCAATCGAGTACATCCCCAACAAGACCAAGAATGAACGCCCGGAGGTTGTACGAGTGCCACTGAATACACGCGCACGGCAATTGGTGGAGAAATATTCTGCCAAAGGAGCTGAGAAACTGTTTCCTTTCATCAGCGCACAGAAATACAACGAGGCAATAAAAAAGATATTCACTCTCTGCGAGATAACCCGAATGGTGACTGTCCGCAATCCAAAGACCGGGGAAGAGGAGAAACGCCCGATAAATGAGATTGCAAGCAGCCACATGGCACGGCGTACATTCATTGGCAATCTATACAAGAAAGTCAAGGATCCTAGTCTTGTTGGGGCTTTGTCAGGGCATAAAGAGGGCAGCAAGGCTTTCGCCAGATACAGAGAGATTGACGAGGATATGAAAAAAGAACTTGTCAGCTTGCTCGACTGATGTTATTTTATTAGCCTATTAAGCTGATTATGTGAGAAATTTGTTGTACCTTTGTAATTGAATTAGTAAAAGGAGATAAAACTATGGCAATGACAATTAAAACATCCCCCGAACTTTGGGGCGAAGATGCAAGAATCTTCACCGAGGAAGCGGAGCGCAATGGCAAATTGCCTACGCCAAAACTCTCGGAATCACAGCGAAAGGTGCTTTCCACGATGTTGGAAAGTGCTAAGAACATCATATTTCCTCCACGGAAAAACTGACAATGGCTGAATTTATTTTCGTAGAAAACACCTTTATGGTGCCTTATACCAAGGAAGTCGCAGATTACTGTGACCCCTTTTCTTGTGGAGATGACGACCTTGACGATTTTTTCAGCCATGATGTCTTTCTCTATGAGGAGGAATTACTCGGCAAGACCTATTGCTGGATAAACAAGGCAAATCAGCGTGAGATAGTGGCCATTGCCACACTGTCATACGACGGCATCAAAACGTATACACTTGATAAACCCTCCAAAAACTCTTTCCAACGAAAGATACCCCAGCAAAAGCGGCATCGCAGCTATCCTGCTGTACTGATTGGTCGCCTCGGTGTCAGTATGAATTTTCAAGGCAAAGGATTGAATATTGGCACACAGCTGATGGATGCGCTCAAATATTGGTTTGTGGACGAGAATAATAAGGCGGCTTGCCGCTATATGCTCGTTGATGCCTACAACACAGATTCAACTGTCCATTATTATATTAAGAATGGATTTAAGCCCCTCTATAAGTCAGAGCAAAGCGAAAAAGAGGCTTTCGGAATATCAGAGGACGATGTTCTGAGAAGCCGTGTCATGTTCTTCGACTTGAAACTGATTACTGCATAGCCCTTGCATTTTTTGCATTATCCGCATTTTTATGGGAAAGTTCAATACTTACATAGAACATCCTGAGATTGAGCGTTGGCGCAATTTGTGCGTCAATGATGGAGAATTATGCCAATATAGTAAAGGAGAGGAGTTTGTAAGTATTGGCAGAGTAGCAAGATATATCGGTTATATAAAGTCAGGAACGCTAAAATATATTGCCTATGATAACAGCGGAATGGAACATGTAGTCGGATTGGAATTTGCTGGGGAGTTTGTGGCAGATTTCCCGTTTTCGCTGCGTGAAAAACCCTCTCTTGTGTCTATTGTTGCGGATTCACCATGCGAGATTTATCGAATTTCTGTAAGAAGCATTGCAGAACGGATTAAGACTGATGTCAAACTATCAGATTTAGTCGCATTATCTACAGAGTTATTATTTTCACAGACTTATAGCCGTTACATCTCATTACATTGCAACACTCCGGAACAGCGTTATCAGATGCTTGTGTCTCGTCACCCCGACATATTTAATATGTTCTCGCTCAAGGATATCGCTTCGTTCATTAATATCACGCCTACATATCTGAGCCGTATTCGAAAGAAATTGACACAATAGTTAGAAAAAGTATCGGTTCTAAACTTTGTTTGAGAATTTAATTTTGCTTTTGTTGTAACTTTGTCGTCTAATCAAGCACAAAGTTTATGCAAAACAGAATAATAACAATAATATTATACATCACCCTTGCTATCGCTGCTATGGGGCAGACCGAGACTCCTGATAGTGTCAAAACGCGAGAGCTTGACGAGGTTGTTGTGGAAGCGCAAATGCAACGCACTTCCTCAACCTCTACAACCTATATTCCAACCAGCAAGCAAAAAAACGCATCGCAAAATGCAGTCGATCTTTTGCGACAGATGGCTATACCCCAAATCCAAATAAATCCTGTCAGCGAAGCAGTTACTGACAATGCTGGCGGCGAAGTGGCTATTTTTATAAATTACCTCGAAGCATCAAGGGAGGAAATGGAAGGGCTGCGGACTCCCGACGTGAAAAAAGTCGAGTATCTTGAATTTCCTACTGACCCTCGTTTCCGAGGAGCTCAGCGTGTAATTAATATTATTGTTCAGGAATATGCTTATGGTGGTTACACAAAGCTGACAACAAACGAAAACTTCCTTGTCGGCTTTTCAAGCCGCAACAACATTTTCTCAAAATTCTCTTACAAGAAAATGACTTACGACCTTTATGTTGGAGCCAACAATTGGAATAACCACCATATCGGAAACAATGTAAAAGGAATCTATTCGCTCAAAGATGCTGACGGTAAGGATTATCAGCTAATCCGAACTGAAACCCTTGATGACTCGCATTACAAGCAGAATCAGTATCCTGTAACTTTTCGTGCCACATACGCCTCGGAGAAAATACAGATACGCAATACAATTGGTTTTATACATTTAGATATACCTGTTTATGACCAGCGAGGTAATCTTACCTATCAACCTGGAAGTGAGCAAAACTATACTTTCAACAGGAGCAATCCAAATCGCAACAACTCTTTGGCCTATCAAGGCTCTTTCTTTTTCTCATTGCCTAAACAGTTTTCGATAGATATTTCACCGCGTTTCAATTACACGCATAGCAACGACAATCTTTCGTATTCTACATCAAATTCTCCTGAAATAGTCCGTAATGCCCGTGAGAACGCTTACAACTATAGAGTTGACGCTTATTTGCAAAAGCGCATAGGACAAAAGCATACTGCTATGCTTGGAGTCAACGGCGGTGACAACATCAATCGGCTACGTTATTCCGGGACAAACAGCTATTATGACCGCTTCCACAATGCGTTTGCCGCCGGTATGCTATGCTATAATTTTCAGACCCAAAAGATAAGCATCTATGCTGATGCCGGAGTTTGTTGGGAAGGGAGTGATATTAACGGGGAAAAATATAATGACACATATCCGTTCACACATATCAATCTTCGTTTCTCGCCAAACTCTAAAAATGCTTTTTCTGCTTATTTCCAATATGCCACCAATAGCCCGGGTATAAACCAGAAGGCATCAGATATTCTGCAAGAAAATGAATATATGTATATAACCGGTAATCCGCTGCTTAAAAACAGCAGACATGTAACACTAAATGTTGCCTATACATGGATGCCGACAAACGCTTTCGGCATGAGCGCTTTTAGTAATTTTTTGGAATACTTTGACCGACAGATTATAATATATGAGCCATATAATAACGGTCAGGCTCTCATCAGAAACTACCGCAACAGTGGCAATTATATCAAAGAGGAAATAGGACTTGCTGCAAATTGGAAACTGCTCGGAGGAAAACTTCAACTCTATGCAAGCCCCAAACAGTCTTTCTACAAATCTACCGGCATATATAATAAGTCGTATAATCCCTTCACTATAACAGCCCAAGCGACATATTATCTCAACAGTATCTACTTTCAGGCATATTATCAGTCGCCCGGTAAGCAGATGTTCACCTCATCACCGCAAATTTACAAAGATAGAAACTTTCACAGCCTTACAGTGGGCTGGGCTAACTCCGACTGGAATGTCAGGGTAATGGCGGCAAACTTTTTTAATAAGGGTTGGAACAGTGCAGATATAGTTACAGAATCACCGCTATATACAGAATATAGAGAAAACATTGGCACTTCCTCCCATCCTCGTATCAATGTAACAGTTACATATACATTTGGTTACGGTAAGAAAGTGCGGCGTGGCAACGAAGTTAGCGAACAATCTGGTGCAAACTCAGCTATAATGAAATAAGAAACAGTTTTATCATACTAAAAGACAGACAATCCCGGCAGTGATGTCGAGGTTGCCTGTCTTTAGGAATTGTGAGCTATTGCTCAGGGAACGTTATTCGTAGCCTTCGGGCAGTTCAGGTTTGGCGTCTTCGGGGATATTGGGGCTGGCTCTCATATTCTTAATGGCTTGGATTTCGCCGGGTGTCAATCTTGATCTACGTTGATGAGGTAGTGGGATGCGGTCAATCTCGGCATCCTTCGGCTGTTGCTGCTCCTTTTCCTGTTTCGGAGGCTCTGGCTTCCAGTCATCGACAGGACGGAAGTAGAGGAACTGCGGGGCGTTGCGCTCCATGTTGAAGATTTTGGTCTTCATGCCTTCCCGTTCCTCTTTCTTACCATCGAGCATACGGCGTTCAAAGTCCTGATATTCCTCGGTGTCTGTCCTCCCTATGCGGCTCCATCGGTAGAGCCATTCCACTCGTTTGAGGTGCTCAATCTCGCTGTCTTGATGGAGGAACATGATGCCGAATGCGATGAAAACAACCGCGTTTATTACGAACCCGATTTTGAAAGCATTTAGTTTGTTGCGCAACGTGGTTTCGTTTTCAGAGCTGTTCTGCCGGTTCTCAATTCTTTTGAGGATGGCATTGTTCTCTACGGCTTTTTTATCGGTATTCTGAATTTCATCCTTGACAGCCTTTCGGATAGCCTTGTCATACTCCACTTTTTCAAGTGCGTCCAATGCACTGACAGTCACCGTTACCGACTGCGGTGTCCGGCTGTCTCCGGCATTACATTTGCGGGTAATCTTAGTCACTGCTTCCTCGATGTCGGACTTTCTTGCAATATTGTCCGGAAGCACAACCTTGACCTCAGACGGCATCGCCTGTGCTTGTGGTGGTGTTGCCTTCGCCTTGGTTTCGAGGGTCTCGATGCGAGTGCCGTGGTTGGTAACTGTCTTTTGCAGGTCGTCAATCTGCACTTCTTGTTTCTTGACGTCATCATAGA
>OLWA01000918.1_pt1 | contig 33626 bp, 31 predicted proteins | sample 1673251 | NCBI WGS metagenome assembly OLWA01 (sample SAMEA3178937, study PRJEB25190) | human gut metagenome | biome: human gut; feature: human-associated habitat; material: faeces | place: Austria | collected 2013 | reverse complement strand
TCGTCATTTGAATATAAAATTCTCGTTGCAAGTCATCCTTGCATTTTTCCATGATGATAATATTATTACTCCAACTAATTTCTCGCACCAATGGTGCGAGTTTTATAATTGAATTTATTTTAAATAACCTCTGACAAATTTACTATCTTCCGTTATTATTCTTCCTCATCCTCAATCCCGCGCATCAGAAAATCATTCCACCTCGCATTAACCGCCTCCAGCTCTTTCTTCTCCATAATGCGGTTTCTGTCGCTGAGTATCGATATCATCTCATCTGCAATCTCCTCTACCGGCGGATGCTCATAATGATACAGATATCCTATCATCCTCTGCGCCGTAAAGTCCGTATTAAGATTCTTTGTCACAAGGTTGCAGAATTCCTCGCGGTACCCGCGCTGCAGCATAAGATTATACAATTCAACACTTTTTGGTGATTTTGGTTTCATGGTGCTACTTCCTCTCAATTCTTTGCATAATAATTCTTCATTGCATATTCAAAATGCTCATTAAATCTCTGCGCAGCCTCACAGCTCAGCTCCCACTCCGGACGCATCATGTCAAATGCATGCATGTCGCAGTGGTACACATCCGCCTCCGCCTGAATACCACACCTTTTAAGATTTGCAATATAATCAAGTGTCTCTGCGTAAAATGGTTCTCCGTCCCCTACAAATGTATACGCAGGCGGAAGTCCGCTGTAATCCGTCTGCCTTGCAGGGGCAGCGTACACAGGAACACTACTGTCTCCCGGTTTCCTGCCAAGTCCCTTCAGATACATCCGCCACGCCTTATGATTCTTCCTTGTATTCCAGATACGTCCGTGATTGTCGGCAGAGCTTGGCGTGTCCCTGTCATCGAGCATCGGGTAAAGTGGCATCTGATAAGCAATATTTATGGTACCTCGGTCTCGCGCTGCCATGCAGACTGCTGCCGCCAGACCGCCTCCTGCACTCTCTCCGCCTACAAATATCTGATTCTTACATATTCCAAGTTCTTCCGCATGCTCCTTCATATAAACAAGCGCCGCATAGCAATCCTCAAGTGCCGCCGGATACGGCTTTCTAAATGCAAGCCTGTACCCCGGCGATACAACAACTGCTCCGTACTTCCGCACAAGGTCAACCGCACGCGACATAAACACCATCTCTTTCATTCCACATATATATCCGCCTCCGTGAATCCACAGAACGCCCGATGATTGGGCGGGCTGTGAAGCAGTTTCAGAATATGTCTCCGGATATAGTGCGAGTGCCGACATCGTATTAGTTGTTGTTTTGATTTTAAGCTTTCGGACTGTTATTCCTGATGGCGGGGTAAGACGCATGGCTGGCTCCTTGCATATATATGTACTTTTAATTTAATCTGTCACTTTCTGATTATAGCAAAAAAGAGAGGGTTTTGCACCAATGTCTTAGCTAAGCAAGGCATTATTAGCATTTCTTGACACAATTTAATCCGGACTGTATGATTACCGATATTACACTTCTTATATAACAACAGGGCTGCTACCTTACTTATACAAGCATTAAGGTAGCAGCCCTGAACTAAAATTCCAGACTGTCTGCATTCAGCAGAAAATATTTCATTCCCATTTTTTGTACATCTGCACACTTTTCCGTAATGTTCCTACACTCCCGAGTACGCTGCAAAGCCCGCATCTATCGGAAGCACTACTCCCGTGATTGCGCTTGCCGCCCTGTCATCACACAGGAATAGCACTCCACCGAGAAGCTCTGAGCTGTCAACAAATCTTCCGGCAGGCGTGCCGTTAAGAATCTTACCGGAGCGCGGTGTCGGCGTTCCGTCCTCATTGAACAGCAGCGCACGGTTCTGGTTGGACACAAGGAATCCCGGTGCGATTGCATTACATCTTATTCCGGACCTGGCAAAATACGTCGCAAGCCACTGTGTGAAGTTGCTTATTGCTGCCTTGGCACCGGAATATGCCGGAATCTTGGTTAGCGGCGTGTACGCATTCATTGAGGATATATTAAGAATATTTCCCGACTGGCGCTCGACCATATCCTTTGCAAATACCTGTGCCGGTATAAGTGAGCCCTGAAAATTAAGCCTGAATACAAAGTCTACACCGGCAGCATCCAGTTCAAAGAATGTCTTCTGACCGGGTCTTGCTTCGTGCTGATATTCATTGTCGGTTGTTGCCTTGGGATTATTGCCTCCGGCTCCGTTTATAAGGATGTCACACGGGCCGTACTTTGCGAGTACACTCTTATGAACCTCCTCAAGAGCTTCTGCATCAAGCACATTTGCCTTATATCCGGTACACTCAAGGCCTTCATTTTTCAATTCATCAGCAAGCCTGCGCACGGCATCCTCATTAAGGTCGAGTGCCGCAACTCTCGCACCCGACCGTGCAAATGCCTTAACCATCTCTGCACACAGTACTCCGCCCGCTCCTGTAATCACAACTGTTTTTCCTGTGTAATCAATATTTAAAGGTAAATCAAGCATTATTCTATAATCCCTCCGTTAGCCTCGATAAGCCCGTTAATATATGCGCTTCCAAGCGCCCTGTCATATAATCCGTAGCCCGGTCTGCCTTTTTCGCCCCATATCATTCTTCCGTGGTCGGGACGGAAATATCCGTCAAAGCCTGTCTCCACAAGAGCCTTTATAATCTCATTCATATCAAGGCTTCCCTCGCGTGACAAATGCCCCGATTCCTCGAATGAGCCATCAGAAAGTATTTTTACATTGCGAAGGTGCATAAAGCCTATTCTGTGCATGGATGAATATTTTCTCACAAGCTCAGGGACATCATTACCGCGCGAACATCCAAGCGAGCCTGTACATAAGCACAGTGCATTGCTTGGGCTGTCCACTATTGCAAGGTAACGGTCTATATTTTCCTCGCATGTGACTACGCGCGGTATCCCGAATATCGGATATGGAGGGTCATCCGGATGAAGTGCCATAATCACGCCGCACTCCTGCGCCACAGGTATTACTTTCTTAAGAAAATACCCTATATTCTCCCAGAGCCCCGCCTCTCCAAGCTCAGCATATGCCTTTATCAGCTCTCTCACTTCATCCTGTGAATAGCTTGCATCCCAGCCGGGCAGATGTATGTCATCCTTAAGCGGGTCGAGCCCGTTCAACTGCTCCCAATACATAACGAGGCTGGTTGAGCCGTCTTTGGCTGCCTTATCAAGCTGTGTGCGCGTCCAGTCGAATACCGGCATGAAGTTATAGGTAATGCATTTTACTCCATACTTTGCGCATCTCCTTATTGACTCGCAGTAATTTTCAATGTGCCTGTCCCTCTTTGCGGTTCCAAGCTTTATATCCTCGGTTACGGGAATTGATTCAACAACGTCAAAGATAAGTCCATTTTTGCGGCACTCATCCGCAATGTGCTTAATACTTTCCTCAGGCCATACCTCCCCGGGCTTCACATCATAGACCGCAGACACAATTGAACGCATTCCCGGTATCTGCCTGATATTCTGTAACGTAACAGGGTCGCTGTCTCCGTACCATCTGAACGAACTCTTCATAAATTATCTCCATTTCCCATCATTTATTTTTTGCTATCTCCGCAATATTAATTATTGTGTAAATGATATTAAGCACACCGCACAACGGTATTACAAAGTAAAATATCCCGACAGGCACACCAAGTGATGATGTCATCTGCCCCATTGCAAGCCTGCTTATCTGCCAGCCGCCGTATACAAGGATTGCGAGCGAGAACAGCAGAGCAATCAGCTCATGCAATATTCTCATATATGAACGCATCTGCGGATTCAGCCGGTCAACCAGAACCGGTATGTTCATGTGACCGCTCTCTGATGTCACAATAGATGCTCCCAGAAGGCTCATCCATGCAAACAGGTATGACACAAGCTCCTCTGACCACGTTGACGGATTTTTAAGGACATATCTTGTGAATACCTGCCAGCATGTAAGTGCGACCATTACAATAAAACTCATGCCCGCAACGCCGTTTAAAGCTTTCGTAAGAACCGTTTTTATCTTCATTCTCCCCTCTCATTCCGCAGGCACATCCCGCACATCTGATGATATAATTATGTCCGCAAATGCACAAAAAATACACGGCAGAAGCTTAAACTTACATGCCGTGTATCATATCTGTCATAACATATGTATTATTATTATAATTCCTGTCAGTGAACATCGATATACTTTCCAAGCACTCTCTTAAGCTTTGCAACTTCAATAGGCTTGGACAGGTGTGCATTCATACCCGCTTTGAGTGCCTTATGCACATCTTCACTGAAAGCATTGGCTGTCATTGCGATTATCGGCAGCGTCTTAACATCATCACGTTCAAGTGCACGTATATTCTTAACCGCGTCATATCCGTTCATGACAGGCATCTTTATATCCATAAGAATAACGTCATAATAACCCTCTTCAGCACCTTCAACCTTAGCAACTGCTTCACGTCCGTTAGCGGCCGTCTCTACATCAACTCCCATCTCACCTATAAGTATTGCTGCAATATCGCGGTTAAGCTCATTATCCTCGACAAGAAGTACTCTGCCTCGCTTAAACACGGATTCATCCTCCGCTGCCGCATGTTCACCTGATGGTGCCATCGTCGCAGCCGATTCATCCGCTGCCTTATTATCTGCACTGACATCACACACCTCAAGCGGAATAGTTACAGTAAATACAGAACCTTTGCCAAGCCTGCTGTCAACATCAATAGTACCGCCCATAAGATTAACCAGATTCTTGGCTATCGCCATTCCAAGTCCTGTTCCCGTGACATTGCCTATTGCGTTGTCCTCAGCACGTTCAAACGAATCGAATATATGCTTCTGGAACTCGCGTGACATTCCTATTCCATTATCACTGCATATAAATATATAGCTGTGCCGGCGCCCATTCTTAACGTCACCGTCTTCCCTGAGTGTAATTGTAATACTGCCGCCTGCCCATGTGTACTTGACAGCATTGCTGAGAATATTAAGATATATCTGCTTTATCCGCAGTTCATCCCCTATAACATTATCATGCTCTATAGATACAATATCTGAGATAAATGTTATGCCGGAGCCAAGTGCCTGCGGACGCACAAGCTCAATCAGCTCTGACATCATCACCCTGATATTAAACCCGGATTCCTGAAGGCTCATCTTGCCACTCTCAATTCTGGACATATCCAGAATATCATTAATAAGCTCAAGCAGATGTCTTCCTGACATGCTTATCTTATCAAGCCCTTCTTCGACCTGCTTCGTATCATCCAGGTGAGACTTAAGTATATCCGTCATTCCCATTATGGAATTCAATGGTGTCCTGATGTCATGGCTCATATTGGAAAGGAATCTGCTCTTAGCCTCATTGGCGAGCTTCGCCGCACTGAGCGCATCCTGAAGATTCCTCTTCTGATTAGCTTCTTCTATCTTCTGTTCGTCCGATATTCTTGCAAGAAAGACAGCATTAATCTCTTTGCTGTTGTTGCGGTTACGCACATGAATAATCTGTATTGACAGCCAGTGATATATTCCATCATCGAGCCTCAGCCTTATATCAGTCCATATTCTGCTGCGTCCCTTGGCAAAGCTCAGCTCTACCTTATCCGGAGCAAATCTCTGCCTGAACTCATCTTCGTATTTGGGTTCTATGCGCTCCGCAATTCTCTCATAAAGTTCGTTATATGTTCCCGCCCTTGATACCGAATCAGCAAAAAGTTCCCTGAGACTTATAAATTGTAACTCATCCCTTGTAATATTAAGTGAAGCTATTATAGAGTATGATTCTGTTACCGCTGTAATAAGCATCCGTCTCTCCCGCTTATTCTTAACAGCTTCCTCTTCCCTTGCAAGCTTTTCTTCTGTAATATCATGAAATGTTGTCATAAGAATATCATTGCCATTGTTGTCATGATTCCTCTCAACAATTCCCGCTATCCATATCAGCATTCCGTCAGCTCTGCGTATGCGGCATTCATATGTACACGGACCTCTGCCCTGCGCTGCCTCATCGAATACACCGGTAACATGGTCATAATCTTCATTATATACAAAATGATCTATGCACATATTATTCTTGGAGTCATTATCATATCCGAACATCTGATAGCCCGCACAGTTCATCCTTATATTGATATATGGGGCATTAATTGTTATCAGTGCTATTCCTTCAGGAACATTATTGAAAATGTGCTCAGTGTACAGATTCTGGTTCTCTGCATCCCTGGATGCCTTAAGCGTCCTTCTCATCGTTATTATCATGATAACTACGATTGTCATGATTACGACTGCAAGAAGCGCATATGTCTGGCTTACAATCTGATCCGCTTCTCTTGTGATAAGCTCCATATCAACAACTGATACCAGATGCCAGTCACTGCCAACTCCTATAGGCATATAACAGTAGAAAATATCATTAAGTATCGTCCATCCTGTCATTGAGTTCTCGGGAAGTGCTTTAAGATAACCGCAGCAGGCTATACTGTCCGGTATATCACGCTTATCAGCCGGAGGTATAAGTACCGTTCCATTGCTGTCTGCAATATAAGAGAAACCTTCCCCGCCATAATATGACAGGGAAAATGTATCTATTATATCGTCAATTCTGAACTCCTTAGTCAGATATCCTCTGCGCCCATCAGCAAGCTTGCAGCTTACATATACATCCATCACCTTGTCCGCATAGTCTGCTGCGTTAGCGGTACCGTTACTGCCTGACCTTACATGCGGAGCCATGATTCCTTCTGTATCCCCGGCTGCCATCCCGGCAAAACTGCTGTCCGGTTCCATGTCATATGGCATCACCGTATAATCATCCAGATAGAGCATTACTCCGTCTTCCAATTTGTTATAATGAATAAGTATCTCGTTAATATTGGAATAGTCATCAACCTCTTCAAGTACTTCCGCAAAATTATTCAGTGTATCATGTGCAGAATCCATCTGTGCACGCAGTGTCATCGTTCCCTGCTTCGTTACCTCCATTATATCTTCTACAGCCAGATTCCATAATCTCTCGCGTACAAACTTTTGAAACTGATACATTGCTCCTGCAAGCGCACATGCAACAACTATATATACTACTGCCAGCATCCATATATTTTTCTTCATATTAATATATTATATGTTACAGCAATATTCAGTCAATAAAATATCCAAATTTTAAGTATCCATTAGTTTTTTTTGATAAACAAAAAGCGACATTGCTGTCACTTTTTGTCGAAATAACATTCACGTGCAATATTAATAATCCTTATCCTGCTTGCTTTAGATTTACCGTCATGATAGAATATACATCAGTCTGTATACGTATACAGACTTCAGATGTCCGCAAAGACGGAGCAGGAATGGAGACTACTATGAGTATTTTAAATGTTGAACACCTTAATCATGGTTTTGGGGACCGTGCAATTCTAAAGGATGTGTCTTTCCGCCTCTTAAAGGGCGAGCATGTAGGATTTATCGGTGCCAATGGCGAAGGAAAGTCCACATTCATGAATATAATAACCGGTAAGCTTATGCCTGATGAAGGTAAAATCGAGTGGGCAAAAAATATCCGTGTTGGATATCTTGACCAGCATGCAGTTCTTGAAAAGGGACAGACGATTAATGATGTCCTTAATGATGCATTCAAATTTCTCTTTGAGCTTGAAGCACGTATGAATACAATCTGCGACAAGATGGGCGAAGCTTCACCTGAAGAGCTTGAGGTTATGCTTGCCGAGCTTGAGGAGATTCAGAATACACTTGATTCACATGATTTCTATATTATAGATACAAAGGTTAATGAAGTCGCCCGCGCCCTTGGTCTTACCGATATCGGACTTGACCGTGACGTGACAGAACTCAGCGGCGGTCAGCGTACCAAGGTTCTGCTTGCCAAGCTGCTTCTTGAGAAGCCTGACATCCTGCTTCTTGACGAGCCTACCAACTACCTCGATGAATCACATATCGAATGGCTCAAGCGCTATCTCAATGAATATGAGAATGCATTTATACTGATATCACACGATATCCCGTTCCTTAACAGTGTAATTAACCTTATATATCACATTGACAATGGAGAGCTTACACGCTATGTCGGCAACTATGATGACTATATGCGTGTATATGAAATGAAGAAATCCCAGCTTGAAGCCGCCTATAAGAAGCAGCAGCAGGAAATTGATGACCTTAAAGATTTCGTTGCCCGCAATAAGGCGCGTGTTGCCACACGTAACATGGCAATGTCACGCCAGAAGAAGCTTGATAAGATGGATGTTATTGAACTTGCACAGGAAAAGCCAAAGCCTGAATTCAATTTCCGTGAGGCGCGTACACCGGGCCGTTACATTTTCGAGACAAAGGACCTTGTAATAGGCTATGACACGCCACTTTCACGTCCTCTTAACCTTACAATGGAGCGCGGCCAGAAGATTGCCATGACCGGCGCTAACGGTATCGGTAAGACAACTCTTCTCAAGAGCATAATGGGCTACATAAAGCCCATCTCAGGGCAGTCCGTTCTCGGTGACTATCTTTATCCGGGATATTTTGAGCAGGAGAAAAAATACGAGAGTAACATCACATGTATAGATGAACTATGGAGCGAATTCCCGGCAATGACGCAGTATGATGTGCGTACCGCGCTTGCCAAGTGTGGTCTAATGACCAAGCATATCGAGAGCCTCATGAAGGTTTTAAGCGGCGGCGAACAGGCAAAGGTTCGTCTGTGCAAGCTTATCAACCATGAGACTAATCTTCTGCTTCTTGACGAGCCTACCAACCACCTTGACGTTGACGCCAAGGATGAGCTTAAGAGAGCGCTCAAGGCTTACAAAGGCAGCATTCTTCTCATATGCCATGAGCCTGAATTCTACGAGGACATTGTCACAGACGTGTGGAACTGTGAGGAATGGACTACGAAAGCGCTGTAGGGGTATGATTTCCGGAATATGATTGTTGGAGTATGATTCCATTTTACATGTATATGCAATTATAAAATCAGGCACAGGTCCCGGCATGGCTGTATCAGTTCTGTATTGATGCACCATTGCCGCAATCTGTGCCTGATTTTGTTTTTAATATTTTATCAGTATATTATGTCAAACATTATGTCGATGATTTTATACTTACATTTTTACCTGAAAATGCTATTCCCATTTTTACTATGTCACTTACCCCTCGTGACCTAAGCTCTGAATCATATCTCTTATCACAAATCTGTTCCAATGCTTTTTCTGCCATATCCGCCAATGCCGGAGCACCTTTATCCGAAGCTGCCTTAAGTTCTATGATTATACCGGGATATCGGCTCACTCTCGGTATCATGCATATATCATATCTTCCATTCCCGGACTCTCTGTTGGATTTTATCTCATACTTATCATCCATCAGTGCTATCATTCCCAGAGTAAGTCCATGATAAAACCCTTCCGCAGCCGAATCATAATAGCTTATTGACTTATCAAGGTACTCTTTTATTGCATCATTCAGCCTTTCCGTATCAGCCTCATACAGACTCTCGGCAATCTTATTGGCAGTTGCCTGTGACACAGCTCCAATCTGTAGCATGTGAGCAGTCACTTCATTCTTATATACAGCAGCAATCTCTCTGTTAGGTATACTTATTCTGCACATATAAGTACCATCACTCTGAAGCTTTCTGTCAGTAGCTTTCAGGTATCCGGCAACGAGAAGCATACTGTATACATTATATGGGTCATTGCCCAATGTCGAATACACAACATTCTGGTCTATACGAGCAAGGACTGTTTCCCCCTGCATAAGCACATTAAGCTTTTCAGACACATCTTCTCCTGCTGCACCAAGAACTTCCCCAAGTATCTCGTTTCTTCCTGTATTAACCCAATATGCCTGAGGTGTACATCCTTTTGCGACATAATTTATAACAGACCATGGATTAAATATATCGGTATTGCCAAACCTGTAGCCGTCATACCATTCCGTAAGCTCCTGATATCTGTCTGTTACACCATAATACTTAAGCATGTCTGTAATCTCATCTCTCGTAAATCCAAAATAACTGCTGTATTCCTCGTCAAACACCGAATCTACCACCAGATTATTAAGTCCGCTGAAAATACTTTCCTGAGCGATTCTAAGAATACCTGTCAGAAATCCATACGTTATATGTTTGTTATCTTTAAATGCTCCGGAGAAAAATGTTCTCATAAAAGAAATTATCTCATCATAGAAGTCCTTAGTGTGACCTTCCTGAATCGGGGTGTCATATTCATCTATAATTATTATAGGTGCTGCTCCGTAGCACTCGTCCAGCATTCTCGACAGGTTCTCAAGAGATGCCGTAAGCTCGACTTCTTCTGCTTCTCCCCTGACTACTTTTTGGAAATACTCTTTCTCATACTCAGGTACATTATCACTGTCCAATATCTGCGAATGCCGTCCATATTCAACCTGCAACAGACTTTTTATCTTATCTAATGTGTCATTCCAATTATCAAACTTCACATCCTTGAACGTGAGAAATATTATCGGATATCTTCCCTGATGCTTTGTATATTCCTCACCGCACTGCCATATCTTTTTATTGTAAAAATACTTTGCTGTATCCTCATCGGATATCTCAAAAAACACCCTAAGCATATCCATATTGAGTGTTTTACCAAATCTTCTCGGTCGTGTAAATAATGACACAAGCGGCTTCTTATCAAGAAAATCCTTAATCATAAGTGTCTTATCGACATAATAATACTCTGCCTGGGCTCTTATATAGTCAGATATTCCAATAGGCAGTGCCTTCTTATCCGTGTTCTGATTTTTCTTACTGTATCTTCCGGTTACAACTCTGTCATCTGTCGGTTTCTTTGCATTCTCCGGAATATTCCATATTTTTCCTATTTTTACAGCCCCCTCTATTCTTCCAGAAGAACACATTCCGCTTACAGCTCTTACAGATACTCCCCACTTTTCAGCAACTTCCTTACATGAAAGCATAACAATCTCCGTTCCCGACCGTTCACATGCACTCTGAATCAGCCCGTATGTGCAATAATCAATATTTCTTACAATATATTATAGACATTCTTCGGAAGAATATCAATGTTCTTCGGAAATATATCAAAGATTGTAAATTCTATAATGAATATAGACAAACAGATTAGATGTTTGTACTAATTAAAAAGTCGGGGTAAAAAATGAACAAAAAGGAATTAACAAAAGCAATCCAAGAGTACATTAATAAAACTTACAATGTATCATGCTTGCAGAAGTGTATCAGCATTAGTGCTGATAAGACATATGCAGATGTGTATGTCTCAGGTGATACGCCTGATAAAGATGTAGTTTATCGTGTTGTTATATCAACTAGTGAGGATGATGAAAACGAAGTGATTTTTGTTTCTCAAGCCTTTGATGAAAGCGTTAAAGAAGAGATTGAGGATAAAATTGCGGAAGTAAAAGAAGAATCAGTCGATACAGAAGTAAAAGAAGAATCAGTTGAAATTGATAAAAATGTTGTATTTTATGATGATGTCAAGGCAGTTAATTCAGCCAAAAAAAATATAAACAGTTTTTCAATTAACATGGCGCTTGCGCTCGGTAATATTATGCGTCTTGAAACATATAAAGATTCTTTGCACATGAGCAGAACTTTTATTGAGTTTTGTGAAGAAACTTTTGACATGGGAAAATCAAGTGCTTACAAGTACGCATCAATCGGTATGCGGTTTGGCAAGCCTGACGCATCAGGACATTTAAAGATTGATGATAAGTATAAGGATTTCAATGTTTCTGCACTTGGTAAGCTTGCAGGCTTGACCGACCAAACAATCAATGAGCTTGGTATCACAAGTCAGACAAGCTGTCGAGATATAGATAAGCTTTTAAAGGGCATTGACGGAATCGAGGACAAAAAAGAAAACATGTCAGGCGCTGTCGGTTTGGGTGATAATGGAGAAGAAGCTGAAGAAGATACTACCACTGAATCAATGAATTTAACGGCATACTTTAGCACTCCGATAGTTGCCTTTGAACAGCTCTTAAAAAACAAGGATTTAATTGAACAGCTTATGTCGAAGCATAAAAGCACGCTTGTTTGCTTTTATGATAACAATAAGCTTTCTGATAATTAATCTGTTGAAAATTCCAAACGTGTGGGAAATCTGCACGTTTGGAAGAAAATAAAAACGAAGCAAAATAATTTATATGCGCCTATGGCGCGGAAAGAGAAAGAGGTAAAGATTATGTTAAGACTTGAAAATTTAGTAATTAATCGTGATTGTATGATTGTTAAGTACAGCCAGCAGGAATTTGCATCAAGAGACGGCGGTGCGCCTATCATTTCCCGTCGAGTAGCTGTTGATTTTGGTGAGGATGAGGATTTAGTAACTTTCAAGTGTACTGAGGATGTTTACAAAAAAGTCAAGAAGGGCACTTTTGTCAAGCTTGGGCTTGAGTATGTTGAGAATAATGACGGCAGAAAGGACATTAAGGTTGTTGAATTTCTCGACAGCAAAACGCTTGAGCCGCTTGAACTCGAGGAAAATGACAAGCAGACTAACACATCAGGTGCAAAGCCTGATAACAAGAAATCGGTGTAAACACTTCCCGACAGTGTTTATATACATAGGGCGTAAGGCTAGGAACCTGAACGCCCTCCCCCCTTAAGGGGTTTAAAAGTCTTGTAGCAAGTTTAAAAGGTGGGCGCAATTTTCCGCAAAATATCGGAAAAACGAACCGCAAAAGGATTCCTCCATGTATCCGATGCGCTCACGTTTTAAGCCTGCTACACAGGATGCAAGAAAAGCGGTGTCTGCTTAAAGGTTGGAGACGCTAAACAACAGAAGGACCTTTGCAGTGTTGCAGGCTTTGCAATTTGATAACTTAACAGCCTGTGTCGGATGCGCGCGGAAAGCGTAAATTCTTTAGGAGTATTTAGAGTGTCGCGCAAGCCGAAGCCGCATGTTTTGGCGCGGCTCCTGTAAATCCGACAGGGAGCGTTTGCCGGCAGAGGTAAACGCGTGTGAATTGTGCGGGACAGCTTTTATTCGACCGATAAATTATATTCGGTCTTGATTACCGCTTACAGCGTAAATCATTCGATTAACTGAACGTGTCTGTGAAAGCGTCACGGCTTTGACAGAAGAAATCTATTTGCAGTAGTGAGTGCAACAGGTTTCGAGTGGGGTGAAAGTGTTACGGCGTTACAGAAGAAGCTCGCTATATGTACGGCATCTTTTTAGTCGGACATACAGCGACCTGCGGGGTGTTACGGGGTGTCCCCGTTTGAAGGGGTACGAAAAGACTACAGGCTTTTCGTAGGGGGAGGCTTCTCCCTCCCACATAATAAAACAATAAATGTGAGGTATATCAATGAATGAAAATTCTGAAACTACTGCAAAAATGAAAACAGGCGCGAAAACTTCACAAGCTGTTGAAACTTCCGCAAGTGCTGAAAATTCCAAACGTGCGGAAAAGGTGGGAACTTCCGCAAGTGTTAAAGCTTCACGAGCTGTTGAAACCTCCGCACTTACTGAAACTGTCGCAAGTGTTGAATATGATACCGCAAATATTGAATATCTGTTCACCTGTCAACTGTTTTTTGATGCGTTGTTCCTCGGCTGTTTTGTAGCTTATGTGTTTTGGAAAGAAATAATTAAGAGGTAGCTGATTATGAATAGTGATTATATCACTGAAATATTAACCCTTGCATTTAACAATGCTTTTCCGCTTGGGTTCGGTCTTGTAACTATCTTTATGTTTTTAGCAGACGGAATTTGTAAAGCACTTGACCTTTTTAAATCGTTATCACGCGCATGATATAAATAAAATTTTAATTGCGCCTACGGCGTAGAAAGTGAGGTAATTATGAATAATTTAGTATTCGGAGCGGCGGTCACATTGCCTGATGCAATCAAGACAGCGTTTTCAACAGGTATTCAGACCGCGACAGACTATGCAACTGACATGATATCAACTGCTCTCCCGCTTGGTATTGGTCTTTTTGCAATCGTGTTTGCTGTTGGCGTTGGTTTTTCAATTTTTAGACGTGTTTCCCGCGGCTAGTTATTGAAAAGTCATCAATTAGTGCGGGGGCGTGGTTATCCACTCTCCCGCATGAAATTAAAGGGGCAAGGCAATGTATAACGGATTAAATAACATTGAATCCACTAAAAGACAGGTAGAGGATAATAATGATAACTATAAGAAATATAAAGAAAGCCAGCGGCTTCTTAACAGTGCTTTACAGGGCGTTATATCTATATGTAAATACTGCGTAAACACTGATTGTAAAGAATGTGAGCTTAAATATTCCATAGAATGTCAGGGTGAACTCAAAAAGTGTGCTGTTCCCCGTGATTGGGAATACTACCGCAACAAGAAAATATATAAGGGGGTAAACAATGAAACCTGAAAATAAAACACTTGATGAAATGGGGGTTGAATAATGGGAATATTACTTTTTGTACTGCTGTTTTACATAGCGTATAAGGTTAGGAAAATAGATAAGGCTGTGCGGGGTGACAGCGGGTTTGTAAACGCTGTGTTTGATAAACTCGGTTATTACATTGCCAAGAATAAAGCATCTGCAAATACATCTGATGCAGAGAAAGTGAATGAGGCTCAATAATGGGGATTGTATTTATAATAGGGTTTATATTAGGGGGTGTAGCCACATATTTTTTATTAAAAGTAATAGATTAAAAATTCCACACGTTTGGAAAACTCCTTGTTAAAAATAATACTTGCCTATGCGGTCGGGCATGGTATATAATTAACTGCAAAGGGGGTGTAAATATGATATTGCTGAATACGGCATCTAGTTCAACTGTTGGCATGATTCTTGTGTATACAATTATTTTTGTTGTAGTCATTATATTTTTTGGTTACAAATTAATAAAGAAACTTGTTAAGAAAACAATAAGCTTTACAGTAAACGAAATTTACAAGCATAAAGAGATTGATAAAGACCGCTGAAAGTGAGGCGGTTTTTTTTGTACAAAAAAATAATAACTACATTGTTGGTAATTTCGTTAGTTATAACAACGTGTGTCCCTGTATACGCTGATTCATATAACTACACCGATAAAGAATTTACAATAACATATGATGATGATTTAACTTTTAATCATCATTCAGATGGTACATGTGACATTGTAGATAAAAGCGGCGCTGTTATTAAAACCATGTCTAAAGCAGAGACAGCTGAAAAATTTAAAGCATTAAGAATTACATTTGACCAATATGGCTCTATTAGTGTAAAAAATAGTTTTCTTGAGGATAATTTGTATGCTATTGGTGTTGTTCTTGGCGCTGCTGGTGAATATGCTAATGTCTCTACTGTTACTGACTACTTTAAAAATTATCTGTGCGATAAAGGAAGTCATACTCTCGCTTATGCTTACGCTACTAATACCATGCAAAATGCTACTGTATCTGACAACGGCACAATTACGCTATCAAGTGATGCTATAAAGCAGATATACAGCATACTTGACGAATACTTTCCACGCCCTGTTAAATACGCACCTGGTGTTAAGGGTTTTTATATTAGTGTTTCTGACCAAGACGAAAAAACTTTGAAACAAAATATATATAATTTAATTTCAAGTGCGTATAAAACCCATAACGAGACACGCAATTTTAACGCTTCAAGCCTTTCTTCAGAGATATCTAGGCTCTTTGATAGTATCTATGCGCAAGGGTATGATACTATCTATTTATGGTATAATGGATATTATAAATGTTTAGAGCAGATTTATTGCTTTAAGTCTGATTCTTTTAAGTATTATGTGCCTTCTAGCCCTTACTTTTATGACGCTGACGGACTCCCCTGCACGCCGGAATATTTGCGCTTTGCGTTTAATGATATGGTGAATCATATGGAATATGATGATAACGGTAATTTGTATTACGCGGCAGTTGATGATGACGGCAATGTGTGTTGGGATTTCTTAAGTTATTCGTTTTCAGACATTGAAAACTTTTCTGTTCCTGCTAATTATTCATATCGCTTTATACATTTGAGTTCTTCTGAATATTTTAACGCTTTTAAAAGTGTGCAGATGATGAACAAGTATCTTACAGGCGATGTTAAAGGATATACTACAACATCATTTGACAGCGGGAAGCTTCCTGCTACTGTGTCAATCTCTCCTGATGATTTGGGGAATATATCGGGCTTATATGACGAGATGCTTAAAGAGCTTGAGAAGTCAAACGATTATGACGCTGTTTTTGAGAAGTACCTCCACGAACTGACATATCGTGCTAACTCAATAGACGATACGCTTAATAATGGTGCTGTGGATTGGCGTTTAAGAAATATAATTGAGTGGTTGGAAAAAATCAACAGCACGTTAAACAGCGGCTTTACTTCCATGTATAGCATTAAGGACGATTTAAAGGATATAAAAAAGGGCATTAAGGATATAGGAAAAGATGTTGCAAAGTTAAAAACCATATCTGAAATAGATCTGTTTTTAAATGCCCTTAATACACTCGACAGTGTAAGTAATAAAAGTAAAGTATCTCAATCCCGTGATGATTTAACCAAGTCATATAATAAACTTATTGATAACAAATTCCCGTTCAGCACACTTAAGGATTTAAACTACATTTTTAATGCGTTTTCTGAATCCCCGAAAGTGCCTGAATTTAAGTTTGATATAAAAATGCCTTTTTTAGATTTTGAATACTCTATTACTACTGATTTATCCGCATTTGACAAATTAGCGGCTATGTGCAGGGATTTTATCATAATTCTGTATATCATATATCTTGTCAATAAAACACAAAAGCTGTTTTTTAATGGGAAAGGGGTGAAATAATGGAAAGTCTTTTTTCTGCTTTAATCTATGCCGCTGTCGCTGTTATGGATAAACTTTATGCAATTCTGCCTGATGATTTTTTGCGTATATACATCAAAACAACCGAATTTGCCGATTATCTTCCTTTTATCAACTGGATTGTACCTTTTTATGCTTTGATTCCGATTACTGAGGTTTGGATAGCCGGAGTTATTGCGTACTTATCATATGATGTTATTCGCGATAAACTTTTATCGCTTGTTCAATGATTCCACACGTTTGGAAATTTTAAGGAGTGATTCTATTGATATATTTTTATAATGGTGTACCCGGTTCGGGGAAGTCTTTGGATACTGCAAAGGAAATTTATATCGCTTTGAAGCGTGGTAAAAATGTTATAGCTAACTTCAATGTAAATACTGATTTAATTAAGATTAAAGATAAAAGCAAGTTAGGCAAATTTGTGTATATTAACAATGCTGATTTCCTTATCAGCTCAATCAAACAGGATAAACAAAAAACTAAGTATGATGTGCGATATTCGTATATAGAGGGTTTAAAGGGTTTCGCTGAAAATTATCATAAAAGGGATAAAAAAGGACATTTTATAGAACATCAGACACTGCTTGTTATAGACGAGTGCGGTAAGATATTTAACCCGCGTACATGGAATAGAAAAGACCGGCTTAAATGGTGCGAGTTCTTCCAACAGCACAGAAAATACGGCTACGATGTTATCATGGTCGCTCAGTCAGATAATCAGGTTGATAAACAGATTCGTGCGCTGTTTGAAGAGGATGTTTTACACAGAAACATTAGACATTATAAAATTATAGGCTACTTTGCGGCATTGCTCTGCGGTGGCTCTCTTTTTGTTGCCATTCATAGCATAAGGGGCATGTCAAAAAAAGATGCGCATTTATACAGTACCTTTTTTTCAGGGCGAAAATATTATGACTTTTATAATTCTATGGAGTTGTTCTGATGTGCGGAATAATCGAGCGAAGCGAGATTTAACGCGCATCAGAACATATCAAAGCATATATCACGTATACGCGCACGCGTTACTTGACAATAGCAACACTTAATTCTGAAAAGCAAAAAAAATCAAATTCCACACGTTTGGAAAGTTAGGAGTTAAAATGTCGGGATATAATACAAAAATCATCACTTACAAAAACCAAACACAAATCAAGCATTACGGCAGAAGCATCAAAACAGATTACAGCTTATCAGACGAGCAAAAAAAAGACCGCAAACGTAAAGCAGATGCAGACCGCACGCCGCAACAGATTGCCAAGAGCATTGAAAGCTCACGCAATCGAACAATTAACAGCATATATCAATATGCACTAGCGAATGATTGGGAGCTGTTTATCACTCTTACATTTAACCCTGTTAAGGTCGATAGTAAAAACTATGACAGCGTTGTTAATGCTCTTTCTAATTGGTTCAAAAAGACTAAAGAATTATATGCACCTGATTTAAAATATATTATTGTGCCTGAGCTTCATAAAAACGGCGGCTATCATTTCCACGGATTAATTTCTGATTTTGGCAATCTTCCGCTAACAATCGGAAAAACCACAAAAAGCGGTGATGTAATATTCAACCTCATATCCTACAATTTGGGTTTTAGTACAGCTACATTTGTAAAGAGTTCTGATAAATGCTGTGGCTACATTTTGAAGTACATCACTAAAGATTTGTGTGCAGTTACAAAAAACAAAAAGCGATATTGGTGTTCTAAAAACCTTAAAAAGCCTAAAATACAAACATATGAATACATGGCTGATGAATTTGAAAACAGTATGAAAGATTTAACTGACTTTATCGAATACCGCAAGGTTGTAAATATCGAGAAAGCGCATAACCAAATGAAAATATACGGTTTGAACATTTAAAATTCCACACGTTTGGAAAGTCGGGGGGGGTGTTCATATGGGAAAATATCTTACATTGCAGGACAGGTACTATATCGAATTTGCTTTGAAAGAAAAGAAAAGTGTTTCGGAAATTGCCTTAAATCTTGGCAAGTGCCGCGCCTGTATATATAACGAGATAAAGCGCGGACAGGTTAAACAGCAGAAAAGTGACTTAACATATTATTATATTTACAGTGCATTAAAGGCGCAAAACGATTATTCTTATAAAGCTACTTTAAAGGGGCGAAATTTTAACCTCGGTAACAACTATAAATTAGCTGATTTTTTAGAAAATGAAGTATTAATAAAAAAATCAAGTCCATATGTTGCGCTTGAAAACGCTAAAAGGCAGAAGTTAGAAGTTAACTTTTGCCTTTCTTCGTTCTATTCATATATACATAAAAAAGTCTTTTTAAATCTCACCACTAAAAATCTAAAAAAATACCACAAAAATAAGGAGTATGAAAAGCATCACCATAGCACGTTATATACTTTAAATCATAGTATCGAGAAACGTGATAAAAGTATAAAAGAGCGTCAGGAATTTGGACATTGGGAAGCTGACACTGTTGTTGGCAAAAAAGGAACGCTCACATGCTGTTTGGTTCTTACTGAAAGAAAAACGCGTTTTGAAATCATAAGGAAAATAACTAATAAAAGTGTTGAGTGTGTTCTTGCTGAATTTGATAAACTTGAAAAGGCTCTTGGCGGAAAATTTAAAGATATCTTTAAAACTGTAACTAGCGATAATGGTGTTGAATTTCTTGGAAATGGAGTGCTTGAACGCTCTATCAATGGTGGTAAGCGTTTTAATATGTTTTATTGCCATCCGTATTGTAGCAGTGAAAAGGGGAGCGTTGAAAATGCCAACAGGCTTGTAAGAAAATATATCAAAAAATCTCAAAACATAGATAATTATGATTTTGATTATATCAGGAGAACTCAAGATGCTATAAATAACTATCCGAGAAAGCTTTTTAACGGCTTTACCTCAAGCGAACAGCTAATCAAGGAAATAGGGTTTTTAATCAACTGAAAATTCCACACGTTTGGAAAACAAAAAATAAAGGGGCATTAAATCCCCTTTATTAGTCATGCTTAAAATTCCTCTGACTTATGCGCAAGTAAAGATTAAGCTGCACAAATCGAGATTGTACTAAAATAAATACATTAAAATTCTATTTTTTTGTTGACATTTTCAAATATATCAAAGATTTGCAGAAATATGTCAAGAATTTTCAGAATAATGTCAAAAGCATATTGATATTCTTCCAAAAAAAGAGACAGCCATTTTCCCACCAACCGGTGGGAAAACGCTGTCTTCTTCTCTAAATGTCAGTTGTGAGGAGTTAACATCACTTGACGAATTATTCTTTTACCCCATCTCACCGCGTATATCAATCTCCGGCGGTTCTATCGGATAATTACCTGTAAAGCATGCATCACAGAATCCTGTACCTCCGCAGATCATCTCGCTTAACTTGTCCACTTCAAGGTATCCGAGCGAATCTGCTCCGATAAGCTTACATATCTCATCAACGGAGTGACCTGATGCAATAAGCTGGTCCTCTGAAGGAATATCTGTACCGAAATAGCATGGATGCAGGAATGGCGGTGAACTGATTCTTACGTGAACCTCCTTTGCACCTGCTGCCTTCAGGAGATTAACTATTCTTGCACTTGTTGTTCCACGCACGATAGAGTCATCAATCATGACTACTCTCTTGCCTGCAACAGCTTCCTTAAGGACATTAAGCTTAACCTTCACGCTGGATTCTCTCTGTGCCTGCTTAGGCTTAATGAATGTACGTCCTACATAGTTATTCTTTATAAATGCATTGCCATACGGAATACCTGACTCCATCGCAAATCCGAGTGCTGCCGGATTACCCGACTCAGGAACGCCTACAACAAGGTCTGCCTCTACAGGATGTGTCTTGGCGAGAATCTTTCCCGCGTTAATTCTTGACTCATACACTCCCATTCCGTCAATCTTGCTGTCAGGTCTTGCAAAATAAATATATTCAAATATACATCTTGCCGTGTTCTTCTGGCAAAGCGTCTTATCAGACTTAATTCCATCCTTCGTTATCGTAACAACTTCGCCAGGCTCAACATCTCTTACAAATTCCGCACCTACAGTATCAAGTGCGCATGTCTCTGATGAAAGGAAATACGCATTATCTCTCTTACCGATACAAAGCGGTTTGAATCCAAATGGATCTCTTGCTCCGATAAGCTTTCTCGGGCTCATTACAATAAGCGAATATGCACCCTTAATCTTCTTCATCGCATTGAGAACAGCATCCTCAACAGTCGGAACATTAAGTCTTTCTCTCGCTATGAGGTATGCAATAACTTCCGAGTCGATTGTTGTCTGGAAAATAGCTCCCGTATAAGAAAGCTCTTCCCTCAACTCAACGGCATTAAGAAGATTGCCGTTATGTGCCATGCCGAGAGTTCCCTTAACGTAATTAAGGACAAGCGGCTGCGCATTCTCGCGGATACTGCTTCCTGCTGTAGAATATCTGACATGGCCGACACCGATGTTACCGTTAAGCTTCTCCAGCTTCTCCGGATTAAAGACTTCATTAACAAGTCCCATATCCTTATAAGAAAGAACCTTTCCCTTAGGACCTTCCGTATCACTAACTGCTATACCGCAGCTTTCCTGTCCTCTGTGCTGAAGGGCAAAAAGGCCATAATAAATTGTAGATGCAACATCATTGCCGTCAAAGTCATATACACCAAAGACTCCGCACTCCTCATGAAGCTCATCCTCAGCATAGTAGCTGTCGTTAATATCAATCTGATTCATAATTCTCCATTCCCTTAAAGACTGTTAAAAAGCGGTAATTATCAATGCAATTATCTGCGTGAAAAATCCTTGCCTGTAAGGAGCTTATATGCTTCCTTATACTTCTCAACTGTCTTATCAATAACATCATCAGGAAGAAGGTAATCACTGTCCGGATTAGCCTTAAGCCAGTCTCTTACAAACTGCTTGTCATATGAAGGCTGTCCCTTGCCCGGCTCATAGCCTTCAAGCGGCCAGAATCTTGAGCTGTCAGGTGTGAGCATCTCATCACCGATTACAACCTCACCATTCTCATCAAGACCAAACTCGAACTTAGTATCTGCAATGATGATACCCTTGCTTAATGCATACTCTGCACACTTCTTGTAAAGTGTGATTGTTGCATCCTTAATCTTGGTTGCGTACTCAAGACCCTTACCAGGGAACTTCTTCTCAAGTACCTCTATACTCTTCTCAAATGAGATATTCTCATCATGGTCACCAATCTCAGCCTTCGTACTTGGTGTATAGATTGGCTCAGGGAGCTTCTCTGACTCCTTAAGTCCTTCCGGAAGCTTGATTCCGCATACTGTTCCGTTCTCCTTATAGCTTGCCCAGCCACTTCCCGTTATGTAACCTCTTACGATACACTCTATTGGAAGCATTGTAAGCTTCTTGCAAAGCATACTTCTTCCGATATATTCATCCTTGTGGAAAAACTCTGGCATGTCATTAACATCCACAGATACCATATGGTTTGCAACAACATCCTTTGTATAATCAAACCAGAATCTGGACATCTGTGTAAGGATTGCACCCTTATCTGTAACCTTATTCTTAAGAATGTGGTCAAATGCTGATATACGGTCTGTAGCAACCATAACAAGCTTATCCTCACAATCATATACTTCCCTTACTTTACCTTCATAGAGTAATTCACACTTTCCCATGAGTATTCCATCCTTTTCTTATATTGATTTGTTTATAAAATCATTCCGCTGTAAATGCAGTCTGAAAACGAACATAAACATTATATAACAGCCACATTGCAAAATCAACACAATTTGTCGGAGGGCAGAGCAAACGATGGGCAGGTACTTTATTCCCACCCCATCTCATGTGCAACATATTCCTTAAGTCGGAATATTGTATATAACGGAATGCTCCACACATGTGTATCTCCGTCAATATTATCTCCGACATTCTTTAAAGATGTTCTGACTGCCATCCTTGGATTATACCTTTTGCAGAATATATGCAGGCTTTTTGCCTTTGTATTATCTGCTGATTTCACTTCAATTGGGAGAAGGATTCCTTCATAATCAGTAATAAAATCCACCTCCGCATCAGCTTTTGTTCTCCAAAAATAACTCTCTATCCCCATATATTTGAGCTGTGTCATTATATAATTTTCCGTCAATGCCCCCTTAAAGTGAATATATGACACATCTCCATCAATAATCGTTCTATAATTAACATTGGACTTTCTTCTAAGAAGCCCTACATCCGACATGTATACTTTAAAATATGTGCTGTCTGCCATTCCTGCCAATGGCAGTTCCGGATTAGGCACCATATTCAGTTTATACGCGATGCCTGCGCTGACAAGCCACTCCAACGCATCCCCAAGATCTTTAGCCCTCGCCCCCTGCTTTACATGTGAAAATATAAACTTATTGTTATCACGCACTATCTGTGACGGAATAGCATTCCATATAAGCCTTACTTTATTAGCCGTGTCTGCATTCGTGTGCTTGCCAAAATCATCTGCATAATCTCTTAATATCCTATCCTGAACCTCTTCCACCGCACTGTAATCATGAGTATCAACCCAAACCTGCACAGCCTCAGGCATTCCACCAACAATGTAATAATTCTTCAGATATTTTTCCAATGGTACAGTATATAATTCCGATATTTCACGCTCACACCGGAGTTTACATACCCCATCGATATATTTACCGCCGCCATCTGCATTTACAAATTCCTCAAAGCTCATCGGATACATATCTATACGATCAACCTTGCCTACGGGAAACGATACTCCCTCTTGTCTAAGCGCAACACCCAACAGAGAACCTGCCGCTATAATATGCAGCTTTGGCATATTCTCGCAGAAATACTTAAGTGACTGTATTGCACGCGGGCAGTCCTGTATATCATCAAATACAACCAGTGTCCTGCCCGGTTCAATTGTATCTCCATATATAATACTTCCAAGCTCATCAACTATTCTCTTCACATCAAAATCATATTCAAAAACCGACTGTAAGCCGGCATTTCCATCAAAGTTGAAATATGCCATGTTCTCAAAAAAAGCGGCCGCTTTCGCGACCACTTCTTACATGTTATCCGTTTTTTATAATTTCCCTGCTGCATATATAAGTCAGCACAAAATATCCTCCATATATCAGTACAAGAAATACTGCCGTCGTGCCAACCGATGCCATCATAGAGCTCATTCCCATTGTTGATAGTATCAGGTTGACAAATTTCAAACCGAATATTGAGTGGATGACTGCCAGCAGAAGCGGAAACGCAAAGAATATTCCTATCTGCCTGAAAAGTGCCATATCTATCATTCTCTCATCAACACCGATTTTCCTGAGCATTCCGTATCTTTCCTTATTGTCCGCACTGTCAGACAATTCCTTAAGTGCAAGAATCGCTGCACTGCTTATCAGAAAGATAATTCCAAGATAAAGTGCTATGAATGTTACAAGTGCTCCAAGCCCTACACCATTCTGTGCTATTCCGCCCTTTGTCTCACAGTTAACAAGGCTGCCAACGCTTCCTGAAGTTTCGGAATCATCAGAATCCATAGATTGTGAATTCTTCTTATTAATCAGCTTAACCGTATCAACCAGCTTATTGTCGGCGCTGTTCTTCCATGCTTTATCACCGCTCTTATAATTGGCACTGATTCCTGTGATATACAGCCTGCTGTCATCAAATGCATCGTCAGGCAGGACAAATATTCCGTCATTGATACGCTGTGCCGAAATCGTGACAAAGCCATCCATACATTCCGAATAACGCGGTCTGTAGGTCTTTTCACCGACGGCTATCGTCTGACCGTTCTTAAGTGCAGCATTTCTTATATCTACCATATATTTATAATTGGCAATCACAATATACTCGTCCTCATTAAGACTGTGCTGCTGTAATCCGTATAAGCCCGCAACTCTGTTATAATCGCTGAGCTTCATGAATAACTCCTGCCCTGATAAATCCACAAGCGGATTTGTACTTATAAGAATATCAGCATATTCTCCAAGTGTATCTGCTGCCGTCAGGCCTGTCCTGTACATATTATATGCCGTTATATCCTTAAGATATGTGTCTGTATCAAAGCCGTTATCTGTAAGAAGTCTGCATATCCTGTCAGCGTCTGACGCATCAGCTTCATCTGAATACTTCATCCTTACCTGCATATCAACAGGTGCGCATTCACTAAGGCTTTTCTTAAGTGAATCCTTCATTGACAATGCGCCGGCAAGTACGCTTATCGTTATAAAAAGCATCAGGCATATTACTGTTGTCGAGAATACCATTGTATTAATTTTGCTTCCAAACTGCCTGAGCACAAAACTGTTCACGCCTCTGTAATAAACGCTCTTAATGCTTGTAAATATTCTTATTAAAAGTCCTGAAACAGACCAGAATATAAGAAATGTTGCCACGCAGCCAAGCCCGACCGGAAGCCACAGCTTATCCATCACATTAAGCTTAAATGCTCCTGCCGTAACCAGCCAGTATGCGTAAGACAGCAGGCCCACCGCAATCACAAAAACAAATGTGCAGATAAGAGGATTTTTCATTGTAATCTTTTCATTCTTCTTTCCTGCATTCAGAAGATCTATAAGCCTGCATTTACTTATGCTAAATGTATTAAACAGCATTACAAGCACATACATGATTGCAAAATATACAATCGTTTTCGCACTTGCTTCTGATGAAAATATAAACCTGAAGCCCGTCATATCAGCGTCAAACATGTTCGCAACTATAACGCTCATAAACTGCGATGCCACTGTTCCGAGAACTATTCCGACCGCAAGCGAGATAACTCCAATAAGCATTGTCTCAATGAAAAGAATAAGTGATATCTTTCTTTTTCCCATGCCTAGTATCATATATATTCCAAATTCCTTATTACGCCTCTTTATAAGAAATCTGCTTGCATATATAATAAGGAATCCCAATATAAATGATACAAATACGCTTACGCCTGAAAGAATATCTGTCATCAGTTTTATAATCTCATACACGGATGAATTGACCTTAAGCATTACCGTCTGGCTGTCAATCGCATTAAATACATAGAACACCGCAACGCCGAGAATAAGCGTAAAGAAATATATCGCATAATCCTTAAAGCTCTTACGGATATTTTTTATTGAAATTTTAAACAGCATTGTTAAGATCGCCTCCTAACAGTGTTACAACATCAATAATCTTATCAAAGAACTCCTTGCGCGTACTGCCGCATTTGAGAATCTCGTTGAATATCTTTCCGTCTTTTATAAATATTACCCTGTCCGCATAGCTTGCCGTGAATGCATCATGTGTTACCATGAGTATCGTTGCCTCAAGCTCCTGATTGAGATAATTGAAGCTCTCAAGCAGCATTCTTGATGCCTTCGAATCAAGAGCACCTGTCGGCTCATCTGCCAGAATCAGCTTTGGATTGGTTATTATTGCCCTCGCACTTGCAACTCTCTGCTTCTGTCCCCCTGACATCTGATATGGGTATTTATCAAGCACATCACTAATACCAAGCTCACACGCAAGCTGTGATACCCTCTTTTGTATCTCCTTAGCATGGACTCCCTGTATTGAAAGCGCCAGCGCAATATTTTCAAATGCAGTAAGTGTATCCAGCAGATTGAAGTCCTGAAAGATAAAGCCAAGCTGCTCTCTTCTGAACCGGTTGAGCTTATTCCCCTTAAGCTCCGTAATATCCTGTCCGCCTACATATATCCTTCCTGATGTAACCCTGTCAATCGTTGATATGCAGTTGAGAAGCGTTGTCTTACCTGAGCCGCTGGCTCCCATAATCGCAACAAACTCGCCCTTATCAACCTCAAAGGATATATTATCAATCGCTTTGGTGAGGCTTGATCTGTTTCCGTAATACTTTTCAACGTTATCAATTCTAAGTATCGTTTCCATAATTATGATTCCTTTCGTTAAGATTAATTATGTTTTATCACATCACTAATCTTATGTCGTTCGTTCAACATTACGGAATATTACATTTTTGTAACATTGTAAAAGTCATTTTTATAAAACGTCATCTTCACTTCCGTATATTCGCCAATTGCCGATTCTATGTATATATCATGTCCCATCTTATCACACATTTTTTTGACGATATAAAGTCCCATTCCTGTTGCCTTGGAATATCTTCTTCCGTTCTCCCCGGTAAATGATTTGTCGAATACTCTCGGAATGTCAGATCCGCTTATGCCTATGCCGTTATCATATATTCTAAGTTCAATGCTCTTCTTATCCTGTACTGCCGATATCCGTATTACTGACGTATCCTTATTATCATCCTTATATTTGATGCTGTTGCTCAATATCTGGTTCAGCATAAATTCAAGCCATTTGGCGTCAGTGTATACCGTGACATCCACATCCGACACCTGAAAATCTATATTATGCTCAAGTATGTCATCCTTATTGCGGACAGCCACCGCACCTACTGTTCTTGCGAGGCTGCATTCATCAATGATGTAATCCTTCTCCGCATTCTCACTTCTTACATAGTAAAGAATCTGCTCTATGAGATTATTTATTCTGCGCACCTGTGTCAGCATGCGGTCATTTTTATCATGGCTGTTGTGAAGTATAAGTGTCATTGACGATATCGGAAGCTTAATCTCATGAATCCACATCTCGACATACTCTTTAAAATTCTCCGCCCCCTGCCGGTAGACATTTACATTGTCAGCCATCGATTTGCCTGTATCCCGGAGTACGCTCTCTATTATTCTTCCTTCGTAGAAGCCCGGTGAGGGTATCGTCTCAGGCACAAGATATTTTTTGTCGAGATTATCGGTATTATCCAACAGCGTATCATAGAACTTCTTCTTTCTGAAAAAATCAATAAGAATCTCTGATATGAAAAATATCACAAATATAGCTGATACCGCCACTATTGCCGGCGTCTCAAGCCTGTACGCCCTCATAAGCAGAACTGCCGGCACAAGCAGCACAATCAATATAACCAATGAATATATCCTGTCTTTAAAATAATCCATGAATCTCATAATCTACCCTATAAGTATATACCCCTGACCTTTTCTGGTCTCTATAACGTCTTCAAGTCCCGCTTCTTTGAAATGCGCCCTGAGCCTGCTTATATTCACGGTCAGTGCATTATCGTTGAGATACTCCTGATTGTTCCACAGCTCAGTCATCAGCTCGTCCCTTGATACTATCCTGTCCTTATTGGACAAAAGATACATAAATATCGTCATCTCATTTTTCGTAAGGAGTATCTCACTGCCTGAATTGTATCTGATTACGCCCTTCTGCGGAAGTATCTGCATATCTCGGAATACAATTGTACCGTCGCTGCCATGCCTGCTGCTAAGTCTCTTGAATATGGCATTAATCCTTAAGAGAAGAATTGTAGGGTTATAAGGCTTCGTAACATAATCGTCCGCCCCGTAGCTCATTGAAAGTACCTCGTCAGCTTCCGAATCCCTGCTCGTAACCATAATAACAGGAACCTCTGACCTTGTGCGGAGCTGCTTAAGCAGCAGTTCCCCGTTAATATGCGGAATATTTATATCGAGAAGTACAAGGTCTGCTTCAGCTGCAAGTATCCCCTCACAGGCATTATCAAAATTCTCAAGGGCAACTGCCTCATACCCTGAATTATCAAGCAGTTCCTTAAGCTCCCCGCTTATTGACTTGTCATCCTCAACTATGCAGATTCTTTTCATAATTCTCCCAGTATCTTGCGCGCAACATACACACCGCTCGCGCTTGCATGTGACAGTGAATGTGTAACACCGCTGCCGTCACCTATAATGTACAGTCCCTTATGAAGTGTCTCAAGGTGCTCATCAAGTTTCACTTCCATGTTATAGAACTTGACTTCAACTCCATACAGGAGTGTATCATCATTAGCCGTTCCCGGTGCAATCTTATCAAGAGCATATATCATCTCGATGATGCCGTCAAGGATACGCTTCGGAAGGACAAGGCTTAAGTCACCCGGTGTTGCTGCAAGAGTAGGTACAACCATGCCTTCCTCGATACGCTTTGGATTGCTTCGCCTTCCGCGGATAAGATCACCGAATCTCTGGACAATTACGCCACCGCCAAGCATATTGCTAAGACGCGCTATACTCTCTCCATATCCGTTGCTGTCCTTGAACGGTTCAGAAAAATGCTTGCTTACTAACAGTGCAAAGTTCGTATTCTCTGTCTGCTTTTCCTTATCCTCATAGCTGTGGCCGTTGACTGTAATGATTCCGTTAGTATTTTCATTAACAACGCTTCCCTTAGGATTCATGCAGAAAGTACGCACGTTATCCTCAAACTGCTGTGTTCTGTATACAATCTTGCTTTCATACAGCTCATCTGTAAGATGTGAGAATATAACCGCCGGCAGCTCAACACGCACACCTATATCAACACGGTTGGATTTTGTTGGAATATTAAGCTCATCACAGACCTTCTCCATCCACTTGCTTCCGCTTCGCCCTACCGAAACGATGCATTTGTCACATTCATAGCCTGCAGCTTCTGTATTGACGCGGTATCCTTCACCTGCGTCACCCAGCACCTCTATATTATGTACAGGCGTATCAAAGAAGAAATCAACCTTATCCTTGAGGAATGCATACAGGTTCTCAAGCACAATATAATTAATATCCGTTCCAAGGTGGCGTACAGATGCATCAAGGAGATTCAGCTTATTCTGCATGCATATTTTCTTGAATTCCGTCCCCGCAGTTGAATAAAGCTTCGTTCCCTCTCCGCCATACTCCATGTTAATTCCGTCCACATAGCGCATCAGGTCAAGCGCCTTCTGCCTGCCTATATACTCATACAGCGTTCCGCCAAATGCATTGGTGATGTTATACTTTCCGTCTGAGAATGCACCGGCACCGCCAAATCCGCTCATAATTGAACAGCTCTTACAGCCGATACATTTTTTGATCTTATCACCGTCAATCGGACATCTGCGCTTCTCAAGCGAATGTCCTGCCTCAAATACGGCAACTCTGCAGTCAGGTGCATTCGTAACCAGCTCATACGCTGAAAAAATTCCTCCCGGGCCTGCTCCAACAATAATTACGTCATACTTATTCATAACTTTTCCTCCAATCCGCAGCAATATAACATTAATTGTAACGTAAAAGGCTGCCGTTAAACAGATGCACTGATTCCTTGTTGGGAATCATAGTCTTACTGTTTAAGGCAGCCGGTAGAAACTCTCGTCCGTATTACGAGTTTATATGATTTTTAACCTTAGTGATTATAGCGTATCTGAGTGGTGGATGTCAATTACAAACGCTGTTTACTTCTGTACAAAATGCCGTTTACCTCTGCCGCGGCTGCCGTCACCGCCATACTACACCTGAAAATTCTGCATAGTCACCTGCAGAGAATTAACACTGTCCGGCACATCTGATAGAATTAATCATATCATTAATCAGGTCATCGAAGTATGTACGTTATCTGCGGCATTTCCGATACTTTCACTTGTCTCATTATATCTTTCCTTTAATTGTTCCAATCATACAATTTCTCCTTTGCCTCAAAATTTATATTATGCACGTTCCTATTATAACTATACAAAAATATTATCACGTGCTTACTCTGTCGGCAATAAGAAACGTCATGCAATTATCCTGCAAATCCCCTGATACTAATTACTTTCTAAACTTGTATTTTCCTTTTCCGTGACCTGATACCGGTTCAATAATCTCTGCCTGCACCAGGTTGGATAGAAGTTTGGAAGCACCTGAGCCTTTTAGATTGAGAAGTTCCATAACTGCACTTCTACCAAATATTTCATCAAAACCAAACTTCTCAAAAAGACTGCGGATATGAGTTGTCGTCTTTACCGAAAAATTGCTGACTTTCTCGGTAAGCACACTTTCAATATCCACTTTTTTATCTTGAATGTCCACTTTTCCGCTCTCAATATCCACTTTTTTATCTTCAATGTCCACTTTTTCTTCATTCAAAAGACCACTTATATGAAGATTTCGATTGTGAAGTTCATTTTTCTCGTTCAAAAGCAGATTTCGGAGAAATGCTTCCAGATACTCTGTTGTTTCATAAACACCCATCTGCAAGTTCGTGTAGTTTGCACGAACAAGTGCATTTCTAAAATACCATGCATTTTCCGCAAAAATATCATTGGCAGCAGAGAATCCAAGTGTTCTCAAATATTTAATGAAGAACACTGCTGTTGTTCTGGTATTGCCTTCCCCGAAAATATGAATTTGCCATAACCTTGAAATAAATACTGCAAGATGATGAATAATCCTGTCCATCGAAAGACCTTTATAGCTGAATTCTTTCTCCTGTAAGAAATCGTATTCGAGCGTTGCTCTCAGTTCAGAAGCACTACAATACATAACGGTTGCCCCATCAAGCACCCATTCTTTCTTTGTTATGTTATAATCTCTAATCTTTCCGGCATGCTTGTAAATTCCCTGAAAAAGTTTGCGGTGGATAGAAATATACTCATTTGGCGAAAATGAAAATGCTGTTTCAGAAAGGATTTCTGCAATACGTGAAGAAACCTTATCCGCTTCCTCAGTACGCCCGTCATCAGACAAATGCTCCGGTCTTTCTTCATAGTAGGTGTCAATAAGACTCTGTGCTTCTTTCATGGTGATTCTGCCTTCAATGTTCTGAATAGCAGTATCAATCAAATATTTAGATGGTTTGAGTCCATCCACTGCCTGAAGTCCGATTGCTGTACTCCAAACATAGCCTTTATGAGCTTTATCCGGTTCAGATTCCCTCAAATATTCTTTAAATATGTCTTTTTCCATTTCAACCACCTCTTAAAATCAACTATTCTGCTATTACCAAAACCACTTCAATTGCCTGCACCGGATTAAACTATTCATGTCAACTCCCGTACTGCTCTGCCAGCCTTTTGATTTCAGCCCTTATTTCTTCCACAAGGCTTTCCGGACCGATAATCTGTGCTCCCGCTCCCAGTGCCATAATCCAATGGATAAAATGACTGCTGGCTGCGACCTTAGCTTTAACCTTAAAATGTTCTTCATCCGCTTTATACATTCTTACATCTTTTCCAAAACGGTCTATCATAACTCCTGCCAGATTATTTGCACATAAGATTTCAACATCCATTTCTTCTCCGTCAAACATGTTGAACATTTTCTTGGCATAGACAGCCATACGGCTGTTTCTTTACATTCCATTGGAAATATTGGAATGATATCTTTAAATTCAGTGAAATTGCATTGTGAATCGCATCCACATTTTCCATGATATCATTATTCATGGCTTTGACACGGCCCGCCACATACACCTGACGTTGGAGCTTTGACGCATCGTGCCTGCTTGCCAGCCGCTCTATCTTCTTAATCAGCTCATTGGATTTTTTCTCTGTAATAAATTTTGCCGATGCCACAGAATCCGCCAACAGCTTTAACTCTGCTATTTCAAAATCCCGGTTCACTACCTGATAATGAAATGTTTTTCCATACTGTGTCTTCCTGATTCTTATTCCAAAATCATCCAGCTGGGCAATATCATCATAAAGGCTCTTTCTCTCTGCAGTTACATTATTTGCAGACAATTTGTCTATTATTTCCTGTAATGTGATGTCATGCTCTGCATCTGTATTTTCCAACAATATCTTTGCCAGATATAAAATCTTAAGCTTCTGATTGCTTCTTGCGCCACGCCTCTGTACCTTTTCCTGAATCTGCTTATCATCCGTCATAAAACACCTCCGGCATGCTTTGATATCTGTATTATATCAAAACTTCCAGGAATTTGGCAGTACATAATTCCGGTCTTACTATTTTAGCTGCCAATCTTACAGCTCCAATCCTACAGCTCATATAAAATACAACATCTTCTTTCTACTTTGATGAACCGGCACAGCACATTGCAATAATAACAATCAGTGCAATAACAATAATCAGCAACACCGGTTGTGTAAATAACCACATTATTGCTAAAACGAGAACTGCTCCGCCGACAAATTTTCCGATTACTTCCAATCCGGAAAAATCGCCACCACATGCGGCTATAATTGAACCAATTACAAACATTAAGATACCTGTTAATATATACATACCTACCGCCTCCCTTAATCTGTAAATATAAATTTTTCATCCTTGAATACTTATCTTTCTGCTTCCTTAGGATGACTCTATTATGGCAAATTGTAAGTCCATAAATCCTCTCCTGCATCTCGAAACTTTGTTCTTTTTATTAATTGATATGAACCAAAAAGGTCAAAAAAGACGCAGGATTTCTCCTGCGTCCTCACACCTATCCGGCAGCTTTAACATACTGCCAAAGCTGCCTGCCGAACTCCGCTGCTATGAATTCGGCAATAATAAAATCACAAGCTGTTAAATTGCTCTGGAGAGAACACATTTGGCTGATACCAAACACAAATATATAGAGCATGGTGCTACTACTTTTGGACAAGTTGTCCAAAGGTTCATTTTTAATTATTTTTTAACTCTCCATACCTTCAATTGTACCATCTGAAAATCTAACCATCTTTTTTTCATCAATGTCGAATAATACTGTGAATTCTTTTTGGAATCCATAACTAGACCAAATATGTAACATTTCATAATGCTCTTTTGTAAAAATCATGTATCTTTCAACATATAATTTCCCTGTTTTAAAGTCTTTATATCTATAACCGGGAAATTCGTCTTTACAATGTTCATTATCTCCATATCTAATATGTGTTCTATCACTTTCACCACGCAAAGCTTTTAATTTATTGGTGGAAGATGTCTTCCATGTAGAAGATTGAGCTGGGTAGATGCCACCCAGCTCTTTTTATGTTTGAATCGTCAACCTTCAATTCGATTATGTTTTCATCTCCAAACACATTTTTTCATCCAATGCAATGTTATATTAAATGAAAAAATCATTTGATATCATAACAAAAGTTATATTATTC
>OLWA01000915.1_pt1 | contig 33714 bp, 27 predicted proteins | sample 1673251 | NCBI WGS metagenome assembly OLWA01 (sample SAMEA3178937, study PRJEB25190) | human gut metagenome | biome: human gut; feature: human-associated habitat; material: faeces | place: Austria | collected 2013 | reverse complement strand
CGCGCCCTCGACCAGAAGCATCGCCTCGAAGAAAAAATCAACGAACTCAATTCACAAAACCAACAACAAAAATTCCAGAAAATGACAGCACTCAACAACCTCATCTCGCGTGTAAAAAACATCTTCGGCCGCAAGGCTACACCGGCGACTGCCACAACTCCCAATGCAGGGCTGCCTACCGACCTTTCGGTCGTAAGCGACCCTCGACTGAAAGCAGCACTCGCCGACATCGAGAAATATCTCGCCGACAACTTCGGCACTCCAGCAACCAAACTGCGCAATGAGGATTATGCCAACGGCGCAAGCCTCTTCTCGAAAGACACGACATTCGCGCCCTCGCTTGTCATCCTCACGGACTCTGACGGCCTCTACAACCTTCCCGACAACGTGATGATGCTGGTCTCCATCACTTCGACTAATGATGAGAACTGGCTCATTGAAGAACTGGGCAAGTTCATCCTGTTCCTCAAAGAACTCGGCACAACTCACCGTATCCAGCACTTCGCCATCGCCTTCTCCAAAGACAAGCCCGACCATCCCGAAACTGTCCAATCCGCCGATGTAACCTGCATCCGCCTCTACTAATCCCTAATCCCACCAATCGCCCCGACAAGACTCACACTCTTGTCGGGGCGTTTTGTTATAATGCGCTATATATACTTTAATCAGAATACAACTCTGCATTTCATCGCCAACTACAGCCGCAAACTTTCTGGACTTTAGTTAAATAGTCGCGCCTTAGGACCTTAAATCATATTTTTAGGAGTCAAAAGGCTTTCAACAATTTAATCAGAGTATGAATTATTTTGAGTAAATTTGCACATTGAAATCAAGGCATTATCATGTTACAACAAAAAATATATAATCTAATCAACCGTGATCGAAAAGGGATGTGGGCGAGTAGAATTTACGACTGGTATATGCTTGTTATGATTATTGCAAGTATTGTTCCATTGATGTTCATAGAGGACTATCCTATATTCAGAGTTATTGAAATAATAACGGTTATTGCTTTTATAATAGATTATATTCTGCGTTGTGGAACGTCCAACATTCAACTGAAAAAAGGCTGGCTATCATACGTTATTTATCCCTTTACCCCGATGGCAGTAATTGATTTGCTATCAATTTTGCCGGGGTTAAATCTTATCAATCCATCATTTAAGTTGCTAAGATTAACACGATTATTAAAGATTATCAGATTATTAAAGGTATTCAGATACTCTGACAAAATTACAATGTTCCTAAAAGTGTTGCAGAAGGAACGTCAGGTTCTGCTTTCTGTTCTCATGTTGGCTCTATTTTACATATTTATAACTGCGCTCGTCATGTTCAATGCCGAACCTCACATAAATCCAGTGACAGGGGAAGAAACATTTCATTCGTTTTTCGATGCACTTTACTGGGCAACTGTGACTCTTACCACAGTTGGATATGGGGACTTGTGTCCTGTAACTGACATAGGCCGTATTGTGTCAATGCTGTCATCTCTTTTTGGTGTTGCAATAATAGCCCTCCCATCTGGTGTTATAACTGCAAGTTACCTTGAAGAACTTAGGGAATATCGCAAAAGTAGGCCTCGGCACTTATAAAGAGGTTCTTTTCAGATAAAATCCTTCTCAGATTCAAATATTTTAGCTAACTTTGTTCTTGACATATAGGAATCTGACAATTTCAATATCGAAGTCAAGTGCGAAGCAACCGATGACGCTCATACGTATGCAATATCATACTGTAAGTTTCATGCCCAAAGGCGTGAGGCTTTGCCGTATCTATTCATACGGCGTGAGTATCTGGCGTTGCTCGTTCAACTTCGATGGGCAATGTCAGAGCCTCTATATGTGGGACGAGAGATAGCGTACGCTCACGTTTTTTGTTAAACCAATCACTATCTCAGATGAGAACGTGACAAAATATTGTAACAGCTATGACACCTGTAAGCGACAAAGCATTCGCAGTTATGGCAGTTTGCCCTGAGGCGAAGAAATATTATGGCATTACCGTGGATTACCTACGAAAGAATGCCTATAAATTCGTGTGGGCTTTTAAGATCGACAAAGATAAGGCCAAACGTGAAGGATATGCGTCCCAACGAGTTCATGGCAGTGTCGAGCTTGATACAGAGTATCCCGGTTGTCCCTATTGTAAAAGTAAACAATTCATTTTTTGCTCTTGTGGCGCAGTAATGTGTTGGCATGGGCAACGTGTTGTCACATGCCCATCTTGTGGACAGACAGGAGAAGTTTCATCAGTTTCATCAGTTGACCTTCATGGAGGAGGATTCTAATTTATTATGGCAGAACTAAAAAAAGGAGATAAAGTCAGCCTCACTTCAGGAGGTTACGTCACGATTGATAAAGAGCTTGGTCGAGGCGGACAGGGTATAGTTTACCTTGTTGATTTGAACGGAGAGAAAAAGGCTCTCAAATGGTATTTGAACGCCCCCGATGATAAATTCTATAAGAATCTGGAGCATAACATCATGAGTGGGGCTCCGTCCGCAGCATTCCTTTGGCCAGAATACCTCACAAGAAAAGAAAAAGGCAGTTACGGTTATGTGATGCAACTCCGTCCCCAGAACTATTTTGAGTTTGGGAACTTCCTGCTTGCAAAAAAATCATTCCAATCATATACCGCAATGCTCGCTGCTGCGATGAAAATTTGTAACGGCTTCATGATGCTACATCGTTGCGGCTACAGTTATCAAGACCTGAATGATGGGAACTTTTTCATAGACCCCAACACGGGAGATGTGCTCATCTGCGATAACGATAACGTAATGCCTCAAGGTGAGAAGTCCGGTATAATGGGTAAAGCCCGCTATATGGCACCGGAAATTGTTGCAGGTGGAGTTCCAGACAAGTATAGCGATCGATTTTCTTTGTCTGTCATTCTGTTTATGCTATTCTACGCTAACCATCCCTTTGAAGGTGCAAAAGTTGTAGCCTGTCCTTGCATGACAGAAACGTTTGAGAAAAAGTTCTACGGAACAGAGGCTGTATTTATCTACGACCCGACTGACAAGAGCAATCTTCCGGTACGTGGCATTCATCAAAACGTCATACGACGTTGGCCGGCGTTCCCAGCAAAACTGAGAGAAACCTTCATTCAAGAGTTCTCACAAGAGAAACTTAAAAATCCCAATACCCGAATGATTGAATCCTTATGGGAGAAGCTCATTGCGGGAATACGGGATACATTGGTGCGTTGTCCACTTTGTGGAGAGGAAACCTTCATCGAAGATTCATCAAAGTGCATGGATTGTGGCAAGGACATTGACACATCGCGCCGACTCAAGATTGGAACCCGCTCAGTGATTCTCACAAAAGGCACAAAAGTATATGTTGATAATGATAATATACCCGATGCTGAAGTCGTAGCACACCCCAATGATTCGTCGAAGCTACTTCTCAAAAATCTATCCAACTCGAATTGGACAGCAGAGACCCCAAGCGGAAAAATAAAAGTAGTTGAACCCAACAATATGATGCCGGTCAATCCCGGGATCAAAATAATCTTCTCCAATACTCACAAAGGAGAATTTATTCAGGATACAAACAATTAACAACATAACAAGAAATGTCACTCTTAGATGAACAAGTAAGCGTACCACGCCGAACAATGACCCTCTTCTTTCTCATCGACACATCGGGCTCGATGGAAGGAAACAAAATTGGTGCAGTCAATGACGCTGTAGCCAACGTACTTCCAATGCTCGATGAAATATCAGCAGAAAACCCCGATGCCGAAATCAAAGTTGCCGCCCTCGAATTTTCAAGCGGCGTAAACTGGCTTTATTCAGAGCCGAAACTTGCATCAGACTTTGTATGGCAGGATGTAAAGGCCGGTGGTCTGACATCACTGGGAGCCGCATGTGCCGAGCTTTCTACCAAACTGTCTCGCAGCGGCTATATGCAGTCTGCAAGCGGTTCTTTTGCTCCTGCAATCATACTTCTTTCCGATGGCGGCCCCACAGATGACTATGAGAGCGGACTTAACAAGCTTAAAAGCAACAACTGGTTTAAGGCTGCTATCAAGATTGCCATAGCAATCGGAGATGATGCAGACAAAGACGTGCTCAAGCAATTCGCCGGAAATAGCGAAGCCGTATTTACAGTTCACAATATTGATGCCCTCAAGCAGATTATCCGTGTAGTGGCTGTAACTTCTTCTCAAATCGGTAGTAAGAGCAGCACCGCAGGTGATACTACAAAACAGGATCAGGTAATCGAAGAAGTCAAGGACGCAGTAGAGAACATCCAGGGCGCAGAAGCAGCTACCGCTGTTGACAGTAGCTCTTATGATGACGATTGGGATTAAACATTAGCAAATGGACTCACTAAACTTCAGCTGTCAAGGCGAAAGTCATATCGCTACAGGCAAGGTCTGTCAGGACTATTCTTATAGCAATGTCTATGAGAATGGCAATGCTATTGCTATTGTCTGTGACGGTCATGGCGGTAAGCGTTATTTTCGCAGTGACATAGGTGCGAAAATTGCGGCCGAAGTGACAGAGCATAAGGTCAAGACTTTCATTGAGGAAGTTGGAATCTCTTTGCTAAAGGATGAACCATTCACCCAACATGGAACTATATCTGAGCAGATTACCAATCAGGACTTCGATAAGACTAGCAATATTGAACGGGCATTCAGGCAGCTTTTTGGTTCAATCATATATGAATGGAATGCGGAAGTCTTGGCTCATGCAACGCAAAATCCAATTTCCGAATTGGAAAAAGAAGGCTTGGAAGATCGTTGGATAAAGGAGTTTGAGGATAATATCAATCTGGAAAAGGCATATGGCTGTACTCTGATAGTATATGCTTATACCCCTGACTTTTGGCTTGCTTTTCAGATTGGTGACGGCAAATGCTTTGCTTGTGACGCGGCAGGAAATTGGAGCGAACCGATTCCTTGGGATGAAAGCTGTTTCCTTAATAAGACAACATCTATTTGTGATAGCAGTGCTATTGACGAGTTTAGGTATTGTTATGAAGGTGATGGGCAATTTCCAATTGCGGTAATCCTTGGCTCAGATGGAATTGATGATTCTTTTGGTTCTGAAGAGAATCAAGCGAATTTCTATGTTCAGATTTTGAAATCAATAGCAAAGTCGGGCTTGGATGCGACATTATCTGAAATAAAAACAACACTTCCTCAGCTTAGCAAAATAGGAAGTCAGGATGATATGTCTATTGCAATGATATATGATTCCGACAAGGTAACAACAACAACTTCCAAAATGATTGAATGGCAAGTCGCGAATGTTAAAAGAGCAATCGCCGAGGAGTCTGAAAAAATCGAAAAAGCCAATAAGATTCAGCAATCATTGGAGTCTGTTGAACATCTTACTTGTCAGAATATGATAGATTTGAAATATGCCAAAGCCGATGAGAAGAGAGCAATCGAAGCCCGGACAAAACTTCAAGGCAGGCTTGACACCCTTTTGAAGGAACTTAGTGGCAAAAATCCTGCTGAAGATAATTCTGACATAGAGAATGATGTTGTTTCTGATGATGAGCAATCAATTGAAACAACTCCTGAAAAACAGAGTTAAGTAATGCGACTGAGTAATGCAATAAAAGATATTATCAGCCGGTTTGGGACTAAAGTTCTCCCCACCCGCCAATTCGTCAATTCGCTTGACGATGTTGGTGGATTTAAAGATGAGCCTGCGGCATCCAAGAAAGTCATGAAGGGGCTGCTTGACAGTGGCTTCGGAGAATTGCTGTATCGACTTTCGGAGAAAAAGGATGGGAATTGGCGAAATTCTATAAGAAAGAGTGTCGGAGATTATGCTGCCAAATCGGGATATAAGGATGAACTTATAAATAGAATTGCGGCTCAGTTACTATATAGCGTAGGTCTGATAGATGAACTGCCAAAGATTGAAAATTCAGCTAAGGCCAAATCAACAACTCCTAAACAACGAATTAAAGACCCTAAAGAACTGCTATATGCTCTGAAACAAGAGTATATAACGACTCTATCAGAACTGCTCACAATTACTACAGATGAATACGGGCATAAATATGGCTACTATTCAACGGAAGCAAATACTCGGCTGTATGTAATTGACGCAAAGATTCGCCTCATTGCAAAAGAGGCAGGAGATACCAACATTGATTCATGGCTTAAAGTTGAGAAGAGTAAAGTCGAAAACAAGAATAGACCTACTCCGACTCAATTAAAACAAGCTCTCGATGATTTAATGTCAACTCTTGAAAGGGATTATAAAGCCTTGATGGAGAAAGGACATATTGTTGAGGATGACGAATTCGGTCTCAAATCCGCAAAATTCGCACCAAATGTAGTTTCTGATTTACGGTCAGTAGAGAAGAAGATAATTATCATTGGAAACAAACGGAAAGAAAACAGGCAATCTTGGATAGACAAAACTAAGAGTGACTTTTTAGCGTCCAAAAGTTCGCCTGTTTCTGCCCGCAATGGTGTTCTTGACCAATTAAAAAATGATTATCTTTCAAGGTTATCGGAACTTGATCGCTCGACAAAATCGGGAGAGATAGACTTTTCAGATTCAACTCTTAAAGACACTCGTCGCAAACTCATCAATCTTGGGTCATTGCTCGGCAAAAATATGGAGCAATGGTGTAATGATGAGAATGATAAATTATCAAAGGATCGTGAGGTAAGAGCTTCAACGCGGAAAAAGCGAAATGTAGTTGTAAGTGCTGTCGCCGGAGTTGCACTATTAATTGGCGGTTGGCAGGGTATCTCATATACGTCATCAGCCGATGCAAGGGCGGCTTATGAAACAACAATGGCATCTGCGAAAGCCGAGTATGCACAAGGCAACTATATTGCGGCGTTAGATTTGTTTCAAAAGGCCGAAAATGATTACGATGCTTCATACTCATCATCAAGTTACAAGGGAGAGGCTCATGCAAAGGCCGTTGAGACATCTGATAAGATAATTGCGAACTGGGAGGAGAAAGTGCGTCCTCTTTTACAATCAAAAAAAGTTGCTCAGGCTAAAGCATTGACTCTCGCACTACCGACGAATCTCGTTCTTGATAGAAATTCAGAACAGGTATTCAAATCAATCTCAGAACAAATTGATTCTGATTTGGCAACCCGTACCACAGAGATGGTGGATGAGTTATTAAATGACATTTATACCCATCAAGGGAAACTGTCTGAGGCAGGGAAAGCAGAACTGGATGAGATGATAAAAGTTGTGCCGGATAATTATTGGTTGAACTTCATAAAGGAGAAAGCGAAATGAAGAATAAGTCAAAGAAGATAATTAAGACGTTATTGTTATCTGCAACTGTCGCACTATTTCACGGTACGGCAAAAGCAGATGCGAAGAAAACCTTCTCTTTGGATTTAGATCTCGGACTCCCTAATGGGGATGCCGCTCCTGAGGTCTCAAAAGGGCAGCAACCAATCGTTAAGAATGTATATAAGATTTTGAGGAATGGAGATGCCAAATTAATTGCGGGTCATCGTTCGCATTCTTCTCATCGTTCGTCACGTGGCGGTCACTATTCGCATTCAAGTTCAAGTAGTCATCGCAGTCATAGTAGCCATCGTAGTTCCGGTGGTGGGTCACACTATTCCCACAGTTCAAGTTCTTATGGTAGTGGAAGTCGATCATCTGTATATACACCTCCTGCAAAAACGGCAGGTGACTACTCGCTCGGAGACCGAACGCTATCCACGGGTATTCATGGGTCTGATGTTGATCAGTTAGTTCCATACCTCGTGCGTTACTACTATCTAAAGGATGGTGTTGTATCGAAAAAGGGCGGGTATTATGTATATGATAGCAATGTTGTCAATGCCGTTAAGCATTTCCAAAAAGATGCGGGCTTGACACAAGATGGAAAATTAACTTCTGAGGTGTTGACAAAACTTAAATCTTGGAGTTCTTCTCAAACCACCATACCTTTGGGCTTCCGTGATTTATCTGCTGCTGAAACGTCCGGCTTTGATGTGGACGAACTAATAAAGCTTCTTATAAATGCCGGATACTCCCCAGACCCTGCAAAGTTAAAGAAGAGTGGTACTCATTATGTTTTTACCGATGATGTTCATACAGCATTGAAAGCATTTCAGGCATATCATAGCATACAACCCGATGGAGAATTGAATGCTGTGACATTGGCGAAACTTAAAACATACGACAAATGACCATAACGATAGATAGAAGAATATATAACGATAGCGTTATTTCCAAAGCTATCTATTGGTTATCGGGCGATTATATAATCGTCCGTAGCATTCTTGATGATAATACGGAATCTTTGTCAATCACAGCTAATAATGCAAATATAGCTAAGGATTCAATGAAAACAAAATTGATGCAGACTCTGAATGACTTCAAACTGCGTCAAATTGTGGCTGATGAGACCAGAGACATTAAGACAATTCTCTATGCTAAGGCATTTGCTGAGGATGAAGATTTAAACGAGGAGGATATACATGACTGACAAATCCTATTATCTTTTGCCGTTTGATTTCACAGAAATTTCAGGAAAGGAAGTTCTTGTGAATGAGTTGGGAGATATGATTGTATCCCCCAAGGGCACTGTGCAGAAGATTATAGATAGGACTTTACCTAAAGATGACTTGTATAAATCTCTTGTTGCGAACTTCTTTATCTCAGAACAGATAATACCACCTTTGGCTGAGATTTATGCTGAACGTCTGAGAGAAAAGAAACGTTTTTTGGAATCATGGACCGGACTCCATATATTTGTCTTGACACTTCGGTGTAATCAGAATTGTGTCTATTGTCAGGCTTCAAGTCAGAATGAAGAAAGCAATGGATGCACTATGAGCAAGGAGACTATGGCAAAGTCTGTTGAACTTATGTTCTGCTCGCCGTCAGATTCCATAACAATGGAGTTTCAAGGCGGAGAGCCTTCCCTTGTTCCCGACCTTATTGAGTATGGAATACAGCTTGCTGAGGAGAGAAACAAAACCGAGCATAAAGAAATACATTATGTGCTCTGTACAAATAGCATCCATCTTACGGAACGGATGCTGGAGATTTGTGCGAAATACGGAGTAGTTATCTCTACATCATTAGATGGGCCAGCCTTTTTGCATAACTCTAACCGCGGTAAAAAGGACAGCTACGAAAAAGTTGTTGCGGGCATTGAGAAAGGTCGTAAAACTGTAGGTAATGACAAGGTATCAGCATTGATGACAACCTCAGTTGAGGGGCTGAATTACCCCATTGAGATTGTTGATGAATATGTAAAGCTCGGTTTCCATGCAATGTTCCTCAGAGCTTTGAATCCATACGGTCTTGCTACACATAATGATAACTGGAGTGAGTATACAGATCGATTCATCGAGTTCTACAAGAAAGCATTCGAGCACATTCTGGAACTAAATAAACGGGGAACATATTTTGTTGAAGAGTTCGCTGCTATTGTTCTGAGAAAGATGCTTACCCCATATTGTACCGGCTTTGTTGACCTCCAGTCTCCGGCAGGAGTTATAAACTCTGTCCTCATTTACAACTATGATGGGGGTGTATATTGTTCAGACGAGTCAAGAATGCTTGCTGAATTTAATGATTACACTTTCCGTCTTGGTAGTGTTAATGACAAATACGAAGATCTTGTTTTTGGAAAGAAAGCCAAAGAGATTGCTAACGTATGGACTAATGAAGCTCTTGCCGGATGCTCGGATTGCGCATTGAAACAGTATTGTGGCGCAGACCCGATAAGAAATTATTCTACGCAAGGTAATATGTACGGCAATAGAGCCACATCCCTTCTATGCCGTAAGAACAAAGCGATTATAGAGTATCTAATATCATTAATCATCGAGCGTCACGATGAAGTGATGCCTATTTTCAGAAGTTGGGTATCATGAGAGGTGATTTCAGAATAGATAGCAATGACAACACGTTGTTCACCACAGCGAGGTGTAACAACAACTGCATCATGTGTTGTCAGCCACCGTTGGACAATGATGACATAGACGAACTCTTTGAACGAAATATTGCTATTGTCAATCGTGCGCCTAAAGAGATTCCTGTTGTCGGCATATCTGGTGGAGAACCTACTCTTCTTGGTGACAGGTTAATTGATCTTATTAAACATATTCGTCAGACACTCCCAGACTCTGACATCCATATCTTATCCAACGGAAGAAACTTCAAGGATATAGATTATACCCGGCAGGTTGTGGAAGCTGCCGATGACAAACTTTTTGTCGGGATACCACTGCATTCTGACTATTATAAAGACCATGACATAATAGCTGGAGCAAAAGAGGCGTATAATGAAACAATGGCAGGAATATTCAACCTTGCCGCCTTTGGAGCTGCCATTGAGTTGCGCATTGTCATCAACAAACTAAATTATATGCGTCTGCCTCAAATGGCTGATTTTATTCATAAAAATCTCCCGTTTGTGGCATGGACAGCGTTCATGGCAATGGAACACATCAGTCATGCCGTTTCCAATGAACGAAATATATGGATTGAACCGATTGACTATGCTTATCAATTGGAAGAGGCTGTATTGACACTCGCCCAATGGAGAAAGGAAGTCGCGGTTTACAACGTGCCTCTTTGCCTTATCCCTGAGTCAATCCATCCCTATGCGCAAAAGAGCATCAGCGACTGGAAGAACAAGTATCTTCAAGAGTGCGACCAATGCTCTCTCAAATCCAAATGTTGCGGTCTATTCGCAACCAGTCAAAAACCATTTAAAGGAATTTTTCCCTATGAATAAAGGAGCTAAAAAAGAATTATTAGTGGATACCTTTGAGGTATTAAAAGATATGTGGCCTGCTAAAAGAGAGGCTATTGTCAAGATTTTCCGATCAATGCGTATCATAGATTTGGAAAAGATGATGGAGATGTGGGAGTATCTTATAACTAAGAATGAGGTAATAACACATCAGAATAACTATGAGTCATCGGATCTTTTAGAAGGTATGGTACGTGATATATTTACTGACGGATGTTTGTTGAATTATGCTGATAAGCCATTCTCCCTTGCAGTATATCAAAATAGAACCATTTGCAAATATTTGTTTTCAGTCAATCCAAGATTGGGAGAATATACATCAGCCATAATAGCAAATCTAATGTTAGAAATTCCACTTAAAGAGGTAGAAAAGATTCTTAACAACATCGGTTCAAGAAAAATTCAGGAAGATGGATTAGGTAATATCCTCACGTGGATAATCGAGCGTTTCAGATACGACGAAAATTTAGATAAGAAGATTAAAGACTTCTTATTAAATTATATTGGTTCCATGGCTAACAAAACAGAACGAGCAGTTGCATTTGCTGCATATCTCGAAATAGATTAGCGATGAAAATGTGTAAGTTATAGTAGATTCCATAAACCTCATAAATAAAAATGTGGGATAAAATAAAGTCAATATTTCGCGATAAGCATAGCTGTGATTCTGTTATAGTTTCTTCTAAAAAGGAGAATGCATCTTCTATGTCCCATAGAGCTGAGATAGTTGATTCGATACAGCCCCAAAAGATGACGCTTTCTAAGGCCTTTACTTTTCTCATAAATAATTATGGAATAGAGTGTTTTCTTGGCAGTAATCTTGTTTCAATTCTAAATGATTTGACTGATTATGAGGGAAATCGCGCAGCTAAATCATTGTTGAGAGAATTTGTTGTAAACCATACATTATCCGAGTTTATAACTCGATGCGATAGTGATTCACTTGAAAGAGTCAGACAGAAAGCGTTGATAGAATATGGCTTTAATGAAAGAATAACTGAATATGTAATCTCTTCAATTGCTGAGGCAACTGGAATATCAATTGTTTTTTCCGAGGATGAACCCATTGAGAATAAGGCACCTAAAAACGAGCCATCCCCTTCCTGTCATTCTCCCCAAAATGTATCTTATATTATTCAATTTATGGGATTACATTTAGGAGCACATGTAAGTGAGTTCAATAATGTGCTTAAATCCAAAGGATTTAGATGCAAATATAAAGGTCGATTTGCTGGACTCGTGAGTATGTATAAAGAACATGGTGGAGATATGTCCGATTATGACTTGGTGGACTGGGAAGAATATGAAGGTCAATTCGCAGATCAAGACTGTATGTCTCTGGTTTTATTTGCTACCCCAATAACTCACAGAGTATATAGAGTAGATGTAAAAATGAGATATTCAGGGGACTCTGATAGAGAGTGCCAAAAGTATATATACCCTTGTTATACTTTTTTCTATGATTTATTAACGAGTAAATATGGAACCCCAATAAATGAGCTACCTGTGGATTTATCTTTGGGTGCATGTTCCAATGAAGGGAAAGGGTTGACTTATAATGATGGGGAAACGACTTTAACACTAACGATAGAGCAAGCTTTGCCTTTTACTAATTACTTCCAAGTTGTCTTACGTTACTCAAGTAATAATGTTCCAACTTTAACATTAGAGAAGCGTCAACAACAATCCATTAATATCGCCAATGAACAAGCTCATCGGCAACAATTAATGTCTGATGTCTGATGAATAATAGGATTTTATGTAAGATGTTGATATTATAAATCATTTACAAAATACCTTCAACATGACTCTACACGGTGCAATTAGTAAAATCCTAAATGGAGATAATTCTAATGAATTATCTCCTATACAGATTTATAATATGCTGTCTGACTTCGGTGTATTTTCAGATTTTCCTCTTTTGAAATTAGCCACTAAGTCTGCACTTGAATTTGGCCTGTGGCAATTGGTTACGTCTCGTTTTGAGAATAGTGAGTCAGATAGAATACGATTAAAGCTCATTAACTCTGGATTCTCTGACAACGTAGCGGATTCTATTATCACATCTGTGCATATTGTCCAAGAGGATATAAGACATCACATAATTGTTGACGAAAGATTGGTTGATGGTGTGTGTTTGAGAAATAATCAACAAGGATGGTGCTATGAAACTCAAGCAGGCGTTAGTTTAACTCCAGCTTATGTCGGTATTTCTGTTATTACAGCGGATGGTCTTTATGCAGCAGCAAGTAGTTTGAGGCCATTTAACAGAGATTACGATGAAGATACACAAATTGGAGCTAAAAGATGGGAGTATGATAAAGTTGGGGATGTAATTCCATCTCATCCAATCCACCCTGGATGTGAACCTGTTAATGTGGCGAGAGCATTCGTATGTATGGTAGATGGTAAGGTATTTCCCCTTTCGAGAAAAGATTCTACAACATGTAATTCCACCGTCCAGACCGGCAACATGGTTCCAGATAAGTGGAGACTATATAATTTTGACAATAAGCCCTTATCGAAGGAATACTCAGAGATATTCCTTTGTTATTCAACGGTTAATATTAAAAATAGGCATCACACTTTAAGTCAATATTATGCTAAATTCCAAAAAGAAGGATTCCTTTTGGTTAAGAATGGATATAAATCAGGGAAACCGGCATATGGCATAATTACGCTTTCTGGGCAAGAAGTTGTTCCAACACAATATTCCCGAATTGAAATTACTGATGTTGGATTTACGTTGGCTTATCCCGGAAATATTCATATATTACCATATTGTGTGTTTTCAGATAGATGTGGTAATGAACTGGAGCGTATCTATGATTGTGAATGGGTGTCCAAAGTACAAGATGGATATTTGTTCAAGAAGAATGATAGTTTAGGAATGCTAAACAATGATAAAAAGGAAATCATTCCCCCTAAATATACAATGTTAAAACCTATAAATTGTAATTTGCTTAGGGCAAAGAAACTTCAAGATCCATCCTCTTGGCAGTCATTGGAAGGTGTTATTGATTTTAATAACAATATTATTATTCCGTTTGAATATAACAGAATCCTTGTTAAAGAGAGTGCCGAGTTATTTATTTGTTATGGTGAAGATTACATATGCATTTATAATTCAAAGCTCATGAAGATTTTTAGAATAAATTTTAAGTGCAATTATCTTGGAGGATATATATTGCCTGATACCATTGGCGGTGTGAATACCATTATTAAAAATGGTATTAAATATTTTCCTCTTAAGTTTAGAAGTGCAGATCGCAAAATATGGTTTATGATTGTCTCCAATGATAACATTTTTATTGAATTTCAAGAAGGCAATCTGGTCATGAATGGACATAGCGGCTACGCTTATACTAAAGAAGGAATTAGATACGAAATTGAGATTCCATGAAACTCATTAATAATATAGTAAAAATTTAAACGCATCAAACACTAACTATGGGAACGTGCAAGTATTGTGGACAAACGGCTGGATTTTTTTCTCGCGTTCATAAGGAATGTGAGGAAAAGCATGAGCGTGGTCTGAAAGGTATGGGCGACCTCATGCGTAGGTACTTCAGTGGAAGCGTATCAGCTGATGATCTGAGATCTAAACTGGCAAAGAACAGACTGCCTTATTTCTTATCTGATGATGATATTGCAACTGTAGCGATTACTGCAATTAGGGCGTATGGAGATTCTCTTAAACGTCCATATCCTTCTGATACTCTTGCACGTATTAAAGCATTCCTCAATGCTATTGCAATTCCATACGCAAAGTTGAATGAAAAAGGCGATATGGATGCTTTGGCATTGAAGATGTTTCAGGGATATGTCGTAGATTTCTTTGCTAAAGGGATCCCATTGAGTCAGATTAAAATCAGTACGGACTCAGTAACATCTGTCCTTCCGTTGAGTCAACAAAAGAAAGATGAGGCATACTATAATGTTTTGAATAAGGCTGCTGATAAGCTTATGGCTAATGGATGGTTGGCGGATAACGAGCAACAACTAATTGAGTCATATACATCCTCACTCGGCATTGCTTTAAATTGCCTCCCAATGCAGTATCAAAGTGAGAGCCTTGCACGGATTGGACAGGCTATTGTGCTGAAAGATTTGCAGAGAGGAGTCCTTCCTCAAAAACCACTTACAGTACCTGTAATGTTAGGTCGAGGAGAGTGTGCACTTTGGGTTTACGATAATGTCACCATGTTTCAAGAGAAAATTACTCGCGAATATGTTGGTGGTAGTCGTGGCATGAGTTATCGTATCTGTAAGGGTGTGACTTATCGAACCGGGTCGTTCAAAGGACACCCCGTTGAACGAAGCCACATGGACAAGGTTGGTGTTGGTTCCCTTGTCGTTACTAACAAGCACTTCTTTTTCCACTGCCCTACAGCCAGTGTGAAGATTCCATATTCAAAGCTTGTAGGCGTAACGCCATATTCTGATGGTCTTGAAGTTCACAAGGAGGAGGCTAAACCAAAGCGTACAGTTTTCCAAGGCTTTGACGCATGGTTCGTCATGAATGTGCTTAACCAAGTTAACAACATCTGAATATCATGAAGCAATCAGACAATATATCGTTAAAACGTCTGCTCAGGAAAACGAGGGTATCTCATGCGTCTGAGTTGGATAAGATAATAGACTTTTATAAAACCATTCTGGAGTTAGAACGGAGCAAGGAACCAGACATTGCTGCTTACTATCCTTATGCCCTGCATTTCAAGGATAATGACAGTGATGTTATGCTTATTGACCTCCCTTGTAATGTGAATTTCACAAAGGCCTTTCTTGATAATAGAGATTTGACTTTTCATAAGGACCTTTATGTCGGACTACCGGTAACACGCAAAGATAAAACCGGGCAAATCATTGTATTCAGCTTGACTATTGACTATGATGATTTGAAAGGTTATGACCCGAATGAGAATCTTTTACCAGTTAGGATTTCTGATCTTTCTCTTGACAGCCGTCACATTGATGAACTGGAACTTACAGAGAAAAAAATTGGAGAAATTGAAAGTGAATTAGCTCAAGTAAAATCATTTGAAGACTTACAAGAACTGGTAATAAGACATTTAGGAGAAGCCGCAGAAATAAAGTCGGAATTGCAGCTGGGATTAAGTTCAAAGAATATTGCTTTAGCTCAAATCTCCGCAGAATTAAATAAACTAAGTTCTTCTGCGGTTGAAAAGAATGAGCTTCTAAAAAGCTTCCTTACTCACTCAGAGTTTGGCAATCTGATTGAGAACATATCTGTGGATGGACTTATTCCAGTAAGTTCTTTAGATGATAGCCAAGCTTCTGTAGTAGCACATGCACTTAGCAACCGATTTACCGTCGTAACGGGAGCCCCGGGTACTGGAAAAACCCAAGTTATCTTGAATATTATTGCCAACGCCTTGATGAAGGATAAAAGCGTGTTGGTAGCAAGTAAGAATAACAAAGCGATTAATAATGTAAAAGAGCGGTTTGACAAGATCGATTCGAGCCAATATCTTTTGCGCTTCGGCAAGAAAGAGTATGTGAAAAGCCAGACAATCCCGGCATTGACGCATATACAAAATCGGCTTGATGTACTAACGAATCAACCCGATACACTGTCATCGTTGTTCTCGCAGTATCGGGATCTTACATCTACGATTAAAGATGCAAAAAAGAAACTTTCAAGAATTGAAGAACTTAAAAATTCAATTCCGCAATTATTGTCAGATAAATCGAACATCGAGGCTCAGATAGAAGCGGAAAATCGAAGATTTGCATCTGACTATGAAGGAATAAACAATAAGTATTCCAATGTGTCTCATTTAGAGAATGTAAATTTTGCCTCTATTAGTCAGATTGCAAGTCAGATTACCAGACTACGGAACTCACTGTTAAGCAAATATTCCGGACTCGGTGGAATCTGGCATAATCTATTCTCTAAGAAGAAACATGCAGTAACCTACCTTGGTCACATCGAAGACCTGCCTTCATCAGTTAGAGCAGAATTAAGAGAACAAAATCTCACACGTTCGACAGTTGATTTTAAGGATGGGAAAGCTATCATAGAACATTCAAAGCAGGTAATTTCACTGCTGGAATGTATTTGTGATTGGCAACGTGCATTGAGTAAGGAACAAAAACGTCATTCTACAACGATTTCAAATCTGCGCATAAGTCTCGAAGCAATAGACGGCAAGTATAAAGCTCAGGCTGAAGAACTTGAAGATTTAACTAAAGAAAAGAGCGAGTTGATATTTTCAATCCGGCGGTCTAAAGACGCCCTTATCAATCTTGGACATCAATTGGTGGCTGCAAAAATTTCGGAGATAGAGATAGGTCTAGGAGTTGCCCAAAAGATAAGTACATATAAATCCTATCTTCCAGACAATATTCCGTGGAAAGATAGTGAACTTCCAGATTTTATACGCAGTAGCAGGGAGTTCATATCTGTATGCCGATTAATATCAGTAACAAGCCTTTCTGTAAAGGCCGGTTTCCCTTTGGTGGATAATCTGTTTGATATTCTTATTATAGATGAGGCTTCACAGTGTGACATAGCATCTGCCATACCTTTAATTTTAAGAGCAAAGCAAGTAGTCATCATCGGAGACCCTAAGCAGTTAAGACATATCACTTCTGTAAGAGTTGAGGACGAGAATTCCATTCGTGAACACCTTGGGTTATCCACACGTCCATATCTAAAATATGCAGAGCAGTCCTTGTGGGATTATTCAGCAGACTTCTTGGCTCATGCTAATCAAAATAGCTCTCCAATTACATTGGAAAATCATTATAGATGCCATCATGATATTATAAGCTATTCAAACCATCAATTCTATAGCCAATTCCTTGATAAACCACTTAATGTAAGAACAGACGAGAGTAAAATGACACTGCCTCAACAAGGAGTTGTGATGATTAACATTCGTGGCAAACAAGAGTCTGAGAATATTAACATCAATAGTATTGAAGCAGACAGAGCAATATCGGTTGCAAAAGAAGTATGCTCATTGAAAGCAGGTGTATCGATAGGAATAGTTACGCCATTTCGTGATCAAGCGGACTATATCAAGTCTCATCTTGATGATTCTATAAAATCGAATGTAGAGGTGAATACAGCTCACGGTTTTCAAGGAGATGAAAAAGATGTAATCATCTACAGTTTGGTTATTACTAATAACTCTCCGCAACGTAAAGTTAACTGGATTGATTATATGGTTCCAAATCTCGTGAACGTAGCCGTTACTCGTGCTCGGCAAACACTATATGTAGTCGGAAATGCTGATTACATAAAGTCGGTTTCCCCAGAGCAGAATGCTTTGGGATATTTAGTTCGTTATGCACAGTCAAAAAAATAATTGATTATGGAAGAAGGAGTAACAATAGAACAGATAATAAAAAGAGCTATTGAAGACAAACTGACGTTAGAGATAGATTACGCTAAGAATAGTTATGATCGTAATGAAAAATCATCTCGTGTCATCAGCGGTGTCTCTATCAGTCCTGAATATGGTGTTGGCTATATAAGTGCATACTGCCACAAGAGAAATGAAGAACGGACTTTCAAAATATCACGAATTGTCGATGCGAAAATTGTACCAATAACCTACGAGTTTGATGCCAGTAAGCCGATATTCAAGCTCTATGGAGAGGAATATTAACAACACTCGATTTGGGATATACTTAATAAATCTTCTGAACTTCACTGTCATGAATGTTCTACATCAACTTAATAATCTCCGATAATGATACAACAAACTATATTTCCACGGGTCAACACCCACATAGCAGCGATAAGCAAGAGCTACCGTTTTAACGGTGGGACAGCTACTGTGCAGGTTGACAGCCTCGGTAACTACGAGGTAATAGTCAATGGCTCTCGCTTTTCGAGTCAAGAAAATAGTGCCAAACGCGATGCTAACTATAAGCCGGCAGTAAGCGACATCTCTCTAAAAATGGTAGCTGCCTTTGAAAAGAGAGATGCAGAGTTTACTGCAATGCACAAGAAAGCCGTGAGAATGCAGAAACTTTCAGAACATCAGAAGAAGATTGATGCTCTATCTCCCCAACAGTACGAAAGGGAGTCCTTCCATCTATCTCGTCCAATGCGAGAAGATGTTCGTCGTGAACTTGAAGCTGAGGCTGAAATTCGCTTCTCCGACCTATACGATGATAAGCGAAAAGAGCGAACAGCTTTCGTCAATGAACATGAGAAAGAGGCAATGGCAGCAAGACTCCGCGCCTACGAGGAAATTCAGTCTTTCTTCAGCGACTTACAAGATGACAAAGAGGCTCGTGCTAACGCCTTATTTCAGAAAGAGTACGACCGTCAAAAGAAAGAAATCGAGGACTATATCAATGGTGAGACTACTGCAACTGAGAGGAATATAAGAATGATTCTCGGAGAGCTCTCTCTACCATATCGTGTTGAGATTTCCTGTGATTATGATGAAAAATCCGGATTACTCAACACTAATATTGAATTTCATGGCGACATGAATCTCCCAACCAATAAGACCAATATTCTTTCGACGGGTAAGATTTCAGTCAAGGACAAACTCGTCAAAGAGATGGAGCAGTTCAAGACTGAGACCATCGTAAGTATGATTTATTATGTGACTGCATCGCTCTTCAATGCCGCTATTAATATTCGTACTCAACGAGTATCAGTTTGGCTTGACGGGAAAAGAGAAGGTCTTGTCTGGATTCAGTTTGACCGTGCCAAATTCGCAAAACTTAGCATGAGAACAGTCAATCCTATGCTTAACTATTATGATTGGCCTCGTGTCGATGCACTAAGAATGGTCAGAGGTGCATCCCAGTTTGATACAATGGATGCCAACAGTTTCAAGACAGCGATTGCACAGGCTAAAGCTGAGAACGGAATTGAGGATGTTGGGACTGAAATATCTTCTGACGCAACAGATTCTTCGATGGTAACCGTTTCTATCGGGTATGCTAAGACCGTAGCGGAGGCATTACCAGATGATGTAATGCTTCAATCATTGGTTGCTGAAGCCATTCAGGCTGGAGCAACCAAAGCAACTTTGCCAAAGAAATATAACGGTATTCTAAATGAGCTGAGAGGATAACTATGTATTTGAGTCTGATTGACGCTGTTTCCAAGATAGTAAAAACGTATGGGGTCGATATTTTGTTAGACCCCAAGTTTTGGCATATCCTGTCAGATAGCTATTCATTTGGTAATGAATACGCTCTTAAAGACATATTCAAAAGTTGTCTGACTACCGGGTATATTTCTAAACTGGTTGCTATTAAGGGAAATTCAAAGAAAACCAAAGCCGAAATTGCTCATATAGTCGATTCGGGAAACAAGATAAATCCCGGTAAGGAGAAAGAGTACTCCGGCGTGCTTTATAGCGTCGCCATAGCCATAGGTTCTTGCAGTAAGAAGGATTATTCTGATTTCACAAATCGTAATAATCCACAACCCAGCCCATCTCCTAAGCCAAAACCAATACCTAAGCCAAATAATACGCCAAAAAAGTATAATGTATCAATTAAAGAATGGACATTCTCATTGATATATTATACAGTAGGATTAGCTTTAGCTTTAGGAGGAACCGCATTTCTTTCGGCATTATATAATGGTTGGTGGTTGTTCTTTATTGTTCTTTTCACAGGTTTCGCTCAACTATGTTATTGCGCTTGTGTTATGACAAACATGGAAGAGGTGACTAATGAAGATTATAAGTCTGTAGTCCTTTCATTCCTGTTTCCGATATTTTGTGCATTTGTAGGCAATGCGCTATTTTCATTCTTTTTCTTTTCTGAGAGTTTTAGGCATTGGTTAGGGAGTCATTTATCTGGCTTCCCACATTCTCCAGAAGGACCATATTTTATAACCTTCTTGTTGATAATAATTTATGTTTTGTTTGTAGGGTTCGCATCTATATCTTGTTATAGTTCAAACTTTTCAGTTTCAGTAAATTTGAGCAAAGCAAGAAAGGATGTAGCAATCGCAAGCGGAGCCATCATTACTTTTTTATACTTGTCATTATTTTTCCTTCCTATAATTGAAAGAGGAATAAAAGAGCATAACAATAACGTAGAGAAAACACGCATCGAGAATCTACGTAAAGAATTGATAAATAAAAACAATAAATTACATGAAGACAGAATTATAACAGAGAGAGAACTTTCTTTTAAGAATATTAAATTAGGTATTTCATTCGATACAGCAATAGAATACGCAAATGATAATGCTGAAGAAAAGAACCCCTATTCTCATTCTTCAACTTATGATTTTCTCGTTTCTTCTAAAGATGGCATTATAGATGCCATTGTAAAGAATGAATATCTAAAAAGCGAAGAGAAGATTAACAATAACAACTATTATTCTGGGCAGTCCTATACAGTTAAGACTATACTTGATAATAAAGAGGTATATCTCACCTTGTATGAACGTAATGGATTAGTATTTGCTATGATAATTACTCCAGGCTCTTGGAGTGGATCTACCTTTAGCGATTCCGAATTTGATAATTTGCTAAAGTTATATTCTTCAAAATATGGTGAACCTGAGAATTTAGGTTCGGCTCTCTTGGATGATACATATCATTATGGTAGAGAGATAGATAAATATGTTTGGCAATTTAAGAATGGTATAGTTCAACTAACCAACAATGATATAGTATATGTTTCAGCAGACTTCATCAAATTTGCCAGTCAGACTTTTATTAATGAAACGAGAATTAAAGAGGCAAGACGAAGACATATAGCTGATTCAATCCGTATAGAACAAAATCGGATAGACTCCATACGACGTGAGGAATCGAAACGAGATAGTATTCGACGTGTTCATAGTCATCAAAACGCTATAAATGAAATATGAAGTGGCTTAAACCGATTCTATTCGCATTCATATTCTTTAATCCGGTAGTTCTACTGATTCTATACAAGAGCTATTGGATTTCGTTGCTTGTTTCGTTCGTAATCGTATTTGGAGGGTATTATGTTTGCAAGATAAAGAATCTGCGTTGGGTCGTTTGGCTGTTCAATATTTTTGCTATCATTGGGATTTCCCTTAATGCAGAACTGGTTTTCAGAAGTTTATATACTGATAAGGGTGTCCCCAATATCTATGAGGCAAGAGGTAAATACTATTTCAATAAGCCATATTTGAATCAAAAATTTGATGATGAGGAGTTTAATAGTCATTATCTAACGAATTGCCAAGGATACCGGATTGATCGATTGTCTAATGCAAGCGATTCAACAACGCAATGTGACTGGTTGTTCTTAGGGGATTCCTTTACTCAGGGTGCTCAAGTCAACTATGATGAAATGTTCTCATCATTATTGTATCAAGATTTTCCGGACAAAGTTATTGTTAATGCCGGTATGAGCGGAGCCGGACTGTATGAGAGTCTGAACTATCTAAGAGATGAGGGCGTCAATCTTCATCCCAAAAGAATAATCTTACAGATAGGTGCATTTAACGATTTCTACAATATAAGGGAACGTGAGGCCGGATGGAGTGAATATCTGATGGAACATTCAGAGTTGTTCCGCTATATCCAATATAATCTGATAGATAACCCAGTTCTTCCACTCGGAAGATGGACAGAACCATTTTTCGATAACATTGAGGAAAACTCAAAATATAATATTTTTTTCAAAGAATCCTCTCCTGAGAAAGAAGCAGATAAATTCGCATTTGCAGAAGTATTATCAAAGTATAAGGATGAAGCTGACAAGATTGGTGCCGAATTGGTGGTTATGCTTGTTCCTTCTAAAGAGCAAACCTCTGATGAGATGCTTGATGTGGTATGCCAACGGTTCGATATTAATAAGAACGAGTTGGATATGACGGCGACAAATAGGCTGACAAGAGAGACTTGTACCCGCTTAGGAATTGGACTCATTGATTTGTACGATAGATTCAGAGAAAATGAAAAGTTCCCATTCTTTATGAGGGATGAACATCTTAATTCAGATGGCCATAGGCTTATAGCTTCTGAGTTGAAATCTGCATTTACAACGGAGAAATCAAAGTATAATGTATTCAGCCAAGGCAACAAGAATGAACGGTATCCGACTTTCTTCGATGACGGTATGTCCGTGTTATTCCAATCTCAGGAAGCTGAAACCTATCTCATTAAAGCATCAAATCTTATTCATTCTCGGGAAGATATTATTTGGTCGAGTCCCAAAGAACTTATCCATCCGATAATATCGAGAAATGGGACTTGGCTTGCATTTACACAGGGAGATCAAGATAGAGGTGAAACAGATGTCATATTGTATAACCGAGACACAGGAACCGATTTTAGGATCAATCCGGTTGGGTATAGAGCAGCCATACCAGCGTTCAGCAATGACTCACGATTCATTGTTTATCCTAAGTGGAAAGATAATGAGAACCCTGTAATAAGTATTTACGATATAAGTGCCAAGAAAGAGATTCTTTCAATAGGGGACAAAAAAGCAGAATGTTGGCGGCCAATTTTTGCCCCTGATGATTCTCTAATATACTATATTAGAATGGAATCAGACGGTTTGTTTGGTATTAGAAGATTTGACATTGCTTCGCGGAAAGATAAGCAAGTGCTGAAAACAGATTATAATATCTGGGATATTGCTATCTCTCCCAATGGCGAAAAGATAGCATTTGCCGGGAATAAGGATGGAAACTGGGATTTGTTTATATTTGACATAGCCTCAAACAAGGTTTCTCAGATTACTAAAACAATAGGCAATGAGTGGGATCCTGTATTTTACAATGATGATGAAATCTGGTTTGCTGGTGAGTTCGGAGTTAATAATGGGATATATAATATGCGGTTGAAATGATAACGATATTGATATTCCTCATTGCGTTGCTTGCTTATTATACTTTTGGGATACGCTATCAGAGTATTGTTCTGACGGCGTTGAGTCTCTATGTATATTGGCAGGTCGCTGAATGGAGTGTCATTATAATTGGAGCCGTAACGTTAGTGAGTCTTCTTTTTTGTCGGCTTCTCACCATACATAAAAAAAGACTATATGTAGTTCTTCCAATACTATGTATAACTACTGTGTTCCTTCTGCTCCGTGAGAGAATCGCCGGGTTGGTGTTGCCGATAGGCTTTTCTGTACTCTCTTTCACTTCGATTAGCCTATTGGCTGACCAATATCGTTGTCCTCGAAAGTTTCGTATTTTTGATATATTAAGCTATTTGTTATTCTTCCCCAAAATATTTGCCGGGCCTATAGAACGAGCCTCGCAATTTATTCCAGAATCACATATACGATTTAATGGAATGGAATTTTATATAGGTATTAAGTACCTCATTTTCGCTACTTTCATTAAATTCGTAATGGGGGATTGGTTTGGTAGTACGGCAATGTCTGCATACGGATTCAATCAAGCAGCAAATATACTGGTGTTTGCACTTGGGTTCTTTTATGATTTCTGGGGATATACACTTATGGCTATTGGCGTAGGGAAACTGTTTGGATATAATCTCTCCATAAGTTTCAATAGGCCTTATGAATCTCCTACATTGCGGGAGTTTTGGCACAGATGGAACATAACACTTGGTACATGGCTTCGAGATTACATCTATATCCCGCTGGGCGGGAATCGAAACAGTACATTCAAATGGGTTGTTCTTGTCCTGCTTGTTTTCCTTTTGAGCGGCTTATGGCATGGCTCAACACTTCCGTTTATCTTATGGGGATTGTGTCATGGTATTCTCCTTTGCGTAGAAAGAAAAATTATCAAACCGAATAGATTCAATCGGTTTGGAATGACTATTTATCGCATAGTTGTTTTGGCTCTCATAGCCTTATTATGGCAATTATTCATTATTGAAACTATTGAAGAAGTAGTGCCACTGATTCAGTCACTCTTTATATATGAGCCATTAGTCCCCAAATACCTATGCAAACTTGGTATATGCCTGATTGGTATGTTCTTATTGACATCGGAGAAGTCTATGGCAATTTTAAACGGTCAGCAATCGGAGTCAACGGCTATTATAGTAGAGGTTTCCGTTCTTTCACTTATGGTGGTGTCGCTTTTGCTATTAAATTGTCCGATGTCATTCAATTTCTTCTATTTCCGATTTTAACCATGAGAGTACTTGGTATATCAGCATATTATCATGATTCATCAGCTGCATTGCTAGTTGATGACACCATTGTTGCGGCGGCTCAGGAGGAACGATTTACACGAGTTAAGCACGACAATTCTTTTCCAGTAAACGCATGTCGTTTCTGTCTTCAAAAGGCAGGATTGGAATTATCTGAGATTGATGTAGTAGTATTTTATGAGAAACCATTTCTAAAATTCGAGCGTTTGCTTGTTTCGTACATCACTTCATTCCCCAATAGTTACAAGATGTTTATTAAAACGATGCCGATATGGTTGAAGGATAAACTCAATATGCGCCGTAACATAGGAAAAGTCTTGAAAGCGGAATTCGGATATAAACCGAGCAATATTAAATTTGTGGAACATCATCTGGCTCATGCGGCATTTGCCTATTGCACTTCCGGATTTGAATCATCTGATATAATTGTAGTTGATGCCGTTGGAGAATGGGCAACAACTTCGATATTCAAGGCAAATCATAATCAGATTGAAGTGGTTTCAGAAGAGCGATTCCCGGACTCCATCGGACTTCTTTATTCATCTTTTACGCAGTTCCTTGGTTTTAGAGTAAATTCCGATGAATTTAAAGTTATGGGGTTGGCGCCATATGGCGATCATAACAGTGAAGAAACCAATCGTTTCATTGAATTGATTACCTCCAGACTCGTAGATGTTAAGGATGATGGAAGTATAAATCTAAATCTTCAATATTTCAAATTCCATTATTCAGATCGAATGATACCTATAGGGAAGTGGGAAGAACTTTTTGGTATTAAATCTAGAATTGAGGGAGGAGAGATTAGCCAGTCTCATAAAAATCTCGCTTTTGCTATTCAGTTGATTACAGAGAATATTTTATATCGGTTAATATTGTCGGCTAATAAGAATACTTCGGGCGATAATCTATGTCTATCCGGAGGTGTTGCTTTGAATTGTGCCGCCAATGGGTTCCTACTAAAAAAAGATAGTTATAAAAATATTTATGTCCCTTTTGCACCCGGGGATTGTGGCTGTTCAATAGGTGCAGCAATGGCATACTCGATGTTAACAACTGGCAAAAGGCATTATTCGCTAACTCCATATCTTGGACCAGAGTATTCAAATTCAGAAATTGAAGATGTCTTGCAAAACTATGGGGTTCAGTTTAAAAAAATAGACGAGTTAGATGAGTTATGCTCTGAAGCAGCACGACTTATTGATAAAGGGAATATTATAGGATGGTTTCAAGGAAGAATGGAAGTTGGACCTCGTGCTTTGGGTAATCGTAGTATTCTCGCAGATGCAAGAAAGTCGGGAATGAAAGATGAGGTCAATTCGAAGATAAAATTTCGAGAATCATTCAGACCCTTTGCACCTTCGGTCTTGGCTGAATACACAGGTCTGGTATTTAATACACATATCGAATCTCCATATATGATGTTTACGGTTCCTGTGAAAACAGATGAATTGCCAGCGATTACTCATGTAGATGGGACAGCAAGGATACAGACTGTCACAAAGTCGGAAAATCCTTTCTATCACCGTCTCTTGTCTGCATTCTATAGACTTACAGGATGTCCGGCAATTCTAAATACAAGCTTCAATGTCATGGGTGAGCCAATAGTATGCTCTCCAACCGATGCTATAGACACTTTCAAAAAAAGTGGGCTCGACTATCTAATAATTGGTAATTATATCGTTCGTAAGTAGTATGCAATTCCTTAAAGAAATACTCGCATTTATCAATGAAACAAAAAGGTGGTGGTTAGCACCGCTATTGTTCATCTTGCTTATAGTTGGCTTGTTAGTAATATTTGCCGATAGCGCAGTTGCTCCTTTTATCTATTCTCTGTTCTAAAATGAGAAAAATGTTGAATATCTTGAAGATAATCGGGAAGACGATAAGCAATATTATCGTCTGCACTATTTTATCAATTGTTTATTTTATAGTTATTGGACCATATCGCTTATTCGTGAAGTTCAATCGCGTTACAATACAACGGAGATACAAATACCAGAGAACCGACCACAACAAGATGTTTTAACTTATATTGTAGATTCGCAGGACTTCATTTATTCGACCTTTATCCGTGCTATTATCAGCCATTCGATGTATATTTATAGGATTTTATTGCTTATCGGGGTTACTATATGGAACGGATTATTCACATGCACCGATGCGAATAACGATACTACTTGGGTAATCAATGGGTAACATTGTCGGTATAGTAACGGGAGTAATAGTAATTCGCCATACAAATATCATATCAACGGCAGAAGTAGGGAGAAAACGCGTAAAAGTAGGGAGGAAATAGCTTATGGTAGGGAGAAAATATCTATATTTGCAGAAAAATACGGCAATGAAAAGTAAATTAGAAGAATTGGTAGGGAGATACCGAGCACTTGGCATAGACCAGCAACTGGATTATGACAAGTTTTACTTGTATTCTATCATCACGCATTCTACAGCCATCGAGGGTTCAACTATAACCGAGCTTGAAAATCAGATTATGTTTGACAACGGGATAGCTCTGAAAGGTAAAAGTCTCATTGAACAGAACATGAATCTTGATCTAAAAGCCGCATACGAACGAGCATTAGTGTTTGCCCGTCAACATTCTGATGTTACTGTCGAACGATTGAAGGAGCTGTCAGCCCTTACAATGAAGAATACCGGGACTGTCTATCACACGATGCTCGGTGACTTTTCTTCAGCCAACGGCGATTTGCGTCTACTCAATGTGACAGCCGGAGTCGGAGGCAAATCATACATGAGTTTCAATAAAGTGCCGTCACGTCTTGAGCAGTTCTGCGATAACCTGAATGTGTTACGACATGAAGCTGACAAGAAGAGTATGCAGGAACTATATGATATGAGTTTCGACGCTCATTTCAATCTTGTCACTATCCATCCGTGGGCCGACGGAAACGGACGCATGGCGAGATTGATGATGAACTGGCTCCAATTTGAATACAGCCTTATTCCATCGCGCATTTTTGCAGATGACAAAGAGGAATACATCAAGGCATTAGTAGAGACGAGGGAATCGGAGAATCTCAACATATTCCGGAGTTTTATGACTGATATGATGATCCGTCATCTGACCAATGACATAGCCGCATTTGAAGAATCTATTGGTGAGACCACAGTTGAGAAAGTAAAACTCAACACCGCCGACCGGATTGTTGCCCTTATCAAAGAAAATCCACGCCACAGCGCGAAGTCTCTCGCCCAGGCAATCGGCATATCCTCTAAAGGCATTGAAAAACAATTGGCAAAACTAAAAGCGCAAGGAGTAATCCGACGAATTGGGCCGGACAAAGGAGGGACCTGGAAGGTTGTAGACAGTGAATAAAGACATTACGCGATAGTCAACTATACGAATCCAAAGTGCAAAATTTGCACTTTGCCAATAGTAGGTGACGTTTTATAATTATTAGCAGCTATATTGATTATGGAAAAGTTTGGAGGCACAAAGTATAACTCGATGTGGGATGGGTCAACATGGCTCATGTTGGGACTTGTGACGGCTTGCTGTGCTGTGCCTTGCTGTTTAGACTATAGTCTATGGCTGGTCGCACTTTATCTGGCGATGTTGACTTTCGTGTTGCTTACTTTTATCGGTATCTATTACCGTATTGACGGGGATAAGCTGGTGGTGTATTCATTCTTTGTTCCGACCGCCTACCCGATTGACAAAATCAAGGAAATCAAGCCGACCAAGAGCGTACTCTCATCGCCGGCTACATCGTTATCTCATCGGTTGGCAATAACTTTCACAGATCGCAAGATTCTCAAAAGCACCACTCCACTCATTATATCGCCAGTGCATCAAGAAGAATTTATCCGGCAGTTACTCTCCATCAATCCCGAAATTAAGCATTTAGCATAGGTAGATTGAGGCAAAAGAAGCAATCATTCTCTACTCAATATATCATATAATAAATATTTTTGCTACCTTTGCAGTATTAAAAGATAGATTGAGCATCGCAAAGTCATCGGCTTTGCCGCTTTGTACCTTAAAATATAAACGATGGCAAAGAACACTATGGGGACTAAGTTGCCCCGGAAATTGGAACAGAAAATGGCACTTATGGGTGAGCAGATTAAGCTTGCCCGGCTGCGTCGTAACCTCTCGATTGCGCAGGTTGCTGAACGAGCCACCTGTTCACCTCTTACTATAAACCGTATTGAAAAAGGCTCTCCAACCGTTTCAATCGGCATCTATGCCCGTGTCCTCTATGCTCTGCAACTTGACGACGATCTCTTGCTGTTAGCAAAAGAGGATACTCTCGGTCGTACATTACAGGATTTAAGTCTAAAACATCGTCAACGTGCCTCCAAAAAGTAATATTCATTCACCACAAAAATACACAGTATGAAATTAGGCTTTAGAAAACCATCACTTAAACGCAGTATTTCTGCAATGACTACTGGTGCGTTAAAACGTGCCCTATTAAGAGAAATTATACCAGGATATGGTAAACGAGGCATGGATTGGGCAAATCCTAAGAACGCCGCATACAGTCACTTGTATAGTATGGTGACATCAAGTCCAGTTGACTTAATTTTAGACACCTCAAAGCCAAAACACTCTACTAAGAGTCAATTAATAACGTCTGAAGCCGAGTGCCAACATAAACAGGACTTAATCAATATCTATAAGATAGGCATTGAACAATCTCGTGTTGCAGGTGAATTAATTAATGACGCAAAAGAAATTCTATACCGAGAAACACCCTTGGATAAGGCTATAAGAAGAATCTTTAATTACTCATGTGGCTATTTGAATAATTCTATGTCATGTGGATTTGATTTTTGTGATATGTGTGTGGAGCGGTTGAATAAGATACAACGCATTAATCCTATAGTTAAAGAAATTTGTTTGGAAATTGTTTCCCTTATTAAACAAGGGAACAATTCTAAGTATATCTATGACTACCTTACCGAAAAATTCAAGATGTAAGCTCAAAATAGTCCCAATTTAATGCCACAGTCATATGTATATGCCTTTTGATTGGCTCGACACTCCTCATTTAATTGGAGTATTGTCGTATGACTCGGTGCGTGGCAGCGAGACATACGTATTCTCGTATGATAAGGAGTGGCTTGCAAAATACGGGGACGTATTCCTTAGTGAAGATTTACAAAACTATCCCGGCATATTTGTTTGATAGGTTTGAAAATCCAAGTTTTTTCGGGTCTAAGATAGAGTAATAGTGTCAATATGCAGATATAAAGTTAGAGACAAACATTGAAAAAAATATTAAAAGAAGAATTGAAATTAAGTTTTTCTCACGAATCTTATAACTCATAGAGAAACTGTACTTTCGGGGAGCCTGGGTGGAAAGCTTATTGCTGTATGCTTACCTGTCAAGTATAAATTAGTAAAAAATTGACTATAGATTATAGCCAACCATGTATGTATCATAACTCCTCGTTTATTACTGATACTATATGGTTGGTATTAAGATAATTGATGATTAAACTATTTTTACGAATAATTATCATTTATAAGAGGCTTTCGTCACTTTTGATTCAAAAACCACTCCGCAGAAGGTGATTCATTGTCTATTCTTCGTTCTGCCCATTTCCATTCGTAGCATGCCGGTGTTGGCTTGAAGAACGGGGAAGACTTTTCGTTCAATTGTCCACTCACATCTTGACGGTGATATTTACGAAGTTCATCAATGCGGAGAGTGGTTATCATAACGATTGGGAAATCACCTCCTTTAATTTTCATTACATCCATATGGATGTTTTTGGTAGGCTGTACAACTTTAGTATCTCCATAATCGGAGGAATTAGTCTGAACAATGAAACAATGAAGATCCCGAGTCCATGATTCCGTAATATTTGCAAAATAATGAATATCTCGGTTATATTCAATCGCTACAATGAAATCAACCTTTGACTTAAATATTGCACGGTCTGAGATATTGCTAAGCTCGAAACAGTTGTAAGTAGAGAAATAAGCCTTTCTCCAATGGATCAAATGATACATTGGCTCAATATTAGGTTCTTTTTTATGGTAGGCTGCAAGAAGTTGTTGCTCACTTGGCGCATAATAATTCTTTTTGCGTATTACAAAAGCTGCAGTATCATAACACCGCATTTTTACAGGAAAAATATTGAAGCTCAAATTATATGCTTCCATTCCCTCTAAATAATCTTTTTCATTTGTTTTCCCTTTACTCGGAGTAACATAGAACTCCAGTCCACCAATGATGGCGCAGTTGTTTCTTACGGAATGGTCAGCGAGCAATGGCAACCATTCCACAGGTATGGATGTCTCTGGGAACACCAACATTTCTACATTCTTCTTTGCGGAATAGTTTAGGACTTCAAACAACTTCTCTCTTCTATGGTTGGATTTATTGGGCTCTCCCAATATAGATTTGATTAGATCGGTTTGCTCGATTTTCCAATTCACTATTCCGATTCGTTTATCGGAATTCAGATGGCATTCATTCTGTTCGTCATTTATTTCTACGATTTGAATAATTGGATTACTATGCTCTGTTTCGACGACTTTAAGGCAATCTTTGAAATACTTTGAATTGGTGTTTTTTATGATTATAGCTTCATTCTGAAACAAATTGCGCCACTCATAATTAAAGTGTCGAAATATCTCATCAAGAGTTGTAATATCCAAATGGTTTGGTGAAAGATTATTTGACAGTTGATGATATATGTGGAGGAGAGCAATTTCATGAGGTTTAAGGAACACCGGAGATACATAAGGAGCATGTGATCCAAGCTGGATATCTTCAACCTTTTCTGCAATCAGATTCTTACCAACTAATGACTGGCCTGCATCATTAGTAAAAGTATAACAATATCCTTTGAGATACTGATACTGATGACGGAAAAGGTATGTGCGTCGAAAGGTCATACTTTTAATACGAAACTCATCGTTTTCCTTTTTATTAATAAAGCATTTGGTTAGAATGGTAGGGATAATCGATATTGCCATCGCAATACTGAGTTTCAGATGCTTCGTAAGTTCATTCTTAACTTCTTCTTCATCGAATTTGGGCATATCAGGATCATCCTCAGTATTTTCAACCGTGACCTTTTCTATAGCAGTAATTGCTTGCTTCCAAAAGTATTCAAGATGTTTGGGTTGATTGTTGATTACGAAATAGGTTGCCACCTTTTCCCAAAGGGAATTCATTAAAATTGTTGTCCGCCCTTTAAAATAAGTAAGTATTTGCTTTGCAGAAGCTTCAGTATCCTCCTTGGAAACAGGATCAAAAGGTAAGGTCGAAAGAAATATCTTCTTAGCGAGATATTTCGATGCTCCATACTTATCTTCACTAATTCCTTCAATATTACGAAGTTTATTAATGGAATCGGATATTTCAAGCCGAAAAGCCTCATCATCAAACTCAAGATTGATTTCTTCCTCCCATGGCAAATATCGGAATTCGCTTCGGTTCTTTTCCAGTTGTTTCTTGAATTTATTGATTGCAGCTTTTGACTCGTTACAATTGAAATATTCCATAATGACTTTACTCAACTGAATTTGGAATTTAGAGTCACCAAACTCGATTGAGTAGCTAATCCCATTGTCTTTAGAAATTGAATTATCTTCCCCTTCAGGGCTATTGGTATTCGCTTTTCCTTCAGATTCTCTTCTATTTGAAGGTGCCGAGTTCCTTAAGAAGCGTACGGTTGTGCTAGATGAAATATTAGCACCTTTTTCATAAGTTACCAAATGGTCACTTATGAACCCATCGATATAGGAACCGCTTTCTTGATGTTTGGTAATTTTCAATCCCTTCCCGGAAAAGACCAGTAAGATGTCGTCAACATACCTTCCATAGTATGTTGGCGTTACATAGTTCCGTACATAGTCATCAAACGGTTTGAGGGTAAGATTTCCCAATAGTCCTGATGAAGGCAACCCTAAAGGCAGCATAACTTTCCCTTTTACCTTAAGGCTGAATTTACTAAAAACACTTGCATACCTCTCATGAATTCTTTGAAGAAGTCCACAGAGTCTTTCTTCTTCTTGCTCAAGTTTCTCATCACTATTGAGAAATGTCTTTACTAAGTCGGTAACATTTATTTTGATATTATAGAAATACCGCTTGATGTCAAGACTGAGTATTACGGCATTCTCCTTGTTATTGAGAGCCTGCGACACTTTGTTAAGACCATTGTCTCGCCATTGTTGATATCCAATGAAATATGGATCATAGAGCATAAGTCCAGAAGATACGGAATCATACTTTTCATCATCAGTTTTTTCTACTCCATCGAATATAGAAAGGCGATAAGCATAATTATCGCAGGATATATGATTGTGGAGACGCTGACCCAACTTGATTGTCCAAAGAGTGGAAATGAGATAGATTTCAATTGGAGCATCAATGATAAAATTACATTTCTGAACTATATAGTCTTCTATTGGGACTTCGTTAGATATAAAATGCTCATTAACAACAGTTGTTTCCTTTAATTGTTTGGGGACTAATGAATATTTGATATCCTTTAGCCAACCTTCAAAATCCTTTGTGTATTTTTCGTCATCATTATTCAAAAGACCACTCAAGGAGTCGATTTGATTTTTAAATTTTCTGATAAAATCTTCTCGTGCATCATTATTATGGTTCTCTCCTTCAAGCATTTTAATCTCGAACTCAGCGAGTTTATTTCGCAAAGTTAAAGGTTGTCCATTATAATAGACAAATGTCTTAAATTTGCGATAGGCATCATAGATATCCTGAACTGTTATTGTCATAAAGGATTGCAGTGTTATGAGATTATATACAAAGGTAGATAAATTTTCTAAATACAATCATAAAAACCAAAGTGATTTTATCTATAGGATTTACTTGGTATTGATTTGTAGAGTCCAACAGCAAATGCAAAGTTAACCGACATTTGCGAAAAAGCGCTGT
>OLWA01000909.1_pt1 | contig 33827 bp, 24 predicted proteins | sample 1673251 | NCBI WGS metagenome assembly OLWA01 (sample SAMEA3178937, study PRJEB25190) | human gut metagenome | biome: human gut; feature: human-associated habitat; material: faeces | place: Austria | collected 2013 | reverse complement strand
AATAAAAATGCCGACAGACAGGCGGTCGTGTCGGAACGGCTACCCGCCTGTCGGCTATGATGAAGGAGAAATGTGAATTGCTTATTTAGGGGATCTTCGTATTGTGTCGCACCGGCCGGGTCGATTTTCTTGCTTTTGTCAGCTCTTACAAAAGCAGCAAGAAAATTTTGTGCATCATTACATTGCACAGTTTCTTTTCTCTTGTTGTGTCGTTATTATACTATCTGCCAGTAGTTTCGTAAATGCAAAAATGCGACTTGTTATATCTCAATTTGAAGGAATACCGCGAATTATGTTGAAGTCATAACGCATTTTGGTATATAATAAGAAAAAGCGGACCGGAGGCATCTTGTATGCAAGAATGCACAAAAAGAAACGTATCAACGGAAACAAAATTAAAGTTTCATGTGTTTCAGGATGAGCGATTCGTCGATCTCAACTTATACCAATATGGCTGGGAGCAGACAGAGCCTCTGCACTCCTATGGTCCCTATGCCCGCAACCACTATCTGTTCCACTATGTCATCTCCGGCAAAGGGCTTCTGTTTGCAAACGAGCAGGAATACGCCATCGAGGGCGGGCAGGGTTTTCTGATCGCTCCCGGTCAGGTCACCACCTACCGTGCCGATGAACAGGAGCCGTGGGAATACACATGGATCGAGTTTGACGGTCTGCGTGCCCACGAAGCCATGAACCTTGCAGGCATCAGCGGACAGAACCCGGTGTACTCGCCTGCGAGCACCAAAGCCGGACAGCTGCTGCAAGAGCAGATGCTCTTCCTGGTAAATCACAGTCAGGACAGCCCCATGCGTCAGATCGGCTACGGCTTTCTGTTTCTGGATCAACTTGTACAGTCCTCTGCCTCCCATCAGGCACAAAGTCCCCGCCGTCTGCGGGACTTCTATATGAAGGAGGCTCTGTCCTTCATAGAGCAGCATTACAGCGAAGATATTTCCATCGAGGACATCTCCTCCTTCTGCGGACTGAACCGCAGCTATTTCAGCAAGGTGTTCCGAGATACCATGGGCGAAAGCCCACAGGGGTTCCTGCTGCACTACCGCATGGCACGGGCGGCACAGCTGCTGACTGAAAGCCGCCTGCCCATCAGCACCATCAGCACCATGGTCAGCTATCCCAATCAGCTTCACTTTTCCCGTGCGTTCAAAAACGTATATGGCATCAGCCCACGGGACTATCGTGCAAAGCATTTTGCACTATAAAAATTGGTCTCATTCTCCGCTATACGCCTTTCGTTTTTCCGACATATAAAAACACCCCATTTGTCAGACCGAATACTGTCGGACAAATGGGGTGCTGTTCATTCAGGGGCGCACTCTGTTTTTTGTTTGCGTTTAATCTTCCAGCCCATGGCTCCCGGTTACGGTTTTCAAGTATTTCTCCGGGTCGCCATTTAGAATCAAATCCGCATAGCCCAGCGGGTCATTATAGGCGAGATAGTCTAACTCCGACCTCTGCGCCATGGTCATATCCAGCGCATCCTCGACCCCGGTGCAGTCAATAGAGATTTCTCTCCCATCCCGGAGCAGCAGTTCCACGCAGCCAGTGTCCATGTTGAATTTGCAGGCTCTTTCATCGTACTTCATGTTTGTGTCCTTTCTGCCTTACGGCACTCTTACAGTTGTGACTTTCGTTACACGGTTTTTTGGGGTAAGGTTTCGGACACACAGCCGTCGGGAAGGAGCCGGAGCTTGTCGGGGCAAGGCCCCTCCATCTTGCTTGCGGCGAGGGATAGATGGTCTGGCACAGATCGTACAGAATCAGTTTTCGCTGGATCCCTGTTCCAACAGCCTGTTTCTGTTTTGCGGCAGAAGACGGGATCGGATCAAAGCCCTGCTGTGGGAAGGAGACGGATTTGTCCTGTTATACAAGCGTGTAGAGACAGGCTGCTTTCAGTGGCCACGGACAAAAGCAGAGATGCGGAGTCTGAGCTGGCAGGAATTCCGGTGGCTGCTGGAGGGTCTTTCGGTAGACCAGCCTAAGGCAACAAAGACCATTGAGCGAGTTGTTCTCTAGGGTGAAGTTTTCCACAATTTCAAGAACTGTTTTTGCAGCATAGTGCCCAGAATTTCAGTACAAAATTCTCTTCGGAAAAGGCTACCAATGGTGGCCTTTTTCCTGTATAATGGGACAGGAAATGGAGGGAGCACAGATGAATAAGATCGACACCGGAATTGCAGAGCTTCTGGCAAAGCAGCCCTCCGACAGTGCAGAAAAGGATGCTTACATCGCAGGGCTCCAGAAAACAGTCCGGCTGCTCTCGGATGAGGTTCGGAATATGGACGAGCTGCTTGCTCTGCTGCGCAAGAAGCAGTTTGGCCTGTTTAACGAGGCAGAGCAGGAAAATAAACCGGACCCCAAAGAGCCTATTAAGAAGGATGCCCGTGGCTACCATATTCTGAATGCACTGGAAAAGTGGAAGCTGTGCAAGGGCATCCAGATTGAGAATGTCGATTTCGACATTCCGATCGACCAGAGAAATTGTTCCAACCGTGGAACGCAGATGAAACCACCGTGCAGGTGCTGAAGGAGAAAGGCAAGGCTCCTACCACAAAATCCTATATGTGGCTGTACTGCACCGGCAATGACGGTCTGCCGCCGATCGTCCTGTATGATTACAAGACCAGCCGCAGCGGAAACAATGCCAAGGCTTTTCTGGAAGGATTCCATGGTTATCTCCACACCGATGGCTATGCAGGCTACAACAAAGTTCCGGGTATTACTCGCTGCGGCTGTTGGGCGCATCTGCGAAGAAAGTTCGTAGAGGCTATGCCGCCGGAAAGCAATGCATCTACACCTGCACAAATCAGGCGGGACCTTTGTGACAAGCTCTTTGCTGCTGAAAAAGAAATACAGAGCCTTCCGCCTGAACAGCGGCAGGAAAAGCGCCTTGCGGTCGAACAACCGATGCTCAGGGCTTTTTGGTGCTGGCTGGATGAGCTCAGCGTACAGCCACTGGCCAGCAGCCTGAAGAAAGCGGTGGAGTACGCTCAGGGACAGCGCTCTTATATGGAAAACTATCTGAAGGATCCTCGTTGCGAGCTCTCCAACAACCGTGCAGAGAACAAGATCCGGCCCTTTACTGTCGGTAGAAAGAACTGGCTGTTCAGCGACATTCCTGCCGGGGCAAGGGCCAGTGCAGTGATCTTCAGCATTGTGGAAACAGCAAAGGCAAACAACCTTGCGCCCAGAGATTATATCCAGTTCCTTTTTGAGAATCTGCCTGACATGGAGATTCAGACCCACCCGGAGCGTCTCGACCAGATGCTCCCTTGGGGAAAGCTCATTCAGGAAAACTTTGCATGACAAAATGAGGCACCTGATTCCGAGTCGGGTGCTTCTTGTCTTTCTGAGAACGTGCTTTCACTGGGCGGTTACGGTTATTGTTTCAATGGCCGCAGTATACCATACGCAAAAGGGGGTGTCTCCCTCTTTTCTTTGCGGATTTTGCCAAATCAGCAAGATTTTCTTCAGCATTTTACCCAACCGCTCTGCGCTTTTAAGAGCCTTCCGGCGGAAAAGGGCGAATTATCAGAGCGGTACTGCAGCAAAAACGAAGAGGTTCCTTTTCAAATTTCATCCCGTATGGTATAACGAATACAGACGGATCATGCGGCATTCAGGAGAATTTCAAAGGCGGGGTTTCAATGGCAGAATCACATCACTCTCATGCACGGCAGAAAAGCCCGGAAGAGCGGCTTCTGGACATGCGCTTTGATGCCTACATCAGTTACCGCGGCTGCGATGAGGCGGACGCCAAACTGGGCGCAGCACTGCAAAAACAGCTGGAACATTATGTGCTGCCTCTGGAGTTCCGAAAGCAGGTCTTTGGAACGGTTTTCCGTCGGCGGCCTTTTCCGCGCATTTTCTTTGACGCGAACTGTATGCAGAATAAAAACGATCTGAAACAGTTCTTTCAGGACATCTTAAACCACACCCAGAGTCTAATCGTGCTCTATTCGGATCAGGTCGGAACCTCCGAGTGGATCCCGAAGGAGATCTATGCGTTCCGCAAGGCCCACCAGACCCCTGCAGACCCGGAAGGAACGGCACGCATCGTGGTCTTGCAGACCAGCGGAGCCTTGCCGGTCCAGCTGGATGCGCTAACCCTTCCGCTGGCCCAGCTGGACGCCGCTGCGGACACACCCGAAGAACCCATTCTGCCGAAAAAGCCCTTGCCCGAGGTGCGGCCCGGAAACTTTCAGGAGCCGGAAAAAGCGCTGCACAGTGTCGAGTTTTATGAGCTGGTTTCCGGCCTGCTTCCAGAGTCCTGCGGCCTGAGCGCGCACGACCTGATGCAGCACGCTCTGCGGTGGACATTGCTGAAAGTATCGGCAGTGTTTCTGGCCCTGCTGATGCTGGTCACAGGCTTTCTGATCTTTGCAAACCGTAAGAACGAAGAGGTCACCGCCCAGCTGCGGCAGACCCAGATCAGTGAGTCCAAATATCTGGCCCGGAGTTCGCAGGAATTGCTGGAACGCGGCGACAAACTTCGGGCGGTGGAACTTGCGCTGGAAGCACTGCCGGAAAGTGAGACTGCGCAGGACCGCCCTCTGGTCACAGAAGCATATTACGCCCTTGCCGAAGCGCTGGGCTGCTACCGTAGCACCGCACAGGAAGGCTATGTCCTGACGGATTCGTTCAGCAGCTCGGAGATCTCCGGCATCAAATCCATCTGTCTGACGCCGGACAAAGCCAAACTGCTGTTCATCAACCAGCTGGGCAAGCTGTACGGCGTGGACTTGGACACCAAAGCGCTTCTGGGGCCATATCTGCCGTCAGACCTGTACAGCGATTCTCCCACTGCACTTTTTTGCGACCTCACACCGCTTTCAGACGGGCGCATTTTGTTTTTCACTTCCCGGGATATCCTTTGCTGGGATTATGCAGGTAACACACTTCAATGGGCTTCTTCGTATACGAACAGTGCCATAGGTATCATGGGCCTTCAGGATCACACTTTTAACCTATGGTTCGACGCTCGGGAAAACGAGGATATATTGCTCGTCTCGGGAGCAGTTTTACTCGGCACTTCGGCGTTTCGTCTTTCCAATGGAATTTCTTCTCTTTTTCTCGGAGGCACTGGTCCGGTGTGCCTTTCCCCTGACGGAGCATACGGCATTGTCCAAGATTATGCGATGGTCAGCTTCTTTGAGTTTGACTGGTGTCTATACGAATGGCCTAGTTACAAAAGCCCGGATTCCTACACGATCCAAAGTTCCTGTTGGCTTACTGACCGGGCCATTGCAGCTTTGAGCAAACGTTCAGATGGGCAGTCGGCTTCTTTTCTGCTGGAATGCTATGACCACGAAACGGACCAGGTGCCGTGGAGTACCAAACTTCCGGGCTATTTTTCTGACAATGGGTCCGAAACCTCGCTGCAGCTGGCGTACATCCCACAAAAGGATGGCACAGAGAAAGCGGTTCTGGTCTGCACCATCGGGCCGCAGCTGTTTCTGCTGGATCCGGAGACCGGTACACTCGAGCAGAAATTTGCACTATCCGGTCCCGCAACAAAGTTGTTTTTTGCACAGGATAGCATCACCGTAGTGGAAAACAACGGCACGGTGGAAAAGATTATGTTCTCTGGCGAGATGAAAACCCTTCTGGAGCAGAACCATTCCATTTTCTGTGCAGTCCAAGACCCGGACACCGGAACACTGTTCCTTGGTTGTTCGGATGAAAGCCGGATCTTGATATTACAGCCTTCTGAAAAAGCAGAAGTACTGACCGCACTGCACGACAACCCCACGGGAGAGCCTTTTTACAGTCCGCTTGGATACCGCGTTACCCTCCATGAGCGGGACAAAGATCACATAGCGCTGAAGGTCTGGTCTACGCTGGGAACCACCCCGCTGGCCGTCACGGACTGGGGCGGAGAGAAGCAGATCCAGGGCATCACGCAGCTGGACGGAAAGACCATCCTCTGGTATCTCAATGTGGATGATGAGACACTCACGGGCTGGTGGATTGAGGGCGACCAAAAGCTGTATTCCTATCCGCTCTGTCCGCAGAGCAGACGCAATCTTTCCAAATATAAGTCCATGTACCGATTGGAACCTTTTGAGAGCTGGTTCACAGAAAACGGAACTTATGTTTATGTAGAAGAAAACCTCCGGATTATTCCACATCCCCGCAATCGCATTCATGTACTGGATCTCGCCACCGGAAAAAGCAAATCCTATCTCGTTGGCGAAGAAAATTTCATTTCCCGCTGTATTCCGCTGCGGCATGGGACAACTCTAGCTGTTCTGCAAAGAAAATCTACAGCGGATGTTATTTACTTCCGGTGCGGAGACTGCGCACTTACTTATCTCGACCTGACCACAGGGACCTGGCTAAAACCGGAAGAACCCGTAACTATAAAGGTCCAAACTTCGGATTTCCCCTCGCAGGCTCCGCTGGGGGAGTGCCCCGACGGCCCACTTCTGGCTGCGTGGACTGGCAGTAATTGTATCTTATTGAACGCAGAAAGTCTGGAGCTGGTACAAACACTGCCGCTTCTCTGCAGCACGGGCTGTGAGTTTCTGTTCCTCGACAACGACCATCTTCTGGTCTGGGGCGATGACCACCGTCTCACCCTCTGGAGCATCCCGGAACAGAAAATTTTGTATCAGGATACGGAGATTATTTCCGCTCTCGTCTCTCTGACCCGGGACCCGGCATCCGATCAGTTTGCGGTCCGGACGCAGGAAGGCGTTTATCTCTACCGCTGCAATGCAGACAAGACCTCGTTTGCCCGTGCACTGTCTGCACCCGGCGCAACGCTCTCAGCCGATTATCGGGAACTTTTTTTCCTTGACACTGAGACCCGGCGGGGCGGTTTTTCGCCGCTCTACACACTGGATGAGCTGCTCCAGAAAGCGGACGCTTACCTGAATGGCCGCACCCTGAGTGAGGCGGAACGTGCCCGGTATTTCCTAGAATAACCAATAAAAAACAAAGAAAAAGGAGTCTTTGCAATGGATCACGTTTTTATCAGCTATGCTTCGGGAGACCTTGCAAAAGCAGATTCTTTCCGTCAGCTTTTGCTCCAGCAGAGCATTCCCTGCTGGATGGCTCCTTATGACATCCCAGCCGGGCAGCGCTACCGCCTATGCGGTCACAACTTCCCTGCGCTGTAGTCCTGTATTCTGCGAAAACCATGCAAAGTGAAAATGTGGAGCAGGAATGGAATGTGCGGTAAATTTCAAAAAACCGATCGTCCCGATTGCACTGGAAGAAACACCGCTTTCCGACAACTTTCTCTATTATTTTGCCAACCGGCAGAGCAAACCCATTCGTGCACAGGAAGAAATCTTACAGGAGCTTCGAAAACTCACCCATGCATCTGTGGTTCCGAATACTTTGCAAAAGCAGCTTTCCGTGCAGTTTGCAGCGCTGCTGGCAAAAGCACAGCAGGGTGATGCCGCCGCACAATACGAAGCGGCTAATTGCTACCGGAACGGCAAAGGTGTAGAGAAAAATCCGCAAGAAGCCATCCGCTGGCTTGATCTGGCAGCGGCGCAGGGACATCTGCAGGCACAGCTTCTGCTTGCAGATTGTCTGATGGAGGACGCAGATACTCCGCAGGATAAAACCCGTGCAGCCGAATACTATCTGGCTGCAGCGGAACAGGGGAATGCGGTTGTCCAGCGCAAACTCGGAATCTGCTTCCAGGACGGCACCGGCGTTCTCAAAAGCCCGCAGGAGGCCTGTTACTGGTACCAGCAGGCGGCAGCGCAGAACGATGCCGAAGCGCAGAAGCGGCTGGGAAACTGCTATGATTTTGGCAGCGGAGTGCCGCAGAACGATACTCTTGCTATGCACTGGTACCACAAGGCGGCGGAACAGGGTCATGTGCTGGCCCAGTACAATCTGGCACTGGGCTATGAAAACGGACAGGGCGTACCGCAGGATTACAGCGCTGCGCTGCATTGGTACCGTCGATCCGCTGAACAGGGCGATGCCGATGCCCAGTTCGCCCTGGGCTGGTATTATGAGATCGGCCAATCGGTCACTCTGAGTTATGTAGAAGCTCTCCGCTGGTACAAAGCTTCTGCAGCTCAGGGCTACTCCATGGCACAGTTCCGAGTCGGCTGCTTTTATCAGGAGGGAAAGGGGACGCTGCCCAACCCTAAAAAAGCGGTCGAGTTCTACTGTGAAGCCGCGAAGCAGGGTCACCCGCTTGCCCAATATCGACTGGCAGAATGCTATCAGCGGGGCGACGGAGTTCTCCAAAATTTCGGAGAGGCAATCAACTGGTATCGCCGTGCAGCCTCGCAGCAGTATCTTCCTGCTCTCCAAAAATTAAGCGAATGCTATGAAGGCGACAGCCAAAACCCCACACTTTCTGCATTCTGGCACAATGCCTATGAAAAAGCACTGCAGGCTACAGAAAAAGTCCTGCCTTTTTGACAAATTACAAAAGCTCAAATGGGTTATTCCGTCTTTGTTCTTTTTTGCAGGAGCCTGGATGTTTTCAGCAATTCCAGTGGGCCGACAAGCTCCTGAGCCAGGCAGTTTTCGCCATCCAGAAAATCCGGAGTCGTCAGGTATTCCAGCGGGTAGGGACGCAGGCTGGCAGCAACAAAATCCGATTTGAAGTCTTTTTTGCTGCGCTCAAAATAGGTTTCGTCGTCGATCACTAGCAGGAACACAAGATCGGATTTTAATGCGGTCAAAAAGCACGAGCAGCCCAGAAATTCCAGAGAAGCTCTTCCGTCGCTCAGCATCTTGCACAGTTCCTCCGCATGAGGGTCGTCCGCAGCCTTATCGTACATCGCGGCATGATCGGGTTTGTCAAAAGGGGAGTCCCCGAATTTGCGGCCTTCGGATGCACAAGCGCCGCTGAACAGTTCTCGGACATAGTGGTGCTGGATGGCCTGAAAGAAATCAAAGTCCTGTTTTTGCACGTTCCAGTCTTTTTCGGCTGCTTCCGGTTCATCAAAAACCATAAAGTTCCCGCAGGGAGCAAACTGGTAAAAGCCCGGCTGCTCCCATGCGCTGTCAGACCGACGAACCAGCGGCGTCCAGTAATGTCCCTTTCCCGCATAGCGGCGGAACTTCGGGCTGATCCGCCGTGCATTTTGCGCATCCATCGGAAAGAGAACCACAAGCTGAATCCCAAGCCCGGAAGCGCGCCCATATCCATTGGTCAGAGAGGCAGAACCCGTGCCCACTTTCTTCTGGATCGCAGTGCGGACTGGGCTGTTCTGCCCAGTCAGCAGCGGGCCGTCCTTCTGATGTTTTGACGTGGCGTAAAGCTGTTCCACCTCATTGCAAAGCACCATCGTGGAAACGCTGTTTTCTCTGGCGGGGCCGACATATGCACGGACACCATGGAGCTTTCCGTCCTTAGTCAGCTCGAAAGAATCATTCATGTAGTGATAAAACCGGTATGGGAAGTTCAGCTGTGTTCTGCGTTCTCCACAGTGCTCTTCCAGAAAAGCACGCTCGGGTTCGCTGACCGGCACCGAAGGTGCCCGCAGGAGCATACTGGAATCACTGAGCGCAAAGCTCCATGTATCGCAGTCAAATCCCCGGACCGAATCTTCGGCTTCGATAACGCTGTCGGGGAACTCCTGTCCGAAGTAATGCAGAACGGAAAGCTCCGGATACAGGGGCCTCAAAAGGCGCACTGAAAAGTCGATGTATTCCTTCTGCCGAAGCTGATATGCTTTGCAGACCTGCTCGGCGGAAAGATCAAAATCTTCGGCCGTTCCGTTGACGGTCATCGTGCCGTTCCGGTGCGTGCGGATGTTCAGGGAAAGCTCTTTGCCAAGCCGTTCCAGCAAACTGATCTCAATGGCTTCGTATGCGCTAAACGTTTCAGGGTAATTGTCATTTTGGGTGAGTTCCTGCAGCTCTGCAAACGACTCTTTTTGCTCCATCAGCCAGTTGGAAACATATGGATAAATATGGGGTGTGCCTTTTTCGGAGAAGGTCTCTTTTGCCACCTGAAATTCGTGGTAGGTGTAGGTTCCGATCACGTTTTTAAAGATCACAATAAAAACATCTGCAGCTCGGATCTTCTCGTCAATGGCAGCCTGATTTCGGTTGGGCCATTCTTCCTTCATTTCCTCACACCGGATCACATGAAGCTCCGTGCCGAATACCTGAAAGATCGGGTTCCAGACCGCCATGATCTTGTTTTGCAGTTTATCGCGTTCCTGTTCTGTATCGTGGATGGAAGACGCCAGAAATAGTTCCACCACACGGTATCCGTCTTGATTCATGAGTTCCTCCTGTATGCTGTGTATTTCCCCGATTTCTTATGTTTCAGTATAACATCTCCGCCTGAAAAAGACAACCGGCGCTCAGGAACGCGGGTACTGGTATTCCACGATCATCCGCGCCAGTTTTTCCTTGATCTTTTCCAGCTGCTGCCGCTGCTCTTCCGAAAGAATAACCTCTTCCTGCCCGGCCGTTTCATCCCGGGAGGGGGCGTTCCCGTCGTCCAGCACAGCGTAGAAGTATTCCACAGAGTTGTCCGCGTAAGTACGGCTGTCCCGCTCACAATACTGGGTATAGTAGCTGAGGAAATCCTCCGTTCCATCCTGATAGTGCCGAAGCTCGTCTGCATAATAAGCGGCGCGGGCATAAAGCCGCAGCTTCTGTTCCTCCGGGCTGAGAGCGTTGTACTGATCGGCCAGGCGGTGCTGGTAAGCGTGGCAGGCTTCGTGATAGAGGGTCCGCAGAACCTCCCGGGCAGGGTCCGAAGCAAGGTGAGCAAGGCTGATCTGAATGGTGTGGGTGCTGTCCTGATAGAAACCGTAGACGTTTTCTTCCAGATTTCCGGCGGTCACGTTCAGCTCATGCGGCAAGCCAAAATAAGAGCGCTCGCTGTTGGCAATGACCTGCAGGGCATCCAGCTTCTGGTGCACCGACAGGGTTTTCCATTTGTCCTCCCGGAAAAGGGCAGAGACCTCATCCTCTGCAGTCTGCGCCTGTACAGCAGACCCAGTAAGCGGCTGGACAGAAGCCGTCAAGAGGGAAGCGCCAAAGAGGCAGTGCACCAGCATCACTGCCATTACTGCCGTCAGGCCAATGGTCAGCGCAGAAGAAAAGAAGCACAGGCAGCGGTAACACCGGTTCTTGTAGATCCGGAAGCAGAAGCGCTGCATGTGCCCGGGGATCTTACGGGAAAGCAGGAGAACTGCATACACTGCCGAAAGCGCTGCTGCAGCAATGAGACTGCCCCGCAATAGCCACGGAAATGCGTCGGCATAACTCAGGGCCATGAAAAGGCCAAGCGGCAGCAGCACGCTGACCGTGGCTGTCCAGCTGCCGCGCTTCCACCGGAACAGCCCAAGGCTCAGGAAAAGCCCGCCGCCGATCAGCAGCCCGAAGAACAGGCGATTCGTTGCCTGCAGGGTCCATCCCGGCAGGCAGCGGAACAGCAAAGCCCGAAAGAGGGCAGCTACCGGCACACCGAAGGATACGCTGCTGAGCAGCTGTTCTTTCCAATTGTACATACTTTTGTCGATCATAATTTCTTCTCCTTTTCATTGTTGTGTTCCATCCGGCACGGGGTTTCCCGCTGCCACAAAACGCACTTTCATTCTCAGCTGACCGCTGACGGTGAAGGTGCGTTTTTTTGAACACGAAAATTTCTTTTCCTTGTTCATAAGGGCAGAGCACTCCGCCCAAGGTGCAGAAATGCCCTCATGAAACAGGAAAGGAATTTTTTAAGTTCCGCTGTTTCAAGCCGAACCACTATTTTTTAACGCCGGTACTGACTGTGCCGACAGCATTGAAAGGAAGGTCTATTATGACGAACGCTTCTGCTCTGCCCACCAACGCCCTGTTCTCCACTCTGCTGAACAACAACCACTCCGTTCTTCGCGCCCTGCTGAACGCAGTCCAGTTGCCCCGCTACGCTTCCACCGACGACGCCATTGAGGTGCTGAAAGCACGTCTGATGGCAGATTACTCCGACGCCTGCCGCAAGAATGATATCTATTTCTGCGGCGGAAAGTTCTATCTGTCCACCAGCCTCCGTCTGCGGGAAAATCCCCCGGAGCCGGTCTGGCTGGTGCTGACCCGGGAGTATACCGGCCGCTGGCTGCTGAACTACTCCCGCCAGAACAACGTTCCTGCCGGCATTGCGGCCAGAGTGGGCGAGACGGCGATCCGTCAGGCGAACATCCGCAAGACAGCGCCTCTTGTCAAAGCCCGTCCGCTGTCCAACAACATGGCTGCAGCACTCAGCCGTAAGGGCTGGACCGTGGCAGGGGAAATCGACCCCAAGAACCTGACCCAGCTGTTTCCCACCAGCACCGAGATCGCGGAGATGACCACCTTTGCGGCAGGCTCGGACATTGTCCACGGCCTGCGCCTGGCGGCGACCTACCCGGGCACCGTGCAGTCCGTCAATGTGCGTGACTGCACCCCCATCGAGCTGCGGCGGATCGACGGTCTGCTGCGGACGCTGGTGCAGCAGGGTTACATCGTTCTGGAGCCGAGTGCCGCGCGTGACCGCCGCTTCCGCGTCTCGCGGGACTCCACTGTTCAGGACTATCTGAAGGGCAAGTGGGCGGAGATCTACGTTGCAGCGCAGCTGTTGGATCTCATCGGCCATGACAGCAACTGGCAGGTCCGCATGGATGTCCAGCTGCGCAACGGTGTTACCAAAGCCGAGGCCGATCTGCTGTTTTACAACCGGAACAGCAGCCAGCTCTTCTACATTGAGTGCAAGAGCGGCCGCGCCTATCTGGCCAACCACGATGCATCCGCGCTGCTGGCCAAGGCCCAGCGCTATGGCATCCCGGCCTCCAACTTTGCGGTCTTTTCCAGTGAGACCAGCACGCTGAGTGCAGGCATGGAGCGGCTGTGCACCCACCTGACCACCCTCAACGTGCGGAAGCTGCGCAAGGGTCTGGAGGCCATGGTCCGCAAGGGCGCATGACCGCCTGATACAACATGGATTCGTCTGGGGCTGTTGCAAAATAGCCCCTTTCTTTCTTGTGAAAAGGCCATCGAGTACGGCCTTATGGAGGATACACCGTGGAGCCTTATGAAGTAGCTGCAAAAATTATCCAAAAAAGAAGGTGGCGCTGCCATGCTGCTTCGCCGCCCGGCCTGCCGAGCCGCAGCCAAACCACCACATCATTTTTTCAGAGAAAGGAAATTGTATTATGAAAACCATCTATCGTACTTCTCCTCTGTCCGCTTACGAGTCCTCTGCAGCTGCAGTCTTTGATTCGGAACTGGAAACTTCCCACATCATTGCCAGCCGGACTGCTTATCTTGCCGGAGTCAAGGAAGAGCATTTCTACACGCAGCGCAGTGAAAACGGCAAATTTTCTCTCGACCGCGCCGTGTTTGATGAACTGGAAAAAGACCGCTCTGCCAAAGCCATTCGCTGCCTGACAGCTCTGCGCACCATCATCAACTGCAATTTCAAACAGCTGGACAGCGCTTTCAAAAATGAGCTGAAAAATCTGACCTCTATGGATCTTACAAAGTCTCTGGTGCAGATGCTTCACAACTTCGGCATTGAAATTTATAAGGCCAATCCCACGGCCCAGTATTACGCCGAAAAGGTCAATGAGCTGATCGCCGCCAACATTCAGACCATCCGTCATCTGTACCCAGACTGGGTCGAATTTGCGTACATCAAGAAGCTTTTCGTCTTTCCGGATTTCGCACGTAGCTGCATCAGCTACTACAACACCTACAAAAATCACTGGAATCAAATGCCGTACCACACCTACCTGCACATCAGCGAGGCGTATCTTACAACTCACCCGCTGATCGGCAATCTGTTCTACGACGACGCCAAGTTTCTTGAAACGCTCTACGACATGAATGGCGCGACCTTTGTCTACGGCTTCGCGACCCATCAGGAAAGCGAGGACACACGGGCAGCGCTGGATGCCTTTGCAGAGAAGGCACAGAAGATCGTGGTGGTCGTGGACGCCGAGAACTCAGACCCCATCAAACTCGCCGGTGCAATGGAGGGCCTGCGGGACAATCTGCGCGCCAAGCTTGTCAAGCTGCTGCTCATCAACGATGTCAATGCATCGTCCCTGTGGAATCAGCTTGCAGATTTCATTGACTGCCCGGTGGAAGTTCTGCAGATGGAACGCGTTGTTGCTCACAAGAGCCTTTCGGACGTTGCCCTGACGGCGGCTCTGTGCAAAGAACATTTTGTAAATGGCGTGGATTCCTTCCTGCTGGCCAGCAGCGACTCGGATTTTACCGGTCTTGTGCGTGCGCTGCCCACGGCCAAATTCACGATGCTGATGGAGCGCAGCAAATCTTCTGCTGCCACACGGGACGCTCTGGCTCAGGAAAACGTCGGCCTTGTCTGCCTTGACGACTTCAATGTTGGTCATGCGGCCTACCGTCTCCAATGGAGCGGATTAAAGCTGCTCTGCCAGAAATACATTCAGCAGCGGATGCAGGAGATCAATGTCAATTCCATGATCGAGTATGCCATGCTCAACAGCCGAGTATCTCTGAACGAGGCCGAACGGGCACAGTTCCGCCGCCGGGCCAATGGGCTGCATGTCAACATTGATGCAAAGGGCAACCTCAGCCTGGAACTGGCAAACTGAAAGACAAACAAAAATAGGAGGATTTATCATGCTGACTTTCACCCAGAAACCCAAACCCTGTAACGCAATACCGCGCGGGCCATAATACCATTTTCCCGCACGATATGCTATAATAACAGCAGATGCTTTTCCGTCTGCACAAGCAAAGGAGAATAACTTATGAAATACGCCATGAAAAACAAAGGAAAGATGGTCCACGCATACCGCCTTGGAGACGACACCCCTATGGAGCGCCTGCTCTTACAGGAAGGGGTCATCCAGAAACAGTCAGATGGAAGCTATCAACTCTTCTCCCGGGAGGCGGTGCACGGGGCAGGCGAAAAGGCCCTGCCCGGGGATTACTTCAAGGTAGAGACCACCGAAGAGGGACAGCATTACGCCTACCCAAACGCCAAGGCCTTCTTTGAAGCGAAGCACCGCCTTGTGGACGCCGGAGAGTCGCTCTACGAGCAGAAGCCGCTGCCGCTGCTGATCTGGCAGGCCCGGGACCTCATGTGCCCAGAAATCGCGGAACTGATCCGTACAGAGCGGCTTCGGCTAGACCCGGCAGATCCAGCCCATTACTTCCAGGCTCAGCTATGGGGCACCCTGCTGAGCACCTCGGAATCGGGCACCGTAATCTTCTACGAGGTGTGGCACGCAGCCGATGGCTCCATTGAAGCGGTGGACTTCAACCTGGTAACGGGAGAGGTCTTTGCTGCCGATTACACCCTTTGCACCGCCGACGGTACCCCACTGACGGATCTCTGATAACACCTTGAGAGGGAGGCCCTGCTTATGAATTCCTTTCAGCGCTCAATCTTTACCTTGCTCCATGCTCTGCCACTGGACTCCTGCCGCCGCCCGGCAGGGGAGGGACGGTTCATTCTGCCAATCCTTCTGCTGGGCGGCGTGCTGACCTCTCCGGAAGCTGTGCAGGATGGTTCAGAAGACCGCCTGTTTCAGCTGCTCAGTGAGGTTCTAGCCATGGGGCAGCTTCTGGATACAGACCTAGCGGTGACTCTTTTGACACCGGACGCTGCAGCCGCGTGGGACACGCTGAAACGCAGGGCACCCTATCTGCTCTATTTTGCCGCTGTTTCCTGCGATGGAACTCCTATGCTGCCGGAGACCTCAAAGCCTGACATGCCGGAAACAGACGGCACCAAAGCAGCTTCCCGGCCCCATATCGCAAAGCAAAACCCGGTAGTTCTGGCACAGCTCCGGCTGGTGTCCGGTCTGGCAGGACCGGATACCTTGCCGGGCCTGCCGGGAGCCGGGGCTTACTGCATTTTCTGCACTGGCGAGGACACAAAAAATCGCATCCTCTGCGCGGCGGCGCGCACTCTCTGGCCCACGGCGCAGACGGTCTGCGTACAGGGCAACGGCTTTGTGCAGAGCATCGGCTCCACATTTGCCCCGGTGGCTGCACAGGACGACCGACTGGACCAGCTGGGATTCATGCAGCATTATACTTATTGTAAATATACAGACCCTCACCGCCCTGTCCCGGACATCCGAAAGGAATTTGAATCGGCAGCTTACAACCGCACTTCCAGCCTCCGAGCGGCCGTGCATTTTGAAGCAAAGCTCCACAGCGTCGGGATCGATACGGCTGATCCTCTGGAAGCCGCCCGCCAGCTGGCCCAAAAGCTGGACACCGCCCCCGGCCTTGTGGACCGCTTTGCCTATCTGGAGCACAACCGCTGGGTGCTCACGATGGTGATGGACGGTTATTCCTTCCCGGAGGGAAAAATCTGGGAAACAATTTATACGGTGGGTAAAGTCAAAACAACTCATGACGAAACGACCCGCCTGCACACAGCACTGGTGCCGTGCGATGAAAAAAGCCACCTGACCGCAAAGGACTTTGATGACGTGAAACAAAACATCCGGCCAGACGTAGATGATCTGGACCGCGTCACGCTTGAGATCTACAAATATTGTGGGGAATTGGTAAGCAGCCGATGGAAGGGCGAAGAGAGCCGGACAAACGAACAGGGCAAGCCGGAAAAGGTCAGAACCGGCGACAGCATTCCCACCCTTCTAAAAAAGCTCAGCACTGCAGTCTCGCGGCTTTCAGACGACCTGACAAGTGCTGCGGCCGACCAGAAGATCTGCAAAAATCTTGCGGCTGCCGCCCGCGAAGTGCATCTGGGCAACACCTACGGCCACGCGCTGTTTGAGCGCGAGTGGGGACGGCTGCATACCCGGGTGGAAGCATGTGCCCAGCGGCCCGGGGCCGCTGCAGCAAATGAACTGCTGGATACCTTGAAAACCCGGATGGGGCCGCTTCTTGAATATACTATCCGTAAAGATTTCAAGAGTTTTGACCGTTTTCTCTGCAAAAGCATCCCGTTTCAGATGACCTACAGGCCAGACTTTCATCTGGTGAAATTCCTGACGGAAAACACGTTTTGCAACCTGTTCAGCCTTTACGATCAGGAGCCGGGACAGGTGGACTTCTTTGCGCTGGCTTCTTCGCCCGCAGAGGTGGAACGGCTCATCGTCCATGCGAAAAAGATCCGGGCATTTCTCTCCGGACATCACCTAGAAACCGCCGTACGGTTCACAATCTTCTGCGCGGCGCAAACGGCAGCTCCGCCCGAGGCGGCAGAGCTTGACCTCACGCTGCGCCCTGCCGCCGGAAACGGGCTTCGGAGCCTTCTGTGCGCGTTTTTGCAGGAGACCCGGCCGAATTATCTTGAAACGAGCGGACTGGGCCAGCAGGCCCTCTTTGCGGCCTTTGGCGCAGCGTCAGAAGCGCGGGTGCCGATGTTTTACATGGAGAACGGCCAGCCTCAGTCCCCGGACGGCAGCCGTCTGCCGCTGGCTTATCCCCGTCCGAAAAAGCCGCTCAGCGTTTCGGCTCTGCTGGATATTGGCGGAGAATGCGGAACGACCGAGGGAGATTTCTTTGATGCGCAATTAGCCGAGCGGCCGCGCACAAAAAGCAGGAAAAAAACTGCGCCGCTGTATTGGAGCGTATTTTCGGCAGCTCTGGCATGTGCAGACTGGAATTACCTTTGTGAATCGGCAGGCAGGCAGCTTGCAGGCGGAACGTGGGATGCCCTGCTCACCCTGCCTTCAGATGACGCCGGAATAGCACAGGAATGGGCAGCCGCGCTGGACGCACTGGAAAAGTGCGGCGCTGTCACCCGCCCGGAGACCGGAAGCCTGTGCTTTCAGGCCGCATTCCCGGCCATGGCAGAGCTTTTGAAGAGCAGCGGCCGCGTGCTGGAAACCGCACTGTATTATGCCGCTCTGGGCAGCTGCCGCTTCCACGACGTGGAGCTGGGCTGTTCGTTCCAGACCAGCTCCCATGGCGAAGAGCGCCCCCGCGAGGTGGACGTGATTGCCTGCAGCGGAAAGACTGCGTATTTTATCAGCTGCAAAATGGGTGGATTTTTGCAGAAAAACTGCAAACTGGATACCAAGAAATATCAGTTTGTGCTGGACGAAATCGATACCGCCGCGTCCCTCTTTGCAGAGGGTGCCCGGGTAGTGCCCGTTCTGGCCGCTCCCCACATCCCGATGCAGAACTCCAAAGGGAACGCCAGCGATGCTTTTCTCCGCGCCCAGAAAAGCGGAGTCATTCTGCTGGGCACAGAGGATTTCCAGAACTCTCAGGCCCTCCTGCAGGCTCTGATCTGCCTTGCAGGCGGGGAAGAGACAGAGGAGTAACAACCGCCCGGAATACGGCTCAGAGAGCCGCCTGCAGGGCAATGGTCTGCAGCTTTGCATAGTCGGCCGGGTAGTGCTTGCCGTTGAGCGCTTCCAGCGCCATTTTGGAAGGGTAGAACTTCTGCGCTGCTGCCTGTTCCAGCCATTGCCGGCCAGCATCCTGGAGCTTCTGGGACTGCCAGCCGTCCTTGCAGCGCTTGCTCTGTCGGATAAGGGAAATGCCATAGTAGTGCATTGCGGGCAGATAGTGTTCGGCGGCACTCAGCCGCAGAGCGTAGAGCCGCCCGGAAGGGCGTGCCGACATCACAGCGTGCAGGAAACTGCGCTGACCCTCGCTGAGCATACCGCTGTCTGCAAAGCGCAAAAGGGTGGGCTGCACAGCCGCACCTTTGACGCACCAGAGACGCAGTGCATCCTTAAGACTGCGCAGCTCGTTTTTGCTGCGTGGCCGGGACTCCGCACGGCGCTCTTTTGTGGCAGTGCGCAAAAGCTGTGCCAACACCTTTTGCACCTGCTGAAGGGAAGGACGGTCCTCCGGGAGCGGCTCTTTGCAAGCCTCAATGACCCGGCTGAGTTCTGCCGGGCATGGCTCCCGGCGCAGCAGTGTTTCCATGAGGACGCCAACGGAATAGACATCATAGTGATCCGTCAGCTTGACCACAGAATCGGCTTCCGGCGGTGCATAGGGAACCGTCTTTGAGCCAAAGGCCGGGATCTTGTTCAGGAGCGAACAGCTGCCAAAATCGCAGAGGCAGAAGGTCACACGGTCTTCCGTCACCAGAACACAGATGTTTTCAGGTTTCACATCTCTGTGCGCGTAATTCAGGGCTGCAAGATCGCGCAGGGCGCTGCACAAATCGCAGCCCAGCTGCAGCGCGATCTTTGCCATGGAAGTGTCCCGCCGCGCTGCGCGCAGATACTCCTCCAACGGGGTCAGCATCTGCTGGCGCAGAACGATGAAATTAAGATCCCGGTCGTGGGCTTCGGCGATCAGCTGCACGGTGTGTTCAGACCGGCCCACCAGCTGCTTGAGCACATTGATCTCATTCATGGCACCGGCCCGCATGGCTGCTGCCAGCTCAGGGTCCGGGCGGCCCGCAGCAGCTAGGACGGCCTTTTCCAGATCGATGAATTTTACAACCTCTTCCCCGGAGGGAGAGGTGCACCGGTACACCGAACCCTGCGCACCGGAACAGACATATTCTCCAAGGACGCAGTCTGGAAAAGCCTCTTTCAGCATGGCCTTGGCCGTCTCTTCTCCAACGATCTTATAGCGTTTCATAACGAATTCCTCCTCTGTTTTTTCAGGTCTTATCCATCAGGGCATACACCGCGCTGATGTTGTCACGGCTCCCTCGCAGAAGCGCTTTGCGGCAAAGCACTTTTGCGGGGGTTTTTGTTTGCATTCCCCGGCGCAGTGCGCTGGGCGTAAGGGCCAGCCCATCGCTGTGTAGCAGCAGACCCTCTCCGGGGTGGAGTCTGCCGCAGGACGTGATCCGGAAGGGCAGGTGGGCCGGGTTTGGGTTCATGCCGCAGAAAGCCAGCAAGGCGCACTTGTCCCCGTGAACAGGACGAAGTCCCTGCTCCTTTTTGAGTTCCGCTTCGTTCTGGGGCGTGAACAGGCGGCGCAGCCCGCCTGCGGTCAATAGCCAAATAGGGCTGTCTCCCAGCCCAAGCGTAGCAAAGGAACCGTCCGGCATAATAGCGGCGCAGGCCAGTGTGCAGCCGCCATTGCTGCCGCAAAGCTGCCACACACTCTGATTGGCCGCCTGTGCGGCCTGTAAAAGCCGCGGAAACAGCGGAAGAAAAGTCCCTTCTGCACACCAGAACGCCGCCTGAAAGACTTCTAAGGCGGTTTTGCTGGCCTCTCCGGGGAACACCCCGCCGCCAATGCCGTCGCTGACCGCCAGAAGGACCGGTTCTTCCGGTGGTGCTGCCGCGTGGAGGGACAGTCCGCCGCTCAGCAGAAGGTTGCCAGCAAGGACATGGTCCTGGTTTTCTCTTCTGCGTCCGCGGAGTGTGTCGGCAGAAACAAGCATTGCCATCCCTCACACCTCACTTTCCAGCAGAGCACTGCGCTCGATCAGCAGATCCAGCACCTCGCGAGCCGGCTCCAGCAAGGCGCTGCTCGTACTAGCGGTGTTCTGCCGGGTCAGAGCTATGGCAAACCGTTTGCCCGTGGGGCTTTCGGCCACGATACAGACATGGATCGTATTATTCCATCCTGTGACCTCGGCCGTGCCTGTCTTTGCCATAACCGTCCAACCTTCCCGGGCAAGGCCATATTTCTCCCCGCACGCCTGCAGCGCAGAGCGCAGTATTTCCCGAATGTTTTCGTCCGCAAGCGGCTGGGCGACGACCTGGGGCGCTTCCTCCTCCACAAGAAGCTCTCCTGTGCTGCTGGAAATGCTTTTGATAAAATGCGGCAGGAGAATATTTCCAGAACAAAGAGAGCTGTAAAGCATCGCCTGCCAGACACCGCAGGTCTGGAGATTGCCCTGACCCAGCGAGAGCTGCCGTGCCTCGGCAATATCGCTGCATGAAGCCTTGGGCGTCAGCACCACGCCGTTGTCCAAGGGGATCGCCATGTTATACCCAAAGCGTTCCATCTCGGCCATCATTGCGTCTTTACCGGCGGCGGTGATCCCGGCGGCAAAGTACACGTTTGAGGATTTTTTCAGTGCAGTGACAAGGTCCAGTTCTCCCAGCACCTGATGTTTGTAATTCGAGATGCCCGCAAATGTGCCGCTCGTGTCCGTATAGGTCAGCGGCACACCATTGCGGACGAGGCACGCTGCCGAAAGGAGCTTACTGGTGCTGCCAGGCAGGGCAGAGCATGTAAATGCCGGGTCCTCGTCCATGCGATTGCGCGCATTGTCCTGAGATTTATACAGTTCATTGTTATCGTAGTAAGTATTCACATCATACTCTACCTCTGAACTGAACTGGCTGCTTGTACAGCATAGAAACTCTCCTGTATCTACATCCAGAATCACTGCTGAGGCTCCGTAATAACCACGACAGACGGCTTCGTAAGCACCGTTCTGCAGGGCATCATCTACCGTCAGAGTTACATTGGCACCGTGCTTATCCGGGCCGGGATTGCTGTAGAGGTACTGGTAGAGTTGCTGCCGCAGGCCGGAACGGCCCAGGCTGGCCGAGGTATACCCTATGAGCCGATAGGGCAGCGGATCGATCAGCTTTGCCGCTTCGCCGGGGTTGGCACCCGGCGTCTGAAGTGCCGTGCCAAAACGGTCAAAGAAAAGGCCCTCATACATCTGGCTGCGCACATAGTTTTTACGAATGGAAATGGCAGACTTGTCGGCCTCCGGCGAAAGACCCGGAATCAGAACCGTCCGCTTCAAAAGCGAGCCGAGCAGGGCTACGCCCAGAGCACTTGCGCCGCCTGCACAGACGGCCCGGCGGGTCAGCAGCATATCACTATTTTTATTCATGATGTAATCTCCTTCTTTGGCTCCGGCGCGATGCAGGAGCGGTTAAAACGATGTGCGTACTGTCGGCCAAAAGCGCCGCCAAGATAGTCCATGCCACAACATAAGTGCTTCCACCTTCGCCAAGCAGCACAGGGGCCAGGCCCACCGTGGCAAACAGACCGGTGGAAGAGGCAATTGCCATCAGGCTCTGCACCACGATGCCAAGCCCCCAGATCGGATGTTTCTGGCGGAGGGCGAAGCACAGCAGCGCAATGTAGGCCATCACGATCAGCAGCAGAGCGGCCATGCCAAGTTTCATCACAATGTTGATGACGACAAAATCACTGGAACCCACAGGCACCATGGACTTTAAGCCCGTAGAACCAACCCAGCGCACCAGCCGGAGTTCCTGCAGGGCCTTGTCCAGCTGGCCATTGGCCTCCACCTCCGTAAAGACGCTCATGCGTTTGCTCAGCTTGAGGTAGGCAGAACCGAGAAACGGAGCGCCCATGCTGCCCAGTCCGTAGAGCAGCACGGCCAGACTGAGCGTAAGCACCACGGCGCGGATGAGCAGCCGTGTATCCCGCAGACTGAGTACTGCCGCCGCGCCAAAACAGATCGCAATGACCATCAGCGTGGAATACTCCCGCAGATAGAACAGCCACACGGCGTTTACGAGAAAAACTTCGGCCATCCGGAGCAGCTTTTGCCGATCCGGGAGTGAATGGTCTGCAAGGAGCAAAGCTCCGCTCAGCAGAGCCAGTAGCTTGGTAAGCTCACTGGTCTGCACAAGGATGCCCGCAATGCGGACCCAGACCTTGGTGCTGGAGTTTGACGCAGTAATTCCAAAGACGGCGGTGTACGCATACAGGAGCGCGGTTAGAATCAAAATGACCTTTACCATGACCGCTGCCGGGAGCAGTTCCAGCCAATGGATAAACCAAAGAAAAGCCGCCGAAAAAATCAGGGCGGCCAAATGGTACAGCATCAGCATATCGGCTTTTTCGCCATTGCTCAGCTGAAGGAGAGTACCCAGCAGGGAAATGCTCAGCACCAGCCATGCGGCTTTGCGGCTGGCAGAAGCCATGCAGACAAGCCAGAGCGTCAGCAGGTCGATCAGCAGCAGGGCCGGCAGCGCCTGCTGACAATCGTCCAGAAAAGCCATATCCCCGCTGAGAAAACAGAAAAGCCAGGCCCCGCCCATATATGCCAACACAAGTGCTGCCGTATGAAGGCAGAGACGCCTGCGGATATGGCGTTCTCCCAGCCGTGCAAAAAGCAGCACCAGCAGGCGCAGGCCCTCATACCAGACGGTGCCTGCGGCTTCCCTCAGGCCAAGCCCCGGCCCAGGGGGCGCAGACTCCTGGGCGGTGATCCGCTGGTCTGCCTTGTTGAAATAGTAGAAAACCAACCCCGTGATAAGGCCGGTCAGCAGCGCGATATAAAGCATGATATTTTCCTCCTTATCAGTCGCGAGAACTGAGTTTGTGGTTGGGTACAGAAACATCCTCAGCCCTGGTATCTTTGTCGCGCTTCTTACCCTTGGGGATCACATTATGCTCCCCAAGGTTCTGGTTAACGCGGTTGATGATCAGGGCCTGATCTCCGCAGTAGAAAACTTCGCCAATGATCTCATCGAGGGCCACCCGATCGATCCGATCTTTGTTTGCACGGGTCGTCGGATTGAGGTTCTCGGGATTTGCCAGCAGAGCGAGGCTGCCGTCCCGACGACGGTAGACCGCGAGAGGGCTGCTCTTAGACACGGTGTTGATAGCCTTCGTATTCTTGAGTCTGATGGTCTGGACGATATTGCCAGTGTTGAAAACCGGCTCGTCCCAGCCCTTCGGGGGAATTACCACGATGTAATCGTCATCCTGCACCGCAGTAAGTGCCAAAGGCTGCTCCATAACAGTGTAACCTTCCTCATCGAGCTGTTCGAAGATGAGCGGCCCGCCGCAGAGGGTGGTATCCGGGCTTTCCACTTTATCCATCAGCCGGCCTAAAGCACCGCTCCTGGGCACCGCACCAAAGGCACGGATGATGGAAGGATCGTCCCTCCTGAAAAAGGGCAAGACGAATACAAACAGGATGATCGCCAGAACAATCAGGATAAACAGGAAGAGCAAGAAACTGGGCAAACTGGATGCAGCGGTCTGCTCTGCGGCAGGAGCCGCAGCAGCAGAGGAAGCTGCAGCTTCCGTAGAGGCCGCCGGAAAAGCGGCGGCCATGGCGAGCGCGGAACCGAATGTCAGCATGGTGTTCATGGATTTCATCATAGTGTTGTACCTCCTTGTTTTGTACATCAAAAAAATTTTTTTGATCTTAAGATCATGAGGGAAAACCGGGCGGTGTCAGACCGTTTCTTCATCCTCCTGCGGCCAGCTCAGATTGGCGATGATGGACAGAGCATCCACCAGAATGGCAACCAGAAGCAGACCGTATGCACCCAGCCGGTATTCTGCGGGCACAGTCAATAGCAGGGCAGTACTGCGGTCAAGTGAATTCAGCTCGCCGCTGAGGTAAGTCGCGGTGAGCTTGTCCAGCTTGCGCAGGATCGTTTTCCGCTCGTCGGAATCCTCCGGCAGCTGCGCGGCCTTATCCCGCAGCTCCTGCACGGCAGCACGCCAGTTTTCCTTGTGGTCTGCAGTCTTGGCGCTGCTGCAGTAAGTTTCCAGTTCGGTCATGGTAACGTAAGTATCGGCGTTCATGCGCAGGGCAGTGTACGCTTTTGTCTGCTCGCTGCTGTACTCTGCCGCAGCTTCAATAAAATCATGGACGCTGACTGCCAGGCTACCGGGGTCTGTGAGCAGAGCCTTGCGGCACGCCTTCTTGGCGGCGGCAAGCTTGACCGCCGGTGCTTCCTGCGCACGCTTTTGCATATTCTGCAGCATTTCAAAATCGGCCTTGATGTGCTGGTACTGGGTGCGCTGGGCATTCTTCGCATTGAAGTCATCCAGGAGCTGCTGAGAAATGGTGCCGCTGGCATTGGCACCGGTGCTTCTCGCTTTCTTAAGTTCGGTCATAAGCTTGGTGATCTCGGCATCCAGCTCACTAATCTTAGTCTCCATGCCGACAATGTAGTCGTCCAGCCCGCTGACCTCTTCTCCGTCGGCCATTGCCATGACAGTGTTCCGGAGGCTGGCGACCCAGTTGTCGGCATCGGGGTCAAAGAGCACCGTGGTGCCGTCATTTGCCAGAACCGTGGTGTATTTATTCTGCATGGCGGCAGCTTCCTCCTGCGTCAAAGCTGCTTCTGCCTGCTTTGCGCCGAGGTTCTTCTCGATCTCATCCAGAGAGTCTGCAATGGACTGCTGCAGCGTCTTCTTCTGTGCATCGGCCTCGTCCGAAAGGGCCTGCAGCTGCTCGGCATAGCCCTTACTCACAGCCGCCTGTGCAATGGTGTTCCATTTATTCCGGGAGTAGCCCAGATCCAGGAATTGGACAGTCGAGAAAAACACGGAAAACGTTATTGCAAGGGCATAACCGGCACAGACGATCAGAAAGCGTCCCCATGCCTTGCCCTCCTTACCGGCTTTGATTTTTACACTAGGCCCCTGCGTGATTCTCCACTCACACAGCAGCTTGAATGACTGTACTACCACACTGAGCAAAAGACCCATAACAAAACTTTCCAGAAGGTTCCGGAAGCCGGAAGCGGTCGTAAAAATCGATAACACATTCGAAATTATCAGCGCTGCTGCACAAAAGCAGGCTTTGTCGCTCTTTTTGAACTTTGCGATGATTTCGTCCATAACTCACATCTCCTATTTTTCACTTCTTGATCTTGGTGCTCTCCGCCGACCCCATAGCCTTGCAGATGTCGCCGGCAAGGTCATCGGGGAAGAGCGGGTCTTCAAAGGTTTCTTCCATCGGGATCACCTCCATGGGCTTTTCCGGGGCGGCGTCCCGGGGCGGGTGGATAAAGGCTTTCAGCACACCACGCAGAATGACCCCGCACAGGGAGAGAACCCCAGCCGCGGTATGCACGGCCTCTCCGGCCTGGTCCATAATAGCCCGGCTCTCCCGGAACAGGGCCTTTCCGGCCAGCACAGCAAAGAGCGGCGGCAGCAGGGTGCTGCAAAGGATCACAGCCAGATGCCGCCAAAAGCGGAGGATCGTCCTGCCATCCAGTGCGTTGAACTGATCCAGCAAAAGTTTTGCACTGGCTCCCGCGCCTGCAGACAGATATCTGGCACCGGCCAGCATTTCCCACAGCAGAAGCAATACAATTATCAGCACGGTCAGAATGACGAGCCGCACCGCACCGGGACCTGTTTTTTCTGTATTCTGCGGAGGGACTTTGCTGGCCGGTGGAGTTCCGGCACGGCGGTCGCGGAGTGTACGTTCATCAATATGCCTTGCCTGCTGCGCATCAGGGGACGGCATTTGGACCGGGTCTGGGCCGGAATTGGCCTGCCGGACCGAATTCTTGGTATTTTCTTTATCGCTCATAATCTCTACTCCTTTTCTTTCAAATTCCGCTTTGAGGACGGTGAAACAGGCATTTTTAAAAATTTTTCGACCCTGCTTCACAAGGGGTGCGGGGAGACAACAGGAAAACGGAACTTTTTAAAAATTTTCTCCTGTGTCATAAGGGCCGGAGCCGCGGCGGAAAAGTGTAGAAATACATAGAAAAATGTAGTATACTGGAAAAAATCAGCGCATGATCCAAAGATCCTTTGTGAGGAAGGAGTTTTTTCTTATGAGTGATACAGCAGCCGCCACGCCGAAGGACACTGCACCCAAGGCGGTGACGACCTATCGCAGTTACAAAGTTTCGCTGGAACAGTTCACAAAACTGGAACGAAACGAAAAAGGGGAGATCACCCAGGTGACTCTCCCAGAAAAGAATATCCATATCACGACCCGGCGGCGGCACTCCATCGCTGTGGATCAGATCCTTCAAATTTCTAAAGCGGACGTGTCGGATGAAACGGCATTACTCTACCTGCTGATCTCGGTGCGCTGCCATCTGGACAGGCTGGACGAGACGAAAAAGCCCGCAGGCTGGACGCCGGAAGCCGCTCAAAACGTGGAAGTGCTCAAGGCACAGCTCAAAGAAGCACAGGAAGAATCCCGCAAAGCTCTCCAGAAGGAACTCAGCTGGACCACCTGGCACAACCACCGCACTTTGCAGGAAAAAACGCTGAAAGCTCTCTTTGAAAAAGGCTTTACTCTGCAGAAAAAAGACGGAACGGCTCAGAACTATAAGCTCTTTCTCCGCAGTGCATCTATGTCGCGGCAAGGCAGCTTGCTGTTTATTGCAGAAGAGTTTTACGACAAAGCCATGGAAGCCTGCACACTGGGACTCCACGGCAGCAGCACCGGCTGGTCCGAAGAGTGCGGGCTGCTGCTCAGCAAATACAACGCTTATACAGGATTGTCGCTTTCCGACGCAGACCGCATCGATGCTCTGCCCTGCGGGACGGCTCCGGCGGACATCAGGGATACGAAAAAAATCTTCCTGAACGAGCAGACTGTTATCGTTCTGCCCGATTCCATCGTATGGGAGTTTGACCGGAAGAAAAATATCCCTCTGGGAAAGGAAAAAGACACAGGCAAGTACACAGAAAACGAACAGGCCGATGCATTCCAATGGCTAGCGGATTTCCCTCACAACGGGCAGTATGTTGCAAAAGCGGAAAAACGCAAGGGTCAAAATGACCTGCTGACACTGGAAGCCCATGCGGCAAAAGAAGCGGCTTCCATAGAGGCTCCTTTCGACGGCGAGGGCCTTATCTCGCCCCGGGCTGCAAAGCTGATCCGCCAGACGCTTGCAGCAGCTTCCGGGCAGGAATACCGCGCAGTCGGTTCCAGCTTCCAGATTCGTCTGCCCTTTTGCAAGGGTATGCTCCACACCGTGGATTTCAAAGGTGCGATGAAAACCTTTGGGGCGATGGAAGGTGCACCCTGTTACGCGGAAAAAGTCGAAAACAGGCCCGATAATATCTGGGTCACAGATATCTATGGCTTCCGCCGGAATCTGCGGCAGGCCGAGATCATCCTGACGAAGTCCATGTTCAAGGCTGCAGTCTGGCTGAATGTGGAAGCCAACGCAGATGAGAAAAATCAAGAAGCAATCAAAACAGTACTGACTGCAGACGGCGAGAAAAAACTCAGTCTTCGCGATGTGGTAGAAAAGCAGGTTCGTGCACCGTGGGGCACTGTTCCTAAAGGGTTCCAGTTCCATGACCCCATGCGGATGTATTTTTGCCGCTGTGCAAAGTATGGGCACGCACTGTACCTCTGCCGCAGCAGCAGTCATGCGCACAAAAATCCGCACGATTTTCTCAACTATCAGATCCTGGCGACGCTGGGCTTTGACGACGACGCATACCGTTCCATTCTGAATTCCAATCTCAGCGACCTTGCATGGCTGCGGCAGGAGAACCCGGAAGGCGATGCCCGGAGATACCGTATGCTGGCCCACACGGACATTCCGATCGAAGCGGACACCGACGGTACTCCCGTCCAGAAGGAACCGTCAGAGCAGGGAAACGGCAGCGATTGCTTCCGTCAGGTGCTACAAAAAGACCCGCGCCTGCTTTACTCCCCGATGGCACGCAAGCTCATGGGTCGGATGCTCGATAAGCGCAGAAAAGACACTATGCTGGGCCGTTTCCGGATTGAGGGCATGACGCGGTATCTTTCCAGCGATCTCATGAGCTTCCTCAATGCGCTGTTTGTAAATGCGGCCCTGACCCATGCCCGTGCCACGAACCAGGCCAAAGAACTCGAACTTGCGGATGAATCTCAGAATTTTGCAGCCCGGGGTGTTGTAGGCCCCAATAACGCTGCAGAAATTTTTAAATTTTATAAAGAGCACCTGTCCCCAGCAGAACTGCCCATCGACACTGTGGATGTGCCCGGCATCTCGAAGGAAGAGCAGGAAAATTTTCTGTTCAAACGAGATGGGGAGAATACGCACAATATAGTCTCTATTTTCCGCAATCCTCATATGTCGGCCAACGAGCAGACGCTTGTCTTTGTACAGAACTCGAACCGTTCCGCCCAGAAAGACGCTGCATTTGCAGCATTCAAGAAGAGTCAGAAAAAAAATGAATACCCCTTTGCTCCCGCAGCGCTCAGTGCACAGGAGCTTCGCGACTGGTATCTGGGTGGACTAGACGGCATCTGTATGCTTCCCAGCCGCTCCCGGACAGCCACCCGCCTGAATGGCGCAGATTTTGATGGCGATATCGTGCGCGTTATCACCAACAGCGACTATACCAACAATCTGTACAAGAGCCTTACCAGCTTGTGGGAAGCAGAGAAAACCGAATTTTTGCGGGAAGCCACAAAAAACGCCAAAACGTCTCAGGGCAGCCTTACCTTAGAAGAACTTGAACTTCCGCCTGCCCGGACTCCGCAGCTTCCGCTGATCCAGATGGATGTCAAACACGGCGATGTGACCACTGTCAGCCTGAGCAATGAGGAAACAGCGCGTTCCCACCTTCTTGCCACCGATTACAAGATGTTCACCGCCAGCATGGACAACCGCATTGGACTGCTCAGCAACCAGTGCATTGCTCTGAATAACATTGCTGCAGGTGCGGACAATGCGGAACTTCTGAAACTCCAGAAAAACGTTCGTCTGTACACCACCGCCGTTGGCTGCGAGATCGACGCAGCAAAAACAAACTATACGGTGGATATCCAGACTTCTGAGGACAGCAAGACCTCTGCGGCTCAGCCGTCCAAAGATCCTTTCCTCCGCTTTAACTCCGACCTCAAGCGGGGCAAACGAAACCCAACGACCTACTTCTATTACGACGAAAACGAGCAGCGCGCACTGGACGATGTTTCGGCCGCGGAAGGCTATGCCCTGCTGCGCGGGAAAACCGGTTTCCTCAACATTCTGCCCTGGTATGCTAACCGCGCGCTGGAAGAAAAAGACGCCCAGCTGATGGCCGAAAATATCCCAGAGGAAAAACGGCCTGTCTTTGACGGTATCCGCCTGACGCCGGAGCAGATTGCAGAGATCGAACGGCAGAAAAAATACTGCAAGACAAAAGACGCCGCTGTGCAGCTGATCCTTGGCGCAGAGAAAAAGCTGACGACCATTCCGCCTGAAACGGCGGATGAATGCGTCAGTCGGTTGAAAGCTGTCCGGGAAGAGCGGAAAGATGCAAAGAGACTCTGGTTTCCCAGTCTGCTGTGGCAGACGGATGCTGCCGAGGCCGAAAACCTGTTTGCCGTTCAGGAGCAGAACCAAGAAACGGAAAATACAAACGCAATTGCCGTCTATCTCCAATGGATCCGTTTTTTGTTCCGCGCTTACAATCAGGTGCGAAAGAGCAAGAGCACCATCTCGTATGGCGTGGAAGAATCCATGCGGCGGATCTTATTCCTCAGTTTCCCGGATGACACCGCAGAGCCTCTGGCACAGAACGCCGACACACTGAAAGACACGCTCAGAAATCATCTGCTGCAGGGTGATGCAGGAACAGAAACTTCCGGCACACAGAGCCGCATGGAACGCCTGGAAACATTCTGCAAAACAGTCACAGATTATAGCTTTCTGCTGTGCGATGATAAAACCTATCGGGATGGCCTTTGCGACGCACTGAATGCGCTTGGTACGATAGATTCGTCACGGGATGCCAAATTTTTGGATTTGTGCTGTAAAGCCCGGCGGGATGGCGGATATCTGCTGCCGTCTTACGCCGCCAAGGCCCTCCTGAACGAAGAAACCACTCCCAGTGTCACGGAGACAGACGAGCTTTCCAAAGCAGCGGAAAAGGAACTGCAGGCACTTCTGGACAGAGACTTCATCAAACTGGCCGCCCAGAAGAAAGCCGAAAAAGAGGCAGCGAAGAAAGCGGCCAAAAAGCAAGAGAAGAGCAAACAGAAAGACAGTGCTTCTGCAGAGGAAGATGAAGCGGCCAAAAAGCAGAAAACGGCAGACCCGCAGGAGCTTCTCATCGATGCCTTTGCATCGTTCAGCACCCTCTGCTTTGAGACGGAAGAGGACGATGTTCAGGTGTCCGTGGATTCCATCTACGGACAGAAAAAGCTCCGGGACATTGCCAAGCAGATCACCCAAAGTTTCTACCCGGAAAAGCCGGAAGAATGGGAGAAATTGCTCTTCTATGCCGGGCTGTACCTGTCGGATCCCAGAAAAGAAGAAAATAAAAACACCTATGATTTCGGCTGCTTCTTCTGGGATCTCTGCGGCCCTTATGCTGCAGAGCATCTGCCCACAATTACCCGGCCTTGGGAACAAAAACAGAATGACCCAGCACAGGGTGGCGAAACCGTAACGAAAAAGCAGTCCGACAACAGCCTCTGGCAGGAAATCCGGAAAACGTTTGAGACTGAACTTTCCGCTGCAGAGCAGAAGAGCATCTCCGCTCCGGACCAGAAAAAACAGAACGAAGGAGGTGCCGAGCAATGATCCTTGATTTTGTGCAGGCAAAGCGTGTCCATGGCCTGAGGAAGCCCTGTGAAGAGTATTGCGCAGAATTGATCGCAACGCCGGAGACCCGCTTTGCAGAGGACAGCAGCGAGCCGCTTCTCCTGTTTTCTGAGCGGCTGAAAAAGGAAAATCCTGCCCTCCTTCCGGACTGGTACTGGCTGTGCCGCCTGACAACAAAAAATGAAACGAACCGGGACCGCGGTCTGATCGAGCTGCTGGCACTGGCCCTTGTAATGGAAGATCGGACAGCGGAAAAAACGGAAGCACTTTCCAGCCAAAATCTGAAAAAAACGGTAACTACGCTGGCGCATATCCATTCTCAATTCTGTGTGCTGCTGTACGCAGAGGTGCTCTTTGCAAAAGCTGCAGATGATGCTGCACGGCAGACGGTACGGTTTGACCTGTGGAAACTATTCCAGAAAAATACAGCCACCATGGGTGTGCTGGAATCAGAAAAGCCTGCAAAAAATTCCTTTAACAGTGTTTGCGGCAATTGCAAGAAAATCTTCCAGAAAAAGCTTTTAGGCCTGCGGGAAAATGAGACGTCTTATGACCGCATTCTGCTGGACACCTATGCCGAGGTGCTTCGGCAGGATGCAGAGGACTTAAAAGCAAAGTGGAAAGAGCCGGCACTGCCCAGCAATACCGCATTTCCGGCGGCGTTCCTTCAGGATATCCCAGAGGACAAAGATAAAAACCGCTATGCGGCAGCAGCTGTCATCTGGCAGATGCTGGACAACAGCCCGGAAAAGAAGCAGATGCTGGACAACAGCCTGGAAAAGAAGCAGAACTTCCTCCGGGATTATTCGCTTGCACGCTATGGACTGCTGCCATCTCAGGCTTCGGTCTCCAAGGGAATGATGAATTTTGGGCAGACGCCGCTCAACCCGCCGAAGAATGTGGAAGAAACGACGGCGCCTTTCTTCCGCTATGCGGTCTACGATGCATCAAGCCCAGCGCTTTTTGTTGTACGGCAGAACCCGGCGTGGAAGGACCCGAAAAAGACACAGGATGCAAAATTTATGGCAAAATTTATGATTCAGCCCGACAGCGGTGAGCTGTTCTCCCTTTGTGCGGGGCTGCTCTTTGCGCTGTATAAAAATCTGCCCACGAGCAGAGGCCCGGCTTTGAACAAAAAGCCGGTTCTGCCCGATAAAGCGGCCGGCAGCCAGGCTGTCTGGGATGCCTTTGAAGAGCTGCGGATAAAATTCCCCGCGCAGGCAAAGAAAAGCCAGCTGGAAGGCGCATCCTTCACAGATTTCATCTATTTTCTGGAGAATTATGTCGATACTGCGGACCACCGGAATAAGTTTATCGAGCTGCTGACGAACCCGGCGAATCCAGAGTCGGACCATAAACTGGACTTTACAAAACTGACTTGCCTTTTCTCCAGCGATACTGCGTCGGAGGAGTCCGCCATCTGGAAGGATTTCTGTACATATTGGAAGCTGGTTTCCTTCGGTGAACCCCGTTTCGGCAGACGGAAAAAGGGCAACTATACTGATCAGTGGAAAATGTTCAAGGAGCGTGGCTCGGCAAAAGGCTCAAAGGAAACCACTGCGGGCAAAAAGAGCAGAAGCTCTAAAAAAGCCAGCAAAGACAAAACAGCCAAATGTTGACGCATCGCTGTTTTTGTGGTATACTCAAGGCGTTGACGGATGAAAAGAAAGATTCGTTGCAATGGCTATCCATGTCGTAAGACCTCTGGAGTTCGGTCAAGCGGAAAAAATCATTCCGGGTCAGATCGTGGAGATCACGATCTTTTCTGGATACCATGCCTTTGGGCATGCCTGTGAAGTTCGCGTGTGTGGATTTTGTTCAAGGAACTGCTGTTAGATGAGGCTGTTGCATTGTCTGAATGAGTAATCTGGTGGAGAGGACACTTCGGTGTCCTCTCCTTTGTTTTTGTCAGCCTGAGCAGGCAACATGCTTCTGCTTTTAATAAAAAAGGAACCTCCCTGTTGAATAGAGTGTGGACTTGCCGGCCACATTCTAAAAACAGGGAGGTTTCTTTTTGAAGAGATATTACGGCAGTCATGGCAAGCATCTCATTTTTATACATCATTGAACGGTAATATGTTCACCAAAGCAATGCTTCGCATAATGTAAGTGTCACACTTTGCAAAGGATCGCAAGATATTTTTTCAAGCTATGATAAAAGAAAAAGCCCCGGAGACTTTCGTGCAAAGCTGCTTTGCAGTGAAACTCTTCGGGGCAAAAATAGGAGATTGGAAATCGCTTATTCTATTTTACTTAGACTGGATCTTGATGTCACCCATCTTGGTTTTTGCAACCGCGTCAATCTTACCGTCCACAAAAGTGCCGGTCATCTGGTAAGCAACGGCTCCCATCCGGGCCTTAATCTCGCCGGAGAGGGTGATGTTGCCTGAGGCATCAATGGTGCCGTTCTGGAACTCGCCGCCCTTGCCCATGGCAGTCAGACTGCCGGACAGGGTGGTTCCGTCAACGTTCAGGGTCATTTTGCCCTCGATGTTGCCCATTGGGGTGGCAAGGGTCACAGGATATTCGTTGTTCATGGTCATGTTCTCCTCTATCTTGACGCACCCTGCGACCCATGATATTCTCTGTCGCTAATCCCACAGAGCTTGTCGGGGCAACGCCCTTCCAGCTTGTTTCGCAACTGCGGCATTCTCATTTCCGAAGAAAACAAAAAATCCGAACCCTTCTCCTATCAGGAAAAGGTTCGGATTTTCATTGTTTGGTGCGATGGAAGGGACTCGAACCCCCGGC